>Ga0208516_100624_pt1 | contig 12707 bp, 14 predicted proteins | sample LakWasM117_HOW13_2_FD_183931 | JGI IMG/M metagenome (GOLD analysis project Ga0208516, IMG submission 183931) | Freshwater sediment methanotrophic microbial communities from Lake Washington under simulated oxygen tension - Sediment Metagenome... | ecosystem: Environmental > Aquatic > Freshwater >...
CGACGACGTGCATGTGGCCGTGCAGGGCGGCCGCAACCCCGCTTACCGCGAGGAAGACGGCCAGCGCGTGATGAAGCAGAGCGAAATCACGGTGCGCGTGCTGCTGGGCCGGGGTGATGCGCAGGACACGGTGTGGACCTGCGACCTGAGCCACGACTACGTGACCATCAACGCCGACTATCGCTCTTGACGTGGACACCCCCCTGAGCCGCTGCGCGGCTTCCCCCCGCTCTCGCATTGCTGCGCAATGCGGGCAGGGGGACGCCCCCAGCGCGGCGGGGCGGCCCTTGCGCGGGGGCTGCTGGCTTGGGCCGCGCCAGGTTCATGCGCCGTGGACGCACGCGAGTGCGGAATGTTTGCTACGTATTTAATAGCTGCTGGCGCTTTATGAATGGGCGCTGAAGGCCAAAATGAACGAAAAATTCGAACACCTGATCGTGCGCGCCGAGCAGCTCATCGCGCGCATCGAATCCGTGCTGCCACAGCCGCTGGCGGCGCCCGACTGGTCGGCTGCCATTGCCTGGCGCTACCGCAAGCGCAGCAGCGGCCACGGCACGCTCGAAGCCGTGCGCCACGTGGCCGCGATGCGCCTGGAAGACCTGCAGGAGATCGACGGCCAGAAGGAAAAGATCCAGCGCAACACCGAGCAGTTCGTGCGCGGCCTGCCGGCCAACAACGTGCTGCTGACGGGCGCGCGCGGCACGGGCAAGTCCTCGCTCATCAAGGCCTGTCTGAACGCCTATGCGCCCCGGGGCCTGCGTCTGATCGAGGTGGACAAGGCCGACCTGACCGATCTGCCCGATATCGTCGAGGTGGTGGCCGGCCGGCCGGAGTTTTTCATCGTGTTCTGCGACGACCTGAGCTTCGAGGACGGCGAGCCCGGCTACAAGGCGCTCAAGTCCATCCTCGATGGCTCGGTGGCCGCCGCCACGCTCAACGTGCTGATCTACGCCACGAGCAATCGGCGCCACCTGCTGCCCGAGTACATGCGCGAGAACCTCACCTACACCCACACCGATGACGGTGAGGTGCATCCGGGTGAGGGCGTGGAGGAGAAGATTTCGCTGTCCGAGCGCTTTGGCCTGTGGGTGAGCTTCTACCCGTTCAGCCAGGACGAGTACCTTGCGATCGCGGGCCAATGGCTGGCCTCGTTCGGCCTCGATGCCGCGGCCATCGCGGCGGCGCGCGCCGAGGCGCTGGTCTGGGCGCTGGAACGCGGCTCGCGCAGCGGCCGCGTGGCCTACCAGTTCGCGCGCGACCATGCGGGGCGGCACGGTGGCTGAGCCCGTACGCAAGCACACCGAGGTCGCGGTCGGCATCTTGATTCGCGCCGATGGCGCGCTGCTGCTGACCACGCGGCCGCCGGACAAGGTCTATGCAGGCTACTGGGAATTTCCCGGCGGCAAGATCGAGGCCGGCGAGACCGTGGAGCAGGCGCTGCGCCGCGAGCTGCACGAGGAACTGGGCATCACCATCGGCCCGGCGGCGGTCTGGAAGGTGACCGAGCACGACTACCCGCACGCCCTGGTGCGGTTGCACTGGTGCAAGGTGCACGACTGGACCGGGGATTTCGAGATGCGCGAGGGCCAGGCCATGGCCTGGCAGCATTGGCCGCTGGACGTGCGCCCGGTGCTGCCCGGGGCCTTGCCCGTGCTGGGCTGGCTCGCCGAGGAGCGCGGCGTGCCATTCAATCCCGAGATACTATTAAATCAATAGCATTCAGCGCTTGCTGCACAAGCGCTAGAGCCTGATTTATTCGATGCTGGTGCGGGGGTCGCCGAAGGTGGCATCCTCGGGTGGCGCCTCGGCGGGAACACGAAAGTCCTCGCTGGCCCAAGCGCCCAGGTCCATCTGCTTGCAGCGCTCGCTGCAAAAAGGGCGCCAGGGATTCTGCGGACTGTAGAGGCTGGGGCCGTGGCAGGCCGGGCAGATGACCTGCCGTGGCGGTGCGGAGGGTTGCGCGGTGGCACTCATGCGGGCAGGCGCCATCAGGCGCAGAGCGTCAGTTCAAACACGTTGTCTTCGGTGCTGGCCTGCAGGTGCCCGTCGGGCTGCTGGCGCATGAGGCGCACCGACACCATGAGCCGGTTGCCGCTGATCTCGGGGATCAGGCCGAGGGCCGGGTCGATGCGCAGGCGCAGCAGCTGGAAGGTGCGGCCCTGCGGCAGGTTCTGCTGCAGCTGGCCGCGTTCGGCGGCCACTTTCTGGGGCACGCCGGCATCGCGCAGCAGCTTGAGCAGCAGGTAGATGGACTCGGCCAGCGGCGCCAGCGTGGAGGCCCAGCCTTCGAGCGCCTGCTGGCGTTCGGCAGGAGGGTTGTGTTGCCAGGCGTAATAGCTGGGCAGATCAAATCCGCAAGTGCCACCCGGGATGCCGGCGCGGCTGCGGATGCCCATGAGCCAGTCGTTGTCGACGAGGGCCTGCCCGGTCTTGCCCGCCTGGGTGTTGAGCTGGGTGAAGCAGCGGTCGAGCTGGGCCACGATGGCATCGAGGGCGGCCTCGGAAATGGCCGGGTTGCCCCGGTAGCCATCGAGCACGTGTTTCTGCTTCTCGATGTCCTTGAGCACGTCGGCCTTGAGATCGGCGCGCGCGGCCACGTCCATGATCTCGAAGATGGTGGTCAGCGCGAAGTGGTGGTCCAGTGCGTGGCTGCGGGCAATGAGCTCCCCTAGCCGGCGGAACAGCTGTTCCAGACGCAGGTAGGTGCGAATGCGCTCATTGAAGGGGTATTCGTAAAGAATCACGCTGCCGGATTCCTGGTGAGGGCACGGCGGATGGGGCCAGTGTGCAGGTTCATGCGATCGGGAAAATGGGCCAGTGAAAGGCAGTGGGGACGATCATAGCCCGAACCGTGCGGCCAGCGTGCGCACCTGGTTTCGCAACGTTTCAAGGGAAAGGCCCTCGTTGTAGATGATGGCATCGGCTGCGGCACGGCGCGCGCACCGGCTGGCCTGCGAGGCGATGATGCCTTCGATGGTTTCGCGTTCGAGGGCATTGCGGGCCATGACGCGGTTGATCTGGGTTTCCGTGGGGCAATCAACCACCACGACGGCATCGAGCTTGCGCGGCCAGTGCCTGGACTCCACCAGCAGCGGGATGTCGAAGACTACCAGTGCCTTGCCGGCGATCCGTGCGGCCTCGGCCTGTTCTTCGGTGGCTCGGGCCACCAGCGGGTGGATGATGGCTTCAAGCCGCTGGCGTGCCTCGGGCTGGGTGAAGGCCAGTTGCCGCATGCGCTGGCGGTCCATGGCGCCGTGGGCATCGATGAAATCCGGGCCGAAGGCTTGCGCGATGGCGGGCATGGCGCGGCCGCCGTGGCCTGTCAGGTCGCGTGCCGCCTGGTCGGCATCGATGATGCCGGCGCCCAGGTCCGCCAGCATCCGGGCCACGGTGCTCTTGCCGCTGCCGATGCCGCCGGTCAGGCCCACATGCCGGGGTGTCGCAGGCTGGGTGCTCACAGGCCCAGTGCACCCAGCAGGGTTTGCAGAATCTGCTGCGGGCCAAAGACCATGGCGAGCAGGCCGGCACCGACCAGGAAGGGGCCGAACGGAACGTAGCCGCCTTCACGCAGGCTGCTGGAGAACTTCATGGCGATGCCGACGATGGCGCCGACCACGGAGGCCATCAGGATCAGGGGCACCAGGGCCTGCCAGCCGAACCAGGCGCCCAGCGCAGCGAACAGCTTGAAGTCGCCATAGCCCATGCCTTCCTTGCCGGTGGCCAGCTTGAATCCCCAGTACACCAGCCACAGCGAAAGATAGCCGGCAGCGGCACCGACCACGGAGCTGTGCAGGGGGGTGTCGATCCAGCGCAGTGCGCTGGCCAGCAATCCGGCCCAGAGCAGGGGCAGGGTCAGATCATCGGGGAGCAGGGTGGTGTCCCAGTCGATGAAGGCCAGGGCCACCAGAATGGCGGAAAAGAGGCACCAGGCCAGTCCCGTAGTGGTCAGGCCCCACTGTTGCGCGCACAGGTAGAACAGGGCCGCAGTGAGCAGTTCGACCAGCGGATAGCGTGGGCTGATGCGCACATCGCAGGAAGAGCAGCGCCCCCGCAGGAACAGGTAGCTCAGCACAGGGATGTTCTCGTACCACTGCAGCTGGTGCCCGCAGGCCTGGCAGCGCGAGCGGGGCTGGGCAAGATTGAAAACACTGGTATCGGCGCCGGGCGCGGCGGCCACTTGAAGACCGGCCGAACTGGCGTATTCCGCGCATTCGGCCGCCCATTGGCGCTCCATGATCTTGGGCAGGCGATAGATCACCACATTTAGGAAACTGCCCACCAGCAAGCCCATGACGCCGGCGAGTGCCGCGTCCATCCAAAGAGCCAGCCCCATCAGACGACCTGGCCCAGCTTGAAAATAGGAAGGTACATCGAAACCACGATGCCACCGATCAGGGTGCCGAGGAACACGATAATGATGGGTTCCATCAGGCTGGAAAGCCCGGCCACCATTTCATCGACCTCTTCTTCGTAGAAGTCGGCGGCCTTGCCCAGCATGTGGTCGATCGAGCCGGATTCCTCGCCGATGGCGCACATCTGCAGGACCATGGAGGGGAACACGTTGGCATTGGTCATGGCAGTCGTCAGGCTGGTGCCAGTGGACACCTCCTGCTGGATCTTGTCGGTGGCCATGGCGTAGACCGAGTTGCCAGAGGCGCCGCCGACGGAGTCCAGGGCTTCCACCAGCGGCACGCCAGCGGCGAACATGGTCGAGAGTGTCCGTGTCCAGCGCGCCACGGCTGATTTTTCGATCAGGATGCCGAAGACTGGGATGCGCAACAGTACCCGGTCCATGAACATCTGGACTTTCTCGCTGCGGCGCCAGGCCTGCATGAAGAAATAGAAGCTGCCACCGATGACGCCGAAGATCAGCCACCACCATTTGACGAAGATATCACTGATCCCCATCACGAACAGCGTGGGGGCTGGCAGGTCTGCGCCGAAGGAGGAGAACACCTCCTTGAAGGCCGGGATCACGAAGATCATGATCACAGTCACCACGACGAAGGCCACGATGATGACCGAGATCGGGTACATGAGCGCGGACTTGATCTTGCCCTTGATGGCCTCAGTCTTCTCCATGTAGCTGGCCAGGCGGTCGAGCAGGGCCTCCAGGATACCGGCGGCCTCGCCGGCCTCGACCAGGTTGCAGTACAGGCTGTCGAAATACAGGGGGTATTTGCGGAAGGCTGCATTGAGCGAGGTGCCCGTTTCCACATCGCTGCGGATATCGTTGAGCAGCTTACCCACGCTGGGGTTGGTGTTGCCGCGACCGACGATGTCGAAGGCTTGCAGCAGGGGCACGCCGGCCTTCATCATGGTGGCCATCTGCCGGGTGAAGAGCGCGATGTCTTTGGGCTTGATCTTCTTGCCCGAGCGCATGCGCCGCTTCTTGATCTTGGTCGGGAAGACGCCCTGGCGCCGCAGTGTGGCCTGGACCTGGTTTTCGCCCGAGGCACGGACTTCGCCGCGGACGACCTTGCCATTGCGGTCCTTGCCTTCCCATTCAAAGACGAAGTCCTTGATATCGCGTGATGCAGTGGTCGCCATGGTGCTCCCTTGCTTATTTATATGTTGGTGACGGCCAGCACTTCTTCGATGGATGTGAGGCCCAGTCTGGCCTTGTGCAGCCCCGCGTCGCGCAGCGAGCGCACACCCTCCCGTTTGGCCTGTTCAGCGATTTCCAGGGCACTGCCATCGCGCAGGATGATGCGCTGGATTTCTTCCGTGATCGGCATGACCTGGTAAATGCCCACGCGGCCCTTGTAGCCGTTGCTGCAGGCGGAGCAGCCCACCGGCTTGTAGGGCACCCAGGATCCGTCGAGTTCTTCTTCCGGGTAGCCTGCATCGACCAGGGCTTCATGGGGAATGTCAGCCGGGGCCTTGCACTGGGCGCACAGGCGCCGCGCCAGTCGCTGGGCGGTGATGAGGATGACGCTGGATGCGATGTTGAATGGGGCAATGCCCATGTTGCGCATGCGCGTGAGCGTCGTGGGCGCATCGTTGGTGTGCAGCGTGGACAGCACCAGGTGACCGGTTTGCGCGGCCTTGATCGAGATGTCGGCCGTTTCCAGGTCGCGGATTTCACCCACCATGATGATGTCGGGGTCCTGCCGCAGGAAGGATTTCAGCGCCACGGCAAAGGTCAGTCCGGCCTTGTCGTTCACATTGACCTGGTTCACGCCCGGCAAGTTGATTTCCGAGGGGTCCTCCGCTGTAGCGATGTTCACGCCAGGCTTGTTCAGCAGGTTCAGGCAGGTGTAGAGCGACACGGTCTTGCCCGACCCGGTGGGACCCGTGACGAGGATCATGCCGTAGGGGCGGCCGATGGCCTGGAGCAACCGCTCCTTTTCTTCGGGCTCGTACCCCAGGGCCTCGATGCCCATCTTGGCGCTGCTCGGATCCAGGATACGGATCACGATCTTTTCGCCGAACAGCGTGGGCAGCGTGCTGACCCGGAAGTCGATGACACGGTCCGGGCCGACCTTCAGCTTCATGCGCCCGTCTTGCGGCACGCGTTTTTCCGAGATGTCCAGGCGCGAGATGACCTTGATGCGCGATGCCAGCTTGTCCTTGATGGCGATTGGAGGTGAGGCGATCTCGCGCAATTCACCGTCGATGCGAAAACGCACGCGGTAATGGTGCTCGTAGGGTTCGAAATGCAGGTCCGAGGCCCGCATGTTGAAGGCGTCGAGCAGCATCTTGTGCAGAAACTTGACAATGGGTGCGTCTTCGACTTCTGTGGCACCTGTGTCAGCAGGTTCGTTGGATTCCTCTATCGGAATATCATCAAACTCGAAATCGCCGCCGCCGCTGGTGTAAGCGTCCAATGTTTCGCCAGCAGACTTGGTCCTGGACTCCACCAGGTTCGAGAGCTTGTCGTACTCTGCAATGATCCAGTCCACCCCCATCTGCGTGGTGAACTTGATCTTCTCGGCGGCTTCCTGGTCCGTGGGATCGGCCGTGGCCACGATCAGGCGGTTGTTGCGCTTGCTCAGGACGACGACGCGGTACGCCTGGCAGATCTTGGTGTCGAGCAGGTCGCGTGGCAACCGCAGGGGATCGATGGCGTTGAGGTCCAGCAGAGGGGCGCCAAAAACCGAGGACACCGTGTGGGCCAGATCGGCGGCGGAGACGGCACCCGATCCGGTCAGTTCTGCAATGAAACTGGTACGGCTGATCTGGGACTTCCGGTAGATGTCTTCCGCTGTTTTTTGCGTCAGTTTGCCCGCGGAAATCAGTGCCCGGCCCAGGCCGGGAAGGGCGACCGATGCGGGATCTTTCTGTGTGGAATCAACAGCAGCCATGTAACCGGATATGGGTGGGGAAGTGCAAGAACCATCCTATCATCGCCGATCGCCGGAGGGCTGTAAATCGCGGTGGACCTGGCAGACGCCGGGTGGGTGCAGGAGGAATGCGGGTATCTGGTCGGGGTGAGAGGATTCGAACCTCCGGCCTCTACGTCCCGAACGTAGCGCTCTACCAGGCTAAGCTACACCCCGATGGCTTGAACTGTCTGCACCCCTGTCAGGTGCGGCGCTCAAGTAGCTGAGCCGCCAATTGTAGCAAACCTGCGCGGTACCCGTTCTCAGGCAATTGTTCCAGGGCCGCCATTGCGCGGCGCGCCTCGTTGGCTGCAGCATCGCGCGCCACTTCCAGCGCGCCGGTGCGGCGCACGATGGCCACGATGGATTCCAGCTGTTCGGCGCTGCCTTTTTCGATGGCGCTCCGTACGGTCTCGGCTTCTGTGGCGGAGCCGCGCTGCATCGCGGCAATCAGAGGCAGCGTGGCCTTGCCTTCACGCAGATCGTCGCCGAGGTTCTTGCCCATTTCAGTGGCGTCGCCATCGTAGTCGAGCACGTCGTCGATGATCTGGAAGGCCGTGCCCAAGGCCTGCCCGTAGGTGGCGCAGGCTTCCTCGGTGGCTGCGTCGCTGGCGGCCAGAACGGCAGCCAACCGGGCACTGGCTTCGAACAGTTTGGCCGTCTTGGAGCGGATGACCAGCAGGTAGCCGGCTTCATCGAGCGAGGCGTCGTGCATGTTCATGAGCTGCATGACCTCGCCCTCGGCGATGATGTTGGTGGCATCCGCCAGGATTTGCATGATGCGCATCTGGCCTGCATCGACCATCATCTGGAAGGCGCGGGAGTACAGGAAGTCACCCACCAGGACGCTGGCGGGGTTACCAAAAGTTTCATTCGCTGTGGCGCGGCCGCGACGCAGGGTGGATGCGTCGACCACGTCGTCGTGCAGCAAGGTTGCGGTATGAATGAATTCGACCACCGCCGCAAGATTGAAGCGCTGCACGTCCAGGCAACCCAGTGCGCCGCTGACCATGAGCAGCAGCGCCGGACGCAGACGCTTGCCGCCTGCGGCAATGATGTATTGGGAAATCTGGCCCACGAGGGGGACGCCGGAGGCCAGGCGATCGGCAATAACCTTGTCCACCTCGTGCATGTCATCGGTGACGAGCGAAAGAGGGGAGAGGGCGGTAGGGGGGGTGGATGCAGTCAAGATGGTGGTCGCGAGCAGTACGTTGGATTATAGAAAACCCGGTGTCGTTGCCGCCTGCGCGTGGCAGGCAATGCAGAGGTGGTGCACATTCCCGTCTTGGGTGCTACAATTGCAGGTTCTGTGGAAATCCGTCCACGGAAATACTATTCCAAGTACGAAAAGTACTAGAGTACAAAGAGGTCAACATGTACGCGGTCATAAAAACCGGCGGCAAGCAGTATCGCGTTGCTTCCGGCGAAAAAATCAAAGTAGAACAGATTGCTGCGGACGTAGGCCAGGAAATCGTCATCGACCAGGTTCTGGCTGTCGGCAACGGCGCTGAACTGAAGGTGGGTACGCCCCTGGTGTCCGGCGCCACTGTGAAAGCCACTGTCGTGGCGCATGGCAAGCACGACAAAGTGCGCATCTTCAAGCTGCGCCGTCGCAAGCATTACCAGAAGCGCCAAGGCCATCGCCAGCAGTTCACTGAGCTGCAAATCGGCGCGATTGCAGCTTAAGAAGGAGTTGATGTCATGGCACAGAAAAAAGGCGGCGGCTCTACGCGAAACGGGCGCGATTCCAAGCCCAAGATGCTCGGTGTGAAGGCCTTCGGCGGTGAGCTGATCAGCGCCGGTTCCATCATCGTGCGCCAGCGCGGTACCCAGTTCCACCCCGGCACCAACGTCGGCGTGGGCAAGGACCACACCCTGTATGCACTGGTGGACGGCCACGTGTCGTTCGCCGTCAAGGGCGCACTGTCCAAGCACACGGTCAACGTGACAGCCGCTGCCTAAAGCACGCGCTGTTTCGTTCGCACCCCCTAAGCCCCGCGTTGCCGGGGCTTAGTTTTTTCCACCGTCCGGTGGGAGGCCAGGGAAGCAGGCTGCGGCACGTCCGCCATGTGCAATCTGGCCATTGCCCCGTACCATCGGGGCTTTGCGCTTTGTCGGGGTCAGCCTGCTGCCCCGCAGGCCGCTGTTTTGTAAACTGGATACCCCATGAAGTTTGTCGACGAAGCCTATATAGACATTGCTGCCGGTGATGGCGGCAATGGTTGCGTGTCGTTCCGGCATGAAAAATACAAGGAATTCGGCGGCCCCAACGGCGGGGACGGGGGGCGCGGCGGGCATGTGTTCGCGGTGGCCGACCCCAACCTGAATACGCTCGTCGATTTCCGCTATTCGCGCCGGCATGAAGCCAAGCGCGGCGAGCACGGCATGGGTTCGGACATGTTCGGCGCGGCAGGCAGCGACATCACCCTGAAAATGCCCGTGGGCACCATCATCAGCGACGCCGAGACAGGCGAGGTGCTGTACGAGTTGCTCAATCCGGGCGATGTCATCACCATTGCCAAGGGTGGCGATGGCGGTTTTGGCAACATGCGCTTCAAGAGCGCCATCAACCGCGCGCCGCGCCAAAAAACGCCCGGCTGGCCCGGCGAGCGCAAGAACCTCAAGCTCGAGCTCAAGGTCTTGGCGGACGTCGGCTTGCTCGGCATGCCCAACGCCGGCAAGTCCACTTTCATCGCCGCGGTGTCCAATGCTCGGCCGAAGATTGCCGACTATCCGTTCACCACGCTGCACCCCAATCTGGGTGTGGTGCGCGTGGCAGCCGAGCAGAGCTTCGTCATTGCCGACATCCCGGGGCTCATCGAGGGCGCATCCGAAGGTGCGGGCCTGGGCCACCAGTTCCTGCGCCACCTCCAGCGCACGCGCCTGCTGCTGCACATCGTCGACATGGCCCCGTTCGATGAGGGCGTTGATCCCGTGGCCCAGGCCAAGGCCATCGTCGCCGAACTCAAGAAGTACGATGCGGCGCTGCACCAGAAGCCGCGCTGGCTGGTGCTCAACAAGCTGGACATGGTGCCAGTGGATGAGCGCGCCGCGCGCGTGGCGGATTTCGTCAAGCGCTTCAAGTGGAAGGGGCCGGTGTTCCAGATTTCCGCGCTGACCCGCGAAGGCTGCGAGGGCCTGATCCATGCCATCTACAAGCATGTCCATGTGCAGCAGGTGGCCGAGCAGGCGCCGGCGGTCGAAGTCGATCCACGTTTCGCTGGGGATGCGGCCGGCTGATTTCATGCATGCCGTTCGCTATAAATAATATAGCTACTAGCGCTTGATCCACGGGCGCAAAGGCCGAAATGAACGAAAAGAAATGCTCCGACGTGCTGCGTGATGCACGCCGTATCGTGGTCAAGGTGGGCTCCAGTCTGGTCACCAACGAGGGCCGGGGATTGGATGAAGGCGCCATTGGCGAATGGAGCCGGCAACTCGCCGCGCTGGTGCGGGGTGATGCCCAGGGGCGTCGCGAGGTCATCATGGTGTCCAGCGGCGCCATCGCCGAGGGCATGAAGCGTCTCGGCTGGGCCACGCGCCCGCGCGAAGTCCACGAGCTCCAGGCAGCCGCCGCGGTGGGCCAGATGGGCCTGGCGCAGATGTACGAGACCAAGCTGCGCGAGAACGGCATGGGCAGCGCCCAGGTGCTGCTCACGCATGCCGATCTGGCCGACCGTGAGCGCTACCTCAACGCGCGGTCCACGCTGCTGACCCTGCTACGGCTGGGCGTGGTGCCGGTGATCAATGAGAACGACACCGTGGTCAATGACGAAATCAAGTTCGGCGACAACGACACCCTGGGCGCCCTGGTGGCCAACTTGGTCGATGCGGATGCGCTCGTCATCCTGACCGACCAGAAAGGGCTGTACACCGCCGACCCACGCCGCGACCCGGCTGCGCAGTTCGTGCACGAGGCGCGCGCCGGTGATCCGGCACTGGAGGCCATGGCCGGTGGCGCCGGGTCGAGCATTGGCAAGGGCGGCATGATCACCAAGATCCTCGCGGCCAAGCGCGCCGCCGGTTCGGGTGCGTCGACGGTGATCGCGTGGGGACGGGAGCCGGACGTGCTGCTGCGCCTGGCACACGGCGAAGCCATTGGCACGCTGCTGGTGGCACAAACTGCCAAGACACAGGCGCGCAAGCAATGGATGGCCGACCACCTGCAGCTGCGCGGCTCCGTCCTGGTGGACGAGGGCGCAGCCCTCAAGCTGCGGCAGGAGGGCAAAAGCCTGCTGCCCATCGGCATGACGGCGGTGGAAGGCGATTTCTCGCGTGGTGACGTGATCGCCGTGCGCGACCCTTCGGGCCAGGAAATCGCCCGGGGCCTGGCCAACTATGCCAGCGCCGAGGCACGCATGCTGTGCCGCAAGCCATCGTCGGAATTCGAACGCCTGCTGGGCTACACCGCCGAGGCGGAGATGGTGCACCGCGACAACCTGGTCCTGAACGGCGGCTGACCGTCTGGAACGACAGCCCGGTGCCGATGGCGCGGGGCTGTCGAAAAGGTTTAGCGTGGGGCCGAAGCCGGCTCCGACACCTCGGCCGAGTTCGCCGGCGGCGGGGCCAGGGCCGTTTGCGGATCAGGATCGAAGCTTGCCCCGGGTGGCAGCTCCACCCCGGGGTGTACGAGCAGCGGACCAGAGCGGTGCGTTCCGCCGGCGGGCTGTGGCTCTGCGTCGCGTCCGCGCATGCTGCTGCGCAGGTAGCGGTTGCGTTGTTCGTTGCGCGGCAGGAAGCGGGCGAGTTCGGTCAGCGCCATCTCATAGACACCGCGTTTGAATTCCACTACCACGTCGAGCGGCACCCAGTAATCGTTCCAGCGCCAGGCGTCGAACTCCGGGTGATTGGTGGCGCGCAGGTTCAAGTCCCAGTCGTGCCCGAGCAATTGCAATAGATACCAGATCTGTTTCTGGCCCTTGTAGTGTCCGCGCGCATCGCGGCGGATGTACCGGTCTGGCACCTCATAGCGCAACCAGTCCCGGGTGCGGGCTACCACGCGTACGTGGTTGGGCAAAAGCCCCACCTCCTCGTGCAGCTCGCGGAACATGGCCTGTTCTGGGGATTCGCCCCGGTCAATGCCACCTTGCGGAAACTGCCAGCTGTGGGTGCGGATGCGCTTACCCCAGAACACCTGGTTTCTCTGGTTGAGCAGGATGATGCCGACGTTCGGCCGAAAGCCGTCCCGGTCAAGCATAATCGAACCCCAAATTTTTAAACTGTCTCCATTATGCACGGCACCTAGCGTGCGGCAAGGGGACTGGCCCCTACAGTCTGAATTCGCCCGATGAAAGCCTCCCACTTCTTTATCTCCACCCTCAAGGAAGCTCCGGCCGACGCCGAAGTGGTCAGCCACCAGCTCATGATGCGTGCGGGGCTCAT
>Ga0208516_100637_pt1 | contig 12535 bp, 10 predicted proteins | sample LakWasM117_HOW13_2_FD_183931 | JGI IMG/M metagenome (GOLD analysis project Ga0208516, IMG submission 183931) | Freshwater sediment methanotrophic microbial communities from Lake Washington under simulated oxygen tension - Sediment Metagenome... | ecosystem: Environmental > Aquatic > Freshwater >...
CGAGATCTTCCGACATGCGCACGGCTCTAGAGGTGGGGGCCCCGCACGTTACCGGCGGAGCATCAACAGTGCGGCTTTTCGGCCGCAGGAATCCCGTAGTTTATACCAAGCTAGTGGACTTGTTCCAAGTCTTATTTTTGGTGTAAGCAAGAAACTGCGTGGTCGGTCTCATCGCGCCAGGATGCGCTTGGCATCCTCGGGCTTCTTGATACCCTTGTCCAGTGCCGATTTGGCGGCGGCTTTGGCCTCGGCTTTCTTGCCATCCATATCCAGCACCTTGGCCAGGTTCAAATAGGCCTCGCCATCCGCAGCCATCGGTGCAGCACGCTTGTACATGGCAATCGCCAGCGGCATGTTGTCGTTGGCATAGGCCGTTTGCGCCAAGATCTGGTAGTCGCGGGCAAGCTCCGGACCTGGCTGCAGGATGCCCTTCGCCACGCCGTCATCGACCACCTTCTGTGCTTCGGTCCAGCGCTGGGCATTCATGTAGCCGATATAGAGCGCACGCAACTCCCTTGGTTCGGTCAGCATGCCGCGTTGATAGGCCTGTTCCAGCAACTTGTTGGCATCGTCAAACTTCTCCGCGCCCTGCAGCGCGGCAACACCGTTCATCAACAGGCGCTTATCAGCAGGATTCTTGTTGATCAGGTCCTTGTAGATCGCAGCCGCTTCGTCATTGCGGTTCAAGCCTGCCAGCACGCCCGCACGGAACGCCAATTGATCCGGTTTGTCGGACCTGGTTTCCGCCAAGAAGCGATCGATCGTGGCCAAAGAATCGGCGTACTTTTCTTCGCCGTACTGAATGATGGCCAGGTTGTACATTGTGGCGTAGTGGCTATCGTTATCCAGCCCGTTGGCATCCACGGCCTTGCCAAAATAAGTGGCGGCCTTGGCTTGGTCGTTCATGTTTGCAGCGGCATTGCCGGCCATCGAATAGGCAAACGATTTGTCGTAGGCGTTGGCCGATGCCATCCCCCCCATTTCATCCGCTTTGGTGATGACCCCCGCCCAGTCGTCTTTTTCATAAAGCTCTTGCATCGCCTGCAAGGACTTGATCGTTTTGGGCGAAGCCTTGGCCTCGGGCGACTGGCGGGTGGCATTGGGGTACAGCGGCGGCTTCTTCTCGGCCTCTGCCTTGGTGGCCTTGGTGGCCGTGCCATGTCCCAGTTCCGCTTGCCGCTTGGCCCGCTCTTCGCGAGCACTGCTTTGTGGATCCGCATGCACCAACGGCGCCAAGGTGATCAAACCTAAAGCCGCTGTCATAGCAACGGTAAGCGGACGACGCATCGACAAGAACATACAACACCTCAATGAGTGGAGAGCCGCGCAGAGCAACGCGGCGATGTTAAAAAGCTAGCAGAAACGGGGCAATTTGGCGCGTGCTATTGGTTCTGCGGCTGGCAACGTGGATAGTGTCCCGTTTTGTGCGCTGCTTGCATGACTGGCACCAAACCCTCGGCACGCTGCTGCAGCTCACGCAATCGGGATTCCGGATCTGGATGCGTGGACAGCCATTGCAGTGGCCGCGAAGCATCCACCGCACCCATGTTACGCCACAATGCCACCGCCCCATCCGGGTTGAAGCCGGCCTTCGCCATCACTTCCTGGCCCACGACATCGGCTTCGGATTCTTGTGCGCGCGAATTGGGCAGCAGGAATGCCCCTTGCAGCAATGCCCCGCCAACTTGTCCAGTGGTCTGCTGCACCGCTTCCCCATAGCGCGACCCCACCGCCGCACCCGCCACGCCCAAGCCAAGCTGGGCATAGGCCTGCCGTGTGATGCGTTCGTCGTGATGACGAGCAACAACATGCCCGATCTCGTGGGCAATCACCGCGGCCAGCTGATCTTGATTCTTGGCGACTTTGAAAATGTCGGTATAGACGCCAATTTTGCCGCCAGGCAGGGCCCAGGCATTGGTCTCGTCGTTTTGGAACAACGCATAGTCCCAATGCAAACCATTCCACGGTGCAGGCAGTTGCGAGGTAATGGCTGTCACCACACAGCCGACATAAGCCGTCAAGCGACCGTCTTTACTCAGTGGCGTGGTGGCCTTGGCTTCCGCAAAGGCCTGTGTCCCCATCTGATCCAACTGCGACTGCGAGACCGCCCCCACATATTGGGTACGCCCGGTGGGTGACGTGGTAGTGGCGCATGCCGCCAACAGCCCCAGGCCGGCAGCGGCAAGCAGCAGCCAGCGGTGCGCCTTATACGTCAAGGTTGGCCACCTTCAGCGCATTTTCCTCGATGAAATTGCGGCGCGGCTCCACCACATCGCCCATCAGGGTGCTGAAGATGGCGTCGGCGGCCACGGCGTCTTCCAGTTTCACTTGCAGCAGGCGGCGGGTGTCCGGGTTCACGGTGGTATCCCACAACTGCTCCGGGTTCATTTCACCCAAGCCCTTGAAGCGCTGGATCTGGCGGCCTTTCTTGGCTTCTTCCAGCAGCCATTCCTGCGCCTGGGCAAAGCGGGTGATGGCTTGCACCTTGCTGCCGCGCACGATGCGCGCACCATCCCGGATCAGCCCATGCAGCAGGCTGGCGGCCTCGCGCAGGGGCTTGAGTTCGCCATGTTCAAACAGCGCCCGTGGCAGGATCTGGGTCAGTTCTTCGCCCATGTGCACGCGGGTCACCAGCAATGCCGCCGGGCGGCCTTCCTGCGCGTCCTGCCAATGCAGGTGGTAGCGCGGCTTGCCCAGCCCGCTTTGGTTCAGGCGGGCAGTCAATGCGTCGACATCGGCCTGCGTGGGCGCATGTGCGGCATCCAGCGGGACGAAATCAATCAACGCATCCAGCACGCCAGCGTCAAACCGATGCGCATTGCGTTGCACTACCTCGCGGGCACGTGCAAACGCCAGCAGCAACGTTTCCAGGGCCTGGCCGGCGATGGCAGGTTCCGCCTCGGCCGGGATCAGCTGCGCACCCTCCACCGCGTTGCCGGCTAAATAGGCATCCAGCGCGGCATCGTCCTTCAGGTACAGCTCGTTTTTGCCTTGCTTGATCTTGTACAGCGGCGGCAGCCCGATGTAGATATGGCCGCGGTCGATCAACTCCGGCATTTGCCGGTAGAAGAAGGTCAGCAGCAGGGTGCGGATATGACTGCCGTCCACGTCGGCGTCGGTCATGATGATGACGCGGTGGTAGCGCAATTTATCCGGGTTATATTCATCCTTGCCGATACCGGTACCGAGCGCAGTGATCAGCGTGCCGACTTCCGCACTGGCCAGCATGCGGTCAAAGCGGGCGCGTTCGACATTCAAAATCTTGCCGCGCAGCGGCAGCACCGCCTGGGTTTTGCGATTGCGGCCCTGTTTGGCGGAACCGCCTGCGGAGTCGCCCTCGACGATAAACAGTTCGGACAGCGCCGGGTCTTTTTCCGAGCAGTCGGCCAACTTGCCGGGCAAACCCGCGATATCCAGCGCGCCTTTGCGGCGGGTCAGGTCACGCGCCTTGCGCGCCGCTTCGCGGGCGCGGGCAGCGTCCACAATTTTGCCGGCGATGGCCTTGGCTTCGTTCGGGTGTTCCTGCAGGAACTCCTCAAACTTCGCGGCAAACACCGAGTCCACCACCGCACGCACCGGCTCGGTCACCAATTTTTCCTTGGTCTGCGAGGAAAAGCCCGGATCCGGCACCTTGACCGACAGCACCGCGATCATGCCTTCGCGCATGTCATCGCCGGACAGCGAGACTTTGGCCTGCTTGGCAATACCGCTGCTTTCGATATAGCGGGTCAGGGTGCGGGTCAGTGCGGCGCGGAAACCGGTGAGGTGGGTGCCGCCATCCTTCTGCGGGATGTTGTTGGTGAAGCAGTACATCGTTTCCTGATAGGAATCGCTCCACTGCACCGCACAATCCACCACGATGCCGTCCTGCTCACCGCTGATCGAGATCACATTGGCGTGCAGGGGGGTTTTCAACTGGGCCAAGTGCTCAACGAAGCTGCGGATGCCGCCTTCGTACTGGAAGACATCGTGCTTGCCGTCCAGGTGTTCATCGATCAGTTCGATCTTGACCCCGGAGTTGAGGAAGCTGAGCTCACGCAGGCGCCGCGCCAGGATGTCATAGTGAAATTCGACGTTATCGTTGAATGCCACCACCGACGGCCAGAAGCGCACTTCGGTGCCGCGCTTGCTTGACGCTTCCAATTGCTTGAGCGGATACACCGCCTCGCCGTGGCGGTATTCCTGCTGGAAGTGGTAGCCATCGCGCCAGATATCCAGCAACAGCTTCTCGGACAGCGCGTTGACCACCGACACGCCCACACCGTGCAAACCGCCGGACACCTTGTAGCTGTTGTCGTCGAACTTGCCGCCGGCATGCAGCACGGTCATCACCACTTCGGCGGCGGAGATGTCGCGGCCCTGCTTTTCGCTTTCCTTGGCGTGGCGGCCGACCGGGATACCGCGGCCGTTGTCCCACACCGAGACCGAACCGTCGGCGTGGATGGTCACGCGTACCTGATCGGCATGGCCGGCCAGCGCTTCGTCCACGCCGTTATCGACCACCTCGAACACCATATGGTGCAGGCCGGAACCGTCGTTGACGTTGCCGATATACATGCCGGGGCGCTTGCGGACGGCTTCCAGCCCTTCCAGTGCGGTAATGCTGTTGGCGTCGTAATTCCCGGCGGTTGCCGCTGGGGAGGTAGTTGGGGGCGTCTGGCCCGGAATCTGTTCGTTCTGCGACATCAGCGCGTTCGGCTCCCGAGGCGCGCCGAAAGACGCGCCAAGACACATTAACAATAGGAACCCGCAGTATAGCCGACCCGGGACAAACCAGCCCTTGCTAGGGGTGCAACGGTCCGGTGATGGCACCATGTTCCACGTGGAACATCGCAACCGGCAACTGCATCGCCGCCAGTGCCGGAGGCGGCTCGGTGCCGGTCACCAGCACTTGCGCGCCACTCGCGGCCAGCACCTCCAAGACGCGCTGCTGATGATGACGGTCCAATTCCGACCCCAAATCATCCAGCTGCAAGACCGGCCAATGCCCCAGGATCTGCGCCAACTGCGTGGCCTGAGCCAGCAACAAAGCCAATGCCAGTTGTTTGGTTTGCCCGCGCGACAAGCCTTCGCGGCCCGGCAGGTGCTGCAAACCAAACCGCAGATCCGCACGATGCGGGCCCACGCTGGTATAGCCAAGGCTTAAATCGCGTTCGCGGGCCAACAACAAGGCATCGGCCAGGGCGAGTTCTTGGCGCTTCCAGCCAGGTGATAACGCCAATACCACCGAGCCCGCTGCGGGGAGTAGTTGTGGCAATAGCGCAATGAGATGCTCTTGCAGGCTGACGACATAGCTTTCACGCAATTGGGTCAGCACTTCACCCGACTGCGCCAGCTCATGCTCCCACGCCTCCAATTGGCCGCGACCGCCGGATTGCCGCAACAACGCGTTGCGTTGCTTCAACGCCCGTGCATAGCGGCGCCACTGCGGCAAAAAAGCATGTTCCACGTGAAACATGCCCCAATCCAGATAGCGGCGTCGACCCTCGCTGCCGCCATCGACCAAGGCATGACTGCCGGGTTCAAAGCTGATCACCGCCAACGCTTCACACAATTGGCTGATCTGCCGAAGATCGCTGCCATCCAGCCGTGCTTGCCATTGGCTGCCGGTGTGCCGCAACCCGGCCCGGTGGCTGGATTGATCCGGCAAGCGCCATTCCACATAGGCCTGCAAGGCCGGATATCCTTGTCGCACCAGACCATCGCGCACCCGGCCACGGAAACTGCGGCCATGCGCCAGCAAGTGCAACGCTTCCAGCAGGCTGGTTTTGCCAGAACCATTGTCACCGGTAATCAGGTTGAAGCCCGCCACCGGCGAGAACTCGGTCTCAGCAAACCGGCGGAACGAATGCAGATGCAGGCGCTGAATCAACATTGCGGGATCACGGGCAGGCACATACAACAACGCCCGGCGGATGCCAGGCGTTGCCAAATCGATTTACATGTGACAGCAGGAGCATTTACAGGCGCAGCGGCATGACCACATGCCGTGCATGTGCACTATCGGCACCGCGCACCAAAGCCGACGAATTCGCATCGCGCAGTTGCAAAACCACCGATTCGGAACGCAACGCACTCAGCGCTTCCAGCAAGTAGGTGACATTGAAGCCAATCGCCAGCCCATCGACGTGGGTATCGGCTTCCACTTCTTCCTGCGCTTCTTCTTGCTCGGGGTTATGCGCACTGATCCGCAACAAATTGGGAGCAACTTCAACGCGAACGCCACGGTATTTTTCATTGGACAAAATCGAGGTTCGTTGCAATGCCGCACGCAACACCTCGCGATCAACCGTGACCTCACGATCGGCGCCAATCGGGATCACCGCCTCGTAATCCGGGAATTTACCTTCGATCAATTTGCAGGTGAAGATGACATCGTTGCGTTTGATCCGGATATGCCCTTTGCCAAGCTCCAGTTCCAACAGACGATCGCCGCCTTCCAGCAGGCGTTGCAGTTCCTGTACCCCCTTGCGCGGAACGATGATCTGCCGCTTGCCGCCTTGTCCTGGCTCCAGTGCCGCTTCGCATAGCGCCAGGCGGTGGCCGTCGGTTGCGACACAACGCAACGACGTTTCACGCAGATCAAACAAAAGACCGTTGAGATAAAACCGAACATCCTGCTGAGCCATGGCAAATGCCGTCCGCTCCAGCAGTTCTTTCAGGGATGCTTCCGGAATCTGCAGGCGTTCGCTGGCATCGACTTCATCCAGCGACGGGAAGTCATTGGCGGGCAAGCTGGCGAGCGTGAAGCGGCTGCGTCCTGCTTGAACAGCAACTTTGTCACCCGTCTGACTGATGGTGACAAGGCTTCCATCGGGCAGGGCACGCACGATTTCGAACAATTTGCGTGCAGGAATGGTGAGTTCGCCATCCTGAGCGCCCTCCACAGCCACACGCGCCACCATTTCCACTTCAAGATCCGTGCCGGTCAGCGACAGTTGGCCACCATCGAGACGAGCAAGCAGATTGGCCAGCACTGGCAGCGTATGGCGTCGCTCGACCACATTCACGACTTGTGCCAATGGCTTGAGTAGAACTTCGCGTTGCAGGGAAAACCGCATATCAACCCCTTGCCCTAATTGGGTGGTGAAGCGTTGCCGCTTGGCAAGCTCCGGCTTTTGAAAGGATATAAATCTAAAAAGCAGGTGGTGTTGGTACAACGAAATTGTCGGTAAAACTTTATTAACTCATTGTTTTTTAATGGAAAATTGCAATCCAAAAAGCTGCGTGAAAAGCGCTGGTAGGTTGCGGGAAACTTGTGGATAACTTTGTCGCCGCTGTGCCATTTCGAGTTATCCACAGCTCTTGCCGGGCTTATTCACTGAGCTTGCGAATCAATTTTTCCCAATCTTCATACAACTTGCCATCACTGTCTTTGAGTTTCTTGATCTGCCGGCACGCATGCAACACGGTGGTGTGGTCGCGGCCATCAAACGCATCCCCGATGTCGGGTAGGCTGTGTTCCGTCAACTCTTTGGCCAATGCCATTGCCATCTGCCGCGGACGCACCAATGACCGGGTGCGGCGCTTCCCCAACATCTCTCGAAGCTGTAGCCCGTAGTAGTCTGCCACGGCTTTTTGGATGTTGCCGATGCTGATCGCTTGCTGCAGCACGCGCCAACGATCGCGCAGCGTTTCCTGCGCAAACTCCAGCGTCACCGGTCGTCCCAGCAAGCCAGCTTGGGCGGTCAATTTGTTGATTGCACCTTCCAACTCACGCACATTGCTGGGCATTTTCTTGGCGATCAGCTGGGCCACTTCATCCGGAATCGATGTGCCCCGCTCCCGCGCCTTGGATAACACGATTTGTGCGCGGGTCTCGAAATCCGGCGGATCAATGGCCACCGACAGTCCCCAGCCCAGCCGCGACTTCAGCCGTGGCTCCAAGCCTTCCACTTCGCGCGGGTAGCGGTCGCAGGTCATGATGATCTGCTGCTTGCCATCGAACAGGGCATTGAAGGTATGGAAGAACTCTTCCTGGGTGCGATCCTTGCCGGCAAAGAATTGGATGTCGTCGATCAGCAGCGCGTCGATTTTCTGGAATTGGCGCTTGAATTGATCGGCGGATTTTTCCTGAAGCGCGCGGAAAAACGCGCTGTAGAAATCGTTGGAACGCAAATACAGCACTTTGGCTGCCGGATTGAGCCGACGCATTTCGTTGCCCGCGGCAAACATCAAATGCGTCTTGCCCAAGCCGGTGGCGCCATACAGCAGCAACGGGTTGTGGCTGCGCTCGCCGGGCTTTTGCGCCGCTGACCATGCCGCCGCACGAGCCAGCTGATTGCTGCGGCCTTCAACGAAATTCCCGAATACATAATGTGTATCCAGGTTGCCGCGAAACGGTTCCTCGGCGGCCGCAGCAGGTGCGGTGCCCGCGCGTGGCGATGCGGGTTCGGCAAGCGTGCGTGCCGGCGCACCGACGTTCAGCGAGACGTCGTCGAAGCCACCGAAATGGCGCGCCAATTCGCGAATCCGCGGCAAAAAGCGGTCGCGGACTTCGTCGCGCACGAAGGTATTGGGCGCGTACAGCTGCAGCCCATCATCACGTGGCACCGATTGCAGGGGTTTGAGCCAGGCCAGCACATCTTCCTGGGCGACTTCGGATTCTAGGCGGTGCAGGCAGGCGGGCCAGACGTCCATGCGTTGGTGCGTTCTCTGAAATACGATCAATCCACAGGCGCAAGCATGGCCTGTGGATAAGGTTGGGGAAGACGGGCAGGTTAGCATCCCGAACGATTCCCGCCAAACCGCAGCCGCGTGCAAGGCGAATAGGTTTGAAGGTGATCCATGCTTGCGCCCGCTCTGTAAAGCCGCTATCATTCCGAGTCTTTTCCGTTCAAAACAAGCAAGCAGGCCCGAAATGGCGACCAAGCGCACTTACCAGCCCAGCAACCTCAAGCGCAAGCGTGATCATGGCTTCCGCGCCCGTATGGCAACCGCCGATGGCCGCAAGGTGTTGGCGCGTCGCCGCGCCAAGGGCCGTCGTCGTCTGACGGTCTGACCCCCGCGCGGGGTCAGCTCTCCGGTTTCGGCCGGAATGCGATGACGCAGGATGCTTTGAACCTAACGCCGGTATCCACCCAGGATGCCGGCGTTATCGTGTTTGCCGGTTCGCATGGATTACCGCCACAGGCACGAGTCCGCGCCAAGGCCGAGTTTGCGCAGGTGTTCGAGACCGGCAAACGCGTGGCCGAACCGCTGATGGCGTTGCATTGGTTGCACGATACGCGTGTCCCCAGGATGGGCTTGGCGGTGTCGCGCAAGGTCGACCCGAATGCGGTGGGTCGCAATCGAATCAAGCGCGTTCTGCGCGACGCCTTCCGCCATCTGCGCCCGCAGATGCGCCCCGGTGCGTACGTGATTGTGGCGCGTGCAGCCGCGCGGCAAGCCGATAACGCAGCGCTGCGCGATTGTTTCGATCGCCTGCTCAAGCGTGCTGGTGCATTGCCGCAAATACAGTCGCGGGGCACAATGCCGCCCGCACCTTCCCTTCCTCAAGATGCTTCCGCACCAATCATGGCCGTGGAACCAGGCAAGCCTGTCCAATGAATCAGACCCGTACTTTCCTGTTGATGGCCTGGCTGATGGTGGCCTTTTTGCTGTGGCGCGAGTGGGGTAATGAGCACACTGCAACGTCGGCCACCCTCCCTCAGTCGTCGCAACAGGTTGCGGCTACCGCGGTGCCCTCTGCCAATGCCCTGCCAGCGGCCACGGTTGCCGGACAGCCTGCACAAGTAGGTCCCGTCGCCAATGCCGGCCCACTGGTACATTTGCGCAATGATGTGTTGGATCTGCAATTGAACGGGCAGGAGGTGGTGCGGGCCGAGTTGTTGCAGTACCGCCAGACCCGCGCCGCCGGCAGCCCTTCGGTGGTGCTGTTCAATCCGCAACCGGCGCAGTTCTTTGTGGCCCAATCCATTTGGCGTGGGCTGGATGGTGCGCCGTTGGTGCCGGTGGCCGAAGATGCAACCCGTGAATTCGCATTGAGCAATGCGGCGACATCGGTAAGCGCGCACTTCGTTGCCAACGCCGGCAACGGCATCCAGCTGAAGCGCACGGTCACCCTGACGCGTGGCAGCTATGCGCTGCAGGTGCGCGACGAGTTGGTCAATACTGGCAATGTGGCATGGACCGGCAATATTGCGCGGGTGCTCGATCGGGTACCGCCGGTGGTCAAGGCCGGGTTCACCAATCCGGAAAGCTTCAGCCTGAGTGGGGCCGCGTGGTACAGCCCTGGCGACAAATACAAGAAGCGCAAATACACCAATTTCACCAAGGACGGCGCGCTGGACATCACGGTGACCGGTGGCTGGGTGGCGTTGTCGCAGCATTATTTTTTGACCGCGTGGGTGCCACAAAAAGATCAGGCCGCGTTGTTCACCTTGGCCGAAAAGGGCCGTACCTATGAAGTGGCTGCGCGTGGCCCGCAGGTGAGCTTGGCACCTGGACAACGCTTTGAAAGCAATGCGACATTGTGGGTGGGGCCAAAGCTGGCCGACAAGCTGGAAGCCACGGCACCTGGCCTGGAGCTGGCTCTCGATTACGGCATGTTCACCGTGCTGTCCAAACCCATTCACTGGCTGCTGACCCAATTGCACAAGTTCACCCACAATTGGGGCTGGGCGATCGTGTTGTTGGTGGTGTTGATCAAGCTGGCGCTGTATCCCCTGTCGGCTGCGCAGTACAAGTCGATGGCGAAGATGCGCAAATTCCAGCCGCGCATCGCCCAGCTCAAGGAACGCTACGGCGAAGACAAGCAGAAGTTCCAGATGGCGATGCTGGATCTGTACAAGAAGGAAAAGATCAATCCCGCTGGCGGTTGCTTGCCGGTGTTGATCCAGATGCCGGTGTTTCTGGCGCTGTATTACGTGTTGCTGGAAGCGGTGGAGCTGCGCCAAGCGCCGTGGATTTTGGGTTGGGTGAACGATCTGACCGCGCAAGACCCGTACTTCATCCTGCCCCTGCTCAATGCCGCAGTGATGTTCCTGACCCAACGCCTGACCCCGGCGGTGGGCATGGATCCGATGCAGCAAAAGATGATGCAAATGATGCCGCTGGTGATGGCGGTGATGTTTGCGTTCTTCCCGTCCGGTCTGGTGCTGTACTGGGTCACCAATGGCACCTTGGGGCTGGCGCAGCAGTGGTGGAATACGCGCAGGTATGCCGAGGTACCGGCGCAGGCGTGAGGCATGCCCACCACCGACACCATCGTCGCCATCGCCACCGCACCGGGTGCCGGTGGCGTGGGCATCGTGCGCTTGTCCGGCCCGGCGGCGCGCGCCATCGGTGAGGCGATGTGCAGGCGTCGCCTGCTTCCACGCGTTGCGCAGTACGCACGTTTTGCCGATGCCAATGGCGACACCCTTGACGATGGCATCGCCTTGTATTTTGCCGCGCCGGCCAGTTTCACCGGGGAAGATGTGGTGGAGTTGCAGGCGCACGGCAGCCAAGTTCTGCTGCGTGAGTTGGTGGGCCGCTGCATCGCACTGGGTGCGCGGCAGGCACAGCCGGGGGAATTCAGCCAACGGGCATTCGGCAATGGCAAATTGGATCTGGCACAGGCCGAGGCACTGGCCGATTTGATCGCTGCGGCAGATGTGCGTGCGGCGCGCGCTGCCAGACGCTCACTGGATGGCGTGTTTTCACGGCGGGTGGATGCGCTGATGGCGCAGGTGTTGGCCCTGCGCGTACACGTGGAGGCGGCGATCGACTTTGCCGACGAGCCCTTGGATACGCTGGGTGGACGCGTGTTGCAGGACAATCTGCGCGCAGCGCAGGACACGCTGGCGCAATTATTGGCTGCTGCCAGCAATGGTCAAGCCTTGCGTGATGGGTTGCATGTGGTGCTGGTGGGGCCACCGAACGCGGGCAAAAGCTCGCTCCTCAATGCTTTGGCGGGCCGCGATCGTGCGATCGTGACCGACATCCCCGGCACCACCCGCGATCTGCTGCAAGAAACCATTCACGTCGATGGTGTGGAGCTGACGTTGGTCGATACCGCGGGTCTGCGCACCGCCAGCGATGCCATCGAGGCCGAAGGTATCCGGCGTGCACAACACGAGCTTGCGCGTGCCGACTTGGCGCTGGTGGTGGTCGATGCCCGCGATCCACAGGCGGGGCGACAGGCGGTCGAATCGGCGCTGATTGGCATACCGCACGTGTTGTGGCTGTACAACAAGCTGGATTTGCTGGCCACGCCGCTGGAGCTTGCCGAAGATGCGTTGGCGGTGTCGGCCAAAACCGGTGCCGGGATGCCCGCGCTGCATGCGCGGTTGCTGGCGCTGGCAGGGGGTGAGGCCAGCAGCGGTGCATTTTCTGCGCGCAGCCGCCATGTGCAGGCGCTGCGGCATGCCCAGCATGGGCTTGGGCAGGCCACCCTTGAGCTGCAGCACGAGCGACTGGAACTGGCAGCTGAGGCGCTGGCGCAGGCGCACGCGGATTTGGGCACCATTGGCGGCGCAATTGACGCAGATGGATTACTGGGTCACATTTTTTCGACGTTTTGCATCGGAAAATGACATTCAGATCGCGCACG
>Ga0208516_100638_pt1 | contig 12535 bp, 9 predicted proteins | sample LakWasM117_HOW13_2_FD_183931 | JGI IMG/M metagenome (GOLD analysis project Ga0208516, IMG submission 183931) | Freshwater sediment methanotrophic microbial communities from Lake Washington under simulated oxygen tension - Sediment Metagenome... | ecosystem: Environmental > Aquatic > Freshwater >...
CCACCAAACCCATGATCTGGCCAGCTGCCACCTGAAAGGACACCGCCTCCACTGCGGTGAAGTCGCCGTAACACTTGCCCAAGCCCTGAACTTCAATCATGTGTGCCGCACTGCCGGTGGAATGGCGGCGAGTGTAGCGCGCACAGGATCGCCACTGATTCACGGCTGCCGCCTGCACCGTGCCCTGCGTGGCAACTCGTTGGCGCCGGCAAGCCGCAACACCGCAAACAACAAGGCGGGCCTAGTGCGTCATGGGCGAGGATGGATTCCCACCGTCCCCTTTATTGTCTGCAGGATGCCGAACTGTGATCATGCCGTTGTCGGGAGCGGCTACTGATCGCTCAAGCCTGAGCGCATCCGGTGTCGGGCCTGCCAAACGCGCGCGGCAGCACGGCAGGACGTGTTCGACTCCATCGGGATGTTCGCAGCCCCGCACGCGAACAGGCCAGGAACGCGATGCTGTGACCCGCCGAAGTTCAAGATCCAGCCCGAAAATTCCGGTCGGAAGCGAGGCCCAAGCGTGATGACGAATCCTGAAATATCGGGGCAGAAGGCAAGCCGGACCGGACCGGATCTGGCCGGCCTGGACGACGCCGAAGCTGCCGCACGCCTGCGGACAGAAGGCTACAACGAGCTGCCTCGTAGCGGGCAGCGCACGTTTGCCCGCATCGTCGCCGATGTCCTGCGCGAACCCATGCTGGCGATGCTGATCGGGGCCGGCCTGATCTACATGGCCCTGGGCGACCTTCAGGAAGCGCTGATCCTGGTGGCGTTTGCCGGGCTTTCGATCGTCATCACGATTGTCCAGGAAACGCGCACCGAACGAGCGCTGGAAGCGCTGCGCGATCTGACCAGCCCGCGGGCGCTGGTCATCCGCGCGGGAGTGCGCAAGCGCATCGCCGGGCGCGAGGTGGTGCGCGGCGATCTTGTGGTGCTCGCGGAAGGTGACCGGGTGCCCGCTGACGGGTGGATCGCGCAACACCATGGGCTGCAACTCGACGAATCGCTGCTGACCGGGGAATCCGTTGCCGTGCGCAAGATCGCCTGCGGGGCTGATGCGCCAACCATGGCGGCACGTCCCGGCGGAGACGATCTGCCGTTCGTCTATTCCGGATCACTGGTTGTGCGCGGCTCCGGGCTGTGCGTGGTCACCGCAATCGGATCTGCCAGCGAGATCGGTCGCATCGGCCGCGTGCTTTCCACGCTGGAAACCGAGGCGCCCCGCCTCAGGCAACAGACGCGGCGGCTGGTCCTGTGGTTTGCGGCGACAGGGGCGGCCGCCAGCTTGCTGGTTGTTCTGCTGTACGGCCTGTTTCGCGGCAGCTGGCTGCAAGCCGCGCTGGCCGGGATCGCGCTTGGCATGTCGATGCTGCCCGAAGAGTTCCCGGTCGTGCTCACGATCTTCATGGCGATGGGCGCCATGCGCATGTCACGCAATCGGGTGCTGACGCGCCGGGCGGCAGCGATCGAGACCTTGGGCGCTGCCACCACCCTGTGCACGGACAAGACCGGCACGCTCACGCAGAACCGGATGCGGATTGCCGAGTTGCGCCTGGCTGATGGCCGCAGCCTGCAGCATGAAGATCAGCAGGAACTTCTGCTGGAGGACGAATTCCATCTGCTGGCCGAATTCGGCATTCTCGCCAGCGCCCAGCAACCGCTCGACCCCATGGAAGTGGCTTTCCATGAATTTGGTGACGAACACGCACCCGCCACGGTCAGGATGCGCCAGGCGGCGGGCTGGACGCTGAACCGCCAGTATCCACTCGACCCAGCCCTGCTGGCCATGTCGCACGTGTGGGGCCATCCGGGTGGCGACGAAGCACGCGTCATCGCTACGAAAGGCGCGCCTGAAGCGATTGCGGACCTGTGCCGAATGACGGCAGCGGAAAAAGCGGTCCTGAAGGGCGCCATCGATGCCATGGCCGACAAGGGTTTGCGTGTTCTGGGCGTGGCCGATGCGCGCTGGTCCGGGGCGGAGTTGCCTGAAACGCAGCGGGAGTTCGACTTTTCCTTTCGCGGCCTGGTCGGCCTGGCCGATCCCTTGCGCGCCGCGGTCCCCGATGCCGTGCGCCAGTGCCGCGAAGCCGGCATCCGGATCATCATGATCACCGGTGACTATCCGCAGACTGCCCGTGCCATCGCGCAGCAAGCCGGGATCGACGCGGAAGACGTGCTGACCGGCGAAGCACTGGCGGCCCTGTCCGATGCCGATCTCAAGCAGCGCATCGGCTCCTTCAGCGTCTGCGCGCGGATCATGCCCGAGCAGAAACTGCGGCTGGTCGAAGCGCTGAAGGCCGCCGGAGAGATCGTTGCCATGACCGGCGATGGCGTGAACGATGCGCCTTCGCTCAGGGCCGCGCATATCGGCATCGCCATGGGCGGTCGCGGCACCGATGTTGCCCGCGAGGCGTCGGCAATCGTCCTGCTCGACGATGATTTCGGCTCGATCGTCAAGGCAATCCGCATGGGCCGACGCATCTATGACAACCTGCGCAAGGCGATGGGCTTCATTGTGGCTGCGCATCTTCCGATCGCTGGTCTGGCGTTGCTGCCGCTGCTGACCGGCATGCCCCTGCTGCTGGGGCCAATCCACATCGCCCTGCTGGAGATGATCATCGATCCAGTCTGTTCGCTCGTCTTCGAGGCCGAGGAAGACGAGCGCAATGTCATGACCCGGCCGCCACGCAACCCGGATACCGCTTTGTTTTCGCGCTGGCTGGTCGGTTGGTCGATCCTGCAGGGCAGTGTTGCATTTGCCGTGACCGGGGGCCTGACCTTGTATTACTGGCACTCCGGCATGGATGCCGAACAACTCCGCGCGACCGCCTTTCTCGCGCTCGTCCTGTCCATCACCGGCCTGATCCTGATCAACCGCCGCTTCAGCGCGTCACTTGCTGAGGCCTTGCACAGTTTTAGCCCGGTGCTTGGCGGCGTGCTTGGGTCGGTGGCCATTATCCTGCTGGCAACGCAGTTTGTTGCTCCGGTTGCCGACCTGTTCGATTTCACGCGCGTCGCGCCCGGGGATCTCGCGATGCTTGCGTTCGCCAGCATTGCCATGCTGCTCCTGCTTGAACGGTTGAAGCCGCTGTGGGGGAGCCGATTGCTGGAATAGGCGACCCAACGAGCAAGCTGGCCAGTTCGCTACAATTGCCGCATGCGCCTCTTGCTGCAACAACGCCCCGATGGCCGCGAAGCCCCGCGCTTCGTGCAACTGCAGCTGCAGCCCGACTTGTTGGGCGGCTGGACGCTGCTGCGCGAAAGCGGCCAAACCGGTGGCCGCAGCACGCTGCGCAAATCGCTGTTTGCCGACCACACCAGTGCATTGACGGCATTGGAGAAGGAACGCGATGTGCAACTGAAAAAAGGCTTTCAACTGATGTTCGCGCAAGGCGCCGATGCGCCGAAGTAGCGCCCTTCCCTTGCCCGCTGCCGCCCGCAGTGAGTGCATACCAACGAGAACTCAACGTGTCCAACGCCATGCACAATGACCCGGCTTTCAACAGCAGATTTCTGCGCGCTCTGCGCCGCGAGCCGGTGGATTGCACGCCGGTCTGGTTGATGCGCCAAGCCGGCCGCTACTTGCCGGAATACCGCGCCACCCGCGCTGCGGCCGGCAGTTTCTTGGGCATGGCGAAGAATCCGGAGATCGCCTGCGAAGTGACCCTGCAACCGCTGCGCCGGTTTCCGCTGGACGCCGCGATCTTGTTTTCCGACATCCTCACCGTGCCCGATGCAATGGGGCTTGGCCTGTACTTCGTTGATGGTGAAGGCCCGAAGTTCGAGCGCCCGGTGCGCAGCGCTGCCGACATCGAAAAACTTGCGGTGCCGGATATGGGCAGCGCATTGCGCTATGTGATGGACGCGGTCTCGCTGATCCGTCGTGAAATGGATGCTTCCATCCCGCTGATCGGGTTTTCTGGCAGCCCGTGGACGCTGGCCTGCTATATGGTGGAAGGCGGCGGCAGCAAGGAGTTTGGCCGCATCAAGGCACTGGCGCTGAACGCACCGGCCCTGATGCACAAGCTGCTCAATGTCGTCACCGATGCGGTGATCGCTTACCTGTCCGCGCAGCACGCAGCCGGTGCGCAGGCGTTGCAGGTGTTCGACACCTGGGGCGGCACGCTGTCGCCGGCGATGTACCGCGAATTCTCGCTGCCGTACCTGGCCCGCATTGCCCGCGAACTGCAACGCGGCGACACCCCGCTGATCCTGTTCGGCAAGGGCAATGCCGTGCATCTGGAAGCGCTGGCGGCCAGCGGCGCGCAAGGCGTGGGTGTGGACTGGACGGTCACCCTGGAAGATGCCGCCCGCCGCATCGGTGGCTCGGTGGCACTGCAAGGCAACATGGACCCGGCCATGCTGTACGGCAGCCCCGACGCGGTGCGTGCGCAAGCGCGCGCGGTGCTGGACAGCTACCGCGACGGCAACGGCGGCTCCCGCGAAGGCCATGTGTTCAACCTTGGCCACGGCATGTCGCCCGACATGAATCCCGAGCACGTCGCCGCGCTGGTGGACGAGGTGCACCGCTACAGCGCGCGCTAAGGATGTGCGGGTGGACGACACCTCCACCCGCCATCCAACACGCGGGGTCAATCAGGCCGCAACACTGCATCCTCGGTGCGCAACAGCACCGCCAACGCCTGCGCCAACAATTCGCCAGTGACGGGCTTGCGCAAAAAGCCGTCGAAGCCGGCGGCGCGGGCGTGTGCTTCGGCGTCGGCATCAGAACGGGCGGTGACCGCGAGCAGCGGCGCATTGAAACCGCGTGCGCGCAGAAGTTTGGCCAAACTCAGCCCGTCCATGCCGGGTAGATCCAGATCCAGCAACGCGGCATCGAAGGTGTGCCGGGTGGTTTCGCCCAACGCCGCCAGTCCGTGTGCGGCATGCACCACTTGATGCCCTTGTGCGCGCAACAAACCTTGCATCACTTCGGCCACGATGGGGTCGTCTTCGACCAAGAGCAGCGACAGTGCCGGGACCGGCGTTGTGACCTTTGGTAGCGATGGGGTGTCGCGGGCAGGCGCAACCGTTGGCAACGGCAGCTCGACGATGAAGCGGGTGCCCTTGCCAGGCTCGCTATCCACGCGAATGCGGCCACCCATCGCCGCCGCCAGTTCCTGACTGATCGCCAGCCCCAACCCGCTGCCACCATAACGCGAGGTGGTGCGCACACCTTCGGCTTGTTCAAAGCGCCGAAACAGGCGGGTCTTTTGCTCGGCATTGAGTCCGGGGCCGGTGTCGGCAACCACAAAGCGCACGCCGTACGGATGCAGTGCAAATATCTCCAGCGCAACGTGGCCGGTCTCGGTGAATTTCACCGCATTGCCAATCAGGTTCAGCAAAATTTGCTGCAAGCGGGTGCGGTCACCATGCACTGCCAATGGCGCGCTGGGCGCAATGCCATCCACGAACACCAGACCCTTGCGCTCAGCTACCGGCGCCATCAAACCCGCGACTTCGTCCAGCAAGGGGCGCAGCGGGAAATCGGTATTTGCCAGCTGCAATTTGCCTGCCTCAATCCTGGCCAGATCCAGCGCGTCATTGACCAGCCGCAACAGATGTTCTCCGGCGCGCCGAATCGCATCCACTTGCCCACGTTGTCTTGCATCCAGTGTGCTGCCCTGCAGCAATTCGCTCATCCCCAGCACGCCAGTCATGGGTGTACGCACCTCATGGCCAAGGGTGGCCAGAAACCTCGATTTGGCTTCCGATGCCTGCTCCGCCAATGCGCGTTTGTGTTCGGCCAACTCCCATGCATGACGACGCTGCAAGCGTGCCCGATACCACCACGCCAACAGGCCGATGAGACCCAGCACGGCAAGTACATACAGCGACTGCGCCCAGGTACTGCGCCACCACGGCGGGGGCACATCGAAGTGCAACACCTGCTCGGGTGCGGCATTGCCGGCGGCATCCTGGGCCCGCATGCGCACCACGTAGCGCCCCGGTGCCAACCCGGTGAACACGCGCTCGCCACGATTGCCTAGCGCCACCCAGGTACGGTCAAACCCATCCAGATGCGACCAATAGCGATTGCCGGCGGGGTCATCGAACATCAGTAACCGCGCGCGAATCCGCACTTCGCGATCGTTCGCACCCAGGCTCACAGCAGGTTGCGTGGGCAAGGCTTGCCAGCCACCATCGCGGCGCACGTCGATGCCGTCAAAACGCAGTACCGGTTGCACCGGTGCGGTGTCGTCCAGCGTGGTATCGACCAGCCGCAAACCACCATCGGCGGTTGCCGCCACCAGCAAGCCGTCATCGCGCAGCAGTGCAGCGCGCTCCAAAAACTCCTCACTGCTGGCATCGTCCTGCATGCTGACGTGGCGCAAATTGCGCCGCTGCGGATCCCAGCGATACAAGCCGCGTGAGGTGGTGATCCATGGCCGATGCTGCGCGTCCACCAGCAACGCCGCGGCGGCAACCGCCGGCATGCCGTGGCGGGTGTCGATGCGTGTGTGTTGTTGCCATACCGCGCCGTGCCGCTGGTATTGCTCCAACCCGGACAATCGCTGCAACCACAGCGTATCGGCCCCATCGAATGCCAGTGCGTACACCCGCTCGCGGCCCATCGACGCTACCGGCTGGAACCGCCCGCTGCCGGTATCGAACTGGAGGATGCCGGTACTGCATGCGATCCACGGGCTGCCGTCCACGGCCAGCACCATGCTTTCGATATCGGCTTCGCCCAATCCGCTGGCAACCCCTGCCGGCAAATCACGCAGCAACCTGCCGCTGTCGGGGTCACGTTGCTGCACACCCCCACCGGGAGCGGCCAACCATTGACTGCCGTCGGCAGGATGCAACAACCACCCGATTTGCCCGCTGGGCACCGGATCGCTGGCCGCGTCGCTGCTCCATTGTTCGACACCGCCATTGCGGCTGATACGCACCAGCCCACCGCGATGGCCAATCCATAGCCGACGCTGCCGGTCTTCGGCAATCACCACCGGTTTGATGTTGTGCAGCTGATCAAGCGACGCCGGATCCAACATCGCAATGCGCCCCTGCGCATCCATGTGCTCAATCATGCCGCCCATGTCACCCAGCCAAATGCCGCCATCCCCGGCCTTGCCCAAGGCCCTGTACATGGCGCCATGCAGGCCGTCTTCTGCCCCCTGAAATTGCACCTGCTGGCGCCAGTCGGCGCGCAGGTAGCCCAACCCCCGACCTTGCACCGGAGCCCAGAGCGCCTGGCCGTGCTCCAGCAGCAAACTGCCGATGGCCCGTGCAATGTCCGGACCGCCCAGCGGCACCGGCACCGGCGGGGTTGCACCGTCCTGATGCCAGAGTCCACGTTGGCTGCCGATCCAATGATCACCGCGGGTATCGGTGACGATAGCCAACAGCGCGTTGGGGCGTTGGAACATCGGCGACCACGCCGGCTGCGTCCATTGTCCGCCGGTACGCCGCCAAATGCCCTGCGCGCCCCCTACCCACAAACCATCGGATTGGGTGGCCAGCGAATAAATCATCTGCGGGCCTTCGGCGGCGGGCAATTCCACGGTTTCAAAGGTTTCGCCCTGCAAGCGGGCCAAGCCTTTGGTGGTGCCCACCCACAGCACACCCTGCGCATCCACCGCCAGCGACAACACGGTGTCTGCCGGCAGGCCATTGCGCTGTTTGTTGAAATGCCGCTGCCCTCCATCGGCATCAATACGCGTCAAGCCACCCCCAAACGTGCCCAGCCAAACCGCACTGCCCTGTCTTGCCATCGCCCACACATCATCGCTTTCGAGGGCTGGGTGATTGATCTTGCGATAGCGGGTGAAGTGCTGACGGCTGGCGTCCAGCACGCTCACGCCCTCGCCTTCCACTGCCACCCAGATACGGTCACGCGCATCCACCAGCAACGCCTGCACATTGTTGCCGGGCAGGCCATTCACGGCGTCCGGGTCATGCCGCCAGACCCGCATCCCCACACCATCATGGCGCGCCAAACCATCGGCTGTGCCAATCCACAGGTAGCCATCCTGATCGCGCACCAAAGCCTTGATGTCGGTCGAAGGCAGGCCTTGGCTACTTCCAATGATGCGAAACCTTGGCCGCTCCGGCACCGCTGCGCTGACCCATGCACAGGCCAGCAATAGCAGCAACACGCAGGCGATTCGTCGCTGCATGGTGATTCCCTTATCCCCTTCCCAGCCACAATGCTGGCAACGCTTCGTTGCGGTTGCAAGCACACTGCCCATACGCCACTGCGCATAGAATCCCGGCATGCCTTGCCATTTGCCCCATGCACTTCGCGCCATGCCCCTGCTGCTGGCATGCAGCCTGCCCTGTCTGGCCGCAGGGCCGGTGCGCTATGTGTTCGACCCGGTGCATACGCGGGTGATGTTCAGCATTGACCATGCCGGCTTCTCGCAAGCCATCGGCACCGTCTCCGGGGCGCAAGGGCAGTTGTATTTCGATACCGACAGCTGGCAGGGCACGCGCATGGACGTCATCGTGCCCATGCAACGCTTGGACATGGGCGATTCGGGTTGGACGGCATCGGTTGCAGCGCCGCACTTCCTGGATATCAAGCATTACCCGCAAGCGCGCTTGGTGGTCGATCAACTGACCCGCATCGACGACAGCCACGGCACCGCCTGTGGTGCACTGACCTTGCACGGGGTCACGCGCCCGCTGTGCATGGCGCTGACGCTCAACCGCGCGGCACGCCACCCGATGCCGCCATTTCGGCAGACGCTCGGGTTTTCTGCCAGCACCACGCTCAAACGGAGCGACTTCGGCATGACCCATTGGCAGTCACTGGTGGGTGATACGGTAGAACTGCGTATCGAAGCGGAGCTGTATCGCCAACAAGGTGCATCCGCATCACCCACCGCACCCGATCCCGAATCCAAGCCCGCACCCACTGCCGAGAGTCCGTAATGGCGCCGAAAAACACCGCCACCCGCTGGGGTGCAATCCAGCAAAGTCTGCACTGGCTCACGCTTGCATTATTGCTGTTGCTGGCGTGGATTGGCCTGCGCATGGGCGCACTGCCCAATGGGCCGGACAAGATCGCCGCATATGCCCTGCACAAATCCATTGGTCTTACCGTACTGGCATTGGTCGTGCTGCGTATCGGCTGGCGCGTGTTTGCCCAAAGTCCCGCGCCATTGACCAATTCCCCGCATTGGCAACACCGCATTGCGCAGCTGACCCACATCGCGTTGTATGTACTGTTGCTGGCAATGCCGCTGAGTGGTTGGTTGCTCAACTCTGCTGCTGGGTTTCCCTTGCAGTGGTTTGGCCTATTCAATCTGCCGGCATTGACCGGCCATGACGAGGCGCTGCATATCTTCGCTGTGCAAACCCACGAGACATTGTTCTGGACGCTGGTGGCCTTGGTGCTGCTGCATGCGTCAGCCGCGTTTTATCACCATCTGTTCATGGGCGATGCCACGCTTGCCCGCATGCTGCCGCGTGGCTGGCTGCAAGCAACACAACCGGAGACCCCCGATGCGTAATTGGACTGTGTTCGCGTCACTGACGCTCGCGCTCGCGCTATCCATGCCGGCGCAAGCTGCCGACTACGTGCAAGCCCCAGGCTCGCGTCTGGCATTTTCCGGGAAGTACCAGGGTGAGGTATTTACCGGCACATTTCCCGGGTTTGTTACGCGCTTGAATTTTGACCCCAAACAATTGGCCGGCGCCAAGTTGGAGGTGAAGATTCCGCTGGCCACCGCGGTCACCAGCAACAGCAGCTATGACAGCGAGCTGCGTGGTGCGGCGTTTTTCGATTCAGGCAAATTCCCGCAGGCCAGCTTCACCGCCACCAAGTTCCGCAGCCTGGGTGGCAACCGCTATGCCGCCGATGGCCAACTCAGCCTGCACGGCATCAACAAGCCGGTCACCCTCACCTTTGACTGGGCTCCCGGCGCAACACCGGTGCTGACAGGCCGTGCCAGCGTGCAGCGGCTGGACTTCGGAGTGGGTGCTGGGCAATGGGCCGATACCAAGCTCATCCCCAACGCCATTGCCATCAGCACCAAGGTCATGTTCAAACCCGCTCCGTAGTCGCGGCCAGGGACCGCTCCCACAAGGTCACGGCTACGGGTTGCCGCAAAATGCACGCACCCGCCGGGCATCGAACGGCCAGTCCAGTTCGGCACCACTGGCCGCATCGCGCAGCACCGGCACGCGCAAGCCGTAGCGGGCCTCCAGCGCCGTATCCTCATCAATGAACACGGTCTCAAATTCGGGCGCGCGTGCTTGTGCCAACACATCCAGTGCCAGCTCGCACAAATGGCAATTGTCACGTTGAAACAGGGTCAGGGGCATCACTGGAAATCCGCAGCCGGCGCGTAGTCTGCCTAGAATAGCGTTCCCCCCCACACTCTCGCAGCCCTCACATGGCCGTCTCCACCTTCGACCTGTACAAGATTGGTATCGGCCCCAGCTCTTCGCATACGGTCGGGCCGATGCGTGCCGCAGCCCGCTTCGTCAGCCATTGGCTGGCTGAAAGCGACACATTGTCACGCACCACCCGCATTCGCGCCGAAGTGTTCGGCTCGCTGGCGCTGACTGGCCGTGGCCATGGCACCGACAAGGCGGTGTTGATGGGGTTGGAAGGCCATTGGCCGAATGAGATCGACCCCGACATCATTCCCGCCGCATTGGCGCGTATCCGCAAAGACAAGCAAATCCACTTGTTTGGGCAGCGCGATATCGCGTTTGATGAAAAGCGTGATTTGGTGATGAACAAGCGCCAGAAGCTCCCATTCCACACCAATGGCATGCGCTTTTCCGCCTTCGATGCCGAGGGCAATGAAATCGCCACCCGCGATTACTACTCGGTCGGTGGCGGTTTTGTGGTCAATCAGGACGAGGCCGCCGAAGACCGCATCGTGGCCGACACCACGCCGTTGCCGTATCCCTTTGCCAGTGGTGGCGAGCTGTTGGCGCAATGCGAACGCAGTGGGCTGACGATTGCGCAGTTGATGTTTGAAAACGAAAAAGTTTGGCGCAGCGAGGACGCCATTCGCGCCGGCCTGCGCGAAATCTGGCAGGCCATGCAATCCTGCGTCGCGCGCGGCATTCGCGCAGAAGGCACACTCCCCGGCGGTCTGCACGTCACCCGCCGCGCACCGGCCCTGCATCATGAACTGGCCAGCCGCCCGGAAGCGGCGATGCGCGACCCATTGACGGTGCTGGACTGGGTCAATTTGTATGCACTGGCGGTCAATGAGGAAAACGCCGCCGGCGGGCGCGTGGTGACCGCGCCTACCAATGGTGCTGCCGGCATCCTGCCTGCGGTTGGGCATTATTACGAGCGCTTTTGCGCCAGTGAAAAAGACCCGGCCGTGCTCGAAGCCGGCATTTTCACGTATCTGCTTACCGCTGCTGCGGTGGGGATTTTGTACAAGGAAAACGCCAGTATCAGCGGTGCCGAAGTGGGCTGCCAGGGCGAAGTGGGCGTGGCCTGTTCGATGGCCGCCGCAGGTCTGACCGCCGCGCTGGGTGGCAGCTTGGGGCAAATCGAGAATGCCGCCGAAATCGGCATGGAGCATAACCTGGGCCTGACCTGTGACCCGATTGGCGGACTGGTGCAGATCCCCTGCATCGAACGCAATGCGATGGGCTCGGTGAAGGCAATCAATGCCAGCCGAATGGCCCTGCGTGGTGACGGCCAGCACAAGGTATCGTTGGACAAGGTGATCAAAACCATGCGTGATACCGGCCGCGACATGCAGGACAAGTACAAGGAAACCAGCCGTGGCGGGCTGGCGGTCAACGTCATCGAATGCTGAGTCTGGGCTAGTCAATCTGGCTGGTTGTTGCGTCACGGTTTCGGGTTAATCTGGTACCGACTTAGCCACCGGTGTGATCGCCATGGTGCAAGCCAGCCACTTCCACCACCCGCCCACCCGCCCCTGTTGGGCGGAGCTTGGTCCGATGCTCCACTTCGCCGGGAATTGACACTATGCACGGCGCGCTGGCCACAGCATCACGGATGATCCTGCTCACCGCCCTGTATTTTGGTGGCGCAGCAATCACCATCTGGTTCCTGCGTACTCCCGCCGATGTCACGTTGTTCTGGCCCGCGGCCGGCCTGGCGTATGCCATGGTGCTGCTGTTCGGTCTGCGCTACGCCTTCGCCATCGCCATGGCACAGACCCTGCTGCATCTGCTGTTGGTTCCGGCACCGCCCGTATTTGTCGACTTTTCGATTTGCAGCAATGCGCTGGCCACGGTTGTGGCTTGTCTGTATGTGCGGTCTCGCCGCAAAACCCTGCAGCTGCGCACCGATGATGGCTTGTTATTGCTGCGCGGCGCACTGCTGTTATGCGTGATCAGCGCCGGCATCGGCAGCACCGGCATGCTGGTGGCCAAGATGATTCCCGCCAGCGAGATCCCGCGGGTGTATCTGCAGTGGGCGCTGGGGGATTTGCTGGGAATCTCCGCGCTCACTCCCAGCGTGTTGCTGCTCATCACCCGCAAGCAGTTGCGCAAATTGCACTCGGGCGTCAACCGGGTGCGCCTGCGCGAATATCTGAGCTGGGCCGTGATCATGGCCGCAGGCCTGTTGGTCATCATCCCC
>Ga0208516_100644_pt1 | contig 12464 bp, 10 predicted proteins | sample LakWasM117_HOW13_2_FD_183931 | JGI IMG/M metagenome (GOLD analysis project Ga0208516, IMG submission 183931) | Freshwater sediment methanotrophic microbial communities from Lake Washington under simulated oxygen tension - Sediment Metagenome... | ecosystem: Environmental > Aquatic > Freshwater >...
CAGCGACTCCCGCTGAAAACTCTGTACGCCCTGCGGCAGAAGAAGTGACGATTGAATCCGATGCTGATGCATTATCTGCCACAAGCGATAACGATACGTTGGCGCTTGATACGTTTACGAGCGAACCAGCCCCTCAGCGTGCAGATGACACAACGCTTGCGTTCTCGGAGGATGCTATCAGCACTGCGGATACGCTACGCTTTGAGGTTGAACCAGCTTCAGTGGCAAGTGTAGAGCCAGCCAGTGATGATGTCAGCGATGCTTTAAATGTTGATGATGACCTCGCACTGACACCTAAAGCCCTGGATTTGCCTTCGCTAAACCTGGATGATGTTCCGCAAAGTGCAGAGGCTGCAAGCAGCAAGCCATTGTCAGCCACCACTGGTGAGCAAACGCTGTCCAGTGAGGATGCCGTGTTTGACTCATTGCCTGAGTTGTCACTGGAGCTGGGCGGCCCGAATGATGCGATTGGCGAGCGTGTGAGTGACGATGCTCTGGAAATTGAGGAAATTAGCCTGGGCTCTGCGGATGCTGCATTGAATGAAACACCTGCCGTAGAGGTCGCAGCCGACAGTATTGCCTTCCCTGCGATATCTCTGGATGTCGCCGATAGCGGTACGGCAAGTGCTGAGGAGATCGCCGATGAACCGGAAGAAGTGAACACCAAACTTGATTTGATCCAAGCCTATATTGACATGGAAGATGTGGTGGGCGCCAAGGAACTGATCGATGAGGTGATCGCAGAAGGTGGCGAGCGCCAGCGGCAACGAGCCAGCGAATTACTGGCAAAATTAGCGTAAATCAAGGCCGGGTTCCCGGCCTTGTTCATTTTCACTGAGACTCACCGGCAGTGTGGCCTGATTTGGCGTAATGACAGACAGCCCTTATACTAGGCGCCATGAAAATTGCGATTGGCATTGAATATCACGGCGCCTATTTTCAAGGATGGCAAAGTCAGCCAAATGCCGCAGGCGTACAAGATGCCATCGAGCGAGCCATTGCACAGGTCGGCGGTGAAAAAGTCCGTTTGCATGCGGCTGGACGTACCGATTCAGGCGTGCATGCCTTGATGCAAGTGGCACATTTTGAAACCTCAGTTGTCAGACCATTGAGTGCCTGGGTGCGTGGCACCAATGCACACTTGCCAGCCTGGGTACGTATATTATGGGCGGTTGAGGTGGCTGAGGATTTTCATGCCAGGTTTAGTGCACGTGCGCGCAGCTACCAGTATGTGTTGCATAATCATGCTGTGGCGCCAGCCAGCCAGCACGGGCGTGTGGGCTGGTACCACAGGCCGCTGGATATTGCATTGATGCAACAGGCAGTGCCTGGCTTAGTGGGCGAGCATGATTTCAGCGCTTTTCGTGCCAGTGAGTGCCAGGCCAGCACGCCAATACGTACAATGCATCGTGCTGATATTACACAACATGGGCGATACATCATTTTCAGTTTTAAGGCGAATGCCTTTTTACAGCACCAGATTCGTAATATGGTGGGCGCGTTAGTCTATGTCGGGCAGGGCAAGTTGAGCCCGGACGCATTTGCCGATTTGCTGCAACATAAAGACAGGCGTCTTTCACCTCCTACGTTTATGCCCGATGGTTTGTATTTTACCGGCGTAGAATATGATGGCCAATGGCAATTGCCCGTGTGTGAAGCGCACTGGGACTAAAGAAAGTAAATAAACAATATGACAAGAACCAGGGTGAAGATTTGCGGGATTACCCGCCTGGAAGATGCATTGGCGGCGATTGCTGCAGGTGCAGACGCGTTGGGATTTGTATTTTATGCGCCTAGCCCACGCGCGGTCACGGCGGCACAAGCCCGGGCAATCATGGCAGTGCTCCCGCCCTTTGTAAGCAAAGTCGGCTTGTTTGTGAATGCATCGCCTGAAGAGGTGCAGCAGGTGATGACAAGCACAGGCCTGGATTGTTTACAGTTTCATGGGGATGAATCGGCAGACTATTGCGCGCAATTTAATCTGCCATATTACAAAGCAATCCGCGTCAAACCAGGGGTAAATTTGGTACAATGCGAGCTTGATTTTGCGTCAGCTTCAGCCTTGTTGCTGGATACCTACTCTGAAAAAGCGGTGGGCGGTACAGGGGAGGCATTTGACTGGTCGCTAATCCCTGCAGGTTTGCAAAAGCCATTGATATTGGCCGGTGGTTTAAATCCGGAAAATGTCCTGCAAGCCACGCGTCAGGTGCAGCCTTATGCATTGGATGTGAGTGGCGGGGTAGAAGCACAAAAGGGGATAAAATCCCCGCAAAAAATAGCTGCATTCATGCAGCAGGTGGTGCAGTGTGATGCTGCACGTAATGGGCGGTTTGAGTAGAAAACGAGATACGGAGTAACGCATGCAAGTCTATGACATGCCAGATGAGCGCGGTCATTTTGGCCCTTTTGGTGGCGTTTTTGTCGCAGAAACCCTGGTGGAAGCCTTGGAAGAACTGCGGGTGATGTATGAAAAATACCGTCACGATCCTGAGTTTCTGGCTGAATTTGCTTATGATCTCAAGCACTTCGTTGGCCGTCCCAGCCCGATTTACCATGCTAAACGCCTGTCTGAAAAAGTGGGCGGAGCACAAATCTATCTTAAGCGTGAAGATTTAAACCATACCGGCGCGCACAAAATCAACAATACGATTGGCCAGGCGTTGCTGGCCAAACGCATGGGTAAGCCGCGTGTGATTGCGGAAACCGGTGCTGGGCAACATGGCGTGGCGACTGCGACGATTGCTGCTCGCCTGGGCCTGGAGTGCGTGGTCTATATGGGAGCCGAGGATGTCAAACGCCAGGCGCCAAATGTGTTCCGTATGAAGTTGCTGGGTGCCACTGTGGTGCCCGTCGAAAGTGGCTCAAAAACCCTGAAAGACGCATTGAACGAAGCCATGCGTGACTGGGTGACCAATATCTCCAATACTTTCTACATTATCGGTACTGTGGCAGGTCCACATCCTTACCCGATGATGGTGCGCGATTTCCAGGCAGTCATTGGTATCGAAGCGAAAGATCAGATGCAGGAAATGATAGGGCGTCAGCCAGATGCTATCGTCGCCTGTGTCGGCGGCGGCTCCAATGCCATGGGTATTTTCTACCCGTATATTGACGTCGAAGGCGTACGTCTGATTGGCGTTGAAGCGGGCGGACATGGTTTGAGCACTGGCCAGCATGCCGCGCCATTAACGGCGAATAGCCCGATCGGTGTGTTGCACGGTAACCGTACTTACCTGATGCAAGATGAAGATGGCAATATTATTGAAACGCACTCGATCTCTGCCGGCCTGGATTATCCTGGCGTTGGCCCTGAGCATGCCTGGTTAAAAGATATCAAGCGCGCTGAATACGTGGCGATTACCGATGAAGAAGCCATGACGGCTTTCCATAACCTGTGCCGTACTGAAGGCATTATCCCCGCGATGGAATCCAGCCACGCCTTGGCGCATGCTGAGAAACTGGCCAAAACCATGTCTCCGGATCAGGTGGTGCTGGTAAATCTTTCTGGCCGTGGTGACAAAGATATTAACACCGTGGCACGTTTGGCTAATATTACCCTGTGACCTTTTGCCTGCATGACTGCGCTTGTCGAACGCATCCGCGCAGCCATGTATTGCAGACCCACTGTCATTATTTGAATTAATTAAAAAAGCATTCTTATGTCCCGCATTCAATCTGTATTTGCCACCCTCAAGGCACAAGGTAAAAAGGCACTGATTCCCTACATTACAGCGGGCGATCCGCACCCTGATCAAACCGTGCCTTTGTTGCATGCGTTGGTAGAAGCGGGTGCCGATATGATTGAGCTGGGCGTGCCGTTTTCTGATCCAATGGCGGATGGCCCGGTAATCCAGCGCGCCAGTGAGCGTGCATTGGTACATAAGATGGGCCTGCGTAAAGTATTGGCCATGGTGAAAGCGTTTCGCGCAACCAACCAAACAACGCCTATCGTACTGATGGGATACGCCAACCCGATTGAAGCCATGGGGAGTACCCAGTTCGTTGCCTTGGCGAAAGAGGCTGGTGTCGATGGCGTGCTCACGGTTGATTATCCGCCTGAAGAGTGTGAAGTCTTTAACCAGGAACTGGCAGGCGCGGATATTGATAGTATTTTCCTGCTGTCACCTACCACCGAGCCATCACGTACCGAGTTGATCGTGAAGCAGGCGACAGGCTTTTTGTATTATGTCTCGCTCAAGGGTGTGACGGGGGCGGCTAACCTGGATATTGTCGAGGTGAAAAAACGCGTGGCAGAAATTCGTCAGCAAACCAGCTTGCCGATTGGTGTTGGTTTTGGTGTGAAAGACGCGGCAACTGCACGTGAAGTAGCGGCGATTGCCGATGCGGTGGTGGTGGGTAGTCGGATGGTATTGGCGATTGAAAGCGCTAATGCCGACAACCTGATTGCCAATGTGCAGACATTAACGAAAGAATTGCGTACGGCGATTGATTCTGTATAGACCGGTGTATTCAGGTTTTCAGCATATCGCAATATAAAAGCAGGAGAAGCTATGAGTTGGTTAGACAAGATTCCACAAAAAATTAAACGTGCTGTTGGCTCGGTACAAAAACGTAATGTGCCAGAAGGCTTATGGCATAAATGTGATGCCTGCCAAACAGTACTTTACCGTACTGACCTGGATGCCAACCTGGAAGTATGTCCGCAGTGTGGTCATCACCACCGTCTCGGCGCACGTGCTCGCCTGGATGTATTGCTGGATGCAGAAGACCGTGTTGAAATTGGCGCTGACGTCACGCCGGTGGATGCCTTAAAGTTTAAAGACAGTAAAACTTACGCTGAGCGCATGAAAACTGCCCAGCGTGATGTGAAAGAAAAAGATGCGCTGATTGTGATGCGCGGCACGGTTGAAGGCGTGCCGGTGGTGGCTGCCGTATTTGAATTCAAGTTTATGGGCGGCTCCATGGGCTCTGTGGTTGGCGAGCGCTTTGTACGCGGTGTACAAGATGCCATCCAGCACAAGTCTGCATTTATTTGTATTTCTGCCAGTGGCGGTGCACGTATGCAAGAAGGTCTGTTGTCATTGATGCAAATGGCTAAAACCAGTGCCGCGTTGACCAAACTGTCTGAAGCCGGGTTGCCATATGTCTCCGTGTTGACGGACCCGACCATGGGCGGTGTGTCAGCCAGCTTTGCCATGCTGGGGGATGTGATTGTGGCCGAACCGAATGCGCTGATTGGTTTTGCTGGCCCGCGCGTGATTGAGCAAACGGTACGCGAGACCTTGCCTGAAGGCTTCCAGCGCGCAGAGTTCCTGCTGACGCATGGTGCCATCGATATGATTGTCGATCGCCGTGAAATGCGTGCCAAACTGAGCCAGGTATTGTCCAGTTTCTTGAATATTACCAAAGCTGCCTGATGCCACCTGTGATACCCGAGCTTCCCCAAACAGTTGAGGATTGGCTCGGCTACATCGAATCCCTGCACCCCAAATCCATCGAGATGGGCTTGGGCAGGGTGCAAAGAGTCGCTGCACGCCTGCAGCTAGCGTTTCCGTTTACCGTTATCACCGTTGGTGGTACCAATGGCAAAGGCTCTACCTGCGCCATGCTGGAACGTATTTATAGCGCTGCCGGTTACCAGGTCGGCTGTTATACCTCGCCACATCTGGTGCATTACCAGGAACGTGTTCGTTTCAATAGCAATGTCATTACCGATGCGTTGCTGTGTGAGGCCTTTGCCGCCGTAGAACAGGCGCGTGGGGATATTACGCTGACCTATTTTGAAATGGGTACGTTGGCGGCATTATGGGCCTTTGAGCAACAGCCATTGGATGTCGTTATCCTTGAGGTTGGTCTGGGCGGGCGCCTGGACGCGGTGAATATTGTCGATGCCGATTGTGCCATTGTCACCAATGTTGATCTCGATCATATGGAGTTTCTGGGCGATACCCGTGAATTGATCGGTCACGAAAAAGCGGGCATTTATCGCCAGCAGCAGATTGCCATTTGCGGCGATGTGGCGCCGCCAGCGTCATTATTGGCGCATGCCGATACACTGGCGGTAAAGTTAAACCGTTTTGGCGTGGATTACCAGATTGATATCTCAGATACACAATACGCGCACTATCGGGATGCACAAGGCCAGCTGGATATAGGCAACTTGCGCTTGTTTGGGCATTACCAGTGGAATAATGCGGCGAGCGTAATATTTGCCGTGCGTGCTTTGCAGGCAACATTGCCAGTCACGGAAGGTCAACTGTTGCAGGCGTTAACCGGCACAGAGGTCACTGGCCGCTTTCAATACTTGCAACATGCGCCGGATGTGATTCTGGATGTGGCACATAATCCACATGCTGCGCGTGCATTATGTGACAACTTGCAGCGCCTGAGCGCCGATGGCGGCCAGGTGATTGCCGTATTCTCCATGTTGTCTGATAAGGATATTGCCAGCGTGGTGGACATCCTGCATCCGGTGATTGATACGTGGCATATTGCCCCCATCCAGCATCCGCGCGCAGCGGCGCTTGATTACTTGCAAGCGTGCTTAAGTCAGAAAGTGCCGCGGGCCCATATTCACCTGCATGCTGATTTACCCGCCGCATTGCGAACGGCTTATAAAAAAGCGGCAAAAAATGATAAAATTATTGTGTTCGGCTCATTCTTCACTGTAGCTGCAATACTCGAATTAACGCCTGATCAGTGGGTTGCGTAAAAACGCCACGTGTATACATAGAACTGAATGTGAACCTCAAAACAGTATGGCGAGAGATGCTTTGACAGACAACGAACTGTTGCTCAAAAAAACTGCCCGCAGGCGGTTGGTAGGTGCGATCACCCTGGTGGTTTTGATGCTGATTGTATTGCCCTTTGTGCTTAAAGACCGGGTGATCGAATCCAGCCATGATAACGTTGAAATTACGGTGGTCAATCGCCAGGCCAACCGTGAGCCTATCCTTGAGTTACCTGATGATGAAGTTGTATTGGATAACGAAGCTGCACCAGCGGCCAATACATCAGAAAATAATGCTTCCGAAGTGGCTGAGGCTAATATTGAAGAAGCGCCAGTTTCTGCGCCCGCAGTAGTAGCAACGCCACAAAAACAGGTAAAAACAGAGCCTGCCAAGCCTGTTGTCGCGCCTGCACCAGTTAAACCCGTACCAACCGTTGAACCCAAAGTTGAACCCAAAGTTGAACCCAAAGTTGAACCCAAAGTTGAACCCAAAGTTGAACCCAAAGTTGAACCCAAAGTTGAACCCAAAGTTGAACCCAAAGTTGCGGCAATCAAGCCTGAAGCTAAAGAAGAGCCTGTTGCATCCGATAAAAAAACTGGTAAGTTCTTTGTGCAGTTTGGTGTGTTCTCTGACCCGAAAAACTTGGAAACCCTGCAAGGCAAGCTGAAGCAGGCAGGATTCGAATCAGCGACGGAAAAAGTGGATGCAGCTGGTCAGAAACTACGCTTGCGTACGCGCACCTATGCCAACCGTAATGATGCTGCTGCGGCATTGAAAAAACTGGAAGCGGCCGGGTTTAGCGGTATTGTGGCCAGCAAATCCTGATATAGGCCATGACTGTTTTTGATTATCTGGTATTAGGTATTATCGGCTTCTCCATTTTGGTCGGGCTGATGCGCGGCGCCATCCGTGAGCTGTTTTCTGTAGTGGGGTGGGTGCTGGCTTTTTACCTGGCGAATCGTTTTAACGGTAAGGTCATCGCCTATATGCCAGAGCAGATTCCTGGCGATGCAGTAAAAGCCATGGCGGCTTTTTTAGTGGTGTTTTTACTGGTGCTGTTTGTCAGTGCCTTGCTCGCCTTGTTGCTGGCTACCTTGATCAAGGCGGTCGGTTTGGGCGGGCTGAACAGGGTACTCGGTGGTTTGGCTGGTATTGTTAAAGGCGTGTTGGTGGTCTGTATCCTGGTGATGCTGGCTGCCATGACGGATTTTCCCAAGGATCCGCGCTGGACGAATGCAACATTCAGTGCGCCAGTAGAAGCGTTGGTCTTGAAATTACTGCCATGGATGCCATCTAGTATTGCTAGGCACGTACATTTGGATCATCAGCGGGTAGATGAATCTGCCATTTAATTTGTAATCAAGTGTTTGATAGGATGTCGCTATGTGTGGAATTATCGGTATTGTAGGCAAGAACCCGGTGAATCAGTTGTTGTATGACGGATTGCTGGTATTACAGCACCGTGGTCAGGATGCCGCTGGTATCGTCACTTGTGATGGCAACACTTTCCACATGCATAAAAACAATGGTCTGGTGAAAGATGTATTTCACACACGCCATATGCGCAATCTGGTCGGTAATGTGGGTATCGCCCATGTGCGTTATCCGACAGCAGGCTCGTCTAGTGCTGCTGAGGCCCAGCCATTCTATGTCAACTCACCGTTCGGCATCGTCTTGGGCCATAACGGTAACCTGACCAACTCCGAGCAACTCAAGTCTGAAATGTTCAGGCAAGACTTGCGTCACATCAACACCAACTCCGACTCAGAAGTATTACTAAACGTGCTGGCGCACGAAATTGAAAGCACTTCTAAAAACGCCTTGCTCAATAGCGATATGGTGTTTGATGCCGTTGCTGGCGTGCACAGACGTTGTAAAGGGGCGTATGCTGTGGTGGCGATGATCGCCAACTTTGGTTTGCTGGCCTTCCGTGACCCACATGGTATTCGCCCTCTGGTGATTGGCAAGCAAGTGACCGACAAAGGGACTGAGTATATTATCGCCTCTGAAAGCGTCGCACTGGATGTACTTGGTTTCACCATGGTGCGTGATGTTGAGCCAGGTGAGGCGGTATTTATCGATATGGACGGCAATTTATTCAGTCGTCAATGCGCAACGAATCCAAAACTGACTTCCTGTATTTTTGAATACGTTTATCTGGCACGCCCTGACTCAGTGATCGATGGCGTCTCTGTTTACCAGACCCGTCTGGACATGGGTACCTTGCTGGCTGAAAAGATTAAACGCGAATGGGCAGATAAAAAAATTGATGTGGTGATTCCTATCCCGGATACCAGTCGCCCGAGTGCATTGCAACTGGGGATTGCGTTGGGTCTGGATTACCGTGAAGGCTTTATCAAAAACCGTTATATCGGCCGCACATTTATTATGCCGGGCCAGGCCTTGCGTAAAAAATCCGTGCGCCAGAAACTAAACCCGATCGGCATTGAGTTCAAGGGCAAAAACGTATTGCTGGTAGATGACTCTATTGTGCGTGGCACCACCTCGCAGCAAATCGTGCAAATGGCACGTGATGCAGGCGCAAACAAGGTTTACTTCGCTTCAGCGGCGCCGCCAGTGCGTTATCCAAACGTATATGGCATTGATATGCCTAGCCGTCATGAGTTGTTGGCGACTAATCGTACCGATGAAGAAATCTGTGCCGAAATCGGTGCTGATGCGCTGATTTACCAGGACCTGGATGCCTTGCGTGAAAGCATTGCCAAGTCCAATCCGCACATGACTGAATTTGACTGTAGTTGTTTTGATGGCAAGTATGTCACTGGCGATATTGATGCGGCTTACTTAAACCGTATTGAGTCTGCGCGCAGTGATATGAATAAAAAGCAATTGCCGCCTAACTCGACCACGCAGCTGGATTTGAATCTGTTATCTACAGACCTGGTCGGTGCCGAGTAAAAGTTGACAGGCGCCAGCAAAAGGCGTTTAATGAAATTGCGCTGATTTGAGTGGCGAACTTTAAACGAAGCCAAACTCAGCTTGCGAGCGCATTATAAATACCGCTAAAGCGAGAGCCCCAAAGACCCGTTTTAGCGCAATGCTGAAACGGGTTTTTTATTGTCCAGAGCGCAAGTTAGGATGCTTGTGCAGGAATGTCCGCACCGGACAGAAGTTTGAGGAATCATGAACGATCAATACCATTTGGAAACGCTGGCTGTGCGTGCTGGCACTTTGACCACCGAGTTTGGCGAAAACTCAGAGGCCCTGTTTTTAAATTCCAGCTTCCGCTTTAAAAATGCAGCGCAAGCTGCAGCGCGATTTGGCGGCACCGAGCCCGGCAATATTTACTCACGCTTTACTAATCCGACAGTCACCATGTTCCAGGATAAACTGGCCGCATTGGAAGGCGCAGAGCAGTGTGTGGCAACTTCGAGTGGTATGTCTGCAATTCTCGCCTGCATCATGGGCATTTGCAGTGCAGGTGATCATATTGTGGCATCGCGCAGTATTTTTGGGACAACGGTGCAATTATTCACCAATATCCTGAAACGCTGGGGTCTGGAAGTGACGCTGGTTTCCCTGACAGATGTGGATGCTTGGCAAGCGGCTGCCAAGCCGAATACCAAGCTGTTTTTTGCTGAAACACCTTCAAACCCGCTGACCGAAGTCGGTGATATTGCCAAGCTGGCGGAGCTTGCGCATGCGGCTGGTGCCTACCTGGCGGTTGATAATTGCTTTTGTACGCCAGCATTGCAACGACCACTCAAGCTGGGGGCTGATATTGTCATCCATTCTGCCACCAAGTATATCGATGGTCAGGGCAGGGTATTGGGAGGCGCGGTGCTTGGTAGCAAGGCGCTGATTGAGCCGGTGTATGCCTTTTTGCGCACGGCAGGCGTGACCATGAGTGCTTTTAATGCCTGGGTGTTCGTCAAGGGGCTGGAAACCTTGCAAGTGCGCATGGAAGCACATGCCGCACGTGCCCTGGCTTTGGCGCAATGGCTGGAGCAGCAGCCTGGGGTAGCGCGCGTCTATTACCCCGGCTTGCCATCGCATCCGCAATATGAACTCGCGCAAAAACAGCAGCGCTTGGGTGGTGGCATTGTGACCTTTGAAGTGAAGCCACGCGCTGGCCAAACAGCACAAGAAGCTGCATGGGCTCTCATTGATGCGACACGCCTGATTTCCATCACCGCCAATTTGGGCGATGCCAAATCGACGATTACGCATCCTGCTACCACCACGCACAGTCGTGTTAGTGCCGAAGCGCGGGTCGAAGCTGGCATCAAGGATAACCTGGTCCGGATTGCCGTGGGCCTGGAGCATGTCGAAGATTTAAAAGCTGATTTGCAATTGCTGACCCAGTTTTAAATTCATGGCGCCGCGCATTCATTTGCGCGGCTTTCCAAAATTCCTTTTTTAACATCATTCACTGGTGCTGACAGAAATAGGTTTGTCAGTGCGTCCTCAATGTTGCCTGCGTCTCTGGTTTGCATGGTCACTGCTCCCTTTCAGTTTTGCTCGATTGGCCTGTCAGCCGCGATTAGGCGCGCCGGATTGCGCTAAATATGCTAAAATCGCGTGATAACTTTTAACTATAAATTGGGTCAAGAATGAGTCAGTCTCCAGATCAATTTGCTAAAGAAACCCTGCCTATCAGCTTAGAAGACGAGATGCGTCGTAGCTATCTCGATTACGCCATGAGCGTGATTGTGGGCCGTGCGCTTCCCGATGTGCGTGATGGTTTAAAACCTGTGCACAGACGCGTGCTGTTTGCCATGCACGAACTGTCCAATGACTACAATAAGCCTTACAAAAAATCCGCCCGTATTGTTGGTGATGTGATCGGTAAGTACCATCCGCATGGTGATACTGCTGTGTATGACACCATCGTCCGTATGGCGCAGGATTTCTCCCTGCGTTACATGCTGGTTGATGGCCAGGGTAACTTCGGTTCGGTTGATGGCGACAATGCGGCGGCGATGCGGTATACCGAAATCCGCATGTCCAAAATCGCCCACGAGTTACTGGCAGATATTGACAAGGAAACCGTCGACTTTGGCCCTAACTACGATGGTAGCGAGCATGAGCCTCTGATTATGCCGGCGCGTATTCCCAACCTGCTGATTAACGGCAGCTCGGGTATTGCGGTGGGTATGGCAACCAATATTCCGCCCCACAACCTGAATGAAGTGCTGAATGCCTGTTTTGCGTTGTTGAAAAATCCTGAAATCACTATTGATGAGTTGATCGAGCTGATTCCGGCACCTGACTTCCCGACAGCGGGGATTATTTATGGCACGGTAGGGGTGAAAGAAGGTTACCGCACTGGCCGTGGCCGTGTGGTGATGCGTGGCCGCACCCACTTTGAAGACTTGGAAAAAGGCGGGCGCCAATCCATCATTATTGATGAATTGCCCTACCAGGTTAACAAGAAAACGCTGATTGAAAAAATCGCCGAACTGGTTAACGAGAAAAAAATTGAAGGTATCTCTGACCTGCGTGACGAATCTGACAAGTCAGGTATGCGCGTGGTGATTGAGCTTAAGCGTGGCGAAGTGCCAGAGGTGATTCTAAACAACCTCTACAAACAAACGCAGCTTCAAGATACATTCGGTATGAACATGGTGGCGCTGATGGACGGCCAGCCACGCTTGCTCAACCTGAAGCAGATGCTGGAAGCATTCTTGCGTCATCGCCGTGAAGTGGTGACACGTCGCACCGTGTTCGAACTGCGCAAGGCGCGTGATCGCGGCCATGTGCTGGAAGGCTTGGCGGTGGCACTGGCTAACGTGGACGAGATGATTGCCA
>Ga0208516_100645_pt1 | contig 12444 bp, 10 predicted proteins | sample LakWasM117_HOW13_2_FD_183931 | JGI IMG/M metagenome (GOLD analysis project Ga0208516, IMG submission 183931) | Freshwater sediment methanotrophic microbial communities from Lake Washington under simulated oxygen tension - Sediment Metagenome... | ecosystem: Environmental > Aquatic > Freshwater >...
TCCCTGATCCGGTTCGACTGATGGATGCACCTGCCCCCTCCGCCACGCCCCCCGCCCCCCGCCGCGTGGTGATCGACCCCCTTTCGCGCGTGGAGGGCCACGGCAAGGTCACGCTGCTGCTGGACGAGCACGACCGGGTGCAGCAGGCACGGCTGCACATCGTCGAGTTCCGCGGCTTCGAGAGCTTCATCGTCGGCCGCCCCTACTGGGAGGTGCCGGTGCTGGTGCAGCGCCTGTGCGGCATCTGCCCGGTCTCGCACCACCTGGCCGCCAGCAAGGCCCTGGACACCGCGCTGGGCATCCGCGCCGTGCCGCACACCGCCACGGTGGTGCGCCGCCTGATGCACTACGGCCAGGTGATGCAGTCGCATGCGCTGCATTTCTTCCACCTCTCCTCGCCCGACCTGCTGCTGGGTTTTGACAGCGATGCCACGCGACGCAACCTCCTCGGTGTGGCCGCCGCGCACCCCGACATCGCGCGCCAGGGCGTGCTGCTGCGCAAATTCGGCCAGGAGGTGATACGCCTCACGGCGGGCAAGCGCGTGCACGGCACCGGCTCGGTGCCCGGCGGCGTGAACCGCCACCTCACCCGTGCCGAGCGCGCGGAACTGGCCGCCCAGGTGCCGCAGATGCTGGGCTGGTGCGAACAGGCCGTGGAACTGGTGGCCCGGCTGCACGCCCAGAACCCGGCGCTCTACGCGCATTTCGGCAGCATCCGCTCGGGCTGGATGTCCCTGGTGCGCGCCGACGGCGCCATGGAGCTTTACGACGGCGTGCTGCGCGTGCGCGACGCCGAGGGCCGCATCCTGCACGACGGGGTCGATGTGCAGGGCTACCTCGGCCTGATCGAGGAAGCCACGGAGCCCTGGACCTACATGAAGTTTCCCTACCTGCGCGCGCTCGGGCGGGAGGCGGGCTGGTACCGCGTCGGCCCGCTGGCGCGCGTGCACAACTGCAGCCACATCCCCAGCCCGCGCGCCGAAAGCGCGCGCCAGCGCTTCCTGGCCCACGGACCGGTGCATGCCACGCTGGCCTACCACTGGGCACGCATGATCGAGATGCTGCACGCCATGGAAGTGATCGCCGAACTGCTGCAGGACGACGCACTGCTCGGCGGCGCGCTGGCGGCCCCGCTGCCCGCGCAGCGCCCCGCGCACCGCGAGGGCGTGGGGGTGATCGAGGCGCCGCGCGGCACGCTGATCCACCACTATGCGATCGGCGACGACGACCTGGTGCGCTGGTGCAACCTGATCGTCAGCACCACGCACAACAACCAGGCCATGCACGAATCGGTGCGCGCCGTGGCACGCACGCATTTCGACGGCCGCGCCATCAGCGAGGGGCTGCTCAACCACATCGAGGTGGCGATCCGTGCCTACGACCCCTGCCTGAGCTGCGCCACGCACGCACTGGGCAGCATGCCGCTGCAGGTGGCCGTGGTCGGCGCCGACGGCCACCTGCGCGATGCCGTGCTGCGCCATGGCGACGGGCGCACCGAACGCGGCCCACGCGCCGCCGCAGGCGGATGATGCGCCCGCCGCTGCTGGTGCTGGCCGTGGGCAACCCCAGCCGGGGCGACGATGCGCTCGGCCCGCTGCTGCTCGACCGCCTGCGCGGGGCCGGCGTGGAGGCCGCCGCGGACGTGGAGCTGCTGACCGATTTCCAGCTGCAGGTGGAGCATGCCCTCGACCTGGAGGACCGCCATGCCGTGCTGTTCGTCGATGCCGCGCGCCCGGGCGCCGCCGATGGCGTGAGCCTGAGGCCCGTGCAGGCCGGCACGCACATCCCTCCGGCTAGCCACGCCCTGTCGGCACCGGCCGTGCTGCGGGTGGCGCTGCAGCTGGCGGGCCGCGCGCCCAGCGCCTGGCAACTGGCGCTGGAGGGCGAATGCTTCGACCTCGGCGCAGGCCTGAGCCCCCGGGCCGCACGCCACCTTGACCAGGCAGCCCCCCTGGTGCTGAACTGGCTGTGCACGCAGCGCGCCCGGATGGCGCGCCCCCCGGCGGTGCCGGGCGTCTGAACAGGCCGCTGGCCCTGTTTCAACGGACCCGCCTGCCCCTGCAGCAAAGCCCCGGTGCCACCGATGGTGGAGCGGAGCGGCATGCGCTATTCATGGCCCATGCGGGCCAGGAAGGCCGACTGGGTCCGGGCCCGCATCCTCGGCACGGTGCATGGCCCTCAGGGACGCGGCATGGGCCTGCGCGAGTTCGCGCGTGCGGTCTTCCACCCGGCGCTCCAGCTCCTGCGCGTGCTGCTGCGCCTGCTGGTACAGGTGCGCATTCTCGATGGCCAGGGCCACCGGACCGCACAGATCCTCGACCAGCTTCAGGGCGGCGGGCGGCGGCGGCACGGCCTGGCGCGAGAACAGGCACAGCACCCCCAGGGTGCGGTCCTGCACCTGCAGCGCGAAATAGGCATTCCAGCGTATCGCCGGGTCGCGCGCATTGCCGCAGGCCGGGTGGGCGACGGGATCGTCGGCCGCCACCAGGGCATGGCGCTGCCCCCGGCCCACGACATCGAGCATGGCCGGACAGCCTGCATCGCACAGGGGGCCGCCATTGGCGGCCCGATCCCTCGGGGGCAGCGCATGCAGCCGCGCCCCCACCCTCAGCATGTCCGGCCCCCGGTCCCGCAAGCACAACACACCACCATCGAAATCCGCCAGCGCCAGCGCGCCCTTGGTGGCCTCCTGCAGCACGCCATCGAGATCCCGGCGCGAACCGATCGCGCGCAGGGTCTCGTTGATGACCATGATCTCGCGGTTGCGGCTGCTCAGCTCGCGGGTCCGCAGCGCCACCTGCCGCCGCAGCAGCAGCACTCCGGCCAGCGCCGCAAGCAATGCCACGGCGCTGGCCGCAATCGTCGGCAGCAGCCAGGTCGGCGTGGCCGCACGCACCTCGTCCAGGGACCAGCGTCGCAACGACTTGTAATAGAGGGAACCGGAGTCTTTCTTGAAATCGACCAGATGCCTGTCGATCGCTGCCAGCTGCTCCTGGCGCGTTCCCAGCGGTGCTGCGAAAAACAGCTTGGAAGGGCTGAAGATGATGGCCGTGTCTTCCAGGCCGTACCGCAGCGCATTGCGCACACCAAAGAAGCGGTTGGTCACCACTGCGTCGGCCCGGCCCTGGGCCACGGCGGCGAAAGCGGCGTCGTAGTCCGGCAGCGGCATCCACTCCACGACCAGGCTGAAGCTGGCGGCCATCTGCTCGAACTGCCGCTCCTGGACCGAACCTTCGAGCACGGCCACCTTCTTGCCCTCCAGGTCGAGCATCGACCGCAGGCCCGCGCCACGGCGTGTGTACACCTGGTTCCAGCTCGAAAGCACCGGCTCCTGGTGGAAGGCATAACGGGTTTCGCGCTCCTGGTTGCGCGCCACGTCGGGCATCAGGTCGATCTCGCCCCGCTCCAGCCGCTCCAGGCCCTCGGCCCAGGTGCCTGGGACATATTCGACCGTCCACCCCTCCCGGGCAGCGATGCCCTCGATGAGATCGATGAAGATGCCTTCGGCCTTGCCCGTGGCCGACAGCGCCACCTTGGGACTGTTCTGGTAGACCCCCACGCGCACTTTTTCCGCGCCCCAGGCGGGCACCAGCAGCAGCGCCCACAGGAGGCACAGGACCGCAGCGCGCCACACCCCACGGTCGGCGGACCAGCCCCCCCAAGCCCGGCGCTGATACAGCATGGCACGGCCCTCCCTGGCGGATGTGTGACATCCCGCTCCTGCGGTTGAAGCGAAGCATGATACGCCCAGCGCCATCCTGGTTCGGTGCGTGCTGCGATGCCATCCCTCGGGGCCTCCGTGCAAGCCGGATTCACTGACGCGCATCAAAGTCCCCCGCACAAAGTACGAACCCAAGGGATTCACCCGAGAGCCAGCGCACCGCCCGCCCTCCTAGACTGTGGATTCCTGCGCCACGGTGGCCGCAGGCCCGTGGACTGGAGATTGCCTTGCAGCCTACCAACACCGCCCAGCCGGACCACTTTCACAAAGTCGTCGACTGCCAGTGGGCCTGCCCCGCCCACACCCCGGTACCGGAATACATCCGGCTGATCGGCCAGGGCCGCTACGACGATGCCTACATGGTCAACTGGGTCTCCAACGTGTTCCCCGGCGTGCTCGGGCGCACCTGCGACCGGCCCTGCGAGCCCGCCTGCCGGCGCGGCCGCGTCGAGGAAAGCAATGGCACCCCGCCGGAGCCCGTGGCCATCTGCCGCCTCAAGCGCGTGGCGGCCGACCACAAGGGCAGCGTGCAGGAGCGCATGCCGGCCATCGCCCCGCGCAACGGCAAGCGCGTGGCCTGCGTGGGCGCGGGGCCTTCGTCGCTGACCGTGGCGCGCGACCTCGCGCCGCTGGGCTACGAGGTCACGGTGTTCGATGGCGAAGCCCAGGCCGGCGGCTTCATCCGCAGCCAGATCCCGCGCTTTCGCCTGCCCGAGTCGGTGATCGACGAAGAGACCGGCTACATCCTCGGCATGGGCGTGCAGTTCCAGAGCGGCCAGCGCGTGGACTCGCTGCGCGCCCTGCTCGCGCAGGGCTACGACGCCGTGTTCGTGGGCAGCGGCGCACCGCGCGGGCGCGACCTCGACATTCCCGGGCGCCGCGAGATCCACGACAACATCCACATCGGCATCGACTGGCTGGCCTCGGTGTCCTTCGGCCATGTCACGCGCATCGCGCCGCGCGTCATCGTGCTCGGCGGCGGCAACACGGCCATGGACTGCTGCCGTTCGGCGCGGCGCCTGGGCGGCACCGACGTCAAAGTCATCGTGCGCAGCGGCTTCGAGGAAATGAAGGCCTCCCCCTGGGAGAAGGAAGATGCGCTGCACGAAGGCATCCCGATCCTGAACTTCCACGTGCCCAAAGCCTTCGAGCACGACAACGGCCAGCTCACCGCCATGACCTTCGAGGTCGTGCGCGCCGAGTACGACACCCAGGGCCGGCGCAGCCTGGTGCCCACGGGCGAGCCCGAGGTGCGCGTGCCCTGTGACGTGGTGCTGATCGCCGTCGGCCAGGAGAACGCCTTCCCCTGGATCGAGAACGACCTGGGCATCGCCTTCGACCGCTGGGGCCTGCCGCAGCTCACGGAGGGCACGTTCCAGTCCACGCTGCCGCAGGTGTTCTTCGGCGGCGACGCGGCCTACGGCCCGAAGAACATCATCACCGCCGTGGCCCAGGGGCACGAGGCGGCGGTGTCGATCGACCGCTTCCTGCACGGCGAGGACGTGCGCCAGCGCCCGGCGCCACGCACCAACCTGCTGTCCACCAAGATGGGCATCCATGAGTGGAGCTACGACAACGACGTCTCCAACGATGCCCGCTTCAAGGTGCCCTGGGCCCGGGCCGAGGTGGCGCTGGCCAGCATCCGTGTCGAGGTCGAGCTGGGCTTCGACGCCGCCACCGCATTCAAGGAAGCCAGCCGCTGCCTGAACTGCGACGTGCAGACCGTGTTCAACCGCGCCACCTGCATCGAGTGCGATGCCTGCGCCGACATCTGCCCCGTGGACAGCATCAGCTTCACCGCCAACGGCGAGGAGGCCGACCTGCGCGGCCGCCTCCGGGCACCCGCGCGCAACCTGGCCCAGGACCTGCTGGTCTCGGCGCCGCTCAAGACCGGGCGGGTGATGGTCAAGGACGAGGACGTCTGCCTGCACTGCGGCCTGTGCGCCGAGCGCTGTCCCACCGGGGCCTGGGACATGCAGAAGTTCCGCCTCGACACCACCCAGGCCGGCCCTGGGTGCCGCGACGAAAAGATCCCCCGACGCACGCTGGAGGCCGCATGAAGCGCATCGAAGCCGTCAACGACTTTGTCATCAAGTTCGCCAACGTCAACGGCTCGGGCTCGGCCTCGGCCAACGAGCTGTTCGCCAAGGCCATCCTGCGCATGGGCGTGCCGGTCAGCCCGCGCAACATCTTTCCGAGCAACATCCAGGGCATGCCCACCTGGTACGAGGCCCGGGTGTGCGAGAAGGGCTATCTCGGGCGGCGCGGCGGCGTGGACATGATGGTGGCCATGAACCCGCAGACCTGGGATGCCGACGTGGCCGAGATCACGCCGGGCGGCTACCTGTTCTACGACAGCACACGCCCGATTCCCCCATCAAAGTTCCGCCCGGACATCGAGGTCATCGGCATGCCGCTGACGGAGATCAGCAACAACACCTATGCCGATCCGCGCCAGCGCCAGCTGTTCAAGAACATCATCTACGTGGGCGCGCTGTCGGTGCTGCTCGACGTGGAGGCCGAGGTGTTCGAGAAGCTCTTCGCCGAGCAGTACCGCGGCAAGGAGATGCTGCTCGACTCCAACGTGCGCGCCCTGCACCTGGGGCGTGACCATGCGCGCGAGCACCTGCAGGCGCCGCTGGGCATCCGCGTGCAGCGCGCCGACCAGGTGGGCGAGCGCATCTTCACCGACGGCAACAGCGCCGCCGCGCTGGGCTGCGTGTACGGCGGCGCCACCGTGGCGGCCTGGTACCCGATCACACCCTCCTCCTCGGTGCCCGAGGCCTTCCAGAAATACTGCGACAAATACCGCGTGGACCCCGAAACCGGGCGCAGCAACGTCGCCATCGTGCAGGCCGAGGATGAGCTGGCGTCCATCGGCATGGTGGTGGGCGCGGGCTGGAACGGCGCACGCGCCTTCACAGCCACTTCGGGGCCGGGCATCTCGCTGATGACGGAGTTCATCGGCCTGGCCTACTTCGCCGAGATCCCGGTCACCATCATCAACGTGCAGCGCGGCGGCCCCTCCACCGGCATGCCCACGCGCACGCAGCAGTCCGATCTGCTCAGCTGTGCCTATGCCTCGCACGGCGACACCAAGCATGTGCTGCTGTTTCCGGAAGACCCGCGCGAGTGCTTCGACCACGCCGCCGCCGCGCTCGACCTGGCGGACCGGCTGCAGACGCCGATCTTCGTGATGACCGACCTCGACATCGGCATGAACCAGCGCCTGTGCCAACCGTTCGCCTGGAACGACGCGCGCGGCTACGACCGGGGCAAGGTCATGACCGCCGAAGAGCTGGAGGCCGGCAAGGATTTCGGCCGCTACAAGGACGTGGACGGCGACGGCATTCCCTGGCGCACCTACCCAGGCACCCACCCCACCAAGGGCAGCTTCTTCACACGCGGCACCACGCGCGACCCCTACGCCCGCTACTCCGAGCGTGGGCCCGACTACCTCTACAACATGGAGCGCCTGCTGCGCAAATTCCGCACGGCGGCCGACCTGGTACCCCAACCATTGCTGCGCGGCGCGGCGCGGCCCACGCCGCTGGGCGTGATCTACTTCGGCTCCACCAGCCCGGCCATGCAGGAGGCGCTGGACGTGCTGACGGCCGCCGGCATCGACCTCGACGCGATGCGCCTGCGCGCCTTTCCCTTCCCGGCCGTGGTGGACAGCTTCATCGCCGCGCACGAGCAGGTGTTTGTGGTCGAGCAGAACCGGGACGGCCAGATGCACGCCATGCTGGTCAACGAACTGCAGGTCGATCCCGCGCGCCTGGTCAAGGTGCTGCACTACGACGGCACGCCCATCACGGCGCGCTTCATCACCCAGGCGATCCAGACCCACCTGCAAGGCGCCCGCGCGCCGCTCAAGGAGGCCGCATGACCTACCTCGCCAAGCCCCGCCTGCACCACCCCTCGCTCACCCGGAACAAGGTCGGCTACACGCGGCGCGACTACGAGGGCCGCATCTCCACCCTGTGCGCAGGCTGCGGGCACGACTCCATCTCGGCCGCCATCATCCAGGCCTGCTGGGAGCTCGACATCGAGCCGCACCGCGTGGCCAAGCTCTCGGGCATCGGCTGCAGCTCCAAGACACCGGACTACTTCCTCGGCGCCTCGCACGGCTTCAACACCGTGCACGGACGCATGCCCTCGGTGCTGACCGGCGCCAACCTGGCCAACCGCGATCTGCTCTACCTCGGCGTCTCGGGCGATGGCGATTCGGCCTCGATCGGCCTGGGCCAGTTCGCCAACGCCATGCGGCGCGGCGTGAACATGGCCTATATCGTCGAGAACAACGGCGTCTACGGCCTCACCAAGGGCCAGTTCTCGGCCACGGCCGACCAGGGCTCGCGCAGCAAGAAGGGCGTGATCAACAACGACAGCCCGGTGGACCTCGTGGGCCTGGCGCTGCAACTGGGCGCAACCTACGTGGCGCGCAGCTTCTCGGGCGACAAGGAGCAGCTCGTGCCGCTCATCAAGGGCGCGCTAGGCCACGGCGGCGCGGCGTTCATCGACGTCATCAGCCCCTGCGTGACCTTCAACAACCACGCCGGCAGCACCAAGAGCTACGACTACGTGCGCCAGCACAACGAGGCCGTGAGCCGCATCGACTTCCTGCCACGGCACGCCGAGATCACCACGCAGTACGCGCCCGGCGAAGTGGTCGAGGTGCCGCAGCACGACGGCAGCCTGCTGCGTCTGCGCAAGCTGCACACGGACTACGACCCGACCGACCGCCACGCCGCGCTGAGCTACATGAACCTGCACCAGGCGCGCGGCGAGGTGGTGACCGGCCTGCTCTACATCGACCCGCTGGCCACCGACCTGCACCTGGCCCTGAACACCAGCGACACGCCGCTCAACGCGCTTGGCACCGAACAACTGTGCCCGGGGGCACGGGCCCTGGAAAAAATCAACGCATCCCTGCGCTGATCCCCGCAGGCCGCATTTGCACGAGGAAGGAGCCCGCCATGGCTGAACGCACTGTCTTCCAGTCCCTCTCCCGGCGCCATGTGCTGAGCCTGGGCCCGCAGGCCAGCGTGTGGGAGGCCGCCTGCGTGATGACGCGCGCCAACTGCGGCAGCGTGCTCATCCTCGACACGCCGGGCAACCTGCTCGGCATCCTGACGGAGCGCGACCTGATGACGCGCGTGCTCGCCAAGGCATTGAACCCGCAGACCGCGCTGGTGGCCGAGGTGATGACCCCCAACCCGCATTGCGTGGGCCCCGACATGAAAGTCTCCGAGGCCGTGCTGATCATGATCGAGCGCGGCTTCCGCCACCTGCCCATCGTCACGCCGGCGGGCAAGATCCTGGGCGTGTTCTCGGTGCGCGATGCGCTGCCGCGCGAAATCGGGGACGCCGTGAGCCTGGCGGAATTCAATGACCAGGTGAACGACGCCCTGGGCTGAACCACACCCATGCCCGGCCCATGGCCCGGGCATGGCACCGGCCCGCCAGCGGCACCCGTCAAAGCGCCGCCTCTATGATGCCGAACAACCCCGGCGCCCACCACATCGGGGATACTGGCCGCCCGCAGGGCAGACGGCACTGCAAGAAGACAAGGCAAGGACCATGAGCATTTTCGATCGGCTGTGGGGCAGCGCGCGCAAGACAACGCCCCGGCCCGGAACCACTGCGCCAGCCCCGCTCACCGCGCAACCTCCTGAAGCCGCCAGCACCCCGGAGCGCCGCCAGCGCAAACGCATGAACGCCCGCAAGGGCACCCAGGCGCTGATCATCGACGACTCGCCCACCGTGGTGGCGGCATTGCGCAAGATCCTGCGCTCGGCAGGCTACGAAACCCGCGAGGCGCTGGATGCCGAGCGCGGCCTGGCACTGATCGAGCAGGATCCGCCCGATCTGGTGTTCCTGGACATCATCCTGCCCGGCATGAATGGTTTCAATGCCCTGCGGTTGATCCGCAAGAACCCGGCCAGCCAGCACATTCCGGTCATCATGATCAGCGGCAACGAGCATGCCACCGAGCAGTTTTACGCCAACCGCATCGGTGCCGACGATTTCATGAAAAAACCGTTCTCCCGCTTCGAGATCTTTGCCCGGATCGAGAACCTGCTGGATGCCGGCATGGTGCCCCGCCGCAAGAGCGCTGCCGGGAACGCGCTCCAGGCAGCGGAGGCACCCTCCGATTTCGCGCCGGTCACGCACGGCCCCTTGCCGTAGCCCCGCCCGGAACGGATCAGGCGGCTTTTTTCAGGAGCGTGTAGAGCTGGTCCTTGAGCTGGAGTTTTTCCTTCTTCAGCGTTTCGATTTCCCCAAGGATCCCGGGCGAGATGCTGGACTCCAGGTTCTTGATCTTCTGGTCCAGATCGTTGTGCTGGTCAAAAAGGCGCATGAAATGGCGGTCGGTGGTTTTGAGTTGCGTGATCAGTTCACGGAATTCAGGAAACATGCAAACTCCTCCAGAGGGTGGTTACACAAACGAGGGCGCGGGCATCGCACCGCCCTCGTAGCACACTCTACTCCGCTCCGGAAGCCACGGCCCTGATTCTCGGGTCCGCCACTCGGGTTCCCCACGGCACGCGGTCGCCCCGCCTGCAGCGCTCACCGCCTGGGACGGTCAGGGCAGCCACTTCTTCAGCATGGCCTCCTCGGGGGCCCCGATGCTGCGCTGCACCGAGCCATCCCGCCCGAGCAGCACGATGTAGGGCGTGACGTTGGGCCACTTCGGATCCACGCTCTGGCGGATGGCGGGCTCGAAGCCGTTGAAGGCATACAGGCGCGTCGCCCCCACGTAATGGTGGGCATGCTCCAGGACACGGGGGCCATGGACATCCATCACCACCACGGCCAGTTCCACCGGCCGGTGCGACGCCAGAACAAAAGCCAACAGCTTGTCAAAGGCCTCCGGACAGCTGGAGCAATAGGTGGTCGTGAAGATATAGGCCGCCGGACGGGGGCCTTTTTCCAGCAGGTGGGCCCAGGTGGTCTCGGTGAAATTCGCGACGGAATTGAGCGTTACCCGCAGCTTGCGCTGCTGTGCCTGCGCAGGCCCCATCCATGCCGCCAGGGCCGCGCCCGCCGACGCCGCCAGCATGCCGCGCCGCGCCATGGACGGTTTGCGGCCACCCTGCCGCGTCTGTTCAGAACTTGATGTCATGTACCTTTACCTCTTTTGCATTGCGCCAGACCACCACCATGCGCTCACCCTGCTGCACCAGGCGGGGAAAGTCATTCTCGCCCTCCACCCGGTCCAGGATCTGCTCGCGGAACGTCTGGCCGCCATCGGCGGACAGCCAGGCCTTGAGCGTACTCGCCATGCCGTCGGTGCTGCGCCAGACCACGGCCACGCGCAGGCCATGGGCCGCGACATCGGCGTGCTCGGCGCGCGCATCCGGCAGCAACCGCACCGTATCGGCCCGTGGCGTGCCATCCGCCGACAGCCGGCCATAGCGTACCCCAGCCACCGACTCCTCGCCCTCGCGGCGGATGCCGAACCAGACAGAGTGGAAACCATCCGCCGCCGTCGCCAGGGCCGGCCCATGGTGCGGGCAGCCATCGACGCGCCATTCATCGAACGTGGCGCGCACGGTTTCCGTCGGCGCATCGCCCCGCAGGACCGCCATGGCATGGTCACGCACATTGGGCGGGAAGACATGCCGCCACATGGCGCGCAGCGCGCCATCGGCCCCCAGGCCCAGGGCGATGCGGCAGCATTCGCAAGAATGGTCGGCCACCTTGATGTCCGGACCGAAGGTGGCACCCCCATCGCTGGAAGTGTTGCGGTAGATGGCCGCGCCACGGTAGCTGGACTTGTTGCCCACCCGGGGGGCGGCCTCCAGGTCGCGCTTGTCGATCCATACGGTGTGCAAGAGGCCCTGCGCATCGAAACCAACCGATTCGAAGCGGTGGGTGATGACCTGGCGGTCGGCATGCACCGTGAACGGAGCGGAGAAGGACTGCCCGCCATCGGTCGAGCGCAGCATGCGCACATAACCGGTATTGGGCTTGGCCAGCGGCTGGGTGTAGGCGATCAGCACCAGCCCCCGGGGCCCGAACACCAGCTTGGGCCGGTTCTCGCCGTCGGCGGAGATGGCATCGCTGCCCGTATCGAGCACGCGCGGTGCGCTCCAGTGCGCTGGCACGCCCGGCTGCACCGGCGCGGACTGGACCAACAGCCGCCCCTCGGCATTGAGCGCCACCAGCCACAGCGCGCCATCGGGCGCGAACGCCACGCTGGTTCCCAGTTGCGGGCGGCTCTTGCGCGCGGCAGGCGCGGGCGCGGCGGGGGCACGGGCTTCGGCCCGCACTCCCGCGGGCGCGGTCTGCGCCCCGGCCGCGCTGCACGCCAGAACCAGGGCCGCGCCCAGCGCGAGCAGCCTGCGCAGCGGGAGGATTTTTTGTTGAAATGGCATGGCTTACCTTGATAGCTGTGGCCCCCGGCATGGCCCACGGTCACCCCTGGGCCGTGCCGGGACGGAGACTCATTTCATGCTGTAGCGCAGCTCGGTCTGCACCGAGCGCTGGGGCAGCGTGTGGGCCTGCCAGGATGGCTGGTTGGTCACGTTGTTGACCCCCAGGGCCCATTCCCAGTTCCGCGCGAACTTCCACACGGCCTTGAGATCGAGCTGGTTGACGCGCGAGACGCCGCCGTAGGTGTCGGGGTTGCTGTCGGTGTTCAGCTCGGTGTTGTAGGCCCGGCCGCTCCAGCGCCAGGCGGCGCCAAACAGCCACTCGGCGTTGGGCCGGTAGCT
>Ga0208516_100649_pt1 | contig 12406 bp, 6 predicted proteins | sample LakWasM117_HOW13_2_FD_183931 | JGI IMG/M metagenome (GOLD analysis project Ga0208516, IMG submission 183931) | Freshwater sediment methanotrophic microbial communities from Lake Washington under simulated oxygen tension - Sediment Metagenome... | ecosystem: Environmental > Aquatic > Freshwater >...
GGTGCTGCCGCTGTTCGCGCGCCTGTCGCAGGCCGAGCAGGACCGCATCTTCGACGGCCACACCGGCCGCCGCATCATTCTGGCCACCAATGTGGCCGAGACCTCGCTCACCGTTCCGGGCATCCGTTATGTGATTGACGCAGGCACGGCGCGCGTCAAGCGCTACAGTTTGCGGAGCAAGGTGGAGCAGTTGCTGGTCGAGCCCATCAGCCAGGCGGCGGCCAACCAGCGCGCCGGGCGCTGCGGCCGCGTGGCCAACGGCATCTGCATCCGGCTCTACGACGAGAAGGATTTCACCGGCCGCCCGCGCTTCACCGACCCCGAAATCCTGCGCTCCTCGCTCGCGGGCGTGATCCTGCGCATGAAGTCGCTGCACCTGGGCGTGGTGGAGGACTTTCCGTTCATCGACGCGCCCTCGGGCCGGGCGATTGCCGACGGCTACCAGCTGCTCAACGAGCTGGGCGCGGTGGACGACACGAACGAGCTGACCCCCATGGGGCGCGAGCTCTCGAAACTGCCGCTGGACCCGCGCGTGGGCCGCATGATCCTCGAAGCGCGCGCGCGCGGCGCTTTGAACGAGGTGCTGGTGATCGCCAGCGCCCTGAGCCTGCAGGACGTGCGCGACCGCCCCATGGACGCGCAACAGCAGGCCGACCAGCAGCACGCCAAGTTCGACGACGACAAGAGCGAGTTTTCAGGCTACCTCAAGCTCTGGCAGTGGCTGCAGGACGCGCGCGGTGGCGCGCCGGCCTTGCCCTCGGCGCGCGTGCAACAGGCCCAGGCGCGCACGCGCGGCCCCTCGCAGGCCGTGCTGCCGGTGGCACAGCGCAAGGCGGCCGCGCCGCCGCCGCCCGCCGCTGCGCCGGCCCCACAGACAGCGCCCACGCACAAGCTCAGCAACCGTCAGTACGAGCAGTTGCTGCGCCAGAACTTCATCAACGTGCGCCGCGTGCGCGAGTGGCGCGATGTGCACAGCCAACTGCTCACCGTGGTGGCCGAGCATGGCTGGGCCATCAACGCCAATCCGGCGGGCTACGAGCAGCTGCACCTGTCGATGCTGGCCGGCCTGCTGGGCAACATCGGCTTCAAGCCCGAGGAAGACGATGCGTACCTGGGCGCGCGCGGCATCAAGTTCCACCGCCACCCGGGCGCGCACCTGCGCAAGAAGCCGGGGCGCTGGATTGTCTGCGCCGAACTGGTGGAGACCACGCGCCTGTTCGGCCGGGGCATTGCCGCCATCGAGCCGCAGTGGCTTGAAGAGGTGGGCGCGCACCTGCTGAAGAAACAGGTGCTCGACCCGCACTGGGAGAAGAAGGCCGCCGAGGTGGTGGCTTTCGAGCGCGCCACGCTCTACGGCCTGGTGGTGTACAGCGGCCGCCGCGTGGGCTACGAGAAGGTGGACCCGCACGCCGCGCGCGAGCTGTTCATCCGCGAGGCGCTGGTGGCCGGCGAGGCGCCGCAGGACTGGGAGAAGCGCCTGCCCTTCCTCGCCGCCAACGAGAAGCTCATCGCCAAGGTGCAGGAGTTGGAGCACAAGTCGCGCCGCCAGGACGTGCTGGTGGACGAAGAACTGATCTTTGCCTTCTACGACCAGCAGATTCCGCAGGACGTGTGCAACGGCCGCAGCTTCGAGCACTGGTACCGCGATCAGGCCAAGGCCCGGCCCGACCTGCTCAAGCTCACGCGCGACGAACTCATGCGCCACGAGGCGGCGGGCATCACCACCAGCGCCTTTCCCAAAATGGTGCGCCTGGGTGGCGTGGATTGCACCGCGAGCTACCTGCACGAACCCGGCGACCCGCGCGATGGCATTACCGTCACCATTCCGCTGTTCGTGCTCAACCAGGTGCAGGAGGAGCGCTGCGAGTGGCTGGTGCCCGGCATGCTCAAGGACAAGATCCAGGCCCTGCTCAAGAGCCTGCCGCAGCGCCCGCGCAGCCGCTTCGTGCCGCTGCCCGAGAGTGCCACGCGCCTGGCGGTCCTGCTCGGCACGCCCGACCGTGTGGGCCACACCGGGCTGGTGGATGCGCTGCTCAAGCAGGTGCGCGACGAAACCTCGCTCGACGTCAAGCGCGCCGACTTCAAGCTCGACATGGTGCCGCCGCACCTGTTCATGAACTTCCGCGTGGTCGATGAGCACGGCCGCCAGCTCGGCCAGGGGCGCAACCTGGGCGCGCTCAAGGCCGAACTGGGCGCCAAGGCGCGCGGGGCCTTCCAGGCGCTTGCTTCATTAAAGATAGCGCCTGGCGCTGGCATTAAGCCGGATTCAGATGAAAAACCATCTGAAAGTGCGACAGATAAAGCGCAACGTGCTCCTGAAAAAAGAGCGAAACCCGCGCCTGCCGCGCAGGCCGAAGCACGTTACACCGCCTGGACCTTCGGCGAGCTGCCCGAATTGATGGAGATCGGCAAGGGTGGGCAGACGCTGATCGGCTTCCCCGCGCTCATCGACGCGGGCGATGCCGTCACCATCGAGGTGTTCGACGAACCCGAGGTGGCCGCCGCCAAGCACCGCGCCGGCCTGCGCCGCCTGTGCGCGCTGCAGATCAAGGACGCGCTCAAATACCTGGAAAAGAACATCCCCGACCTGCAGAAGATGGCTGTGGCCTACATGCCGCTGGGCACGCAGGAAGAGCTGCGCGCGCAGATCATCGACGTGGCGCTGGACCGCGCCTTCCTGCTCGACCCGCTGCCCACCAACGCGCCGGACTTCGAGCGCCGCGTGCAGGAAGGGCGCGGGCGCCTGACGCTGATCGCCAACGAGGTGGCGCGCCTGGCGCTCACCATCCTGCAGGAATACGCCAGCGCGGCGCGCAAGATCAAGGACACGAAAGGCGCGCCCGATGCGGTGGCGGACGCGCAGCAGCAGCTCCAGCGCCTGGTGCCGAAAGGCTTCCTGGCCGCCGCGCCCTGGCCGCAGCTTGCGCACTTCGCGCGCTACCTCAAGGCCATCACACTGCGGCTGGACAAATTCCGCGCCGACCCGGCGCGCGACGCCACCCGCCTGGCCGAGCTGCGCCCGCAGGAGCAGCGCTACTGGCGCCTCGTGGCCGAGCGCAAGGGCCAGGTGGACGCGCGCATGCAGGAGCTGCGCTGGCTGCTGGAGGAATTGCGCGTGAGCTTCTTCGCCCAGGAACTGCGCACGCCGCAGCCGGTGAGCGTCAAGCGCCTGGACAAGCTCTGGGCGCAGATCAACAGTTGACAGTGCCCCCGGCGGGATGGGCCGGTTTCCGGAATGGAGTGAGATAGGCGACTCAAATGAGATATATTCTCATTTGCGCCAACTGCAAGCCCCCCTAATTCCATGCAGACAGAAACCGTCCATGACCTTTCCGACGAGCATCTTGCCGTTTGCCGCGCCTATGGCGCAGTGCAGGAGCGTTGCAGCCGGGTGATGGCTCAGCAGCGCGGCGAGATCGAACGCCTGCAGGCCCAGACCATGCGCCTGCGGGCCGCCGTCATCGTGCGCGAGACGGCTCTGGCCTGTGCCAGAGAAGACCATGCCCGACTGGTGGCGCGCCTGATCGGCGACGCCGAGGGCAGCGCGGCGGCGGCCGATCTGGTGATCTGCCAGACCGGCTGCCTGGGGCACGGCGACTACTGGCGCGAGCAGGACCGTTGCCGCCGGACCGGGCAGGGCTGCGTGTTCGCGGACGCGCAAAAGCTCACAGCCTGATATCCACGCTGTTGCGCATGGCGGCCTGGGCCACGGCATCCAGTGCGCCTTCCACCACCGTCTGCTGCGTGAGCACGCGCATGGAGCCTTGCTCGATGAACCGGTCGAGCAGCCGCAGCGTCATCGACTGGGAGCGGCCATGGGCGCTGGTGAAGAGGAAAAGGGTGCCGTGCGGGCCGATCCAGGACAACTGGGTCCGTTCCCATTTGCCCTCCACCAGCAGGTCCACCCAGGTGCCGACGGCCAGGCCCGGCCGTGCGGGTGCATGGGCTCCGGGGCCGTTGTCGGTGGGTGTGGCGCATGGGGCGTCGCCCTGGGATTCGGGTGCCAGGGTCGATTCGATGTAGCCCGACTCCTTGGCTTCGGATGGCGCGATCCAGGGCTCGTCGTCATTCCGTGGTGTGGCGTGGGGCGGGCTTTTCTTCTCGGGTGGCCTGGCGGTCTGCGGGGCCGCTGCCGACGCGGGCTTGAAGGCCTGCTGGTGCAGTTGCATCAGCAGGTCGAAAAAGGCGCTGGTCTTGGCGTTGGGGTAGTCGATCGATGCCAGGCCCTCGCGCAGCTTGGTCAGCAGCTTGGGCAGCAGGCGCGCGAGCCGGCCCACGTTCTTGCGGGTCAGTTCGGGTTGCGCGCTCCAGATCAGGGCGTCGACCAGTTCGCGGTAACGGCCCGGATCCGTGCCGCCACCCTGGTCGGTCAGGCGCGCCTCGGCCATCACCTGGGCCCAGGGGCCGATCAGGAACTTGGAGATTACGGGCGGAACCTGGTCGATCTGGGGCAGCAGCCAGATGTCGCGTGAAATTTTGGCCGCCAGTAGGTGGCGCTGCTCGGCGTGCTGCAGGGCTTCGATGGCGCGCAGGCGTTCACGCTTGCGCGCCTGCTCGCGCTCGGCCCAGGTGGCCTGCAGCGTTTGCAGGATGTGTTCAAAGGGTTCCTGGCTGTCAATGTCCGCCGTGGCCAGCGGGCTGGCGATTTCGATCAGGGGCTGCATGAAGCTCTCGAAACCCGGGGCTTCGAGGCTGTCGAAAGCCAGGCTGCGGTCCGTGATCTCCTGCAGCAGGCGGCGGGCGGGATGCTCTTTGTCGCTGAAGAACCGGGGGTCCGCCAGGGCCAGTTGCAGCAGCGCCGGCTCCAGGGCACGGATGAACTGCTGGACGGGCCAGAGCAGCCGGCTGTCGCGCGCCATGTTGTCCACCATCAGCGCCACGACTTCCATGCTCAGGGCCTGGCCCAGCCCGCCCGTGCCCGCGCGCGGCGCGGCGTGCGCTGCCGCGGCGCCGCTGTGGCCCAGGCGCTCCATCATGTGGCCTACCTGGTTCATCTCCTGCAGCGCCTCGAAGGCGGCGGGAACGGTGATGTCGAAATCCGGTGGGGGGAGTTCGGGCGCGGAGTCCGTGCCCTCGAACTCGCGCGAAAATTTCTCGGCGAAGGTCTCCAGCGGCATGGGCGCTTCGGTGAACTCGCCCAGCAACAGGCGGCGCAGGCGGTCGAGCGTGAGCAGGGGGTCTGCCTGCATCGCTTGTGCCGGGGGCGCGGCGCCAGGAACTTCAAGGCGCGCGGGGGCTGTTTCGGGGCCAAAGCCTGGAGCGGCGCCACTGGCGGAGGGGCCGAGGTAGACATACTCGCCGCTGGCCTGGCGCACGGCGTAGCCCACGGGCCGGACGCCGTTTTGCTGCAGCCTGGCGATCAGCGCGAGGTAGAGCTTGCGCAACTCGTCGCCCAGTGCCTGGGCCATGAGACCCATCCAGTCGCGCCGCACCTGGTCCGTGACCTGCATTTGCGCCACCACGCCCTGCAGGGCCTGGAGGAAGACATTGGGGCGCAGGGGATTGCATTCGGCGCGCACTGACGTCAGCCCCTGGGCGGCGCACACGAGGGCGTCGAGATCGGCCAGCGGCGCTTCCACGGCCGAGGCGACGATCTGCCCGGCGCGGGCACGTTCGACGCTTTCGCTGATCTGTGTCTCGTCCATCAGTTCGAGGTCGTCGAAATGGACCGTGAACAGCGAGTGCGTGGCTTTTTCCTTCTCCGTGCTGTCCTGGTCGAGCACCTTGCGCAGGGCTACAGGGTAGCGGTCGCCCATCACGAAGGCGAGCTTGGCGAGTTGCTGCCGTGCATCGAGCAGGGCATGGCGCTCGCCCGGGGTGCGCGCCAGGTCTTCGCGCGACTGCAGGGACAGGCGCGTGGCCTCGGTGACGCGCTCCATCAGGTGCCGGGCATCTTCCAGCACATCTTGGATGACGCTCTGGCAGAGCGTGGCGTCGGGTCCGGCGGGGGCAGGGGCAGACGGTGCGACGTGTTTCAAGTCAGTTCTCTCACGAATGGATACCGATGTCCGCCATCAAGATGGCAGCGAGGGGGCGCGCGGCCCCCTCGTTCCTCACGCACGGGCCGGAAGGCCCGGCGCGGCGTCAGCCGGCGTGGAACTTCACCACCAGCGGCACGATGAGCAGCGCCACGATGTTGATGATCTTGATCAGCGGGTTCACGGCCGGGCCGGCGGTGTCCTTGTAGGGGTCGCCCACGGTGTCGCCGGTGACGGCGGCCTTGTGTGCTTCGCTGCCCTTGCCGCCGTGGTGGCCGTCTTCGATGTACTTCTTGGCATTGTCCCAGGCACCGCCGCCGGTGCACATGGAGATGGCCACGAACAGGCCGGTCACGATGGTGCCCATGAGCAGGCCGCCCAGGGCCTTGGGGCCCAGCGCCAGGCCGACCACGATCGGCACCACCACGGGCAGCAGGCTGGGAACCACCATTTCCTTGATGGCGGCGGTGGTCAGCATGTCCACGGCCTTGCCGTACTCGGGCTTGGCCGTGCCTTCCATGATGCCGGGGATGTCGCGGAACTGGCGGCGCACTTCCACCACCACGCTGCCGGCGGCGCGGCCCACGGCTTCCATGGCCATGGCACCGAACAGGTAGGGGATCAGGCCGCCGATGAACAGGCCGATGATGACCATCGGGTCGCTCAGGTCGAAGGTGATGGCGCGGCCGTAGCTCTCCAGCTTGTGCGTGTAATCGGCGAACAGCACCAGGGCGGCCAGGCCGGCGGAACCGATGGCGTAGCCCTTGGTCACGGCCTTGGTGGTGTTGCCCACGGCGTCCAGCGGGTCGGTGATGTCGCGCACGCTGCTGGGCAGCTCGCTCATCTCGGCAATGCCGCCGGCGTTGTCGGTGATGGGGCCGTAGGCGTCGAGTGCCACCACGATGCCGGCCATGCTCAGCATGGACATGGCGGCCACGGCGATGCCGTACAGGCCGGCCAGCTTGTAGGCCACCAGGATGGCGACGCAGACGAAGATCACCGGCCAGGCCGTGGAGCGCATGGAGACGCCCAGGCCCGCGATGATGTTGGTGCCGTGGCCCGTGGTGGAGGCCTGGGCGATGTGCTGCACCGGCGAGTACTGCGTGCCGGTGTAGAACTCGGTGATCCAGACCAGGGCCGCCGTGAGGAGCAGGCCGGTGGTGCAGGCGCCGAACAGCTTCATCTGCGCGCCGCTGCCGCCCAGTGCGCCGTCGGGCACAAGCCAGGTGGTGACGAAATAGAACGCGATGAGCGAGAGCACGCCGGCGATGGCCAGGCCCTTGTAGAGCGCGGGCATCACGTTCTTCATGCCGGGCGAGGCCTTGACGAAGAAGCAGCCGATGATGGAGGCCACGATGGAAACCGCGCCCAGCGCCAGCGGGTAGAGCACGGCGTTGAGCGGCGCGGCGGTGATCAGCAGCGCGCCCAGCACCATGGTGGCGATCAGCGTCACGGCGTAGGTCTCGAACAGGTCGGCGGCCATGCCGGCGCAGTCGCCCACGTTGTCGCCCACGTTGTCGGCGATCACGGCGGGGTTGCGCGGGTCATCCTCGGGAATGCCGGCCTCGACCTTGCCCACCAGATCGGCGCCCACGTCGGCGCCCTTGGTGAAGATGCCGCCGCCCAGCCGCGCGAAGATGGAGATCAGCGAGGAGCCGAAGGCAAAGCCGATCAGCGGGTTGAGCAGGCCGGCGAGGGACTTGTCGGCCGCCGGGTTGCTGCCGACGAGGAACCAGTAGAAGCCGGTCACGCCCAGCAGGCCCAGGCCCACCACCAGCATGCCGGTGATGGCGCCGCCGCGGAAGGCCACGTCCAGCGCCGGGCCGATGCCTTGCGTGGCGGCCTGGGCGGTGCGCACGTTGGCGCGCACCGAAACGTTCATGCCGATGAAGCCGCAGGCGCCCGAGAGCACGGCACCGATGACGAAGCCGATGGCGGTCTTGCCGTCGAGGAAGACGCCGATGAGCACGGCCAGCACCACGCCGACGATGCCGATGGTCTTGTATTGCCGCGCCAGGTAGGCTGCTGCGCCAGCCTGGATGGCGGCGGCGATTTCCTGCATGCGGGCGTTGCCCGCGTCCTTCGAGAGAATCCAGCCACGGGCCCAGAAGCCGTAGGCCACTGCAATCAGCCCGCAAACCAGGGCCAGTATGAGAGGGGAAGTCAGCGCTGTGTTTCCAGCCATTCTTTTTCTCCAGGGTGTTGAATCGCACGGTAGGAGACACAACGCACCGGTCATGTCCCCGCTGCGTTGCTTCCTCGTGCCCCAGGGCCTGGAGACGATTGGCCAACTAGGACAATTTACCCTGAAAAAGGGCATGCAAGCATCGAGAAAGGGGCGGGACCTTAAAATGAGGGTTAATCCCGACGTGAATCCTTAACCACCATCAACATCGCGAACGACAACATGTCCCTCAACAGCGTCACCCCCGGCAAGAACCTTCCCGAAACCTTCAACGTGGTCATCGAGATTCCGGCCGAATCCGATCCCATCAAGTACGAAGTGGACAAGGAGTCGGGCGCCGTCTTCGTGGACCGTTTCCTGACCACGGCCATGTACTACCCGTGCAACTACGGCTACGTGCCCCGGACCCTGTCGGGTGACGGCGACCCGGTGGATGTGCTGGTGATCACCCCGTACCCGCTGCACCCCGGCGTGGTGGTGCCTTGCCGCGCCCTGGGCATCCTGAAGATGGAAGACGAGGCAGGCATCGACGGCAAGGTGCTGGCCGTGCCCACCACCAAGATCCTCAAGATGTACGAGCCCTGGAAGACCGTGGCGGACGTGAACCCGATGCGCCTGAAGGCCATCAGCCATTTCTTCGAGCACTACAAGGACCTGGAAGAAGGCAAGTGGGTCAAGGTGCTGGGCTGGGAAGGCGTCGAGGCCGCCCACAAGGAAATCGTGGACGGTCTGGCCTGCTACCAGCAGTCCCTGGGTTGAGCCAGGAGCCGGGCCAGCAGCGGCCCGGATGGCTCTTCTGCTCCAGCCTGCCGGCGCTCGCGCTGGCAGGCTTTTTTACAGGGCACGGCGTGGATCAGTGCGGGCGCAGCGGGTCTGGGTAGATCAGGTGCAGTCCGGGCAGCGTGGGGCGCTTGAAGGGGAGCCATATCTTGCCTTCTCCTTGTGGCTGGCTCAGCCGGTCGGCCACGGCCCACCAGGCGCCCGGGTTGATGCCGATGCCGAAATGGCTGGCATAGACCTCGATGTTTTCGGTGTGCGGGTTGTGTACCGAGGGGGCCTGGATGCTGCCCCGCCATGCCACCACGCCATCGGTGCGCGAGTAGATGCTGCTGGTGGGCACGGGTGGTGCCTCTGGCAGGTTGTAGTGCTCGGTCTCGCGGTGTACTTCACGCCCGCTGGCGAACTGGTAAATGCGCCAAGCATTGGTGGAGGTGTGCGGGCCGGAGAACGGTGTGCCCAGCGTGATCACGCAGCGCACCATGTCGGGCATCTCCTTGGCCAGTTCCCGGGCATAGACGCCGCCCAGGCTCCAGCCAACCAGGCTGACGCGGGCGCCGCTTTTCTGGCAGGTCTCCGCCAGTTGCCGCTTGGCGGCCTCCAGCACACCGTGGCGCGGACCCAGGTTCAGCCCCTGGCCCCAGCCATGGGTCTGGTAGTTGCGTGTTTCCAGGTAGCGGCGCAGGGGCAGGGTGGTCGGATCGCCGGCGGTCAGCCCCGGAAAGACGATGACGCAGTGGCCATCGCCCAGCGGGGCGCGCTGCAGCAAGGGCCAGGCGGGGAGTACGGCGCCCAGCTCCCAGGGGGCGCGCAATTCCATCGCCAGCAGGTGCAGGCCGGGGGGAGGCAGTTCGTGGAGTTCAGGTTTTTTGTCGGCAGGCAGGGGCATCGGGACTCACAGGGAAATCGGAAGCTGCCCACGCGACCAGCGGCATCGGGCCGGCTGGGGCGTGGATGGGAAGGTGACAGGGCATTTTTTCATGAGCTTTGACTGTAGAAATGGGCATATCTCTCCAAATACAGGGTCCATGTGGCCGTGCGCCATCTGGCGGCCTCATCGCCCATGCTCGCGCCAACCCCGGAAATGCGGTATGTTTACAACAAAATGTCACATACGTGACGGCGGCGTATTCCTGGATATGGCGTTGGGTGGCCGTCGCCAGCGGGGGGTGGCGCTGTACTGGATGCGCGTGCGGTCATCGGCCGCAGGTTCTTTGGCAGTGAAAGGAGATACACCATGCTTGCACTCAATCGTCTGAGCGTTTCCCGGCGCCTCGGCATGCTGGTGATCAGCGCCGTGCTGGGAATGATCGTTCTCATCGCGCTTTTCCTGGTGTCCGAAAGAACCCTGATCATGCGGGAGCGGGAGACCAGCGTGCGCCAGACCGTGGAGGCCGCGCACGGCCTGCTGGTGCATTTTCATGAGCAGGCCAGCAAGGGCGCCATCACCGAGGAGGAGGCCAAGCAGCGCGCCATGGCTGCGATCCGGCCTCTGCGTTACAGCGGCGCGGAGTATTTCTGGATCAATGACATGCACCCGCGCATGGTGATGCATCCGATCCGCCCGGACCTGCAAGGCCAGGATCTGAGCGGAAACAAGGACCAGTCGGGCATGCTCCTGTTCATGGAGTTCGTCAAGACGGTCCAGAAGGATGGCGCGGGCTTCGTCTCGTACATGTGGCCCAAGCCGGGCAGCGACAAGCCCGTGGAGAAGGTGTCCTACGTCAAGGGCTTCGCACCCTGGGGGTGGGTGATCGGCTCGGGGGTGTACGTGGACAACGTGCAGGCCACCTTCATCGATCGGTTGGTGAAGCTGGGCATCGTCACGCTGGTGCTGGCCGTGGCGCTGGTGTTCATCAGTTACGTGCTGGCGCGCAGCATCCTGCGCCAGCTGGGCGCCGACCCCGAATTGCTCAACGGCATCACCCACCGCATCGCGCAAGGGGATTTGGCGGTGGAGATTCCCCGTGCCACCCATGAGCACAGCGTGCTGCATGGCATTCAGGCCATGCGCGAGAGCGTGGTGGGCATCGTCACCCGGGTGCGCCAGGGCTCCGAGAGCGTCGCCACGGCCAGCGCCGAGATCGCGCAGGGCAACAACGACCTGTCCGCCCGCACGGAACAGCAGGCCAGTGCGCTGGAGGAGACGGCCGCTTCGATGGAGGAACTGGGCACCACGGTCAAGCAGAACGCCGACAACGCGCGCCAGGCCAACCAGTTGGCCGTGAATGCGTCCAGCGTGGCGCAGCAGGGTGGTGACGTGGTGGCCGAAGTGGTCAGCACCATGCGCGGCATCAACGACAGCAGCAAGAAGATCGCGGACATCATCAGCGTGATCGACGGCATCGCCTTCCAGACCAACATCCTGGCGCTCAATGCCGCCGTGGAAGCGGCTCGCGCGGGCGACCAGGGCCGGGGCTTCGCCGTGGTGGCCAGCGAGGTGCGCAGCCTGGCGGGCCGCTCGGCCGAGGCGGCCAAGGAAATCAAGGCGCTGATTACCACCAGTGTGGAGCGGGTGGAGCAGGGCAGCGCGCTGGTGGACCGGGCTGGGGCGACCATGACCGAGGTGGTGGCGGCGATCCGGCGCGTGACCGACATCATGGGCGAGATCAGCGCGGCCAGCAGCGAGCAGAGCACTGGCGTGAGCCAGGTGGGCGACGCGGTCACGCAGATGGACCAGGCGACGCAGCAGAATGCCGCCCTGGTGGAGGAGATGGCTGCCGCTGCCGGCAGCCTCAATGCCCAGGCGCGCGAACTGGTGGATGCCGTTTCGGTGTTCAGACTGGCCCAGGGCCAGGCGGCAACTGTTGCCGCCGCCCCCCGCGCAGCGGCCCCTGCACCGCGCCCGACCGTGCCGCGCCCTGCGCCGGCGCCCGTGGTGGCGCGCAAGAAGCCCGCGCCCGGACTCGCGGCCCCGGCCGCCAAGTCGACACCGACCGCCCCGACAGCGCCTGCCGGCGGCCAGGACGACTGGGAAAGCTTCTGACCGGGGCGCTCGACCCCGGCTTTGGCGGGTCAAAAGCACAAAGCAATAAGATTCATGTAAAATGAATCTTATTGCTTCCTCTCCAGGCCCTTGAACCCGGCTTGGCGCCATGATTCCATGACACACCCACTCCCCCCCATTTTGCCCACGGGCAATGCGGCGCCACAGTCCGCCGCGCTGGAAGGCTGGCCGTTGCTGCGCCTAGGTTTCCGGCCCTTTTACCTGGCATCGGCCCTGCTGGCGTGCATCGCCGTGCCGCTCTGGATTGCCGTGTTCCTGGGGCAGATCCACCTGGACCTGCCGATTTCCCCGTTGCTCTGGCACGGCCATGAAATGCTGTTCGGCTTTGCCGCTGGCGTCATCATCGGCTTCCTGCTCACGGCGGTGAAGGCCTGGACCGGGCTGGCCACGCCGCGTGGCGCGTTGCTGGGCCACCTGGCCGTGCTCTGGCTGGCGGCACGGATCGCTGCCGTGGTGGCG
>Ga0208516_100652_pt1 | contig 12344 bp, 12 predicted proteins | sample LakWasM117_HOW13_2_FD_183931 | JGI IMG/M metagenome (GOLD analysis project Ga0208516, IMG submission 183931) | Freshwater sediment methanotrophic microbial communities from Lake Washington under simulated oxygen tension - Sediment Metagenome... | ecosystem: Environmental > Aquatic > Freshwater >...
GGTGGCCAAGGCCATCGAGACCATGCTCGGCGGGCGCACCGTGACGCGCTACAAGCGCGACGCCGAGCAGTACGACGTGATCGTGCAGACCCAGCCCAGCGGGCGCACCACACCCGAGGACATCGACGGCATCCATGTGCGTGGCCGGGGCGATGCGCTCATTCCGCTCTCCAGCCTGGTCACCGTGCGCGAGAGCGTGAGCCCGCGCGAGCTCAACCACTTCGGCCAGCGCCGCTCGGCCACCATCACGGCCAACCTCTCGCCCGACTATTCGCTGGGCGAGGCGCTGCGCTTCATGGACGCCACGGCCGCCAAGGTGCTCCAGCCCGGCTACACCACCGAGCTTAACGGCACCTCGCGTGAGTTCAAGAGCTCGCAGGGGGCGCTGGGCGTGGTCTTCCTGCTGGCGCTGGTGTTCATCTTCCTGGTGCTGGCGGCGCAGTTCGAGAGCTTCATCGACCCGCTGGTCATCATGCTGTCGGTGCCGCTGTCGATGATCGGCGCGCTGCTGGCGCTCAAGTGGAGCGGCGGTTCGCTCAACGTGTATTCGCAGATCGGCCTGATCACGCTGGTGGGCCTGATCACCAAGCACGGCATCCTGATCGTGGAATTCACCAACCAGCTGCGCGAGCAGGGCCTGGAGATGGTGGACGCGCTCGTCAAGGCCTCGGCGCAGCGCCTGCGCCCCATCCTCATGACCACGGGCGCCATGGTGCTCGGGGCCGTGCCGCTGGCGCTGGCGCAGGGCGCGGGCGCCGAGACGCGCACCCAGATCGGCTGGGTGATCGTGGGCGGCATGTCGCTGGGCACGCTGCTGACCATCTTCGTCGTGCCCACCATGTACTCGCTCTTCGCGCGCCGGTCCGTGCCCGGCGCCCGGACGGACACGGCCCATGACCAGCCGGCGCATGCCGGGGTCGGTGGCGCGGTGCGCCACTGAGGCTGCAGCAAAGATTATTTTGCTATTAAAAACATAGCTTGTTGCGCTTGATGGTATTGGCCTGAAGGCCGAAAAGGCTTGAAATCATGGGTGACTGCGGCGTGCAGTAGCCGAGCACCCACCTCGTGTTTATCCCTTGTGGTAAGCGCGTGCTCCTATGATGCTCGCTCCTACCGATATACCGTAAGGAGCGCCCACCATGAGCGCCGTGTTCGATCTGTTGCGCCTGTCCACCGTGTCGCTGGACGTCATGGCCGCCCAGCGGGGTGGAACCTTGGGCATCGCGCAGCGCCAGCAGGTGCGCCTGCAGCAGTTGATGGATGCGACGCTGCGCAGTTCGCGCCTGTACCAGGAGCTGCTGCCCCCGGGCAGCACGGCCAGGATGCCGCTGGAGCAGTGGCCGGTGGTCACGCGTGGGCAGCTCATGGAGCGTTTCGACGACTGGGTGACCGATCCGCGCCTGCGGATTGACGAGTTGCGGGCCTTCACGGCCGACCCGGAGCGCATCGCCGAGCCCTGGCTGGGCCGCTTCGTGGTGTGGGAGAGTTCGGGCACCGCCGGTGAGCCGGGCATCTTCGTGCAGGACGGCCAGGCCATGGCCGTGTACGACGCGCTGGAGGCCCTGCGCCGCAGCGCGCCGCGCCCGCTGGCCCACTGGGTGGACCCGTTGCACCTGGCCGAGCGCCACGCTTTCGTCGGCGCCACGGGCGGGCTGGATGGACCCGCTGCACCTGGCCGAGCGCCATGCCTTCGTGGGCGCCACGGGCGGGCATTTCGCCAGCCAGGTCTCGCTGCAGCGCCTGCGTGCCATCAACCCCTGGGTCGCCAGCACCACGCGCAGCTTTTCCATCCAGCGGCCCACGCAGGAACTGGTGCGGGACCTGAACGCCTTCGCGCCCACCGTCCTCATCACCTACCCCACGGCGGCCTCGCTGCTGGCCGACGAGGCCCGTGCCGGTCGCCTGCGCATCGCCCCGCGCGAGATCTGGACCGGCGGCGAAACCCTGGGGCCGGCCGTGCGTGCGCACATCGAGGACAGCCTGGGAGGCGTGCTGCGCAACAGCTATGGGGCGTCGGAGTTCCTGGCCATGGGCTGGGAGTGCGCGCACGGCCACATGCACCTCAATGCCGACTGGGTGATCCTGGAGCCCGTGGACGAGCACCACCGCCCCGTGCCCCCCGGTGTGTCGCCCCATGCCGTGCTGCTGACCAACCTGGCCAACACGCTGCAGCCGCTCATCCGCTACGAGCTGTGCGACCACGTCACGGTGCACGCCGAGCGCTGCACCTGCGGCTCGCCCCTGCCCGTGATCGAGGTGCGCGGCCGCCAGGACGATGCGCTGGTCATGGCCGGCTGCCAGGGCGGCACGGTCACGCTGCTGCCGCTGGCGCTGTCTACGGTGCTGGAAAGCGATGCGGGCGTGTTCGACTTCCACCTGCGCCAGGTGGACCAGCACACCCTGGTGCTGCGCCTGCCGCAGCAGGGGGAGGAAGCGCGGGCCGCCATGGCGCGCGGCCGCGCGGCCTTGCAGGCCTTTGCCACGGCCCAGGGGCTGGCGCCCATCCGCGTGCGCGCCGAACTGGGCCAGCCCGTGCCGCGCGGGCGCAGCGGCAAGGCCTGCCGCATCGTGGCGCATCGTGGCACGCTCTAGTTGAGTGTTCAGGGTTCCAGCCAGCGCACGGGGACGCGCTGGATGTCGTTTTCTTTCCAGGCGATGACCACGCCGACCACGGAGGTGCCCTTGTCGCCCCGGCTGCTGCTCAGCGAGTTGATGTGAAAGCGGTAGCCCGGCCCCACCTGCTGCTCGGCCATGATTTTGGCGTTGTTGGCGGTGGCGCCCACCCGCATGGTCACCAGGAAGATGCCCAGGGCCACGACCATCCCCACGCCCGCCAGCGTGGGAATGAGCAGAGCACGCCGGGGCAGGCCCGCACGGGCGCGCGCCGCGCTGATGGGCTCGCGCCCGAGCTGCCACACCAGCCAGGCCAGCAGCAGCACCACGGCCGCCGTGAGCGCTGCCGTGCCGAGGGACGGACCCTGGTTCAAGCGCAGCTGCGTGAAGGTGAGGCTGAACGGCTGCATCATGGGCAGGCCTAGCAGCAGTGCCATGCTGCCCGCCAGCATGAAGGCGGTCACCCAGCGCACCACCGAGGCCGCCAGCAGGCTGCCGCGCAGCAGCAGGATGCCGCTGGCCACGGCGAACAGGTTGAAGCCCGAGAGGTACTCAATGCCGTTGGCCAGGCAGTAGACGAGAACCGCGAGATCGATCAGGCCGACGGCGAGCAGCACCAGGCCGGCGCGCCGCAGGAGGGGAGAGTACTGAGAGTCCATGCGGCGATTGTCTCCGACCGCCACGGGCGCGGTTCTGACGGAGCGCAGGGAAGCGCCGCTTCGTTTCAGTGACCCACACTGCGAATGGCACCTGCCGATGAAATCAACACGGCCCAGGCCAGCGGCCACTCAGGGGGTGTTCCCCATCAAGGCATGGAGGACACGTAGGCCACCACGGCCTCGATGTCGGCATCCGTCATGTGCTTGGTGTTGGGCGTCATGATGGAATTGGCGCGCACCTCGGCGCCGTCGCGGTAGCGCTTGAGGGTCAGGCGCAGGTAGTCGGGCTGCTGGCCGGCGATGCGGGCGATCTGGTCGTTGCCCCGGCCCACGTTGCCGTGGCAGCGGAAGCAGTTCTTGTTGAAGATGTCCTGTCCCTTGGCGGCGGCGCCTGCATGGGTGGCGGGCTTGTGCGTGACTTCCTGCGCAGCGTAGAACAGCACCATGCCGATCTTTTCGTCGCTGTTCATGGCCCGGATCATGCCTTCCATGAACTCGTTGCGGCGCCGGCCGTCGGCGAACTGGCGCAACTGCTCCAGCAGGTAGGCCGGGTTTTGGCCCGCGAGGTTGGGGATGGAGGGCTTGGTGCTGTTGCCGCCATCGCCATGGCAGTTGGCGCACACGGCGGCCACCTTGCGGCCCACCTTGTACAGGTCGTCGGCCAGTTTGGCGTCGCCCTGTACTTCCTTGAAGCGCGCATCGAGGTCCACCTTGGCGGTTGCGCGCGCCCTGGAGGGCTGGGCAACCGCAGGCTGGGCCATCAAGGCCGCCATCAGTACGGTTGTCAGAACCAGTGCAATGCGCTTCACCATGGTGTAACCCTTCTGTTGAAAAGGTTATTTTAAGCCTCGGCGGCGCAGGGGGCATGCCGTGGAAGCCGGGGTTAGATCAAACAGTGTGCGGTTTGTCTCCGCAGAGCAAGGGGTGCCGAGGGGGCGGGCTACGCAGTGGCTGTCAAGTGCGTCAGCGCTTCATGCAGCGCCTGGCCGTCCTGGGGGCGCACCAGACGGGCCATTTCACGGCCATCGCGCAGGAAGACCAGCGTGGGCCAGAGCTTGACGCCGTAGCTGCGGCCCAGCGGGCGGCCCGGGCCATCTTCCACCTTGAGGTGGGCCACGCCGCCGTGCTGCTCTAGCGCCTGGGCGATGAGGGGCTGGACCCGCAGGCAGTGGCCACACCAGGGCGTGCCGAATTCGAGCAGCGTGGCGCCGGGCAGGCGGTCCACTTCCGCGCGCGTGGGCGGCTGTTCCAGGTGCTGGGGGGCGTAGGGCATACAGATTCCTTCGGGGGCTGCGCCGCAGCATGCCGGCGAACCCCATCCCTTGTGCTGGGAGGGGATGATTGCTATGTATTTGATAGCTAATTGCGCTTGCTGTGCGGTCTCTGGACGGTGTTTTTATTGCAATGCGGCATCAGGGCCGGGCATCGAGCTGGCGCAGTTCGTCGAGCGTGTTGGCATTGAAGAAGGCGCGCGGGTCGTCGCCCGGGCGGTCGAACGGCTCCCGGGCGCAGCGGTGCTGCGCCGTCCAGGCGCCGGCCTTGCGGCCGCCCTCGGCGATGAAGTGCTCCAGGCTGCCCCGCAGGTCCGAGCGCAACAGGCAGAACACGGGCTGGGGGCGCAAGGAGGCGTCTCCCAGCGCTTCGCTGTCGGGGGCCACGGCCATGGCGATCTCGGCGCCCTGCGCGGCGGCGGCAGCGGCCAGGCGCGCGGCCAGGTCGGCGGGAAAGCGTGGCGTGTCGCAGGGCACGGTGAGCAGCCAGGGTGTGCGGCATTGCGCCAGCCCGGCCAGGAAGCCGGCCAGCGGGCCCGCGAAGCCGGGCACGGTGTCGGGGCAGACCGGCACGCCGAAGGCCTCGTAGTCGGCCATGTTGCGGTTGGCGTTGACCAGCAGCGTGCCCACCTGGGGCGCCAGCCGGCGCAGTGCGTGCAGTGCGAGCGGTGTGCCGTCCAATGGCTGCAGCCCCTTGTCGACGCCGCCCATGCGGGTGCCCTGGCCGCCGGCGAGCACCAGCCCGGTGATGTCGTGGGGGGCAATCATCGCGCGCGGAATCTGGCCGTGCTCAGCCGCCGATGTAGCTCATCTCCACGCGGCGCGTGCCTTGGCCGGAGTCGGCGGGCAGGCTGGCGCGCAGTTCGGAGTAGCGGTCGGTGCGGCCCTGCCAGATGGGGGCGAGGGCCGAGGCGATGTCGGCGTCGCTGGCGCCGCCGCGCAGCAGGCCGCGCAGGTCGTGGCCCTGGGTGGCGAACAGGCACAGGTAGAGCCGGCCTTCGGTGGACAGGCGGGCGCGGTTGCAGTCGCCGCAGAAGGCCTGGGTCACGCTGCTGATGACGCCGATTTCGCCCAGCGCTGGGTCGTGCCGGCCCGAGGCATCGGCATAGCCCCAGCGCTCGGCCGTCTCGCCGGGAGCGGTGGGGTCGAGCGGCACCAGGGGCAGTTCGGCGCGCAGGCGTCCGATGAGTTCGGCCGAGGGCAGCACTTCGTCCATGCGCCAGCCGTTGGTGGCGCCCACGTCCATGTATTCGATGAAGCGCAGCGTGGTGCCGCTGCCGCGGAAGTGCCGTGCCATGGGCAGGATCTCGTGGTCGTTGGTGCCGCGCTTGACGACCATGTTGACCTTGATGTGCGAGAGTCCCGCCGCGTGTGCGGCATCAATGCCCGCGAGCACCTCGGCCACCGGAAAGTCCACATCGTTCATGCGGCGGAACACCGCGTCGTCCAGGCCATCGAGGCTCACGGTCACGCGCTGCAGCCCCGCGTCCTTGAGGGCGCGCGCCTTGCGCGCCAGCAGCGATCCGTTGGTGGTGAGGGTGAGGTCGGGCGGCAGGCCGTCCACGGTGCGCAGTTCGGCAAGCTGGGCGATCAGCTTCTCCACATGGCGGCGCAGCAGGGGCTCGCCGCCGGTGAGGCGGATCTTGCGCACGCCATGCGCCAGGAACAGCCGCGCCAGCCGGGTGATCTCCTCAAAGCTCAGCAGCGCGCCGTGCGGCAGGAAGGCGTGTTCCTTGTCGAACACCTCCTTGGGCATGCAGTAGTTGCAGCGGAAGTTGCAGCGGTCGGTCACACTGATGCGCAGGTCGCGTAGCGGGCGGCCCAGGGTGTCGGTCAGCAGGCCCGTGGGGGCCACGGGGCGGACGGGCAGCACGGGGCTGAACCCCGCGACGCGGTGGTCCACCAGAGGGATGACACGTTCGGACATGTGCCGATTCTGCCCCACTTGTGCGGCATGGACGGGGTCTGCGGTGGAGGCCCTTGAGCCGTGTCAAATCCTGGTGCAATCTGGGGTCGGTACCGTCTGTCACCCAGGCTACGCCTTCCTGACAGTGCAGTGACCTTGGCGTCAGATGCCTGTGGTAGGCTGGAAAAGTCTTCCCCTGGCATGTGGTTTCTTGATGTGTCTCATTACCCGTGGCAGGTGTGTTGATGAAAATGAACATTAAATCTTCCGCTTTTGCCAATCCATGAAAACCCTTGCCCGTCGTCCAGCCTGTCATGTCAGCCGCCGTGCGGTGCTCCAAACCGTGGCCGTGGCATTGCTGGCTCCAACGCTGTCCACCGCCCAGGCGCAATTGGCCCTGTCCACGGCCATCAACCGCGCGGCCCGCTTCCGGGCGCTGTCGCAGCGCATCGCCAAGGTGTATTGCCAGATCCATCTGAACGTGTTGCCGGACCAGGCGCGCACGGTGCTGACAACGGCGCGGCAACTGGTGCGTTCGGGCTTCGAGGACCTGGCCAAGGTGCAGTGGCCGGCCGATCTGCTCAAGCAGGTGGCGGAAATCCAGAAGCAGGCCGATGCGCTCGAAGCCCTGCTGGTCATGCCACCCACGCGGGAATCGGTGGTGGCGGTGGCGGCGCAGTCCGACAAGATGATGGCGGCCTCCCAGGCGGCCACCGAGGCCTTCGAAAAGTTTGCCAAGCTGGGCTCGGCCAAGCTGGTGAACATGGCAGGTCGCCAGCGCGCGCTGTCGCAGCGCATGGCCAAGAATTATTTCCTCGTGGCCGCCAAGCTCGAAGGCAAGGGCACGCAGGAACAGATGAAGGCCGATGCAGCCGAATTCCGCCAGGCCATGGCCACCCTTGCGGCGGCCCCTGTCTCCACCCCCGCCATCCGCAATGAGCTGGCGCTGGGCGATTCGCAATGGCTGTTCTTCGACGGCGCCCTGCAGCGCAAGCCCGACGACCGGGGCCTGGAAACCGTGGCCACCACCAGCGAGCGCATGCTGGAAGTGATGGACCGGCTCACGGGCCTCTACGACGCGGCGCTCAAGGAAGTGCTGGGCTGATTCCCGACCCCGGCGCACCGTCGCGCCGGGCCGCGCCCTGCCTGCGCGCACGCAGGCTATTCCCCATCCCATGCACGGCATCCCTACCGCCGGGAAGGCGCGCGCGCAGTCGCCATGGAGACTCCCAGAAACCACGCCCAGGATGGGGGTGATGGTTGATTTGTGTCATAGGGCAAGACGGGTGGCGCTTTGAAAATCGCACCGGTAACCACCAAGCCCTGACTATCTATCCACCATGCATGCCCATTCGCTTTCCAGGAGTTCTTTTGCCGGTCGCCGACTGGCGATCAAGGGGGTGTCCGTTGGCGCACTGATGGCGTTCAGCGGACTGCCGGCGCAGGCCCTGGCACAGCCGGCCATGGCCATCGCCATCAACCGGATGGGGCGCTTCCGTGCCTTGTCGCAGCGCATCGCCAAGGCCTATTGCCAACTGCACCTGAATGTGGAGGCCAAGGCGGCCGGGCAGGTGCTCGAAACCGCGCGCAAGCTCGTGCATTCGGGCTTCGACGACCTGGCCAAGAGCCCGCTGTCCGCCGACATGGCCGGCCCGCTGGCCGATGTGCGCAAGCTCTACGAAGAACTGGTAGCCAAGCTGGTCATGCCGCCCACGCGTGAGTCCGTGGTGGCCGTCGCGGCGCAGGCAGACCGGTTGCTGGTGGCCGCCAATACCGCCACCGTGGCGCTGGAGAAGCAGGCGAAGATTTCCACGGGCAACCTGGTGAACATGGCCGGCAGCCAGCGCTACCTGTCGCAGCGGCTCGCCAAGAGCTATTTCCTGTCGGCCGCAGGGCTGAGCGACAAAGCCATGCGCGACCAGATGGCCGCTGACAAGGCCGAGTTCACGAAGAACATGGTCGCCCTGTCCGGCGCGCAGGTGAACACGGGGCCCATCCGCAATGAACTGCAGATGGGCGAGCAGCAATGGGTTTTTTTCAGCGCCTCCCTGGAGCGCGAGCCCGATGCACGGGGCCTGCGGGCCGTGGCCACGAGCAGCGAGAACCTGCTCGAAGTCATGAACAACCTGACCGTGCAATACGAGGCGGTCTCCAAGTAGGCCGCGTTCAGTCCTTCGTCGCTGTGTCGCTGGCGGCCTGCGCCGTGCCCGGTCGGCTGCGGTGGAACTGCGGGTAGTACAGCTTCACGCCGTTGCCCTCGAAATCCCAGCCCGTACATTGGCCCAGGTGGCGTGGCGGCTCGGTCGCATCGGCCGGCGTGAAGGCGGCGGGCAGGGTCTGGAAGGCGGCCGTCGCCAGGTTGAAGAGCAGCTCGCGCAGATGGGTGCAGCTGGCCACGCCGCCCAGGTGCTTCTGGATGGACTGGCGCCAGCCGCGCGCCATGGAGCAGCCCACCATCTGCTGTAGCGCGGCGCGGGCCTGCGGGCAATCGGGCAGCGGCGTGGTGTCCATGGCCGCCTCGATGCCGCGCACCACCAGATCACGGCCTACCGTCACGCGCAGCCACATGTGGTGGATGGGCGCGCCTGCGGGGCGGAGGCTGCCGTCGCGCAGGGACGGCGCATCGTGGGTCTTGCTGTCGTGCAGTTCGGCTTCGATGTCCCACAGTCCGTCGTCGCGTTCATAACCTTGGTAGTGAACCCGGCGCACATGGCGGGGCTGACGGGGAACAGGAAGGCTCAGGGGCATGGGGGATTCTTCGTGGAGGTGCGCAGTGAGGCTATTAAAGCAAGCGTTTTAATATGCTCACTCATTTATATGTTGATTGTTATTTGGTTTGTATAAGAACCATTAATGTACTGCCTGATCTACGGGAATAAGGGGCTAGCGGCGCCCAAGGGCGGAGGGATTGGCTAGCATGGCCGGGTTTGGGCCAATGTGCGCTGATGCCGGCAGGCAGGCGCCTGCGGCCTGTGGCCCGTTCTTTCCTCTTTCCACCCCAGGAGTGATGTTGATGTCCGTGCGTTTCCCCCGTTTCCGCTTTTCCCTGCAACTGACGGCCGCTGCCGCCCTGGCGGCTGCCTGCGGCATCGCCGCCGCCCAGGAAGTCCAGGTGGTCAAGATCGGCCATGCCGGCCCCATTTCCGGCGGTATCGCCCATATCGGCAAGGACACGGAAAACGGCGTGCGCCTGGCGGTCGAGGACCTCAACGCCCAGGGCCTGGTGATCGGCGGCAAGAAGATCAAGTTTGAGCTGGCCGCCGAGGATGACGGCGGCGATCCGCGCCAGGCCACGGCCGTGGCGCAGAAGCTGTGCGACCAGAAGGTGGCGGGCCTGGTGGGCCACCTGCAGTCGGGCACCACGATCCCGGCCGCCTCGGTCTACTCCAAGTGCGACCTGCCGCACATCACGGCGTCGGCCTCCAACCCCGATGTGACCAAGCCCGGCTACAAGACCACCTTCCGCCTGATCGCCAATGACAACGCGCTGGGTGCCGCGCTGGCCGTGTTCGCCGCCGACACCCTCAAGCTCAAGAGCGTGGCCGTCATCGACGACCGCACCGCCTACGGCCAGGGTGTGGCCAACGTGTTCAAGGCCACGGCACAGCAAAAGGGCATGAAGGTGGTGGCCGAGGAGTTCACCAACGACAAGGCCACCGACTTCATGGCCATCCTCACCTCGATCAAGAACAAGAAGCCCGACGCCATCTTCTACGGCGGCCTGGACGCGCAGGCCGGCCCCATGCTGCGCCAGATGGTGCAGCTGGGCCTGGGCAACGTGAAGTTCTTTGGCGGCGACGCACTGTGCACCGAGAAGCTCCCCGAACTGGCCGGCAAGTCGCCCGCGCTGGTGAACGTGACCTGCGCCACGGGCGGCGCCTCGGTCGACAAGATGCAGGGCGGCCCCGAGTGGAAGAAGCGCTACGACGCCAAGTTCCCCGGCCAGTTCCAGATCTACAGCCCCTACGCCTACGACGCAGCCATGGTGCTGGTCGACGCGATGAAGCGCGCCAATTCGGTGGACCCGCGCGCCTACACGCCCTTTATCGGCAAGACCCAGTACAAGGGCGTGACGGCCAACATCGCCTTCACCCCCAAGGGTGAACTGACCACGCCGGCCGTGACGCTCTACACCTACAAGGACAACGCCCGCATCACGCTGAACTGATGCCCCGGCGCCCCGGGGCGCCCGCTGCAGCCCCTTGACGGCCGCTTCGCACCTTGTGTGCGGGCGGCCGTTTTGCCGATACAGTGCGGGGTTCAGGAGCCCTGCATGTACCTTCCCGCCCATTTCGAGAGCCACGACCCCGCGCACGCCCATGCGCTCATGCGCGCGCACCCGCTGGCCAGCCTGGTGTCGAACGACGACGAGGGCTTTCCCTTCATCACCCACCTGCCGCTGCACCTGCAGGAGCGCGAGGACGGCCTGGTACTGCTGGGCCACTGTGCGCGCGGCAACCCGCACTGGCGCTACCTGCAGCAGCGGCCCGAGGCACTGGTGGCCTTTCTTGGGCCGCACGCTTACCTCTCGCCGGCGGTCTACCCCGACCTGGCGCGCGTGCCCACCTGGAACTACCTCGCGGTGCACTGCCGCGTGCAGGCCACGCTGGTCGAGGAGCCCGCCGCCAAGGATGCGCTGCTCAAGACGCTGATCGGCGACCACGAGCCGCCCTATGCCGCGCAGTGGCGCGCGCTGGGCGAGGAATTCGCGCACAAGATGCTGGCCGGCATCGTGGCCTTCGAGCTGCGCGTGACCGATCTGCAGTGCAAGCTCAAGCTCAACCAGCACCGCAAGGAATCGCACGCCGCCATGCACGCCGCCTACCGCGCGGGCGACGCCGGCGCGCAAGGCCTGGCGCAGTGGATGCAGACGCTGGGCATCGCGCCCGCGCAGGAGGGCTGAGGTGCGCGCCGCCCTGGGCATCGTGTCATTGCTGCTGGTGCTGGCCGTGGTCGGCATGCTGGGCAAGAACCAGCTCGCGGCCCTGCGCAGCCCCGTGCCCGTGCCGCCAGCCGCCACGCCGGCTTCTGCCCCAGGCAGCGTCCGCGCCCAGGGCGAGCAGGTGCAGGAGCAGTACCGCCAGGCCCTGGACAGCGCCCTGCAGCAGGCGCGGCCCATGCCCGAAGATGCCAAATGAAAATGGGCTCTAGCGCTTGTAGATCAAGCGCTGGCAGCTATTGAAACGATAGTATGGATACGCAAGCCGATCACCACTGGATGCGCCTGGCCCTGGCCGAGGCCGAGGCCGCCGCGCGCGCCGGCGAGGTGCCCGTGGGCGCCGTGCTGGTGCGCGGCGGCGAGGTCATCGCCACCGGCCGCAACGCGCCCGTGGCGGGGCACGACCCGACGGCGCATGCCGAGATCGTGGCGCTGCGCGCCGCGGCGCACCGGCTTGGCAACTACCGGCTGGAGGACTGCACGCTCTACGTGACGCTGGAGCCCTGTGCCATGTGCAGCGGCGCGCTCTTGCATGCGCGCCTGCCGCGCGTGGTGTTCGGCGCACCCGACCCCAAGACTGGTGCCGCCGGCTCGGTGGTCAATCTGTTCGCGCAGCCGCTGCTCAACCACCAGACGCAGGTGCAGGGCGGGGTGCTGGCGCAGGAATGCAGTGCCCTGCTGGCCGGCTTCTTCCGCGAACGCCGGAGCCAGCAGCGCGCCGAGGCCCGGGCCGCGCACCCGCTGCGCGACGATGCGCTGCGCACGCCCGAGGCGCGCTTCGCCGACCTGCCTGGCTACCCCTGGGCGCCGCACTACGTGAGCGACCTGCCCGCGCTGGCCGGCCTGCGCCTGCACTACCTTGACGAGGGCCCGCAGGGCGCACCGCTCACCTGGCTGTGCCTGCACGGCAACCCGGCCTGGAGCTACCTGTACCGGCGCATGCTGCCCGTCTTCAC
>Ga0208516_100657_pt1 | contig 12297 bp, 8 predicted proteins | sample LakWasM117_HOW13_2_FD_183931 | JGI IMG/M metagenome (GOLD analysis project Ga0208516, IMG submission 183931) | Freshwater sediment methanotrophic microbial communities from Lake Washington under simulated oxygen tension - Sediment Metagenome... | ecosystem: Environmental > Aquatic > Freshwater >...
GATGCAGATCTGGTTGACCATCTTGGTGAGCTGGCCCGCACCGGACGCGCCCATGCGCGTGAAGGCGCGCGAGAACGCCATGGCCACGGGCTGCACGGCGTCGAACGGGGCCTGATCGCCGCCGCACATCACCGTCAGCAAGCCGTTCTGAGCACCCGCCTGGCCGCCCGACACCGGCGCATCGATGAACTGCAGGCCCAGCGTGCGCGCGGCGCCGTACAGCTCGCGCGCCACCTCGGCCGAGGCCGTGGTGTGGTCTACGAAGATGGCGCCCGGCTCCATGCCGGCGAAGGCGCCGTCGGCGCCCAGCGTCACCGAGCGCAGGTCGTCGTCGTTGCCCACGCAGCAGAACACGATTTCGGCGCCCTGGGCGGCCGCGCGCGGCGTGGTGGCATGGCGCGGCGCGCGCGTGCCGGCGTATTCGGCGGCCCAGGCCTCGGCCTTGGCTTCGGTGCGGTTGTACACGGTGACTTCATGGCCGGCGAGCGCCAGGTGCGCGGCCATGGGGTAGCCCATGACGCCCAGGCCGATGAAGGCGAGCTTGCGCGGGGCAACGGATTCGTAGGTGCGGGGGTTGGTGCTGGGCATGGTGTGCTCCTTAATGCAAAAGGCCCGCACGGTGCGCGGGCCCAGGGGGTGGCTGATATGGCCGGTCAGACGATCACGAAGTGCTCGGTGCCGGAGGACAGGTCGTTGGTCTTGGCGCGCTGGCTCGACAGCTTGATCTGCAGGCGCAGGTCGTTGAGCGAGTCGGCGTTGCGCAGGGCGTCCTCGTAGGAGATGACGTTGGATTCGAACAGGTCGAACAGCGCCTGGTCGAAGGTCTGCATGCCCAGGTTGCGGCTCTTCTTCATGATCTCCTTGATCTCGGAGACCTCTCCCTTGAAGATCAGGTCGGCGATCAGCGGCGTGTTGAGCATCACCTCGACGGCGGCGGCGCGGCCCTTGCCGTCCTGCTTGGGAATCAGGCGCTGCGAGACCATGGCGCGCAGGTTCAGCGACAGGTCCATCAGCAGCTGCGTGCGGCGCTCTTCGGGGAAGAAGTTGATCACGCGGTCGAGCGCCTGGTTGGCACTGTTGGCGTGCAGCGTGGCCATGCACAGGTGGCCGGTTTCCGAGAACGCGATGGCATGCTCCATGGTCTCGCGGTCGCGGATTTCGCCCATCAGGATCACGTCGGGGGCCTGGCGCAGCGTGTTCTTGAGCGCGGCCTCCCAGCTGTCGGTGTCCAGGCCCACTTCGCGCTGCGTCACCACGCAGTTCTTGTGCGGGTGCACGAATTCGACCGGGTCTTCCACCGTGATGATGTGGCCGAACGAGTTCTCGTTGCGCCAGTCCACCATGGCGGCCAACGTGGTCGACTTGCCCGAGCCCGTGGCACCCACCAGGATGCACAGACCGCGCTTGGTCATGGTCACTTCCTTCAGCACCTGCGGCACGCCCAGGCCGTCGATGGTGGGCAGCGTGAGCGGAATCACCCGCAGCACCATGCCGACGCGCCCTTGCTGGATGAAGGCGTTGACGCGAAAGCGCCCGATGCCGGCGGGCGAGATGGCGAAGTTGCACTCCTTGGTGCGCTCGAAGTCGGCCGCCTGCTTGTCGCTCATGATCGAGCGCGCCAGGGTCAGCGTGTGGTTGGGCGACAGCGGCTGCGGCGATACCTTGGCGATCGCGCCATCGACCTTGATCGCCGGTGGAAACTCCGCCGTGATGAAGAGGTCGCTGCCGTTGCGGCTGACCAGCAGCTTGAGCAGGTCGTTGATGAATTTACTGGCCTGATCGCGTTCCATCGCAAGTTCTCCCTCGGTCGGCGCCTGGGCGCCGAGGTGTCATTTCTGGTTTTCGCTCAAACGGGCGCTGACCACGCGCAGGCGCAGCGACAGCTTGCGCGCCAGCAGGGCCACGAGGCTGGCGGCCAGTTGCGGGTCCTTGGCCATCATGTCGTCCATGGCCTCGGCGCTGAGCACGGCAATTTCGCAGTCGGTGAGCGTGGTGCAGGCCGAGAAGCGGATGCCGCTGTCAAGCAGCGACATCTCGCCCAGGATGTCACCCGGGCGGGTTTCGGCCAGGCGCAGCTGTTCGCCCCAGGGCTGGATGCGGTCCACGGCGATGGTGCCGGTGAGCAGCACGATCATGAAGTTGCCGTACTCGTCCTGGCGGATCAGGTCGCGGTTGGGCGGCACGTGGGCGAACTCGAAGAAGCGCTCCATGCGCTTGACGGCGTCCTGGTCCAGGTGCGCCATGTACTTGTCCTTGGACCACAGCGCCTGCAGCAGCTTGCCGCCGCGGCTGGCCGGCAGGCGCTTTGCGCCCACCTCGACCGCGCGCGCTTCCCAGGGCACCAGCATGGTCGCATCCACGCCCTGGTTGGCGAAAGCCGTGGAGAAGAAGACGGAATCGGGGTTCTCCTGCTGCTGCGGCTGTTTGTCGCGCGTCGACATGCGCAAAAGACCGAGGATGCCTTTCATGGGGTGCTCCAATGGGCTGCCGCCAGGCAGCCGGTGTCAGGTGGCCGGTGTTCAGCCAGGGAAGTTTTCGGGAATCTTGGCCTTGCTGCGGGCCTCTGCGGGGCTGATGATGTTGCGCCGCACCAGATCGGTGAGATTCTGGTCGAGCGTCTGCATGCCCACGCTGTTGCTGGTCTGGATGGTGGAGTACATCTGCGCCACCTTGGCCTCGCGGATCAGGTTGCGGATGGCGCTGGTGCCCAGCATGATCTCGTGCGCGGCCACGCGGCCCGAGCCGTCCTTGAGCTTGCACAGCGTTTGCGAGATCACGGCCTGCAGCGACTCGGACAGCATCGCGCGCACCATTTCCTTTTCCTCGGCGGGGAACACGTCGATGATCCGGTCGATGGTCTTGGCGGCGCTCGACGTGTGCAGCGTGCCGAACACCAGGTGGCCCGTCTCGGCGGCCGTCATGGCCAGGCGGATGGTTTCGAGGTCGCGCATTTCGCCCACCAGGATGGCGTCCGGATCTTCGCGCAGCGCGGACTTCAGGGCGGCCGCGAACGACAGCGTCATCGGCCCCACTTCGCGCTGGTTCACCAGGCACTTCTTCGACTCGTGCACGAATTCGATCGGGTCCTCCACCGTGAGGATGTGGCCGTACTCGGTTTCGTTGAGGTAGTTCACCATGGCCGCCAGCGTGGTGGACTTGCCCGAGCCCGTGGGCCCGGTCACCAGCACCAGGCCGCGTGGCTTGAGCGCGAGGTCGCCGAAGATCTTGGGGCAGTTGAGCTGCTCCAGCGTGAGGATCTTGCTCGGAATGGTCCGGAACACGGCGGCGGCGCCGCGGTTCTGGTTGAAAGCGTTGACCCGGAAGCGCGCCAGGCCTTCGATCTCGAACGAGAAGTCGACTTCCAGGAACTCCTCGTAGGTCTTGCGCTGCGAGTCGCTCATGATGTCGTACACCATGGCGTGCACCGTTTTGTGGTCCAGCGCGTCGACGTTGATGCGCCGCACGTCGCCGTGCACCCGGATCATGGGCGGTAAGCCGGCGGACAGGTGCAGGTCGGAAGCCTTGTTCTTGACGCTGAATGCCAGCAATTGGGTAATGTCCACGGTGCCCTCTGTCGTTTGGTACGCTTGGCAAACATTATGACCACGATTGCCGACAACCTCCAACAGGTTCATGCCCAGATGGCCCGGTCCTGCGCCAGCGCCGGACGCGACCCCGCCAGCGTCGCGCTGCTGGCCGTTTCCAAGACCTTCGGTCCCGAGGCCGTGCTGGAGGCCGCCCAGGCCGGGCAGCGCGCCTTCGGCGAGAACTACATCCAGGAGGCCGTCGAGAAGATGGCCGCGCTGCGCCAGATGGGCGCCCCGGCGCTGGAGTGGCACTGCATCGGCCCGGTGCAGAGCAACAAGACGCGGCTCGTGGCCGAGCATTTCGACTGGATGCACACGGTGGACCGCGCCAAGATCGCCGAGCGCCTCGCGGCCCAGCGCCCGGCGCACCGGGCACCGCTGCAGGTGTGCATCCAGGTGAACGTGGATGGCGGTGTGGCCAAGTCGGGCGTGCCGCCCGAGGAGGCGCTGGCGCTGGCCGGCGCCGTGGCGGCGCTGCCACAGTTGTGCCTGCGCGGCGTGATGAGCATCCCCGAGCCGGCCCCGGACCACGCCAGCCAGCTGGCGCTGCACCAGCGCGCGCGCGCCGTGTTCGAGCAGATCCGGGCCTCCGGCCTGCCGGGGCTGGAACATTTCGATACCTTGTCGCTGGGCATGACGGCCGACCTCGACGCCGCCATCCAGGCGGGCAGCACCATGGTGCGCGTGGGCACGGGCATCTTTGGCGGCCGGGTGCGCCCTGCGCCGTGACGCCGGTTTGAGGCCAAAACGGCCTTCGGCGCCCATTCAGCGCGCGCCATAAGCTATTAAAACCGTAGCATTCAACCGCCGAAGCGGCGCACGCAATCCAGCGTCTGCGCCACATCCTGCGGCCCCACGTCCAGGTGCGCGACCCAGCGCAGGCGCGTCTGCTTGCCATAGAGGCCGCTGGTCACGCGCACGCCGTGCTGCGCCAGCCAGGCCGTGAACGCGGGCGCCACGTCGGCGTGCACATCGGTGAACAGGATGTTGGTGTGCGCCGAGGCCACGGCCAGGCGCCCTTGCAGCACCGGGTGGTTGCGCCCGGCCTCGGCCAGGCCGGCGGCCAGCTGGCGCAGCAGGGCGTGGTCGTCGGCGAGGCGGCGCACATGGTGCTGCAGCGCATGCTGCCCGGCGGCGGCGAGCAGGCCGCACTGGCGCATGGCGCCGCCCAGGATCTTGCGCGTGCGCTTGGCCTGGCGCAGAAACTCGGCACGGCCCAGCAGCAGCGAGCCCACGGGCGCGCCCAGGCCCTTGCTCAGGCACAGCGACACCGTGTCAAAAGGCTGGCAGAGGGCGCGGGCCTCGTCGTACACGTCGGTGCCGTGGGCCTCGGCGTTGGCCGTGGCGGCGTTGAACAGGCGCGCGCCGTCCAGGTGCAGGGCCAGGCCGCGCGAGCGCGCCAGTTGCGCCACCTCGGCGATGTAGGGCGTGGGCAGCACCTGGCCGCCGGTGGTGTTCTCCAGCACCACGAGGCGGGTGCGCGCGAAATGCGGATCGTCGGGCTTGATGGCGGCGGCGATGTCGGCCAGGCGCAGCGTGCCGTCGCTCTGGGTTTCCACGGGCTGGGGCTGGATGGAGCCCAGCACCGCCATGCCGCCGGCCTCCCAGCGGTAGGTGTGCCAGCTCTGGCCGACGATGGCCTCGTCGCCGCGCTGGCAGTGGCCCATGAGGGCGATCAGGTTGGTCTGCGTGCCCGAGGGCGCGAACAGCGCGGCCTCGAAGCCCAGCAACTGCGCGGCATGGTCCTGCAGCGCGTTCACGGAGGGGTCGTCGCCGAACACGTCGTCGCCCAGCGGGGCCTGGAACATGGCCTCGCGCATGGCGGGCGTGGGCTGGGTGACGGTGTCGCTGCGGAAGTCGGGCATGGGGGTCTCTCGCGTGAAGAAGCCGCCCATGGTATCGGCCGGCGTGCCCCCTTGCTGCGTCAGGGGCGTGCCATCTTGCACTCCGTGCCCTGGGCCAGCTCGTTGCCGGTGTAGGCCGCGTCGGTGCGGAAACCGTAGTTCGTGCCCTCCCAGCCGGTCTTCACCAGCTTGCCGTCCACCGGCGCGATGGTGTTGACCACCTGGGGCAGCAGCAGCTGGTGGTCGTCGGCGCGCATGCGCACCGGGCCGACCACGGAGTCGAGCGACAGGTCTTCCAGGGCGCGTGCGATCTTCACCGGGTCGGTGGACTGGGCCTTGTTGATCGCGGCGGCCAGGAAGCGCGGCGTCATCTCGATGCGCGGCGACAGGAACTCCTTGCCCGTTCGGGCCTTGTAGGCCTTGGCCAGAGCGTCCACCTTGGGCGTCTCGGCCTGGCCGGGGTGCCACTCGGCCACCCAGGTGAGTTGCCCCAGCTTGGCCTGCGACACCGCCAGCACCGTGCCGGGAATCGAGCCCGCGCTGTGGTTGAAGTAGCGCAGGTTGTAGCCCGCGTCGCCCGCGGCCTTGAGCAGCAGCACCATGTCCTGGCCCCAGTTGCCGGTGATGACCGAGTCGGCCTCGCTGCTCTTGACCTTGGCGAGGTAGGGCGCGAAGTCCTTCACGCGGCCGATGGGGTGCAGCGCCTCGCCCACGAACTGCACGTCGGGCCGCGCCAGGCCCACGAGCTCGCGGCCGTAGTGCGCCCACTGCTTGCCGTGCGCGTAGTCCTGGTTCAGCAGGTAGACCTTCTTGATGTCGGGCTGCTTCTTCACGTAGTTGGCGATGGCCTTCATCTTCATGGCCGTGTTGGCCTCGAACTGGAAGTGCCAGAAGCTGCAGGCCTTGCCGGTCAGCTCGGGGTCGATGGAGGAGTGGTTGAGCACCAGGATTTCCTTGCCCGGGTTGCGCTGGTTGTGGCGCGCGGCGGCCTGCACCAGCGCCGTGACCACCGAGGAGCCCGAGCCGCCCGTGACGATGGCGCGCGCGCCCTGGTCGATGGCGGCCTGCAGCGCGCTCTGGCTCTCCTGCGCCGAGAGTTTGCTGTCGAACTGCAGCAACTGCAGCTTCGTGCCCTTGAGCACGCCGCCCTTGGCGTTGATGTCCTCCACCGCGTACTGCGTGTGCGTGAGCATCAGCTCGCCCACGTTGGCGAACGGGCCCGAGAGCGGGTCGATGTAGGCGATCTTGAAGGTGTCCTGCGCCAAGGCGTTGCCCGCGCAGAGCAGGGCTGCGGCGGCGAGGGGGGTGAACAAGGCTTTCATGGGTTTGTCTCCGTGGGTGGTTTGTGGGGTGTGGCCGCGCGCGTGGGCCGCCGTCGCGCCGTGCGCAGGCCCAGCACGCGCCAGGCCAGTTGTGAGAGTTCGCGCACCACCTCGGCCGGCGACAGGCGCCCGTCGGGCCGGTACCAGTGGTAGAGGAAGCCCGGCAGGCTGCAGGCGGCCTGCGCGGTGAGGCGCGTTTCCTTGAAGTCGAGCATGCCGTCCGCGCGGGCCTCTTCCATCAGCGCGCACAGGCGTTCGTAGAAGTGGTTGGCCAGTTTTTTTTGCATGGCCAGGTACTCGGGCCGGTAGACCTGGGGTTCGCGGTACGGGAAGAAGGCGGCGGGGTGGTGCTCGATGGTGGCGCGGATCAGGCGCTCGATGCCCTCGGTGACCTTGGCGTGCGCCGGGCGGCGGTCGTCCTCGGGGAAGTCCATCACCGTGAAACAGGCCACGGCGGGGCGCCACGACAGCGTCTCGAAGATCTCCTGCTTGTTGTGGAAGTAGTAGTAGACGTAGGGCTTGGTCACGCCCAGCGCCTGCACGATCTGCTCCATGGTGGTGTGGGCGTAGCCCTGCCGGTCGAACAGCGCCTCGGCCGCCTGGAGGATGCGCTCGCGCTTCTCGTCCGTGCTCGCCGTGCTGGCCTTCTGGCGGCCGCGCGCCTTGGCCGGGAAGGCGTCCAGCGTGGCCGTCGCCGTTGGTGTCGCTTTGGTTATACCCATGGGTAGCATTGTTCTACCGAGCGGTATATATTGGCAAGACGCTGGCCGGCGGCCGACCTCATGGCAAACCCTGATGCGGCACCGAGAACCGGCGGTTATTGACACACTGGAGACACCCATGGCCCCATCCGCCGCCCTGCTGCCCCTGCACGAACACCTGCGCCGCCATGCGCGCGCCATCCCCGACCGCACCGCCTGCCTCTGGTACGGCCACGCCACCACCTGGGCCGAGTTGGACGCGGCCAGCGACGCCTTCGCCGCGCGCCTGCAGGCGCTGGGCGTTAAGAAGGGCGAGCCCGTGGCGCTGTTCATGAACAACTGCCCGCAGTACCTGATGGCGCACTACGGCATCCAGAAGATCGGCGCCATCGTCTGCCCCTGCGGGCCGCTGAACAAGGAACACGAGCTGCAGTACCAGCTCGACGACCTGAAGGCGCGCGTGATCGTCGCCGCCGACGTGCTGTTGCCCGTGGTGGAGCAGGTGCGCGCGCAGACGGCGTTGCAGCATGTGTTCGTCGTGCGCTACGCCGAACTGCTGCCCGAGGGCGCGCCCAGCATCGCCGTACCCGCCGAGCTGCTGGCCATGCGCGCCGCCATGGCGCCGGCGCCGGCCGGCTGCGAGGACTTCCTGGCCGCCACGCGCACGGGCGAGCGGCCCGCGGCCGTGGAGCTGTCCATGGACGACGTGGCGCTCATGACCTACACCTCGGGCACCACGGGGTTACCGAAGGGCGCGATGCTGAGCTACGGCAACGCCACCTTCAAGACCGCCGCCTCGGCCGACTGCAACGGCATGTCGCCCGATGAGGTGCTGCTGGCCGTGGCGCCGCTGTACCACATCGCCGGCATGGTGATGGGCGTGAACCTGCCGGTCTACACCGGCGCCACCTGCGTGCTGCTGTACCGCTTCGACCCCCTGGGCGTGGCCCAGGCGCTGGAGCGCCACCGCATCACCTGGTGGTACAGCATCGCGCCGATGAACGGCGCCCTCATGCAGGTGCCCGGCGCGCGCGACATGGACTGGAGCGCGCTGCGCCGCAACCCGGTGACGAGCTTTGGCATCACCTTCACCGAACCGCTCGCGCAGCAGTGGCGCCAGTTCGCGCCCAACTGCGTCTCGCACGAGGCGGCCTATGGCCTGTCGGAGACGCACACCGTGGACACCGCCATGCCGGTGGACGCCATCCGCTGGGGCACGCAGGGCAAGCCCGTGCCGGGCAACCAGATCCGCATCGTCCACCCCGACACCGGCGCGCCGCTGCCCGCCGGCGAGGTGGGCGAGATCACCATCTTCGGCCCGGGCAACTTCAAGGGTTACTGGAACAAGCCCGAGGCCACGGCGGCCACCTTGCGCGGCGGCTGGGTGTTCACCGGCGACATGGGCAAGATCGACGAAGACGGTTACCTCACCTTCATCGGCCGCTTCAAGGAAATGATCAAGGTCTCGGGCTACAGCGTGTTTCCCGAAGAGGTCGAGACCATCCTCATCAAGCACCCCGCCGTGGCCCAGGCCGCCGTGATCGGCGTGCCCGATGCCGAGAAGGGCGAGGTGGTGCGCGCCTTCATCGTGAAGAAGGCGGGCCAGGAGGTCGAGGCCGCCGCGCTCGTCGCCTGGTGCCGCGAGAACATGGCGCCCTACAAGGTGCCGCGCGAGGTGCGCTTCATCGCCCAGCTCCCCGCCACCGGCGCGGGCAAGGTGCTGCGGCGCATGCTCAAGGACGAAGCCTGATCTCGGAATATGAAGCCAAATGTGCTGTTTGCGCAATAAATACGGGCGCCAGCAGCTATTAAATAAATAGCATCACGAAGCCACCATGTTCCAGAAAATCCTGATCGCCAACCGCGGAGAAGTGGCATTGCGCATCGCGCGTGCCCTGCACGACCTGGGTATCGCCAGCGTGGCGGTGTTCGCCGATGACGATGCCGGCGCGCCGCACGTCACTGCCGCCAGCGAAGCCGTTGCGCTCGGCGCCACGGGCCCGGCGGCCTACCTCGATGGCGCGCGCCTCATCGCCCTGGCGCATGCGCGTGGCTGTGACGCCGTGCACCCCGGCTACGGTTTCCTGAGCGAGCGCGCCGACTTCGCGCAGGACTGCCAGGCGGCGGGCCTGCGCTTCATCGGCCCCACGCCGGCGCAGCTGGCGCTGTTCGGCGACAAGGCCCAGGCGCGCGCGCTCGCGCAGCGCTGTGGCGTGCCGCTGATGCCGGGCACGCAGCACGAGGTCACGCTCGCAGAGGCGCAGGCCTTCTGGCGCGCGCAGCAGGGGAATGGACAGACGGTGGGCATCGTCATCAAGGCCATCGGCGGTGGCGGCGGGCGCGGCATGCGCGCCGTGCCATCCGAGGCCGAGCTGCCGGCCGCCTACGAGACCTGCCGCCGCGAGGCCCAGGCCGCCTTTGGCGTGGCGGGCGTGTACGTCGAGCGCCTGATGCAGAACGCCCGCCACATCGAGGTGCAGGTGCTGGGCGACGGCGCGCAGGCCATGGCCCTGGGCGAACGCGAATGCACGCTGCAGCGGCGCTTCCAGAAGCTGGTGGAGATCGCGCCCAGCCCCTCGCTGCCCGGGCCGCTGCGCCAGCAGATCACGACGGCCGCGCTCGCCATGGCGCGCGAGGTGCGCTACGAAGGCCTGGGAACGTTCGAGTTCCTGGTGGACCTGGCGTCCAGCGATTTGCCCTGGGTTTTCATCGAGGCCAACCCGCGCCTGCAGGTCGAGCACACCATCACCGAGGAGGTGACGGGCGTGGACCTGGTGCAGGCGCAGGTCCGGCTGGCGGCCGGCCAGCCGCTGCGCGACCTGGGGCTGGACCCGGACCATCCGCCGCGCGTGCAGGGCCACGCCATCCAGTGGCGCATCAACGCCGAAACGCTGGATGCGCAGGGCAACGCCCAGCCGGGCAGCGGCCGCATCGCGCGGCTGCAATTCCCCACGGGCCCCGGCGTGCGCGTGGACACGCATGCGCTGGCGGGCCGCGCGCCCTCGCCGCACTACGACACGCTGCTGGCCAAGCTCATCGTCTCCACGCGCGGTGGCAGCTTTGCCGATGTGCTGCGCCGCTCCCAGCGCGCGCTGGCCGAGTGCCGCATCGACGGCCTGGCGACCAACGTCGCGCTGTTGCAGGCCCTGGCCGAGCGGCCCGAGATGGGCACACAGCAGGTGCACACGCGCTGGGTGGAGGAGGTGCTGCCCGCGCTGCTCGATGCTTCCAAAATAATAGCTGCTAGCGCTTATCCAGAAAGCGCTGAAGGCCAAAATCATTCAGAAAACACGCCCGCACCGGAGGTGGCCGACCCGCACGCCGTGCGCGCCCCCATGCCCGCGCGGCTGGTGCAGTACGCCGTGGCCGAAGGCGACATCGTGGCGGCCGGTGCCGAGCTCGCCGTGCTCGAATCCATGAAGATGGAGCACGTGTTGCTCGCGCCGCACGCGGGCCGCGTGCTGGACCTCGCCGCCGCGCCCGGTGCCTACGTGGCGCAGGGCCACAAACTGCTGGCGCTCGAACCCATGCACGACGCCGCGCTGGACGCCGCCGGGCAGGAGGAGGCGCAGGACCCCGACCACATCCGCGCCGACCTGCAGCGCGTGATCGACCGCCACGCCTTCACGCTCGACGCGAACCGCCCGGCCGCCGTGGCCAAGCGCCATGCCCTGGGCCAGCGCACGGCGCGCGAGAACATCGCCGACCTGTGCGACGCAGGCTCCTTCATCGAATACGGCCAGCTCGCCGTGGCCGCGCAGGCGCGCCGGCGCAGCATGGAGGACCTCATCGCCAACACCCCGGCCGACGGCATGGTCACGGGCATCGGCGCGGTCAACGGCGCGCAGTGCGGCGAAGAAAAAGCGCGCACCGTGGTCATGGCCTACGACGCCACCGTGCTCGCCGGCACCCAGGGCGCGCGCAACCACGCCAAGACCGACCGCATGCTGGGCATCGCGCTCGACCAGCAACTGCCCGTGGTGCTGTTCGCCGAGGGCGGCGGCGGGCGGCCCGGCGACACCGACACTCCCGTGGTCGCGGGCCTGCATGTGCACACCTTCGCCAGCCACGCCGCGCTCTCGGGCCAGGTGCCCGTGGTGGGCATCGCGGCGGGGCGCTGCTTCGCCGGCAACGCCGCGCTGCTGGGCTGCTGCGACGCCATCATCGCCACGCGCGCCAGCAACATCGGCATGGGCGGCCCGGCCATGATCGAAGGCGGCGGCCTGGGCGTGTTCAAGCCCGAGCAGATTGGCCCGAGCGCCGTGCAGCACGCCAACGGCGTGATCGACGTACTGGTCGAGGACGAGCGGGAAGCCGTGGCTGCCGCGCGCCACTACCTGTCGTTCTTCCAGGGGCGCACACGCGACTGGAGCGCGCCCGACCAGCGGCTACTGCGCGCCGTGGTGCCCGAAAACCGCTTGCGCGTGTACGACACCCGCGCCGCCATGGGCGGCCTGGTGGACGAGGGCAGCCTGCTCATGCTGCGCACGGGCTTTGGCGCCGGCATCCATACGGCCCTGGCGCGCATCGAGGGCCGGCCCGTGGGCGTGATCGCCAACAACCCGCTGCACCTGGGCGGCGCCATCGACGCGCCGGCCGCCGACAAGGGCGCGCGCTTCATGCAGCTGTGCAACGCGCACGGCCTGCCGCTCGTGAGCCTGATCGACACGCCCGGCTTCATGGTCGGTCCCGAGGTTGAGCAGACGGCCCAGGTGCGCCATGTGAGCCGCCTGTTCGTCACCGCCGCGCACCTGCGCGTGCCGTTCTTCAGCGTGGTGCTGCGCAAGGGCTACGGCCTGGGCGCCATGGGCATGGCGGCGGGCGGCATGCACGCGCCGGTGTT
>Ga0208516_100658_pt1 | contig 12283 bp, 10 predicted proteins | sample LakWasM117_HOW13_2_FD_183931 | JGI IMG/M metagenome (GOLD analysis project Ga0208516, IMG submission 183931) | Freshwater sediment methanotrophic microbial communities from Lake Washington under simulated oxygen tension - Sediment Metagenome... | ecosystem: Environmental > Aquatic > Freshwater >...
GGCGTTCATCGGCCACGGTGTCGGTGATGGCCGTCGCGGTGCCGTTAGCCAACTCCATCACGTGCAGCTTGAAGGCGCCGCCCACGCGCGAGATGTAGGCCAGCCAGCGGCCGTCGGGACTGAGGCTGGGCGAGATGTTGTAGCTGCCACTGAAGGTCACGCGCTCGGCATTGCCGCCCGTGCTGGGCACCTTGTACACCTGGGGCGCACCGCCCCGGTCGCTGACGAAATAGATGAAGCGGCCATCCGGCGAGAACGATGGCTCGGTGTCGATGCCGCTGCTCTGTGTGAGTCGGCGCGGCTCACCGCCGTTGGCGTCAATGGTGTAAAGCTGCGAGTTGCCGTCGCGGCTCAGCGTGATGGCCAGGGTGCGGCCATCAGGCGACCAGGCCGGAGCGCTGTTGGAGCCACGGAAGTTGGCCACCAGCCGGCGCTTGCCACTGGCGACGTCGTGCACGTAGATGACGGGCTTGCGCGACTCGAACGACACGTAGGCCAGCTGACCACCCGAGGGCGACCACGCAGGCGAGATGATGGATTCGGGGCTGGAAAGCGCGGCCTGTGCGTTTTCGCCGTCGGCATCGGCCACCCACAGGCTGTAGCGAGAGCCCGCCTTGGTGACGTAGGCAATGCGCGTGGAGAACACGCCGCGCTCGCCGGTCAGCTTCTCGTAGACGAAGTCGGCGATGCGGTGCGCCACCAGGCGCAGGTCGCCCTGCACGACCACATAGCTCTGGCCGCCGAGGTCCTGGCCGCGCACCACGTCCCACAAGCGGAAGCGCACGTCGAAGCGACCGTCGCCCAGGCGTGCAATGCTGCCGGAGACGAGGGAATCGGCGCTCTTCTGGCGCCACAGGGCCACGTCGGGGCGCGAGGTTTCGTCCAGCCGGGCGCCGGCAGTGTCCACGCCACGGAACTGACCGCTGCGCTCCAGGTCGGCCTGGACAATGGCGGAGATCTTTTGCGGCGCCTGTGTCTCGTCGCGGAACTGCGCGATGGCGATGGGCAACTGGGTCATGCCCACGCCCGACACCTCCACCCGGAACTGGGCCAGCGCCGGAGTGGCGGCCAGCGCGGCGATGGAGGCCACCATGTGGCGGCGCGAGAGGTGCGGCTGTGCCGCGGGAAGGGAAGTTAGGAGGAATCGGTTGTTAGTCATTCGCAGCCATAGGAGCAACCGGGCCACTGCCGATTGTCAACCGCGAATGTTACACACTCGCATAAGCCCCCATGTCACAAACTGTTGAGGGCGAAGCGCAAAAAGTAGAATCCGCGCTTCATGCAAGCCCCCGACACCGGCGCCCGGCCGCCCTCTTCTCCTGCCCCGGAACCATCCGAACGCCTGATGGCCCGGCTGTCCCGGCTGTCCGTCTATTTTGGCAACCAGCGCCTGGCATGGACGGCCGCGCTCATCGCCACGCTGGTCGGCGCCATCACCGAGCCGCTCATTCCTGCCCTGCTCCAGCCGCTCCTGGACCGCGGCTTCACCGAAGGCTCGCTCCAGCTGTGGATGGTGCCGCTGGCCATCATGGGCGTGTTCCTGATCCGCGGCCTGGCGCAGTTCGTGGGGCAATATGCCCTGGCACGCATCGCCAACGAAGGCATGCTGATCCTGCGCAAGGCCCTGTTCGAGCGGCTTCTGGCCGCCGAAATGGGGCTGTTTGGGCGTCAGTCGGCCAGCACCTTATCGAACACCGTGGTGTACGAGGTGCAGACTGGCGCCACGCTGTTGGTGCAGGCCCTGCTGGGCATTTCGCGCGATGGCTTCACGCTCGTGGCGCTGCTGGCCTATCTGCTGTACCTGAACTGGCAGCTCACGCTGATCGTGGCCGTGGTGGTGCCCGGCGTCGCCTGGATCATGAAGACGCTCTCGCGCCGCCTCTACCACCTCACTAAGAGTGGCCAGCAGGCCACGGACGAACTGGCCTATGTGGTCGAGGAAAACGTGCTCGCCCACCGCATGGTGCGCCTGCATGCGGCGCAACCGTCGCAGGCCCAGCGCTTCGACACCCTGAGCCGGCGCCTGCGCGGGCTAGCCATCAAGTCCACCATCGCCTCATCGGCCATGACACCGCTCACGCAGCTGCTCGCCGCGGCCGCTCTGTCGGCCGTGATCTGCGTGGCGCTGTGGCAAAGCCGCGCGGCCGGCGCGGCCGATGTGACCGTGGGCGGCTTCGTGGCCTTCATCACGGCCATGCTGATGCTGATCGCTCCCATTCGCCGCCTGGCCGACGTGGCCAGCCCCATCACGCGCGGCGTTGCGGCACTTGAACGTGGGTTGTCGCTGCTGGGCGACACGCCCGCGGAGCGCGGCGGCAGCCATGCGCCGGCCCAGGTGCAGGGCGCGCTCTCGCTGCGCGAGGTGAGCGTGGCCTTTGCGGCCGACCAGGCGCCCGCGCTGGATCGGGTGAACCTGGACGTGCGGCCCGGCGAGATCGTGGCCCTGGTGGGCCCCTCGGGTGCCGGCAAGACCACGCTGGTGAACCTGCTGCCGCGCTTCGTGCAACACGCATCCGGCCAGGTGCTGCTGGACGGCCATGCACTGCAGGACTGGGACCTGGCCGCTCTGCGCGCGCAGTTCGCGCTGGTGAGCCAGGATGTGGTGATGTTCAACGACAGCATCGCCGCCAACGTGGCGCTGGGCCAGCCGATGGACGAGCAGCGCGTGCTCGCCTGTCTGGCCGCCGCCAACCTGGCCGCGCACGTGGCGGCGCTGCCGCAGGGTATCCATACCTTGGTGGGACACAACGCCACGCAGCTGTCGGGCGGGCAGCGCCAGCGCCTGGCGATCGCGCGCGCGCTCTACAAAAACGCGCCCATCCTGATTCTGGACGAGGCCACCTCGGCGCTGGACACCGAATCCGAGCGTCTGGTGCAAGAAGCCCTGCAGCGCCTCATGCAGGGCCGCACCACGCTGGTGATCGCGCACCGCCTCTCTACCATCGAGCACGCCGACCGCGTGGTGGTGATGGAGCGCGGACGCATCGTGGAACAGGGCACGCACGCCGAGCTGGTGGCGTTGGGCGGGCTGTACGCCCGCCTCCAGGCGCGGCCCGCTACCTAAGCCTGACAGGGCTTACCAGCGACCCCGGTTGGGCAGGCGCTTGCGCGCCGCGGCGCTGACGAGGTCGGCCATGTCCTTGCGGCTGGCGCGCAGGGCGAAGTCGGCGGCGCTGAGGCCCAGGCGGTTCTTCAGCGCCGGGTCCGCCCCCTCCTGCAGCAGCAACTGCACCGATTCACGCGTGCCGTAATGCACTGCCATCATCAGCGGCGTGGTGCCATTGGGCGACTCCGCGTCGATGTAGGCGTGGTTCTCCAGCAGCAGCGCGATGATTTCGGGCTGCTGGGGCTGCGTGCCGGTGGCGGCGTAGTGCAGCGGCGCCCAGCCCGTCTTGTTGACGTCGGCGCCGCGCTCGACCAGGGTGCGCGCAGCCTTCACGTAGCCGCGCAGCGCAGCCATCATGAGGGGCGTTTCGTCCTGGGCATTGCGGGCGTCGACCTGCAGGTTGCTGCCCAGCAGCAGCACCTCGAAGGCCTTGAGGTTGCCGCCCTGCAGGGCCAGCGTCAGCCCCACCTGCCCCTTGGTGTCGCGGGTGTTGGCGTCAAAGCCGCGCAGCAGCAGCGTGGTAAGGGTGTCGGCATCGTCGCGCTCAATGGCCGCGAAGAAATCCTCGAACGAACCCGCCCAGGCGGCAGGCACCAGGCCGGCAAAAGGCAAGAGCAGCAGGCTGCGGCGCTGGAGGGTCATGGCCGGACTCCCTGGAACAAGGCTTCGAAGTTGCGGCTGGTGGCCTCGGCCACCGCCTCGATCTCCATGCCGCGAACGGCCGCGATCTGCCGCGCCACATGGGGCACGTACGAGGGGTTGTTGGTCTTGCCCCGGTAGGGCACGGGGGCCAGGTAGGGGCTGTCGGTTTCGATGAGCATGCGGTCCAGCGGCACGAAGGCCGCCACGTCGCGCAGGTCCTGCGCGTTCTTGAAGGTGATGATGCCGGAGAACGAGATGTAGTAGCCCAGGTCCAGCGCGGCCCGCGCCACCTCGGCCGTCTCGGTGAAGCAGTGGAACACACCGCCGGCGCGGTTGCCGGCACCGTCCTCGCCCTCCTCGCGCAGGATGGCCAGCGTGTCGGCGGAGGCGCTGCGCGTGTGGATCACCAGCGGCTTGGCGCAGGCGCGCGCGGCACGGATGTGGGTGCGGAAGCGCTCGCGCTGCCATTCCAGGTCGGCGATGCTGCGGCCGCCCTTGCGGTCTTCCATGCCGTAGTAGTCGAGCCCGGTCTCGCCGATGGCCACCACGCGCGGCAGCGCGGCGCGGTCCAGCAGGTCCTGCACCGAAGGTTCGGCGATGCCCTCGTTGTCGGGGTGCACACCCACGGAGCACCAGAAGTTGTCATAGGCGCTGGCCAGGGCATGCACCTCGGCAAACTCTTCCAGCGTGGTGCAGATGCACAGCGCGCGGTCCACCTGCGCGGCCTGCATGGCCGCGCGGATGGCGGGCAGCTCGCTGGCCAGTTCCGGGAAGGTGAGGTGGCAGTGGGAATCGGTGAACATGGTCGTCAAGTAAAAAAGCCGACCCGCGCAGCGGATCGGCATCCGGAGCGAGAGCCGCTCAGATGGTCTGCGTGGGGCGGTCCGAGCCCAGGGCGGTGCCCAGCAGCTCCTCGATCTTGGCCTTGAGCTGGCGCGATTTTTCGTCCTTGGGGAACTGGATGCCCACGCCCTGCGTGCGGTTGCCGCCCGCGCGCGCCGGCGTCACCCAGGCCACGCGGCCGGCCACGGGGTAGCGCTGCGTGTCCTCGGGCAGGGTGAGCAGGACGTACACGTCGTCGCCCAGCTTGTACTCGCGCGGGGTGGGCACGAAGATGCCGCCTTCGACAAAGAACGGAATGTAGGCCGCATGCAAGGCCGCCTTTTCCTTGATGGCCAGCTGCATGACGCTGGGGCGGGGTGCGGTGGTGGGGCTGCTCATGGTCGTGCGGGCGGTGGGGACTGGGGGGAGTGTAGGACGTTTCGCGCCTGGGCGACAAGCGCCTCCAGCATCAGCCCGGCGTTGAACGGGTGCTCCGCCGTGCGCGCCTCCTGCATAAGGGCGCGCGACCACCGGGCCAGCGCGCCAATGGCCGGCGGCGCCGGCAGGTCGGTGGCGGCGAAGTAGCGCGGCTGGGCGCCCACGCGCAGCGCCATCAGGTCATGGCAGAGCTTTTGCAGGGACTCAACCGCCTGCGCCGGCGTTCCGTCGGCCAGCGCGCCTGGGTTGCCGCGCTGCAGCGCCTTGGGGAGTTGCGCCCACGCCTCGGGGCCGGGCCCGGCCTGGGCCAGCGCCAGGGCATCGTCCGGGCGCCCGCCGGTGGCGCGCAGGAAGGCCTGTGCCGCTGCGGGCGCCACGCCCTGCCCGGCCAGCCACTCCAGCATCTGTTCCTGGGCGGGCCACACCATGGTGTGGCCCAGGCAGCGGCTGCGGATGGTGGGCAGCAGCTGATGCGCGGCCTCGCTGGCGAGCACGAAGCGCACATCGCCGGCGGGTTCCTCCAGCGTCTTGAGCAGCGCATTGGCGGTGATGGTGTTCATCTGCTCGGCCGGATACACCAGCACGGCCTTGCCGCGGCCGCGCGCGCTGGTGCGCTGGGCGAACTCCACGGCGTCGCGCATGGCCTCGACGCGGATCTCGCGGCTGGGCTTTCGCGCCTTGTCGTCGATCTCGGCCTGCGCCTTCTGCGGCAGCGGCCAGCCCAGGGCCAGCATGTCCACCTCGGGCATGAGCACGCAGAGGTCGGCATGGGTGCGCACGTCGATGGCGTGGCAGCTCGCGCATTGGCCGCAGGCACCGTGCTGCGTAGGCGCGTCGCACAGCCAGGCGCGCACCAGTTCCAGGCCCAGTCGGTACTGGCCCAGGCCCGAGGGGCCGTTCAGCAGCCAGGCGTGGCCGCGCTGGGCCAGCAGGGCCTGGCGCTGCGCGGCGAGCCAGGGGGCCAGCGGCGCCGCGCTCAAGCGGCGCCTCCCACGGCCGGCAACCAGCCGCGACCTGCCAGCACGGCGTGCAGTTGCAGCCACACCTGTTCGCGCTCCTGTGCGGCGTCGAGCCGGGCAAAGCGCTCGGGCGCCTCGGCGGCGCGCAGCGCGTAGCCCTGGGCTACCCGGTCGAAAAAGGCCACGTCCAGCGCCTCGAAGCGGTCGGGCGTGCGTGCACCCGCCAGGCGTTCGGCTGCCACGGCGGGTGCCAGGTCGAACCACAGCGTAAGGTCGGGTTCACGCATCAAATCGGGCTGCGGGGCAAGCCCCGTCTGCGCCAGGCGCTCCAATAAAGAGAGCGCATTCCAGTCGAAGCCGCGCCCGCCGCCCTGGTAGGCGAAGGTGGCGTCGGTGAAGCGGTCGCACAGCACCACGTCGCCGCGCGCCAGGGCGGGCTCGATGACGTTGCGCAGGTGGTCGCGCCGGCCAGCGAAGACCAGCAGCGCCTCGGTCAGCGCGTCCATGCTGTCGTGCAGCAGCAGGGCGCGCAGCTTTTCCGCCAGCGGCGTGCCGCCGGGCTCGCGCGTGCTGACCACGGTGCGGCCGTGGGCGCGGAAGGCGTCGGCCAGCGCCTCGATGTGCGAGGACTTGCCGGCGCCGTCGATGCCTTCGAAGCTGATGAACAGGCCTGTGAATGCCATGCGGGAAATACTTTCGTTACGGGCGCTGCGGCCCGCGCTGGTAGCGGTTGACGGCCCGGTTGTGCTCGTCCAGCGTGGCGCTGAAATGGCTGGTGCCGTCGCCCCGTGCCACGAAGTACAGGGCTTTCGTCGGTTCCGGCTGTACGGCCGCGAGCAGCGCCGCCTTGCCGGGCATGGCGATGGGCGTGGGCGGCAGGCCCACGCGGGTATAGGTATTCCAGGGGGTGTCGGCCAGCAGGTCCTTGCGGCGCAGGTTGCCGTCGAACTTCTCGCCCAGGCCGTAGATGACGGTCGGGTCGGTCTGCAGCAGCATGCCGGCGCGCAGGCGGTTGGTGAACACGCCCGCGATCTGCGCGCGGTCGGAGGCGCGGCCGGTTTCCTTCTCCACGATGCTGGCGAGGATCAACGCCTCATCGGCCGACTTGAGCGGTGTGTCGCTGGCGCGCTGCGCCCAGGCAGCGTCCAGACGCCGGTCCATGGCGTGCAGCGCGCGGCGCAGCACGGCCAGCTCGCTCGACCCTTTGGCGTAGGTGTAGGTGTCGGGGAAGAAGCGGCCCTCAGGATGCACGCCGGGGCGGCCGAGGCGCTCCATGAGGGCGGCGTCTGGCAGGTCGGCCGTGTCGTGCTTGATCTGCTCCTCGCGCGCCAGCGCGGCGCGCACCTGGCGGAACGACCAGCCCTCCACCAGCGTCAGCGTGCGCAGGGTTTCCTCGCCACGCACCAGCTTGTCGAGCAGCGCCAGCGGCGTGGTGCCGGGTGGAAGCTCGTAGTTGCCGGCACGGATGTCACGGTCGCGGCCCGACAGGCGGAAGAAGGCGTAGAGGATGCGCGCATCGACGCGCACGCCGGCGGCCTGCACTTCGTAGGCCACGCCGCGCGGCAGTGTGCCGGGTTCGATGGCCAGCTCCAGCGGCTCGCTGCCCATGGGCAGCGGGGCGTGCAGCCACCAGGCGACTCCACCGCCAAGCGCCACCGCCAAAAACAAAATCCATGCCAGAAGACGACCCACAACCCTGCTGCCTGTGTGTGTGAATGGGAGCGGGCATCATAATTCAGGGATGACTTTGAACTTCCAGGGCATTGCCCCCCTGAACCACCTGGGTGTGATCCGCGCCGAAGGCGAGGACGCCGTCAAATTCCTCCATGGCCAGCTCACCCACGATTTCGCCCTCCTGGGCCTGGACCATGCCCGCCTGACTGCCTTTTTGTCGGCCAAGGGCCGCATGCAGGCCAGCTTCATCGGCTTCAAGCGCAGCCCCACCGAGGTGTGGCTGGTGTGCAGCCGCGACCTGCTGGCGCCCACGCTCAAGCGCCTGTCCATGTTCGTGATGCGCGCCAAGTGCAAGCTCAGCGACGCCACGGCCGACACCCAGGTGTTCGGCATCGCCGGAAATGCTATTGAATCCATAGCTGGTGGCGCACACCCCGCCTGGTCCAAGGCCGATTTTGGTGCTGCAACCGTGGTGCACCTCCCCCCGGCGGCCGGCCAGCCGCGCGCCCTGTGGGTGGCCCCCGCCAGCGAACCTGCACCGGCCGGCCCCGCGCTCGACCCGGCCCTGTGGGCCTGGGGCGAGGTGCAGAGCGGCGTGGCCACGTTGAGCGCGCCGCTGGTCGAGGCCTTCGTGCCGCAGATGCTCAACTACGAGTCGGTCGACGGCGTGAGCTTCAAGAAGGGCTGCTACCCCGGCCAGGAAGTGGTGGCGCGCAGCCAGTTCCGGGGCGCCATCAAGCGCCGCGCCTACCTGGCCCATGCCGACGCCGAGCTGGCGCCGGGCGCCGACGTGTTCTCGCCCGCCGACCCCGAGCAGCCCTGCGGCACCGTGGCCCAGGCCGCGCCCGCCCCCGGCGGCGGCTGGGACGCCATCGTCTCGCTGCAGATCGCGGCCGCCGAAGGGCCGCTGCACGTGGGCGGCCCGGCCGGCCCGCAGCTGACCCTGGGCACCCTGCCCTACGCGCTGCTCGAAGACATCTGACTCTCTTCGGGGCGCTCTGGCGCCCCGGTTGCCCCGATCCGCAGGCTTTCCCTTGGACTCCCAACAGCTCTCCCCTTCGCACAGCCCCTGGCGCATGTCCATCGCGCCCATGATGGACTGGACCGACCGGCACTGCCGCTACTTTCACCGCCTGCTGACGCGCCAGACCCTGCTGTACACCGAGATGGTGAACGCAGGCGGCATCCTGTACGGCGGCACCGAGCGCCACCTGCGCTTCAACGCCGAAGAACACCCCGTGGCCCTGCAACTGGGCGGCAACGAGCCGGCCAAGCTGGCGCAGGCGGCGCGGCTGGGCGAGCAATGGGGCTACGACGAGGTCAACCTCAACTGCGGCTGCCCCAGCGACCGGGTGCAGCGCGGCGCCTTTGGCGCCAGCCTGATGAAGGCGCCCCAGCTAGTGGCCGACTGCGTGAAGGCCATGAAAGACGTGGTCGACGTGCCCGTGACCGTGAAGCACCGCATCGGCATCGACAAGGTGGAGGACTACGGCTTTGTGCGCGACTTCATCGGCACAGTGGCCGACGCCGGCTGCACGGTGTTCATCGTGCACGCGCGCAATGCCTGGCTGCAGGGCCTCTCGCCCAAGGAAAACCGGGACATTCCGCCGCTGCGCTACGAGGTGGTGCACCGCCTCAAGCAGGAGTTTCCGCAATTCACCATCGGCATCAACGGCGGCATCCAGTCCGATGAGGTGGTGCTGCAACAGCTTGAGCACCTGGACGGCGTGATGATCGGCCGCGAGGCCTACCACAACCCCTGGTGGCTCGCCCGCTGGGACCAGCTCTACTACGGCGCGCCCGAAAACACCCTGACCCGCGAAGCGGTGGAGGAAGCAATGGTGGAGTACATGGAGCGCGAGGCGGCCGCGCACGGCACGTCGTGGTACGCCATCGCCCGCCACATGCTGGGCCTGCGCCACGGCTTGCCGGGGGCAGCCCGGCACGCGAAGTGTTCGCCCTGGCCCAGGCGCACCCGGAAGCGCAGGTCGGCTGACCCTCAGCCGGCCACGGCTGCCGGCCGCCCGCCGGCGCCCGTGTGGCGCACGCGCCAGTACAGCCAGCCCGAGATGGAGAGGTTCAGCAGGTTCCACAGCAGGCCGTTGACGAAGGCCATCCGATAGCTGCCCGTAGCGTCGAACACCCAGCCCGACATCCAGCCACCCAGCGCCATGCCCAGCAGCGTGGCCATGATGACCGCGCCCACCCGGGCGCCGGCCTCGTTCAGCGCGAAATGCTCGCGCACGATGATGGCGTAGGACGGCACGATGCCGCCCTGGAACAGCCCGAACATCGCCGAGATGACATACAGCGGCACCAGGCCGTCGAACGGCAAAAACAGCACCAGCGCCACGCCCTGCAGGGCGGAACCCAGCAGCAGCGTGCGGATGCCGCCGATGCGGTCGCAGATGGCGCCCGACACCAGGCGGCTGACGATGCCGCAGGCCAGCATCAAGGAGAGCATTTCCGCGCCCCGCGCCGCGCCAAAGCCCAGATCGGTGCAATAGGCCACGATGTGCACCTGCGGCATCGCCATGGCCACGCAGCAGGCCACGCCCGCCACGCACAGCAGGAGCTGCGCATGCGCCGGGCTCAGGCCGAAAGGCCGGCTGCGGTCCTGCACCGGTGCACTGGCGTGGCCAGCCGCCGCGGCAGAGACCAGAGGCGGACGCTGGCGCATGCACAGCGACAGCAGCAGCATGCCGGCACCGCACAGCAGGCCGAGCGCGATGTAACTCTGGCGCCAGCCCACGGTCTCGATGCCATGCTGGATGATGGGCGGCCACAGCGCCCCGGCGATGTAGTTGCCGCTGGCGCAGATGGCCACGGCCATGCCGCGCCGCCGGTTCCACCACAGGGCAGTGTCGGCCATCAGCGGCGCAAAGGTGGCTGAACTGCCGATGAGCCCCATGAGCCCGTGGGCCAGGCCGAAGCCCCAGACGCTGCCGGACATGCCGGCCCAGACAAAGCCGCCGCACACGGCCAGCGCTCCGACCCACAGCACGGGCGCGAGGCCATGGCGATCGGCCAGCCGCCCGGTCCACAGGCCGCCGATCCCCAGGCAGACCATCATGAGCGTGTAGGGCATGGAAGCGCCCGCCCGGCTGATGCCGAACTCGGCCTGAACGGCCGGCAGCACCACCGACACCACATACATGCTGCTGTTGCCGAGCACCACAAGCCCCAGCGTGGCCAGCAGGCGCCACGCCGCTTGGCGCGAGTCGATGAGGGATGGGTCGGCAGGTGTCAGAACTGCTCCCAGTCACCGCCCTCTTCGGCCTTGGCCGGCGAGGGAGCGGAGGCATGGGCCAGTTCCTTCTTCGCAGCGGCCTTGGCCACGGGCTTGGCGGCCGGCCGCGCAGGTGCGGCCACGGGGGGGCGTGCGGGCGCCGCCATCGCCCTGGGAGCCGCGGACACGCCCACGCCCTGCCCTTGTGCCAGCCGGAAGACGGCCACGGTCTGCACCAGTTCCTGCGCCTGCGAGCGCAGGCTGCTGGCGGCAGCCGCCATCTCCTCGACCAGCGCGGCGTTCTGCTGCGTGGCCTGGTCCATTTGCGTGACGGCCTCGCCCACCTGGGCCACACCGGCGCTTTGCTCGCTGCTGGCCGCGCTGATCTCGCCCATGATGTCGGTCACGCGGCGGATGCTGTTGACCACCTCGTTCATGGTGTTGCCCGCCTGGTCGACCAGTTGCGTCCCCTGCTCGACGCGCGTCACGCTGTCGGTGATGAGCTGCTTGATTTCCTTGGCGGCGTCGGCCGAACGGCCTGCCAGACTGCGCACCTCGGAGGCCACCACGGCAAAGCCCCGGCCCTGCTCGCCGGCCCGCGCCGCTTCCACGGCGGCGTTCAGCGCCAGGATGTTGGTCTGGAAGGCAATGCCGTCGATCACGCTGATGATGTCGGCGATCTTCTTGCTGCTGTCGCTGATGCCGCGCATGGTGTCCACCACCTGCGACACCACCTGCCCGCCCTGCACCGCCACGCTGGAGGCACTCTGCGCCAGCTGGTTGGCCTGGCGCGCGTTGTCGGCGTTCTGGCGCACGGTGGAGTTGAGCTCCTCCATGGAGGCGGCCGTCTGCTCCAGCGCGCTGGCCTGGCTTTCGGTGCGTGCGCTCAGGTCCTGGTTGCCCTGGGCGATCTGCGTGCTGGCCGAGGCCACCGATTCGCTGCCCTGGCGCACCGTGCTCACCACCTTCACCAGGCTGTCCTGCATGGTGGCCAACGTATTCACGAGCTGGGCCACTTCATCCTTGCCCTGGGCGTGGATGTCGCGCGACAGGTCGCCCTCGGCCACGGCGGACACCGCCTCCATGGCCTGTGCCAGGGAGCGGCGGATGCCGTTGATGAGACTCCAGCCCAGCAGGCTGCCAAAAAGGGCCGCCGCGATGAACAGCCCGATGCCGAGCATGCGCGTCGTCGTGAAGCTCGACTGCGAGGCCTCGAACTCCTTGCGCGCCTCGTCGACCTGGATCTTCGTCAGCTTGGCCAGGCTCTCGCTCACGGGCGAGGAGAGCGCGTCTTCCCGCTCCACAATCAGCTGCGTGGCCTTGACCGTGTCGTAGGCGACCAGCGCCTCCACGGCCGGATTGATGAAGTCGGTGACGAACTTGGTCCGGCTGGCCTCGAATTCCTTGGCAAGC
>Ga0208516_100665_pt1 | contig 12219 bp, 7 predicted proteins | sample LakWasM117_HOW13_2_FD_183931 | JGI IMG/M metagenome (GOLD analysis project Ga0208516, IMG submission 183931) | Freshwater sediment methanotrophic microbial communities from Lake Washington under simulated oxygen tension - Sediment Metagenome... | ecosystem: Environmental > Aquatic > Freshwater >...
GCGACGTGGGCGGGCGCGTGGTGGAGATGGCCGAAACCGAGTACATGGTGCGCGGCAAGGGCTACCTGCGCGGCGTGGCCGACATCGAAAACCTGGTGGTCAAGGCCGATAAGGGCACGCCAGTGCTGGTCCGTGACGTGGCCCGCGTCGAACTGGCGCCGGATGAGCGCCGCGGCCTGACCGAACTCAACGGCGAGGGCGAGGTGGTCTCGGGCATCGCCATGGCGCGCTACGGCCAGAACGCGCTGGAGGTGATCCACAACCTGAAGGAGAAGATCGCCGAGGTCTCGACCGGCCTGCCGCAGGGCGTCACCATCGAGGCGGTGTACGACCGCTCCGACCTGATTCACCGCGCGATTGAAACGCTCAAGCGCACACTGATCGAAGAAAGCCTGATCGTCGCGCTGGTCTGCGTGGTCTTTCTGATGCATGTGCGCTCAGCCTTGGTGGCGATCCTGATGCTCCCGGTGGGGGTGCTGATCGCCTTCATCTCCATGCGCCTCCTGGGCATGAACTCCAACCTGATGAGCCTGGGGGGCATCGCCATTGCCATCGGTGCCATGGTGGACGCGGCCATCGTCATGATCGAGAACGCCCACAAGCACCTGGAGCGCTTGCCCGAGGAGCACACCAACACCGATCGCGTGGAAGCCATGATTGCCGCCTGCAAGGAGGTGGGCCCGGCTTTGTTCTTCTCGCTGCTCATCATCACCGTGTCCTTCCTGCCGGTGTTCACGCTGGAGTCGCAGGAAGGCCGCCTGTTCTCGCCACTGGCCTATACCAAAACCTTTGCCATGGCAGGTGCCGCGCTACTGTCGGTGACGCTGGTGCCCGTGCTGATGATGCTGTTCATCCGGGGGCGCATCATGCCGGAGGCACGCAACCCGGTGAACCGGTTCCTCATCTGGATCTACCGTCCCATCATCGCCGCCGTGATGCGATGGAAGAAACTGACGGTTGCCACGTCGATCATCGTGCTGGGCGTGTCGTTCTACCCCGCCAGCCAGCTCGGCTCGGAGTTCATGCCCACGCTCAACGAAGGCACGCTGCTGTACATGCCCGCGTCGCTGCCCGGCATGTCCATCACCAAGGCGGCCGAGCTGATGCAGACGCAGAACAAGATCATCAAGAGCTTCCCCGAGGTGGCGTCGGTGTACGGCAAAGCCGGGCGCGCCAACACGGCCACGGACCCGGCACCGACCGAGATGTTCGAAACCGTCATCAACCTCAAGCCGGAGTCCGAGTGGCGCGCGGGCATGACGATCGACAAGCTGATCGCGGAGTTGGACCAGGCACTGCAGTTTCCTGGCGTGTCCAACGCCTGGACCATGCCCATCAAGGCCCGCATCGACATGCTTTCCACCGGCATCCGGACGCCCATTGGCATCAAGGTCTTCGGCAAGGACCTGGGCGAGATGGAGCGCCTGGCGCGCGAGATCGAGACCGTGGTCAAGCAGGTGCCCGGAACGACCTCGGCGTTCGCGGAACGCATCACCGGGGGCTTTTACCTCAATATCGAACCCGACCGGGCGCAACTGGCACGCTACGGCCTGGGGGTAGGAGAGCTGCAGGATGTCATTGGCACGGCCCTGGGCGGCGAAATGGTGACCACCACGGTGGAAGGCCGCGAGCGCTTTGGCGTGACGGTGCGCTACCCGCGCGAGCTGCGCGCCGACCCGCAGCAGATCGCCCGTGAAGTGCTGGTGCCCACCATGGACGGCGCCATGGTCCCGCTGGGACAGGTGGCGCGCGTGGAAGTCGCCAAGGGGGCACCCGGCATCCGTACCGAAAACGCGCTGCTGTCGGCCTATATCTTTGTCGACATCCGGGACCGCGACATCGGCGGTTATGTGGCCGACGCGCGCAAGGCCGTGAACGAGCAAGTCCGGTTCCCGCCCGGCTACTACGCCACCTGGAGCGGCCAGTTCGAATCCATGGAGCGCGCGGTGCAGAAGATGAAGGTCGTCATCCCGGTCACCTTGCTCATCATCTTCCTGCTGCTGTACCTGAACTTCAAGCGCCTGACCGAAACCTTGATCGTCATGCTGTCGGTGCCGTTTGCCCTTGTGGGGGGCATCTGGCTTATGTGGTGGCTGGGCTACAACATGTCGGTGGCTGTCGCGGTGGGCTTCATCGCACTGGCCGGGGTGGCAGCAGAGACGGGCGTCATCATGCTGATCTACCTCGACCATGCCTGGGAAGAGATTCAGGCCCGGCGCCGATCGGAAAACAAGGAGCCTGGCGTGGCCGATCTCTACGAAGCCATCATGGAAGGCGCGGTCGAGCGGGTGCGCCCCAAGATGATGACCGTGGTCGCCATCATGGCGGGCCTGCTGCCCATCCTGTGGGGGACGGGCACCGGCTCGGAAGTGATGAGCCGTATCGCTGCCCCGATGGTGGGCGGGATGATTTCTTCGACCGTGCTCACGCTGGCGGTGATTCCGGCGATCTACGGCCTGGTCAAACAATGGCGGCTGCCAAAAATGGCGTGATAAGGCTGCCTGATGGGCCGAGCGCCCCTCGATACATGGAAAGAAAGCAGTGATGAATGGTTTTACATCAACCGTGGTGGGGGTGGCCCAGTGAACGCCGTGATCCTGGAGTCGACGCTGACGTGCACCGAGTGCGGCGCCACACCAAAACAGGGACCATGCCCGCGGCTACTACGGCACAGTGCTGTGTCCACCCATTTAGGAGCGTAGCGAGAGAGGGTGTTGCAGTTAGCAGATGCGGGCGCTGCGCGTACTTCGCAGCGAGACCGATACCATTCAGGTATCACGCCTCCACCAGCCCTCCGCCGTAGCCGACACAGTGTAAAAATGATGATCAGTCATTTTGGCACTGGCAATGTATGCGTCCGGCAATCCCATCTTGAGATAGACCCAGCGCCGAGGCATCGTGTGCACGATGAAGATCATGCACACCATGGCGAACGACACGATCGCCCAACGCCCCAAGCGGCGCTATTACTCCCCAGAACTCAAAGCTCAGATCATGGCCGAATGCCAGGTCTCCGGCGCGTCAGTGGCTGACCCTTACGCCTACCTGCGCGATGAGATGGCACGCCTGCCGATGCAGCGCGCCAGCCAAATCAGCCAACTGCTGCCGCATCACTGGGTGCCCACCACTGCATCAAGAATCTAAAGTGGACTTGACTGTCCCTCCATTGCTGCGATCAGCGGGCAACGTACTTTGCCCCTTGCCGAACCGCAGAGACGAACCAACGATGAAAGTGCTGCTTCCATACGTTGCAAGTCCGCAAGCTTGAGTCGAACTTCAACGAGCTTGGTCTCAGCCCTTACCCGAGCGTGAGCACAACTTCCCCCATCTTCAAGTTGAAGCAACTGCGCTGTCTCGTCCAAGCTAAAACCCAACCGCTTCGCAGCTTTGATGAAGTGCAAACGAGACTGATCGCTCCTGCCATAGCGCCGAATGCCGCCCGAGGGCCGTTCAGGTTCTAGCATCAGCCCCTTGCGCTGGTAGAACCGAATGGTTTCTACGTTGACACCGGCCGCCTTGGCCAGATCTCCGATGGTCATGCCTTGGTCGGCGTCCAGAGGGTTGTTGGACATGGTTCTTGACTCCGTACTAGGGTACGGGCCTAAGCTTATGTGATGTCAACTGATTCTCCCAATCAAGTTAGCGGCGGCAAGGCACTGATCGCTGGCGGTCTGTCTGCGCTCTTCGCGTCTGCCTGCTGCCTTGGCCCTCTGGTGCTGATCATGCTGGGTGTATCTGGCGCCTGGATCAGCACATTGACGTTGCTGGAGCCTTACCAGCCGTTGTTCATCGGTTCGTCCATCGTCGCACTGTTCTTTGCGGCACGCCGAATTTGGCGCCCAGTCGCTGCCTGTGAACCAGGACAGGTTTGCCAAAGGCCTGAAGTTAACCTTGCCTACAAGACACTGTTTGCTCTGGTGGTCCTGCTGTTGGTGACCGCAATGACGTTTCCCCTGATCGCCCACTGGTTCTATTGATGAAAGGAAACGAAATGAAGCGAGCAATCCTCGCAAGTGCTGTGCTTGTGTTGGCATCACCCGGATGGGCTGCACAACAGATGGTCACCCTTTTGGTACCTGGCATGAATTGCGCTACTTGCCCGATCACGGTCAAGAAAGCGCTGACCCGGGTAGAAGGAGTCATTAACGTGAAATCCAACTTGGCCAAGCGAGAAACCACGGTGGTCTTTGACGACACCAGGATCAATGTGGACGCACTGACCACGGCCACTACGGAAGCCGGATTCCCGTCAACTGTTGCTCCAAATAAGCCATGACAGATGTGATCCTGAACTCTGTTCTAACGTGTCCTGACTGCGGACATGCAAAGAACGAAACCATGCCAACCGACGCATGCCAATGGTTCTACGAGTGCGAAGGGTGTCACACCGTCCTTCGTCCAAAACCGGGCGATTGTTGTGTGTTCTGCTCGTACGGCTCAGTGCCATGCCCTCCGATCCAGTCTGGTGATCAAACCACTTGCTGCAAACCCAAAACTTGAAGGTCGCGCACGCTGTCGGGGCGGCCTTAGTCCCTGCCTTGTCAATTTTGTGATGCGGCGCACTTAGTCAATATGGGATGACCGCGCGCTTACCTGGCAATTTCTCCTTCCACGCTCTTCTACGCCTATACACGCCCACGCAGGTTTTGCCTACGTGGGCAGCGTCGGAAAATTCGAACCAGACAAGGCCACCCCTTCCCCGCATCGACGGCCTTATTGAGCGAGGTCATCGTCATGGGCAATGGGAATCAATGGGTACTGATTAAGCGCTTCGCTGAGATCACGGGCTACAGCGAGAACGCGGTACGGCACAAGGTCAAGAACGGCACTTGGATGGAGGGCCGCATCTGGCGCAAAGCACCTGACGGCCGCATCTTCGTGAACGTGGTCGAGTTCGAGCGATGGGTCGAAAGTGAAACCCACACCATCGCTTTCTGATCATCAAAACCGCAATGCTCCTCGCAAGCGCTGATGAGTCAAATACGCTCAATGAGCGTACACTATCACCGATTTAGTTTTCCCGGTCGTCCATGGCGGCGCGGGCTCTTGTCATAAGCGCACATGACCGCCCCGAAGCCACAAAGCCCCACGCCAGCAGCCATACGCGAAGCCCGCCTCGCCGCCAGCCTCACGCAAACCGAAGCAGCTCAAATAGTGCTGTCATCGCTGCGTGGATGGCAGCAATGGGAAGCTGGCGACCGGGCGATGCCGCCCGGCTTGTTCGAGCTGTTCATGCTCAAGACCGGGCAATGGCCGCTCAACGATAAAGTGAATAACTGAATAATTGGGAACCAATAATATGGCGGGCTTAGCAGCAACCACTACAGGTTTTCCCGGCGTGGAGGTACACGGCAAGTCGATCCGTGTCGCCTTCATGTACAAAGGTACACGCCATCGGCACACGCTTGGCATTGAGCCGACCCGAAATAACATCAAGCACGCTGCCGGCTTGCGCAGCGCAGCGCTATTCGCCCTGAAAAACGGCAGCTATAACGAAACAGAGTTCTTCCCACATTCACGAACGGCCGATAGCACGGCCTCCAGTAAGCGTGTGTGCGATCTCTGCGAGCGCTACAAGCCGCTCAAGGCGGTAGACATTACGCCCGAGACGCAATCGCGCTACGAGATCGCGCTCGACATCTGCATGACGACGTTGGGCCGTAATCGCCTGATCGATTCCTTGCTGCCCGAAGACATTCAGAAACTGCGCGCCGATCTGATCTCCACGCGCGCTGTCTCCACAGTAAACCACTACTTGGCAACCTTCGCCGGCTTCCTGTACTGGTGCGAGAACAACCATTACTGCGGTGAACTAGGCAAGCACTGCGTGCGCTTCACTAAAAGCAGCAAAGACCCTGATCCGCTGACCCACGAGGAATACCTGACGCTGATCGAGCGAGGCTGCCAACACCCCATTGACGAGGCAGCCGTGACGGTGGCCGTCTATACCGGGTTGCGGCCGGGCGAACTGCTTGCATTGGCTGTCGAGGATGTTGCGACAGATTTCAGCAAGATCACAGTGCGCCGCTCGATCACGCAATCCTTGACGTTCAAGGTACCCAAAACAAAAAAAGAACGCACCGTACTGCTGCAACCGCCAGCACGTGAAGCACTGAAGGTGCTGGTGTCTGACGCGACGCAGCGCGAGCCTGCTGACCTGACCGTCTGGCTGAACCGCCATGAATCGCGCATCGACCGGGTGCGCGTGCTACTGTCACCTAAGACACAGGCCCGCAAAAAGGTTGTCAACGACTACTTCGTTCCGAGTGCCTGGAACACAAAATGGGCCAACCTGATCCGGCGCGCCGAGATTCGAGCGCGCCCACCGTATCAGACCCGGCACACCTATGCCTGCTGGAACCTCACGGCACGGGGCAATCTTGCCTTCATCGCCAACCAGATGGGCCACAGCGACTATTCGATGCTGGTCACCGTTTATGGTCGATGGATAGATACGGAGTCGCCCAGAGAGCTTGAGCGAATCTGGGAGGGCATGCAAAGCATGGCAAATAATGCCCCAAATTTGCCCCATATAACCAAATAAGAAACAACAAGTCATTGATTTATATGGAACAATTTGAAGTTTCTGCGCATACCCCCATGATGCAGCAGTACCTGGCCCTCAAGGCCGGGCACCCGGACACGCTGGTGTTCTACCGCATGGGCGATTTCTACGAGCTGTTCTGGCAGGACGCCGAGAAGGCCGCGCGCCTGCTCGACATCACGCTCACGCAGCGCGGCCAGTCGGCCGGCCAGCCCGTGGTGATGGCGGGCGTGCCCTTCCATGCGCTGGAAAACTACCTCGCCCGGCTCATCAAGATGGGCGAGTCGGTGGCGATCGCCGAGCAGGTGGGCGACGTGGCGACGGCCAAGGGCCCGGTGGAGCGCAAGGTGGTGCGCGTGGTCACGCCCGGCACGCTGACCGACAGCGAGCTGCTCTCCGACAAGGCCGAGGCCCTGCTGCTGGCCGTGCACCAGGGCGCGCGCGCGCGCTGCGGCCTGGCCTGGCTCAGCGTGACGCAGGGCCGCGTGTTCCTGGCCGAATGCGCACTCGACGAACTGGGCGGCTGGCTGGAGCGCGTGGCCCCGAGCGAGCTGATCTACAGCGCCGGCGTCACCGACCGCTTCGAGCAGCAATTGCAGGCGCTGCGCCAGGCGGGCCACTTCACCTGCCCGATGGCCCCGCGCCCGGATTGGCAGTTCGACGCCCCCCTGGGCGAGCGCAAGTTGCTCGAACACCTCGGCGCCGCCAGCCTGCAGGCCTGGAGCGCGCAGGACCTGGCCCAAGCCCACGCCGCCGCCGCCGCGCTGCTGCAGTACGCCGAGCACACCCAGGGCCGCCAGCTCACGCACGTGCACAGCGTGCAGGTGCAGCGTGGCGACGACCTCATCGACCTGCCCGCCAGCACGCGCCGCAACCTCGAACTCGTCAAGACCCTGCGCGGCGAGGACAGCCCCACGCTGTTCTCGCTGCTCGACACCTGCATGACCGGCATGGGCAGCCGCTTGCTCAAGACCTGGCTGCTCGAACCCCGGCGCGACCGCAGCGCGGCGCGCCAGCGCCTGGCCGCCACCACCGCGCTGCGGGGCGACGGCAGCGCCACGCATGCGCCCTGGAACGCGCTGCGCGAACAACTCAAGGGCGTGAGCGACGTGGAGCGCATCACCGCGCGCACCGCGCTGCGCCAGGTGCGCCCGCGTGAACTCGTGGCGCTGGGTAAAACGCTACAAAAAGCAGAGCTGCTCGCGCAGAATGGACAAGCGCCAGAGCCCTATTTGGCTCAAATTTTCAGCCATTTGCAACCGCCCGAGGGCTGCACGGAGCTGCTGCGGCGCGCCATCGACGAGGAACCCGCCGCGCTGGTGCGCGACGGCGGCGTGATCGCCAGCGGCTTCGACGCCGAGCTCGACGAGCTGCGCGGCATCCAGAGCAACTGCGACGCCTTCCTGCTCGACCTGGAAACCCGCGAAAAGGCGCGCACCGGCATCCCCAACCTGCGCGTGCAGTTCAACAAGGTGCACGGCTTCTACATCGAGGTCACCGGCAGCCACCTCGACAAGGTGCCCGACGACTACCGTCGCCGCCAGACGCTGAAGAACGCCGAGCGCTTCATCACGCCCGAGCTGAAAACCTTCGAGGACAAGGCCCTGTCGGCCAACGAGCGCGCCCTGGCGCGCGAGAAGTGGCTCTACGAGCAGGTGCTGGACCAGCTCCAGCCGCACATCCCGCGGCTCACCCGCCTGGCCCACGCGCTGGCCACGCTGGACGTGCTGTGCACACTGGCCGAGCGCTCGCTCACGCTGGGCTGGTGCGCGCCGCAGTTCGTGAACGAGCCCTGCATCGAGATCGAAGCCGGCCGCCACCCCGTGGTGGAGGCACGCCTGGCGGAAGTCTCCAGCGGTGCCTTCATCGCCAACCACACGCGCCTGAACGCCAACACGCGCATGCAGGTCATCACCGGCCCCAACATGGGCGGTAAATCGACCTACATGCGCCAGGTGGCGCTCATCGTGCTGCTCGCCAGCATGGGCAGCCATGTGCCCGCCGCCAGCTGCCGCCTGGGGCCCATCGACGCCATCCACACGCGCATTGGCGCGGCCGACGACCTGGCCAACGCGCAATCGACCTTCATGCTGGAGATGGTGGAGGCCGCGCAGATCCTGCACGCCGCCACGCCGCACAGCCTGGTGCTGATGGACGAGATCGGCCGTGGCACCAGCACCTTCGATGGCCTGGCCCTGGCCAGCGGCATCGCCACGCACCTGCACGACAAGACCAAGGCCTTCACGCTGTTCGCCACGCACTACTTCGAGCTGACCGAACTGCCCGCCAAGGCGCGCCACGCCGTCAACATGCATGTGAGCGCGGCCGAAAGCGGCTCCGACATCGTGTTCCTGCACGAGATCCAGAGCGGCCCGGCCAGCCGCAGCTACGGTATCCAGGTGGCCAAGCTGGCCGGCATGCCCGCGCCCGTGCTGCACCACGCGCGCCACGCGCTGGCCGCGCTGGAGGAGCGCGCGGACGAGGGCGAGCTGCAGGTGGACCTGTTCGCCCCGCCGCCCGAACCCGAGGTGACGGCGCACAGCCCCGTGGAGGCCGCGCTGGCCGCCATCCACCCCGACCAGCTCAGCCCGCGCGAGGCGCTCGATGCGCTGTACCAGCTGAAGAAGCTGGCAGGGGATTGAGGCAGCACCGAAGCACCCCAGGCGCCTTACTGCTTCACGATGGACACCAGCGTATCGGCCACCATCTTGCCGGTCTTCATGTCCATCCAGGGGTTCTGGACCGTGACGTGGTGGGTGCAGCCGGCGCTCATTTTCTTCTTCAGCACGGCGTTGAACTCCTCCTTGCAGCCCGCGACGAAGGCCGCCGAGTCCTTGGTGGCATCGCCCATGGGCTTCATGCCGGGCTGCTGCTGGTAGAAGGCCGCGACCTTCTGCAGGCTGTCATGGGTGCGGTAGGCGGCGCCCTGCACCCCCATCTGGCCGCGCAGGAATTCGGTGGTGGCGGCATCGGGCTTGGCACCGGGGTAGACCGCGATGTCCGCCGGGGCCTGGGCGGCCGCCGGGCCGACTGGCAGGGCCGCCAGGGCGGCGAGGACGATGGCTGCACACCGCTTCGCGCGCCCGGCAGATTGCGGGGATGGCAGGGCTCCGGTCATGTTCGGGTTCACTCTCTCTTCTCCTTGGATGATTGCGTTCCATCCGATGGCCGCGCCACGGGAATGCGCGGGCGGCGCCACGGCAGGCGGATTATTGGTGGGGAGCGGCGTCCGGAAAAAGGACGCCGTGCAGGCCGGTGTGACCTTTTGGGCATTTCCGGCTTTTTTGGACAGGGCACACACCCCTCCACGTGTGCCATGGCCTGCGGAATCCACACACCGGAACGCCGCTCTGGCAGTTGCCTTCCGCAACCCGCGTGCCGGTGCGGGCGCGCTGCAGCGCAGCACTACACTCTCTGCTTTTCCTCTTTCTCGCATTTCCCCATGACGTACTGCGTCGCCATCAAACTCAATGCCGGGCTGGTGTTCCTGTCCGATTCACGCACCAATGCCGGTCTGGACCAGATCAGCTCGTTCCGAAAAATGATGGTGTACGAGAAGGCGGGCGAACGCTTCATGGTGCTGCTGTCGGCGGGCAACCTGAGCATCTCGCAGTCGGTGCGCGAGATTTTGCAGACCACGCAGATCAAGGACGAGCAGGACGGCGAGCCCATCACCATCTGGAACGCGCGCAGCATGTTCGACGCCGCGCGCGTGCTCGGCGCGGCCGTGCGCCATGTGCACGAGCGCGACGGCGCGGCGCTCAAGCGCTCGGGGGTGGACTTCAATGTCTCACTGGTGTTCGGTGGCCAGATCCAGGGCGAAGGCATGCGCCTGTTCCAGGTGTATTCGGCGGGCAATTTCATCGAGGCCACGTCCGAGACGCCCTACTTCCAGGTCGGTGAATCGAAGTACGGCAAGCCCGTGCTCGACCGCGTGCTCACGCCCGAGACCCCGCTCGACGAAGCCGCAAAATGCGCCCTGGTGTCGATGGACAGCACGCTCAAGTCCAACCTCTCGGTGGGCCTGCCGCTGGACCTGGTGCTCTACGAGGTGGACCGCTTCGGCTCCGACAAGATCGTCTGCATCACCGAGGACAACCCCTACTACCGCATGCTGCACGACAGCTGGGGCGAGAAACTGCGCCAGGTGTTCGACAGCATCGAGAGCCCCAACTGGGCCGGCGGCGCCACCGAGGTGCCGATCATGGTGCCCCCGGCGCGCTGCAAGCCGCTGAAAAAAATCACCACGCCACGCGACAAGCTCATTTGAACGCACGCGCGGCCTCTCTCTCCCGCATGAACAAGATCGTTTTCTCCCACGGCAACAGCTTCCCCTCGGGCACCTACAGCGTACTCTTTGAGCACCTGCGCCAGCGCGGCTTCGAAGTCAGCGCGGTCGACCGTTTCGGCCACGACCCGCGCTTTCCCGTCACCGACAACTGGCCGCACCTGGTGGAACAGCTGGCCGAGTTCGCCGCCGGACAGGTGCGCGCCTCGGGCGGCCCGGTGTACCTCGTGGGCCATTCGCTGGGCGGTATCCTGAGCGTGATGGCCGCCGCCATGCACCCCGAGCTGGCGCGTGGCGTGCTGATGATCGACTCGCCCCTCATCAGCGGCTGGCGCGCCACCACCGTGGGCATGGCCAAGCGCACCCAGGTGCTCAATGCCTTCTCGCCCGCCCGCGTCAGCCGCCTGCGCCGCAACAGCTGGGCCAGCACCGAGGAAGCCTACGAGCATTTCCGCAAGAAGAAGGCCTTCGCCCGCTGGGACCCGCAGGTGCTGCGCGACTACGTGACCCACGGCCTCTACGACGAAGACGACCGCCGCGTGCTGGCCTTCGACCGCGCCGTGGAGACCGACATCTACAACACCCTGCCACACCACCTGGACAGCCTGTTCCGCAAGCACCCGCTGCGCTGCCCGGCGGCCTTCATCGGCGGGCGCGCCTCGGTCGAGATGAAGCAGGTCGGCATGGCGCTGACGCAGCGCATCACCCAGGGCCGCACCACCATGCTGGACGGCACCCACCTTTTCCCCATGGAAAAGCCCCGGGTCACGGCCGCCGCCATCGAGGCATCGCTGCTGAACCTGGCCACGGTCGCTCCGCAGGGCTGAGCTGGCACGGCGCGGGAAGGGCCGTCCCCGCGCCGACAGCCAGATCGCGCTAATTCTTTTACACTTTCTCACGATTTCTGCAATTCCGCAGAAACGAGGCCCCTGCACCCGCCTTCCTCCGCCACCCAACTGCCCCCCGTTCGCATGAACCGCCCGCCAGCGCAGTGGCCCAGTGCCCCGCCCGTTGCCGCCTTCCGGTCCGGGCTGGTGCGCGCCCTGCTGGCCTGGCTGCTGCTGGTGCTGGCCCCCGGTGCCGGAGCGCAGCAGGCCCCCGTGGTGCTCGATGACCGGGTTCCCACCGTGCCGCTGTGGTCCGCCATGACCATGCTGCCCGACCCGCAACTGCGCCACACCGTGCAGGAACTGCTCGGCGCGGGCCCGGCTTTTACGCCCCTGCCCCCCTCCCGTGGCACGCTGGGCGTGCAGCCCGGGGCGGTCTGGCTGCGCGTACCGCTGGTCCTGGCGCCGTCATCCGACGGACACTGGGTGCTGGACATCGACTATGCGCCGCTCAACCACATTGACGTCACCCTGACCACGAACGGGCGCATCACCCACCA
>Ga0208516_100671_pt1 | contig 12174 bp, 8 predicted proteins | sample LakWasM117_HOW13_2_FD_183931 | JGI IMG/M metagenome (GOLD analysis project Ga0208516, IMG submission 183931) | Freshwater sediment methanotrophic microbial communities from Lake Washington under simulated oxygen tension - Sediment Metagenome... | ecosystem: Environmental > Aquatic > Freshwater >...
CGGCTCAGGGGGGGCTTCATTTCAGGTGGTCGTGGCTTGTACAAAAGCCGGCAGCGGGGGCGAGCCGGCCGAGAGCGTCATCACCTCGTAGCCCGTGGGCGTGACCAGGATGGTGTGCTCCCACTGTGCCGAGAGGCTGCGGTCCTTGGTGACGATGGTCCAGCCGTCGCCGCCGAACTCTTTGATCTCGCGCCGGCCAGCGTTGATCATGGGCTCGATGGTGAACACCATGCCGGGCTTGAGCTCTTCGAGCGTGCCGGGGCGGCCGTAGTGCAGCACCTGGGGTTCTTCATGGAAATTCTTGCCAATGCCGTGGCCGCAGAACTCGCGCACGATGGAGAAGCCATGCCCTTCGGCGAACTTCTGGATGGCGTGGCCGATGTCGCCCAGGCGTGCGCCGGGCTTGACCTGCACGATGCCGTGCCACATGGCTTCGAAGGTGATGGCGCACAGGCGCTTGGCGGCGATCGAGCAGTCGCCGATCAGGTACATGCGGCTGTTGTCGCCGTACCAGCCGTCCTTGGTGATGACGGTGACGTCCACGTTCACGATGTCGCCCTTTTTCAGCGGCTTGTCGTTCGGGATGCCGTGGCACACCACGTGGTTCACCGAGGTGCACAGCGAGGCCGGGTAGGCCGGGTAGCCCGGGGGCTGGTAGCCGATGGTGGCCGAGACGGTGCCCTGCTGCGCCATGCATTCGGCGCCCAGGCGGTCGATTTCTGCCGTGGTGATGCCCGGCTGGATGTGGGGCGCGATGTAGTCCAGGACTTCCGAGGCCAGGCGGCAGGCCAGGCGCATGCCTTCAATGTCCGCAGCGTCTTTGATGGTGATGCTCATGGGGCGGAATTATCCCATCGGCCCTCGGTTCCTGCTGGCTACCGCCAGCGCGGCCCTGCGCGTGCCCGGTAAAATGCCGGGCTCCGATCGCGCGGGCCGCTGCCCGGCCATTTTCTCCCTCACCACCTACCCAGGCCGTCAACGTGACCTTGCACCTGACCACGATTGCGGGCGGCAACGCCCTCAGCCCCTTTCGCGCCCAGCAACTCCAGCCCGCACTCGAAGCCATCCACCCGAAGATCGCCGCCATCACGGCGCGCTTCGTGCACCTGGTGGCCCTTGACGCGCCCCCCACGCCCGAGCAGCACGAGCGCCTGGCCGCGCTGCTGACCTATGGCGACCCGTACCAGGGCCCGCAGGATGGCGCCGCCATCATCGTCACGCCGCGCCTGGGCACCGTCTCGCCCTGGGCCTCCAAGGCCACCGACATCGCGCACAACTGCGGGCTGCAGCTGCGCCGCGTCGAGCGCGCCACCGAATACCGCGTCCAGATGGCGTCCAGCCTGCTGGGCAAGCCCACGCTGAGCGCCGAGCAGCTGGCCCAGGTGGCCGCGCTGCTGCACGACCGCATGACCGAGTCCGTGCTGTTCGACCTGGCCGATGTGCAGGCCCTGTTCTCCGAGCTGCCGCCCCAACCCATGGCGCATGTGGACGTGCTGGCCGGCGGCCGCGCCGCTTTGGTGGCCGCCAACACCCAGTGGGGCCTGGCGCTGGCCGACGACGAGATCGACTACCTCGTTATCGCCTTCCAGGGGCTCCAGCGCAACCCCACCGATGTGGAGCTGATGATGTTCGCGCAGGCCAACAGCGAGCACTGCCGCCACAAGATCTTCAACGCCCAGTTCACCATCGACGGCGTGGCGCAGGACAAGAGCCTGTTCGGCATGATCCGCCACACGCACCAGACCAGCCCGCAGCACACCGTGGTGGCCTATTCCGACAACGCCTCGGTGATGGAAGGCCACACGGTCGAGCGATTTGTGGCAAAAATGGCCTCTGGCGCCCAGGGGATAAGCGCCAATAGCTATCAAAAAGAGAGCGCTGTCCAGCATGTGCTGATGAAGGTGGAAACGCACAACCACCCCACGGCGATTTCTCCCTTCCCCGGCGCCTCCACGGGCGCGGGCGGCGAGATCCGCGACGAGGGCGCCACCGGGCGCGGCTCCGAGCCCAAGGCGGGCCTGACGGGCTTCACCGTCTCCAAGCTCTGGGGCGGCGCGTCCGACCAGGCAGGCGGCAAGCCCGGCCACATCGCCAGCCCGCTGCAGATCATGACCGAGGGGCCGCTGGGCGGCGCCGCGTTCAACAACGAGTTCGGCCGGCCCAACCTCGCGGGCTATTTCCGTGAATACGAGCAGACCGTGGCGGGCGTGGCACGCGGCTACCACAAGCCCATCATGATCGCGGGCGGCCTGGGCAGCATCGACGCCCAGCTCACGCACAAGATCGAATTCCCCGCCGGCTCGCTGCTGGTGCAGCTCGGCGGCCCCGGCATGCGCATCGGCATGGGCGGCAGCGCGGCCAGCTCCATGGCCACGGGCCAGAACGCGGCCGAGCTCGATTTCGACTCCGTGCAGCGCGGCAACCCCGAGATCGAGCGCCGTGCGCAGGAAGTCATCAACCACTGCTGGGCGCTGGGCACGGACAACCCCATCCTGGCCATCCACGACGTGGGCGCGGGCGGCCTGTCCAACGCCTTCCCCGAGCTGACGAACGACGCGGGCCGGGGCGCGCGCTTTGATTTGCGCGCCGTGCAGCTCGAAGAATCGGGCATGGCGCCCAAGGAAATCTGGTCCAACGAGAGCCAGGAACGCTACGTGCTGGCCATCGCGCCCGAGTCGCTGGCGCTGTTCCGCGCCTTCTGCGAGCGCGAACGCTGCCCGTTTGCCGTGATCGGCACCGCCACCGAGGAACGCCAGCTCGTGCTGGAAGACACCGCCGCCCCGGCGGGCGACCAGAAGCGGCCCGTGGACATGCCCATGTCCGTGCTGCTGGGCAAGCCGCCCAAGATGCACCGCGACGTGACCACCGTGCAGCGCCAGTTCACGCCTATCGACCTGACCGGCGTGCCGCTGCAGAAGGCGGTGATCGACGTGCTGAGCCACCCCACCGTGGCGTCCAAGCGCTTCCTCATCACCATCGGCGACCGCACCGTGGGCGGCCTCACGCACCGCGACCAGATGGTCGGCCCCTGGCAGGTGCCCGTGGCCGACTGCGCCGTCACGCTGGCCGATTACAAGGGTTTTGCCGGCGAGGCCATGGCCATGGGCGAGCGCACGCCGCTGGCCGCCATCAACGCCCCGGCCTCGGGCCGCATGGCGGTGGCCGAGGCCATCACCAACCTGCTGGCCGCGCCCATCGAGCTGCCGCGCGTCAAGCTGTCGGCCAACTGGATGGCCGCCTGCGGCGAACCCGGCGAAGACGCCGCGCTGTACGCCACCGTCAAGGCCGTGGGCCTGGAGCTGTGCCCGCAGCTGGGCGTGTCCATCCCCGTGGGCAAGGACAGCTTGTCCATGCGCACGCAGTGGAAGGACGGCGACGCGCAGAAGAAGGTGGTCTCGCCCGTGAGCCTGATCGTCACCGGCTTCGCCACGCTGCAGGACGTGCGCGGCACGCTCACGCCGCAGCTCGATGCCACCGAGGATGACACCACGCTGGTGCTGGTGGACCTGGGCAAGGGCCAGTGCCGCATGGGCGGCAGCATCCTGGGCCAGGTGCTGGACCAGGCGGGCGACACCGTGCCCGACCTTGACGATGCCCAGGACCTGGTCAACCTCGTCAACGCCGTGAACGCACTGCGCGCGCAGGGCCGCATCCTGGCCTACCACGACCGCAGCGATGGCGGCCTGCTCGCCGCCGTGGCCGAGATGGCCTTCGCCGGCCACGTCGGCGTGGCGCTGAACGTGGACATGCTCGTCACCGAGGGCGACGGCATCCACGACAGCCGCATGGACGCGGGCGACGCCAAGAACTGGGCCGGCCAGGTCAGCGCGCGCCGCGAAGAGCTCACGCTCAAGGCCCTGTTCAACGAGGAACTGGGCGTGGTGCTGCAGGTGCGCACCGCCGAGCGCAACGACGTCATGCAGACGCTGCGCGCGCACGGCCTCTCGGCCTGCAGCCATTTCGTCGGCAAGACGCGCCCGCTGTCCAGCCCCATCGCCGCGGGCAAGGGCGAACTGCAGGTGTGGCGCGACGCCAAGAGCGTGTTCAGTGCCAAGCTCGAAGACCTGCACCAGGTCTGGGACAGCGTGAGCTGGCAGATCTGCCAGCGCCGCGACAACCCCGCCTGCGCCGACGCCGAGCACGCCACTGCGGGCGCGCCGGCCGACCCCGGCCTGCACGTGCAGCTCACGTTTGACCCGGCGCAGGACGTGGCCGCGCCGTACCTGAACCTCTCGCGCCCCAAGGTGGCCGTGCTGCGCGAGCAGGGCGTGAACTCGCATGTGGAAATGGCCTACGCCTTCACCGAGGCGGGCTTCGAGGCACACGACGTGCACATGACCGACCTGCAGAGCGGCCGCGCGCGCCTGGAAGACTTCAAGGGCATCGTGGCCTGCGGTGGCTTCAGCTACGGCGACACGCTGGGCGCGGGCATCGGCTGGGCACGCTCCATCACTTTCAACCGCGTGCTGGCCGAGCAGTTCCAGGGCTTCTTCGCGCGCCAGGACACCTTTGGCCTGGGCGTGTGCAACGGCTGCCAGATGTTCGCCGAGCTGGCCGACATCATCCCCGGCGCGCAGGATTGGCCGCGCTTCACCACCAACCAGAGCGAGCGCTTCGAGGCGCGGCTGTCGCTGGTGGAAGTGCTCGAATCCCCCAGCCTGTTCCTGCAAGGTATGGCCGGCAGCCGCCTGCCGATTGCCGTGGCGCACGGCGAGGGCTACGCCAACTTCAAGTACCGGGGCAATGCCGACAAGGCTATCGCGGCCATGCGCTTCGTGGACAACGCGGGCGCGCCCACCGAGCAGTACCCGTTCAACCCCAACGGCAGCCCCGGCGGCCTGACGGCGGTGACCACGCTTGATGGCCGCTTCACGGCCATGATGCCGCACCCCGAGCGCGTGTTCCGCAACATCCAGATGAGCTGGACCGACGGTGACGCCTCCCAGTTCAGCCCCTGGATGCACCTGTGGCGCAATGCGCGCAAGTGGGTGGGGTGAGCCTTTCTAGTCTCAGCGCACTACAAAAACCATAGCTTCCAGCGCTTGGTACACAAGCGCTGGAAGCTTTTTTTATTCATAATCTGCGCTTCCAACGATTCCAGGAGTCCCCTCTATGGCCGGAGCCAGTCTGCTCGCGCTGCTTGACGATATCGCCACCATCCTCGACGACGTGGCTGTGATGACCAAGGTGGCCGCCAAGAAGAGCGCCGCCGTGGCCGACGACGTGGCGGCCATGACCAAGGTGGCCACGCAGAAGACGGCGGGCGTGCTGGGCGACGACTTGGCGCTCAACGCGCAGCAGGTCACCGGCGTGAACGCCGACCGCGAGCTGCCCGTGGTCTGGGCCGTGGCCAAGGGTTCCATGGTGAACAAGGCCATCCTGGTGCCGGCGGCGCTGGCCATCAGCGCCTTTGTGCCTGCGCTCATCACGCCGCTGCTGATGCTGGGCGGCGCCTTCCTGTGCTTCGAGGGGGTGGAAAAACTGGCGCACAAGTTCTTGCACAGCGCCGCCGAGGACGAGGCCGAGCACGCCAGCCACGCGCAGGCCAACGCCAACCCGGCGGTGGACCTGGTGGCGTTCGAGAAGGAGAAGATCCAGGGCGCGGTGCGCACCGATTTCATTCTCTCGGCGGAAATCATCGTCATCGCGCTGGGCACGGTGGCGGCTGCGCCGTTCCTGCAGCAGGTGGCGGTGCTGGTGGGCATCGCGCTCATCATGACGGTGGGCGTCTACGGCCTCGTGGGCGGCATCGTCAAGCTCGACGACCTGGGCCTGTGGCTCAGCGGCAAGGCCAGCGGCGCCGCGCAGGCGCTGGGCCGGGGGCTGCTGGCGGCGGCGCCCTGGCTCATGAAGTTTCTCTCGGTGGCCGGCACGGCCGCCATGTTCCTGGTGGGCGGCGGCATCCTGGTGCATGGCATTGCGCCGCTGCACCACGCCATCGAGGGCGCGGGCGCCGCCGTGGCGCAGGGCGCGCTGGGCGGCCTGTGGCAGGCGTTGACCACCAACCTGCTCAACGGCGTGGCCGGCATTGTGGCCGGCGCCGTGGTGCTGGGCGCCGTTACCGTGATTCAGAAGCTGCGCAAGCGCTGAGGAAGCGCTGCGCAGCGTGCCCACAGGTCAGGGCAGGGCGGGGTAGTCGGTGTAGCCGTGCGGGCCGGTGCCGCCGTAGACCGGCGCATCTGCGTAGGGCTCGTTGAGCGGCAGGTTGTCGCGGAAACGCCGTGGCAGGTCGGGCGTGCTGATCATCGCGCGGCCGAAGGACACCATGTCGGCACGGCCGCTGCTGAGCGCCTCGACCGCCATTTCCTGGGTGTAGCCGTTGTTCAGCATCCAGACGCCCGAATACAGGCGGTGCAGCGCTTCGTAGTCGAACGGTGCGTTGTCGCGCGGGCCGCCGGTGTGGCCTTCGACGACGTGGATGTACACCGGGTGGAGCTTCTCCAGCTCGCGCACCACATGCTCGAACAGCGGCTGCGGGTTGCTTTCCGACGAGTCGTTGACGGGCGAGACCGGCGAGAGGCGGATGCCCGTGCGCTCGGCGCCGATCTCCTGCGTCACGGCGGCCATCACTTCGAGCAGGAAGCGGGCGCGGTTCTCGATGCTGCCGCCATACGCGTCGGTGCGGTGGTTGGAGCCGTCGCGCAGGAAGGCGTCGATCAGGTAGCCGTGGGCGCCGTGGATTTCCACGCCGTCAAAACCGGCTGCAATGGCGTTGGCGGCGGCCTGGCGGAAGTCGTTCACGACACCCGCGATCTCGGCCGTTTCCAGCGCGCGTGGCACGGCGCAGTCCACATAGCCCTGGCCCACGATGTAGGTCTTGGCCTTGGGGGCGATGGCCGAGGGGGCCACGGGCGCCTGCTGGTTTGGCTGGAAGGCGTTGTGCGACATGCGGCCCGTGTGCCAGAGCTGCACGAAGATCTTGCCGCCCTTGGCGTGCACGGCGTCGGTCACCTGTTTCCAGGCGGCGATCTGTCCGGGGGTGTGCAGGCCCGGCGTGTGGGTGTAGCCCTGGGCGGTGTCGGAGATCTGCGTGGCCTCCGCGATGATCAGGCCCACGCTGGCGCGCTGGCGGTAGTACTCGACCACCATGTCGGTGGGCTCCAGTGCATCGTTGGCACGGCTGCGCGTGAGCGGCGCCATGGCCATGCGGTTGGCGAGTTCGGTCTGGCCCAGCTTGATCGGCTGGAACAGGATGTCGGTGATGAAGGCTTCGTTTTGCGTACCCATGGGGGCTTACTCCTTGGTGGTGGTGGGAATGCCCGCCGCGGGCGCGGCGGGTTGGAAAAGGTGGTCGAGCACCAGGGCCATGCTGGTCTGCAGCGGTGCGGTGGATTTTTCGAGCTTCATGCGCAGCAGGGCGCCTTCCCAGGTGTCCCAGGCCAGGGCCGAGAGCACCGGGGCGGGCAGGTCGGCGCGGACCTCGCCGGCCGACTGGGCGTTTTCGATCATGCCGGCCAGGCGTTCGCGCCAGGCCAGTTGCGCCGTGAGCAGGCCTTCGCGGCAGGCGTCGCTGGAGAGCGCCATCTCGGCGGCGAAATTGCCCACCAGGCAGCCGGCCTGCAATTCCTTGCGTTCGTGGTACGCGATCATCTGCGCGAAGACGTAGCGGATGGCGGCCATGGGCTGCGCGGGGGCGGCGGCCATCATGGCTTCCCAGGAGTGCTGCAGGTGCTCGGCGTACTGCCCGATGATGGCCACGGCAAAGACTTCCTTGCTCTCGAAGTGGTTGTAGAACGAGCCCTTGGGCACGCCTGCGTGGTCGGTGATCTGCTGGATGCCCGTGGCGTTGTAGCCCTGGTGCGAGAACAGCTCGCGCCCGGCCTGGGTGAGGCGGTTGGGGATGTCGGTTTTGTCGGCGGTGCGGGGCATGGTTTTAATAATATGACCATTCGTCTTAAAAACAAGAGGCCTGCAGAACATGCGTGTCACCCGGGGGACGTCCGGCAGGCCGTGGCGGGGCCGTGTGGCGATGGAAGTGTTCGGTAAATATCCACAAAATGAATAAGGTTGATATGAATCAACCACGAAACATAGGGTTAATACCGACCATTGATGCAAAGCAAGAGAAACCACAATCAAAGTAGGCCTAATGGTTTCACGGGGGTCGTCCCCGTGAAAACGGATTGAAATCACCATGAAAAAGAACCTGCTGGCTGTGGCCGTTCTCTGTGCTCTGACTTCTGGTGCTGCGCTGGCGCAGCAGTCGGAAGGCCCCTGGATGGTCCGCGCCCGCGCCGTGCACCTGGACAGCGCCAACAAGGACAGCACCCCCCTGGGGCTGACGATCAACGACAAGACCATCCCCGAAGTGGATGTGTCCTACTTCTTCACCCCCAACATCGCCGCCGAACTGATCCTCACCGTGCCGCAGAAGCACACGCTGAGCGCGGGCGGCGCGGCCATTGGTTCGCTCAAGCACCTGCCGCCCACGCTGCTGGTGCAGTACCACTTCAACACCGCCGGCATCAAGCCCTACGTGGGCGCGGGCCTGAACTACACGCGCTTTTCCAGCGTGAAGCTGCCCGCCGGCGTGGACATCGACCGCAACAGCTTCGGCGCGGCGCTGCAGGTGGGTGTGGACATTCCGCTGCAGAAGAACCTGTACCTGAACTTCGACATCAAGAAGGTCTTCATCAAGACCGACGTGAGCGCCGGCGGCGCCAAGCTGGGTACGTTCAAGGCCGATCCCGTGCTGGTGGGCGTGGGTCTGGGCTGGCGCTTCTGAGCGCGCGCTGCGCGAAGCAGCGGTTTTCATCCTCTCCAAGGTACTTGATGGCCGGCGCATGCGCCGGTCTTTTTTTTGTGCGCAGCCGGGTCTTGACCTGGCGCAGAAGGGCGCGATGGAGGCACGGAGCAACGCTTGCACGCTGGGTTAAGCTGGCCGCACCCCCCCACACGCTGCCCAGCCACGCCCTATGAAATCCAGAATCAGTGCCCTGTCCGTTGCCATTGCCCTGGGCTGCGGTGTTTTGCCAGGGAGTGCCGTGGCGGGTTATGACACGGGCGCGGTCGCGGTCCAGAAGGGCGATTACGCCACGGCCCTGCGGGAATGGATGCCGCTGGCCACCCGGGGCGATGTCTGGGCCCAGATCGGCCTGGGTCTGCTGTATGAAAACGGCCATGGCGTGCCGCAGGACCACCAGGAAGCCGTGAAGTGGTACCGCCTCGCGGCGGACCAGGGCGCGGCGCTGGCCCAGGTGAACCTGGCCACGCTGTATGCCCGGGGGCAGGGCGTGCCACAGGATCTTGCGCAAGCGCTGAAGCTGTTCCGCCTGGCCGCCGGCAAGGGCCAGGTGCGGGCGCAGCACAGCCTTGGCGTCCTGCATGCGGGCGGCCAGGCCGTGCCGCAGGACTACCAGGAAGCCATGAAGTGGTTCCGTCTGGCGGCCCAGCAGGGCGACGCGGCCGCCCAGCACGACATCGGCGTTCTGTACCGCGACGGCCTGGGGGTCGCGCAGAGCCACCCGGAGGCGGTGAAGTGGTTCCTCCAGGCGGCCCGGCAGGGCTTTGCCGACGCCCAGTTCAATCTGGGCCTGTATTACCTGGCGGGAGAGGGCGTGGCGCAGAGCCCCCAGGAAGCGGCGAAGTGGTTTTTGCTCGCGGCCCAGCAGGGGGATGCCGGTGCCCAGTTCAGACTGGGGTCTCTGTACGGCAAAGGCCGGGGCGTGCCGCAAAGCGACCCGGAGGCGGTGAAGTGGTACCGCCTGGCGGCCGACCAAGGCGATGCCGATGCCCAGACCCAGCTGGGCGTGATGTATGGCGATGGCCGGGGCGTTGCACGGGACGACAGGGAAGCGGCCCAGTGGTTCCGCATGGCAGCCCAACAAGGCCACGCCACGGCGCAGTTCAATCTCGGCACGCTCTACGAAGCGGGCGAAGGCGTGGCGCCCAGCCCTGTCGTGGCCTATGCGTTGTACAGCCTGGCTGCGGCGCCCGCATCTTCCAGCCGGAACGCGGCCGCCACCAGCCGCGCCAAGCTGGCTGCGGCCATGTCCAGCCAGGATATCGAAACGGCGCAAGCGCTTGCGCGCGAGCTGGGCAAGCCCGGGCGGCTGCTCAAGGGGCTGGATGCCTATGCGGGCGCGTCGGCGCCAACGGCACCGGCGGCCACGAAACCCTGAAAGCAAAAAACCGGCGCATGCGCCGGTTTTTTCATGGGGCAACGACAGGGTGCTCAGTGCACCACGGTCAGCGTGAACGGCCAGACATAGGCCTGCATCGTCACGTACAGGCCCACCAGGCAGGCCAGCGCGATCGAGTGGAAGAACACATAGCGCAGGATCAGGCCTTCCTTGTTGAACCAGCGGGTGGCGGTGGAGGCCACGACGATGGACTGTGCGTCGATCATCTTGCCCATCACGCCGCCCGAGCTGTTGGCCGCGCCCATGAGGTTGGGCGACAGGCCCAGTTGCTCGGCCGCCACCTTCTGCATGCCGCCGAAGAGCACGTTGGAAGCCGTGTCCGAGCCCGTCAGCGCCACGCCGATCCAGCCCATCAGGGTACCGAAGAAGGGGTAGAGAACGCCCGTGTTGGCGAACGCCAGGCCCAGCGTGGTGTCGGTGCCCGAGTAGCGCGTCAGCGTGCCCAGGGCCAGCATCAGCACGATGGTCAGCAGCGAGTAGCGCACCATCCACATGGTGCGGAAGAAGGTGGCGACGATGGCCACGGGGTTGTACTTCATGAACAGGGCGCTGATCACGGCGGCCAGCAGGATGCCGGTGCCGGTGGCGGACAGCAGGTTCAGCGTGTAGACGGCCGCTTCCTTGTGCGGCACGGGCACCACGGGCGGCACCTTCTCGATCATGTTGTGCAGGCCGGCCATGGGGAAGGTGGGCGCGAAGATGCTGTTGAACCAGGCCTTCACCGAGGGCAGGCCCCAGATGAACACGAACACCGACAGGATCACCCAGGGCATCCAGGCCTGCACCAGCTGGGCGCGGGTGTACTGGGCCACGGGCTGCGGTGCCTTGGCTTCGGCGGCGCTGGGGTCATGGCCGCGCAGCGAGGGCGAGGTCCACACCTTCTTGGGCTGCCATACGCGCAGGAAACCCACCAGGCAGATCATGGAGACGATGGCGGCAATGATGTCCACCAGCTCGGGGCCGATGAAGTTGGACACCAGGAACTGCGGAATGGCGAAGGAAATGCCCGTCACCAGGATGGCGGGCCAGATTTCCATCATCGCCTTGCGGCCGGCGAAGGCCCAGATCAGCCAGAACGGCACCAGCAGCGAGAAGAAGGGCAGCTGGCGGCCGATCATGGCCGTCACTTCCATCAGGTCGTAGCCGTGCACCTTGGCCAGCGTGATCACCGGCGTGCCCAGGGCGCCAAAGGCCACGGGCGCCGTGTTGGCGATCAGCGACAGGCCCGAGGCGGCCAGCGGCGAGAAGCCCAGGCCGATCAGGATGGCGGCCGTCACGGCCACCGGCGTGCCGAAGCCGGCCGCGCCCTCGAAGAACGCGCCGAAGCAGAACGCGATCAGCAGCAACTGGATGCGGCGGTCTTCGGTGATGCCCGAGAGCGAATCCTGCAGCACCTTGAAGCTGCCGTTCTGCTCGGTCAGCTGGTGCAGGAAGATGATGTTCAGCACGATCCAGCCGATGGGCAGCAGGCCGGTGAAGCCGCCGTACATCGCGGCGCGGCCGGCCATCTCGGCCGGCATGCCGTAGGCGAACACGGCCACCAGCAGTGCCGCGATCAGGCCCATGCCAGCGGCGATGTGGGCCTTGATGTGGAAGAAGCCCAGGGCGGCCAGCATCACCACCACCGGAATCGCGGCGAGCGCGGTCGAGATGATCATGTTGCCGAAGGGGTCGTAGATTTGCTGCCAGGTCATGGAATGTCTCCGGTATCGTTGTGCATGGATCGGCGCGCAGCGGCCATTTCGCGCAATCGGCGCGGCGCGGGCACGACTGTAGGGAAGTGGCGCCATGTGTGGTGTGAAAAGCATTGCGCGGGCGCGTGAAGCTTTTTCACTTGGCGTCAGAGAGTCGTCAGGCGGAGCCTGGGCGGGCTGGAGACCTCCATGCCTGGGCCGCGCAGGGCGCGCATGGGAGCGCAGGCGCTCAGGCCAGCACGATGCGGTTGCGGCCTTCGGCCTTGGCGCGGTAGAGCGCCTCGTCGGTGCGGCGCACCAGCAGGTCGGGCGTGTCTTGCGGCCCGGGCACCATGGCC
>Ga0208516_100672_pt1 | contig 12143 bp, 10 predicted proteins | sample LakWasM117_HOW13_2_FD_183931 | JGI IMG/M metagenome (GOLD analysis project Ga0208516, IMG submission 183931) | Freshwater sediment methanotrophic microbial communities from Lake Washington under simulated oxygen tension - Sediment Metagenome... | ecosystem: Environmental > Aquatic > Freshwater >...
ACGCCCGCCGCGCGCAGGTCGAAGCCGCGCAACAGGAATCCCGCCGCGCCGGCGCCTTGCCCGATCCGATGTTGATGATCGGGATCGATAATCTGCCGGTCACCGGCAGGGATGCGTTCGACACGCGCGTCGATGAAATGACCATGAAGAAGATCGGCCTGCGCCAGGAGTTTCCTGCGCGGGCCAAGCGCGCAGCGCAGAGAACCGTGGCGCTGCGCCGGAGCGATGAAGCGCAGGCCGAAGCGCAGGCCGAAGAGGTCAATGTGCAGCAAGCGGCGGCCAATGCCTGGATAGATCTGTGGGCAACGCAACGCGAACTCGCGACGCTGACCGCGTTGCGGGAGCAAGCCCAGCTCGCCGCGCGGTTGGCCAAGGCGCGTGTCAAAGGCGGCACCGAACCGGTCGCCGATGCGCTAGCCGCACAGGCGGCGGTCATCGAACTGGACAACCGCCTGGAAGGCGTACGCGCGCAATCGCTTGCCGCGCAGGCAGTGCTGGCACGCTGGATCGGCGAGGACGTCGCGCGCGTGGCGACCGAGGCCCCGGACTTCACCACCTTGCCGGTGCCCGAAGCGCAATTGCTCGCTGAGTTGGATCGCCTCGGGCCGCTGCTCCCCGCGAGTGCGCAGGTGGAAACCGCAGCCGCTGAAATTGATGCGGCTCGCGCCGAACGTCGTTCGGACTGGAACGTCACCGCCTCCTATGGCCAGCGCGCCCGTGCCCCCGGTGGGATGCCACGCAGCGACATGGTCATGCTCGAGTTCGGTATCGGCCTGCCGCTGTTCCAGCGCAACCGCCAGGACCGCGGCATCGCGGCGCGGGAAGCCGATTACGATGCCGCACTGGCGATGCGCGAGGACATGCGGCGCCGGCAGACGGCCCGCATTCGCGCCGGTATCGCCCAATGGCAGGGTTTCAAGCGACAGGTGGCGCTGCACGAAGACGCGCTCTTGCCATTGGCGCGCGATCGCAGCGCCATCGCCTTGGCGGCGTATCTCGCGGGCGCGCCCCTGCGCCCGTGGTTGGATGCACGCCGTGACGAACTCGACGTGCATCTCACGCATGCCGAACACCTCGCCGAACTCGGCCGCGCCTGGGCGGCGTTGGCCTATCTGTTGCCCACTCAGGAGATACAACCATGAGTCGCATCACGATCCGAATGGCTGCGATTGCGGCCGCCTTCAGCCTGCTGGCGATCGGTATCGTTGGGGGCTATTGGTGGGGCCATCCGCGACCATCCTCCGCTGACGCGGCGAGTGCACAGAGCGAGCACAACAACAGTGCGGCGAGCAAGCAGGAGGTTCTGTACTGGTATGACCCGATGGTCCCCGCTCAGCACTTCGACAAGCCCGGCAAGTCACCCTTCATGGACATGCAACTGGTGCCGAAATACGCCGACGCGGTAGCAGCGGGCGGCGTTCGCATCGATCCCGCCCTGCAGCAAAGCGTCGGCATCCGCACGGCTGTGGTGGTAGTAGGGAGTCTCGCCACGCAATTGCGCGTGCCCGCGACGCTGACCTGGGACCTACGCCGAGAGTCAGTGGTCAGCACGCCGGTCAATGCAATCGTCTCGCGCGTCTTCATCAAGGCACCGTTCGAGCCGGTACGCCGCGGTCAGGCGCTGGCGACCGTGCTGGCGCCCGAATGGAGCAGCGCGATCGCCGAAGCGCAGGCGTTGGGCCACGCGCAATCGGGCGCAGCTCGCAGCCTGCAGGGCGCCGCGCAACAACGGTTGCGCGTACTCGGTGTGCCGACGGGCGCTAGTCGTGACGGCGGTGTGGTCTTGCCCTCGCCGCAGTCCGGTGTCGTGAGCGAGGTGTTGGTGCGCGAAGGCCAAGCGGTGATGCCCGGCACGCCACTGTTCCGCGTCAATGGCACCGACACGTTGTGGCTGGAAGCGGCAATACCGCAGGCGGGCAGTGCCGCCATCGGTCCCGGCACGAAGGTGCAGGCCACCGTCAACGCCGTGCCCGGCAAAACCTTCGACGGCGAAGTCGAGGCATTGCTGCCGCAGATCGATCCGACCAACCGCACGCAGCGTGCCCGCATCGTGCTGCGCAACGAAGGTGGTCAGTTGGTACCCGGCATGTTCGCCGAACTGACGTTGCAAGCAGGGGAAGGAACTGCGGTGCCGCTGGTACCGACCGAAGCACTGATCGCCACCGGCACCGACAGCCGCGTAATTGTGGTCGGTACGGATGGCAGCTTCCAACCGGTTCGCGTGCGCGTCGGGCGTAGCAGCGGTGGGCACACCGAAATCCTCGCAGGTCTTAAGGGCGGCGAGCGCGTGGTGACGTCGGGGCAATTCCTGATCGATTCGGAAGCCAGTCTGTCGGGCGCGCTGCAACGGCTGGATGCGCCGGCGGCATCGCAAGCTTCCTCCATTCCGAACATGGATGAACCCGCGAAGCCGCCATCACCAATGGCGAAACCAAAGTCCAGTGAACGCAAGGTCCTGTACTGGTACGACCCGATGGTGCCCGACAAGCACTTCAGCAAACCAGGCAAATCGCCCTACATGGACATGCAACTGGTGCCGAAGTACGTCGATGAAGCGGAGGGCGACAAGGGTGCCATGCAAGACATGCCCATGAATGACGGCAAGCCGCAGCAGGAGCGGCAACCATGATCGCGCGTCTGATTCGTGCCTCCATCGCCAACCGCGGCCTGGTGTTGATCGCAGCTCTGCTGCTCGCTGCCTGGGGCATCTGGTCGGTGCTGCGCACGCCGCTCGACGCGCTACCGGATCTATCCGACACGCAGGTGATCATCCGCACCGAGTGGCCCGGGCAGACGCCGCGGATCATCGAAGACCAGGTCACGTATCCGCTGACCACGACGATGCTGTCGGTGCCGGGCGTCAAGGTGGTGCGCGGCTATTCGTTCTTCGGCGACTCATTCGTCTATATCCTGTTTGACGACAACACCGACCTGTACTGGGCGCGCTCGCGCGTGCTTGAGTACCTGAGCCAGGTCCGTGACCGGCTGCCGCAAGGCGTGAACCCCGCGCTCGGTCCCGATGCGACCGGGCTGGGCTGGATCTACGAATACGCTCTGGTCGATCGCACCGGCGGCCACGACCTCGGCCAGCTGCGGGCGTTGCAGGACTGGTTCCTGCGTTACGAGCTCAAGACCGTGCCGAATGTGGCCGAAGTCGCGAGCGTCGGCGGCATGGTGCGGGCATGGCAGATCGTGCCCGATCCACAGGCGCTGGCGGCGCGTGGAATTACCGTGGCGCAAGTCATCGATGCGGTCCAAGCCGCCAACGGCGCGACCGGAGGCTCGGTGATCGAACAGGGCGAAGCCGAACTGATGGTGCGCAGCGAGGGTTACTTGCGCAGTCAGGCCGATTTCGAGCGCGTGCCGATCACGGCCAGCGATGGCGTGCCGGTGCTGCTGGGCGATGTTGCTGTCGTGCAGCGCGGCCCCACTTTCCGCCGTGGCATCGCCGAACTCGATGGCCAAGGCGAAGTGGCCGGGGGCGTCATCGTGCTGCGCACCGGCAAGGATGCGCTGGCCACCATCGATGAGGTCAAGGCACGGCTGAAGAAGCTGCAGGCCAGTCTGCCCAAAGGCGTGGAGATCGTGCCGGTCTACGACCGCTCCGATCTGATCAAACGGGCCGTGCACAACCTGACCGGCAAGCTAGGCGAGGAATTCCTGGTGGTCGCCCTGGTGTGTGCGCTGTTTTTGTGGCACCTCCGCTCGGCATTGGTCGCCGTGATCACGCTGCCACTGGGCGTGCTCGCCGCCTTCATCGTGATGCGCTATCAGGGCATCACCGCCAACCTGCTGTCGCTGGGCGGCATCGCCATCGCGATTGGCGCGATGGTCGACGCGGCGGTGGTGATGATCGAGAACGCGCACAAGCATCTGGAGCATTACCGTGAGACGCATGGCCGCGACGCCGAAGGCGAGGCGCGCTGGCAACTGATGGGCGACTCCGCCGCCGAAGTCGGACCGGCGCTGTTCGCCAGCCTGCTGGTGATCACGCTCTCCTTCATCCCGGTGTTCGCCCTGCAAGCGCAGGAAGGCCGCCTGTTCTCGCCGCTCGCCTACACCAAGACCTACGCCATGGCCGCTGCGGCCGGGCTTTCGGTGACTTTGATTCCGGTGCTGATGGGCTATCTGATCCGCGGCCACATCCGCCCCGAGTCGGACAACCCGCTCAATCGCGTGCTGATCGCCGGCTACCGCCCGGTGCTGGACTGGGTGTTGAGACATTCGCGCCTGACGCTCGGCTTGGGTGGGGTAATGCTGTTGCTGACCCTGATTCCGTACGCGCGTATCGGCAGCGAATTCATGCCGCCATTGGATGAAGGCACGCTGCTGTACATGCCGACCGCATTACCGGGGTTGTCCACCGGCAAGGCCGGGCAACTGCTGCAGCTCAGCGATCGCATGATCAAGACTGTGCCGGAAGTCGAGCATGTGTTCGGCAAGGCTGGACGCGCGGATACGGCGACTGACCCCGCGCCGATCGAGATGTTCGAAACCACCGTGACGTTCAAGCCGCGCGACCAGTGGCGGCCGGGCATGACACCGGAAAAACTCCGCGCCGAGCTCGATGCCGCAGTGAAGGTGCCGGGCCTCACCAACCTGTGGGTACCGCCGATTCGCAACCGCATCGACATGTTGGCCACAGGCATCAAGAGCCCGGTCGGCATCAAGGTGTTGGGGCCGGACACCGCTGTGATCGAGCAGCTCAGCGACGAAGTCGAACGCGTGGCGAAGACGGTGCCGGGCGTGAGTTCGGCACTGTCAGAGCGCATTACCGGCGGGCGCTATGTCGACGTCAAGATTCGACCCGAGATCGCGGCACGTTACGGTTTCAATCAAGCCGAGTTGCAGCGTTTGATCGGAACGGTGATCGGCGGTGATCCGATCGGCGAGACCATCGAAGGTCGCGAACGCTATCCAATCGTGCTGCGGTATCCGCGCGAACAACGTGACTCGCTCGCCGCACTGGCACGGCTGCCGTTGATTGCACACGGCGGTGCGCAACTCAGCTTGAGCCAGGTTGCCGATATTTCGCTAAGCCCGGGTCCGCCGATGCTCAAGAGCGAGAACGGACGCCTAGTCGGCTATGTGTTTGTCGATGTCGCCGGACGCGATCTCGGTTCCGTCGTTGCCGACCTGCAACGTGTTGTGGGCCAGCAGGTGAAGTTGCCGCCCGGCTACGCGATCACCTGGTCTGGCCAATATGAATACCTCGAGCGGGCACTGGATCGTCTGAAGTGGGTGGTACCTGCTGCGCTGGCGATCATCTTTTTGCTGATCTATCTGGTGTTTAGAAATGCGGCCGAGGCCGCGATCATCATGCTCAGCCTGCCGCTGGCTTTGGTCGGCGGGTTGTGGCTGATCTGGGGGCTCGGGCACGCAGTGTCGATCGCGACGATGATCGGCTTCATCGCATTGGCCGGCGTCGCCGCCGAATTCGGCGTGATCATGCTGCTGTACCTGCGCCATGCGTGGGAACGTCAGCTGCGTGACAACCCGCACGCTGGTACCGTCGAACTCGACGCGGCGATCCGCGAAGGCGCCGTACAACGCGTGCGCCCCAAGGCCATGACCGTCGCCGTTATCCTCGCCAGCCTGCTGCCTTTGTTCATCGGCAGTGGTGCCGGCTCGGAAGTCATGCAGCGCATTGCCGCACCGATGATCGGCGGTATGGTCACGGCGCCGCTGTTGTCGATGATCGTGATCCCCGCGGCGTATCGCCTGCTGCGCAGACGCTCCCTCAATCGCCCGTCAACGTTCCACCTACCAGGAGAACCATCATGAAGCTCCCACTCATCCTGTTCGCAGTGCTACTCGCTGGATGCTCGCAGGCCCCAAGTGATTCGGACGCCGCGCCAAGTGCCGAAGCGGCGAAGTCGCCCACCGAGGGTGAGCGTCAGGCCATAGCCGTGGACAAGCAGCCCGGCCAAGTTGCGACTATCGCCACGGCAGAGGGCACCGTCGAATCGATAGACGCCGGCAAGATCACCATCGCGCATGGCCCCGTCGATGCACTCAAATGGCCCGCGATGACCATGGCCTTCAACGCAACGCCTGAGCAACTAGCCTCGGTGAAGGCAGGGCAGAAAATACAGTTCGAGTTCACGGCTGATGGGATGGATGCCACTATCACCAACATTGGGCTGGTGAAATAGTTCTCGTCCATGCGCGTGGCGGTGAGGCTTCGGGCCACGTAGTCCACACAATCATCGGTCGTTTAGCTTTTAATCTGTGAGCGTCCAGGCTCCCAACAGGGGGACGGTGGCACAGGCTGGACCACCGTCTCGCGCGGTACCCTGGATATGCGCTTCCAGCACGGCACCCGATTGCTGAAGGGCGGCTTGCAGCAGTTTGTGCCCGATCAAAACAAGGGGGACTTTGGCCCGTCGAGTCCAGCAGGAAGCGGATTGTCCAGCCAGCGTTCCCGAGTTGACATACACAAAGCGTGCTGCGGGTGGGCCCTGAGCAAACTCGCCCGTCAGTCGCGGTGGATTCACGGTGCTGTCCGCGACTGACACCGAAAACTCGAACGTCGTGGCCTCGGGAGTGACCTCGACCGGCGCGAGCAAATCCGAGCGACCACGCTGCACCGCAAATTCGACGCCGATGGGCGGCCCAATGACGACAATTCTCAACATGAGTAGTGGTTTCATTGGTCGCTTCCTGTGAGCTACGGAACTGGGCGTTGCTTGCTGCCTTCGGCAGGTGCCCTGACCTCTGCCTGTGGCGTTTCGAGGCGATCGAGCGCGGGGCAGCAGGTGTCAGAGGGCGCGCGCGCGCACTCGGCAGCGACTTCGGCCAGTTCACGCTCCAGCCGGCGCAGGGCGGCGATCTTGCGCCGAACATCGGCCAGCTTAGCTTCGGTCAATTGACGCGTGTGTTCGCAAGCACCTTGGCCTTTGATCTCGGCGAGTTCGGCGATCTCCTCCAAAGAAAAACCCATGGCTTGGGCCCGCCGGATGAACTGCAGGCGGCTGACATCGATCGCTTCGTAGTGGCGCACCCCTCCGTTGGGACGCACTGGCTCGCGGAGTAGGCCGCGGCGTTGGTAGTAGCGCACGGTTTCGACGTGGACGCCGGCCGAATCGGCCAATCGGCTAATAGTCATCGCATTCATGGGGATTGCACTTGACTCCGTACCCGGGTACGGAGACTAGCATGTGCCCCATGGCCACCCGTCCGACCAGATCCCTGCCTGCCATCTTGGCCGCCTCGCTTGCAGCGATCGGCGCGTCCGTATGCTGTGTCGTGCCATTGGCGTTTGCGCTCATGGGCATCAGCGGTGCCTGGATCGCTAATCTCACCGCACTCGATGCCTGGCGTCCGTGGTTCACCGCAGCGACGCTGACCTGCCTTGCGTTGGCGTACTGGGCCCTTTATGGGCCCGCGTCACGCTGTCGGACCGAGGGCGAGTGCGTCGAGCCTCGTGTCCTGCGTCGACGGCGGGCATGGCTTTGGTTTGCGACGACTGTAATCGCCCTGCTGTTGCTGTTCCCTTTTTACGTCGGCTGGTTTTTCTAGGAGAGAAAAAATGCGCGTTATCGCAATCGGTTTGGGGGCTATGCTGCTGGCCGACCTGGCATTCGCGGCAACCCCGCACACCGTCGAACTGCAGGTGAAGAATATGACCTGTGCTGCCTGCAGCATCACCATCGAGAAGGCGCTCGAGAAAGTGGATGGTGTGTCGCGGCAACGCATCGATACCGAAGCCGGCACGGTTACGGTGACCTTTGATGGTGAACGCACCTCAACCGCCAAGGTGGCGGAGGCCATCACCAACGCGGGCTTCCCCGCCCAAGTCAAAGCGACAGGTGGCTGAGATCCAACTCCAAAGTACGTTGACATGCCCAGGGTGTGGACATTCGCGGTCCGAAACCATGCCGACCACAGCGTGTCAGTATTTCTACGAATGCCGCAGTTGCGGCACTCTGCTGCGCCCCAGGCAAGGGGATTGCTGCGTCTTCTGCTCGTACGGTGATGTCCCGTGCCCGCCCATCCAGCAGCAAAGACCCTGTTGCGGATAGTGCGGACTTAGAACCGACGGCTGCTCTGCAGTGCGTGGCAGATCAGTCCGCGGCAATTGCCTTGGCAGGCTAGCGATGAACGCCTCAGGTCACACCTGCCGCAACGCGCGCACGCGGTCGGCGCGCCCGCCAAGCTTAACGAGTCAGGCGACAAGCTTTGCCGACCAACCGCCGTGCTTGCCATAAATGCTCTCCTCAGCGGCGATCGCTTCTCGGTACGCTCTGCAGTTGTCAATTGTGGCCGACGCGGATTTGAGCGATCCCGGAGTTAGAACAATGGCGGACGGTGCTTGTGGCCACTCGCTCGATTGAAGCATTACAGGCCGTGGGCTGCCGCTTCCTTGGGGCTCAGGTAGCCGTTCTTGTCGGCATCGAGCATTGCGAAGTGCGCCGCCATCGGATGCTTGGCCATCTCCGCCTTGGACAGCTTGCCGTCCTTGTTGCTATCCAGTTTCTGGAAGGTAGTGCTTGCTGCGGACGGCGCGTGCCCGGCGTGATCCATGGCGTGATGCTCTTTGCCATCGTGCTTCATGGCGTTTTTGCCGTGATCCATGTGCATGCCGCCATGCTCCACCGACATTGTTCGGTGGTGCTCGACAAACTCGGCGCGGCTGAGGCTGCCGTTCTTGTTGGTGTCGATCTTGTCGAACATCGTGTTTGCCATCTTGGCCCGCGCCTCGGGCGTCGCCGGCATCTGCATGGCGGCGTGGTCCATCTTCATCTTGCTATGGTCCATTGGCTTGGACGCGTTTTGAGGATCGGCGTGGGCATTGGATGCCAGCAACAGGGCACCGGCGAAGGCGATCAAGGTTTTGGTGTTCATGTTGAAACTCCTGTGGAACGAGCCTGTGGGGGTATGGCGCGAGGCCCGGGCTCTCGGGGGGAGGCGTCTTCTGGAAGGCGTGTCTTTGCGAGTCGCAGGGCATTGCCGACGACCGACACCGAACTCAGGCTCATCGCCAGGGCGGCGATCATCGGGCTGAGCAAGAGGCCGAACACCGGATAGAGCAGGCCGGCTGCAATGGGTACGCCGATGGCGTTGTAGAGAAACGCGAAGGCGAGGTTCTGGCGCATGTTGCGGACAGTGGCCTGGGACAGCGCGCGGGCGCGCAGGATGCCGCGCAGGTCGCCCTTCACCAGTGTGACCTGGGCGCTGGACATGGCAACGTCGGTGCCGGTGCCCATGGCAATACCGACATCGGCGCTCGCCAGCGCAGGCGCATCGTTGATCCCATCGCCGGCCATCGCGACCTTGTGGCCCTCCGACTGCAAGCGCTTGACCAGCGCGGCCTTGTCTTGCGGCTTCACCTCGCCGTGGACTTCGTCGATGCCAAGCGCGCGCGCCACGGCTTGCGCGGTGGTCGCGCCGTCGCCGGTCGCCATCACCACGCGCAGTCCGCTGGCCTGCAGCGCGGCGATCGTGGGTTTTGCCGAAGCCTTGATCGGATCGGCCACCGCCAGCAGCCCCAACAGCTGGCCATCGCCGGCGAGGAACATCACGCTGGCGCCATCGGCGCGCAGGCCTTCGGCTTCTGCGGTGAGCGAGGCCACGTCGATGTTGTTGACGTCCATCAATGCACGGTTGCCGAGCAACAGCGCACGCCTGTCGACCGTGCCGCGGACGCCCGACCCGGTGACCGAATCGAAGTCCTGCACCGTCGACAGACCAATTGCGCGTTGGCGGGCCTCGGCGACGATGGTTTCGGCTAGCGGATGTTCGCTGCCCTGGTCCAGGCTCGCGCCCAAACGCAGGACTTCAGCGGGATCGTTTCCGGCCGCGCCGATCATCGTGCGGAAGCTCGGCTTGCCCTCGGTCAGGGTCCCGGTCTTGTCCACCACCAGCGTATCCAGCGTGCGGAAGCGTTCGATTGCTTCGGCATCGCGGAACAGCACGCCGGCCTGCGCGGCGCGGCCAGTGGCAACCATGATCGACATCGGCGTGGCCAGCCCCAGTGCGCAGGGGCAGGCGATGATCAGTACCGACACCGCGTTAAGCACCGCCCATGTCCAGGAAGGCTGCGGCCCCCACAGACCCCAGGCGAAGAAGGTCGCGACCGCGGATGCGAGCACCGCCAGCACGAACCAGTACGCGACCTTGTCGGCCATGCGCTGCATCGGCGCGCGCGAGCGTTGCGCCTGCGCCACGAGTTGCACGATGCGTGCAAGCACGGTGGACGAACCCACCTGGTCGGCGCGGATCAGCAGGGCGCCGGTGCCGTTCTGGGTAGCCCCGATGACGGTATCTCCCACGCCCTTGCCGACCGGCATCGCTTCGCCGGTCAGCATGGATTCGTCGACGCTCGAACGGCCCTCGACCACGCTGCCATCGACCGGCACTTTTTCGCCGGGCCGCACGCGCAGCAAGTGGCCCACGTGCACGTGGTCCAGTGGGATGTCCTCCTCCGTTCCGTCATCGTTGACGCGTCGCGCAGTCTTGGGTGCCAGTCCCAGCAGCGCCTTGATCGCGGCACTGGTCTTCGAGCGGGCACGTAACTCAAGCAACTGGCCGAGTAAGGTCAACGAGACGATCACCGCGGCGGCCTCGAAGTACACGCCCACGCGGCCGTGATCCCGGAAGGAATCGGGAAACAGACCTGGCGCCAAGGTGGCGACCACGCTATAGCCGAACGCCGCCGCCACACCGATGCCGATCAGCGTCCACATGTTCGGGCTGCGATTGCGGATGGATTGCACGCAGCGCACGAAGAACGGCCAGCCCGCCCACAGCACCACGGGCGTGGTCAGCGCCAACTCGATCCACGTGCGGGTGGCTGTGGGCAGTGCGGGCAGGGAATGGCCGAACATCGCGAGAAGCAGGACCGCCACGCTCAGCGGCAGGGTCCACCAGAACCGCCGACTGAAATCGCGCAGTTCCGGGTTCTCCTCCTCTTCCAGGCTGGGCATCTCCGGCTCAAGTGCCATGCCACAGATCGGACATGTACCCGGGCCCTGCTGGCGGATCTCGGGATGCATCGGGCAGGTGTAGATGGCATCGACTGCCGGGGCAGCCGCGTGGGCCGGCGCCGCCGGTGCGTTGTGTTGAGCCGCTTCCCGGTCCAGGTAGTGCTGCGGGCTCGCGATGAATTTCTCGCGGCAGCGAGCGCTGCAGAAGTGGTACGAGTTGCCCGCATGAGTAGTGAAACCACCCTTCGCAGTAACCGGGTCCACGGTCATGCCGCAGACGGGATCGCGCGTCGGATTGCCAGCAGCCTGGTCATGAGTGCTCATGTGCGGTCCTCCGACAGCGCTGCAAGGATCGGGCAGCGGTCCAGTGCGCCGTGGCCAGGACAGGCGGTGACCAAGCTTTGCAGGGCCTCCCGGATGCGGGTAAGTGCGTGGATTCTTTCTTCCACGTCTCGCAACTTCGCCTGGGTCTGTGCATTCAGGGCGGCCATGTCGGCCCCGGACTTGGCAGTCAGGCTCAGCAGTTCCCGGATCTCTTGCAGGGTGAACCCGAGGCCTTTTGCCCGACGCATGAAACGCAGCCGATCCACGTCCGCGTCCACGTAGTCTCGGTAGCCGGAAGCCCGCCGGATGGGTGGAGGGATCAAGCCCTCGCGCTCGTAGTAGCGCACCGTGTCGATGGGGACATCGGCCCGCTTTGCCAGTTCGCCGATCTTCATGGGTTCCGCCCGGGAATGTGCTGGTGAGCAGGACTGTGCACCCTTCACCAAGGTCCAGAGTCAAGCGTCAGCGACCGTGCCGTGCAAATGGGTGGCTTTCGCCATCCGGTGCCACCAGTTCCACCGTATGGGGCTGCACTGTGCCATCCGGAACCTCCATGCCAGGCGACCCGATCGGCATCCCCGCCAGCACCAGACCCTTTCCCTTCGGACGTTCGACGAGCAGGCGCTTGATGTCGTCCGCAGGCACATGGCCTTCCACCATGTACCCCCCGACCTCTGCGGTATGGCACGAGCCCTTTCCATAGGGCACGCCGAGCCGCTCCTTGATGGGGTTCAGGTCTTCGGTCTCGTTGACCCGAACGGTAAAGCCGGCCTCGCGCAGGTGATCGACCCATGCACCGCAGCAACCACAGCTCGCACTCTTGTGCACCAGAACTGGGGGGAGCACGTCGGCAGGGGACAAGGCTGCCGTGGGCGTGGATGTCGCGCGCGT
>Ga0208516_100676_pt1 | contig 12054 bp, 8 predicted proteins | sample LakWasM117_HOW13_2_FD_183931 | JGI IMG/M metagenome (GOLD analysis project Ga0208516, IMG submission 183931) | Freshwater sediment methanotrophic microbial communities from Lake Washington under simulated oxygen tension - Sediment Metagenome... | ecosystem: Environmental > Aquatic > Freshwater >...
CGGCGCGCAGCGGCCATTTCGCGCAATCGGCGCGGCGCGGGCACGACTGTAGGGAAGTGGCGCCATGTGTGGTGTGAAAAGCATTGCGCGGGCGCGTGAAGCTTTTTCACTCGGCGTCAGAGAGTCGTCAGGCGGAGCCTGGGCGGGCTGGAGACCTCCATGCCTGGGCCGCGCAGGGCGCGCATGGGAGAGCAGGCGCGCAGGTGCGCAGGTGCGCAGGTGCGCAGGCGCTCAGGCCAGCACGATGCGGTTGCGGCCTTCGGCCTTGGCGCGGTAGAGCGCCTCGTCGGTGCGGCGCACCAGCAGGTCGGGCGTGTCTTGCGGCCCGGGCACCATGGCCGCCACGCCAATGCTCACGGTGACGAAGCCAAAAGGCGAACAGGGGTGCTGCAGCGCCAGCTTGTGCAGGGCGGTCTGGATCTTGTGGGCGACTTCCACCACCCCGGCATCGCCGGTGGCGGGGGCCAGGAAGGCAAACTCCTCGCCGCCATAGCGTGCCACGAGGTCGCCCTCGCGGCCCACGCTCGCGCCGAGCACGCGGGCGACATGGCGCAGGCACTCGTCCCCGGCGAGGTGGCCGAAGTGGTCGTTGTAGGCCTTGAACCAGTCCACGTCGAGCATGGCCAGGGTCAGCGGCTGGCCGCCGCGCTGGGCGCGTTGCCATTCGCTGGCCAGCACTTCGTCGAAGTGCCGGCGGTTGGCGATGTCGGTCAGGCCGTCGGTCATGCTTTGCGCGGCCAGTTTCTGGTTCAGCACCTGCAACTCGCTGGTGCGCTCTTCCACGCGCTGCTCCAGCACCTGCTCGGACTGCTTGAGGTTGTTGATCAGCGTTGTCTGCGCCTCCAGCAGCTTTTGCTGGATGCTGGCTTTTTCACGCCGCATCTCGTTGAAGCGGTCGGCCAGGGCAAAGGCCAGCAGCAGCATCTCCAGCGCCGAACCGGCCTGCATGGCGTTGGTGGTGAACAGGTTGGCGGGCACCAGCCCGATGGCGCGCAGCGCGTTCGTCATGGCACCCAGTGCCAGCAGCAGGAAGGCGCCGAGGAAGAAATAGGCGCTGCGCTGGCGCCGTAGCGCCCCTTGCAACCCGATGCCCAGGAACAGCAGCACCGCGCCCAGGTACACCACGGCCGCCGTCTGGATGAGGGCTTGCCCGGTGAACAGGAAGGCGAACGGGCTGGCGAGGAAGAACACCCCCAGCACCCGTAGCACGGGGTCGATCCGCGCCAGCGTGTGCCGCGTGTCGAGCATGTGGCGCATGAACTGTAGCCCCGTGGCGATGGCGAACGAGTAGCCAAAGCTGGTCACCGTGTCGGACCAGACGGGCGACTGCAGCCGCAGGAACTCCTTGACCAGCCCGTTCTGCGCCGCCAGGGCGAAGGACATGGACAGCGCGAAGCCCACATAGAGGATGTAGAGGCCGTCGCGCAGGCGCACGAACAGCAGCAGGTTGAACAGCACCATGGCCGTGGCCATGCCGAAGTACCAGGCCTGGGCCAGGTAGTCGTTGCGCTCGTGGGCATGGAAGGCGGCCGGCTCCCACAGCCGCGCCGGCACGATGAAGGCGGTGGTGGACTGCACGCGCAGGTAGTAGGTTTGCTCGGACCGCGCGGGGAGCTGGAGCGGAAAGACGAAGAAGCGGTGCGCGTAGGGGCGCGACTCGAAGGGTTCGGTGGTGCCCGTGACCACGCTTTCGGCGCCGCCGCCGGGCCGCAGGCGGTGCAGGCTGACGTGGGAGAGGCGCGCGTAGCCGATCTCCAGCATGCGCTGCAGCGGGGCATCGCCGGGGTTGCTCAACACCAGCCGGAACCAGTGGGCCGAAGGGGTGATGCCGTAGTTGAAGGCCTCGTCGGTCCGGTGGTCGGCTTGAAACGGCTCCGCGTGCCCGGGTTGCAGCACCTCGGCCAGCGTGAGCTGGGCGCCCGGGTCTTCGAGCGTGGCGAGATAGGGGGTCAGCGCCAGCGAGCCGCCGGGGAGTTGCCGCGCATCGACGCTGTCAGTGCCGCCGCCCGCCCAGGCACGGGTGCAGCACAGCGCCAGAAGCAGGGCCAGGGCCAGCAGCAGAAGCGGGTGGGCATGGCGGGGCAGGGACATGCGTGGGAGGAGCGGCATCGGGAGTGAAGGCAGTGGCCCGCTGCCGTCGCGGCCGTGGGGAACCGACCTGTTTACCCGCCAATGCTGACGCCGGGATGACGGTGCCGCGCCCGGGCAGGCGGACGGGTCGCGCATGCGTCAGTTCGGATGAAGGGTAGCGGATTCTGCTATCTTATTAATAGCATTTTGCGCCCGTTTCATGAGCGCCAAGGCCGATTTTGGCCAAAACCCGGCCACCGCCCGTGCGGGTGGCGGCCGAGTGTGCGGGTCAGACCTTCTCCAGCGCCTGGACCAGGTCGGCCTGCAGGTCGGCGGCGTGCTCGATGCCCACCGACAGGCGCACCATGTTTTCGCTCACGCCGGCCTTGGCCAGTTCCTCGGGGTTGAGCTGGCGGTGCGTGGTGGAGGCCGGGTGCGTGGCCAGGGACTTGGCGTCACCGATGTTCACGAGGCGCGTGAACAGCTGCAGCGCGTCGAGGAAGCGGGCGCCGGCGGCACGCGGGTCGGCGTCGCTGCTCTTGAGGCCGAAAGAGAGGATGCCCGAGGCCCGGCCGCCCATCTGGCGCTGGACCACGGCGTGGTCGGCGTGCTCGGGCAGGCCGGCGTAGCGCACCCATTCCACCTTCGGGTGGTTTTGCAGGAATTTGGCCAGCGCCAGGGTGTTGTCGCACACGCGGTCCATGCGCAGCGGCAGGGTTTCGATGCCCTGCAGCGTGAGCCAGGCGTTGAACGGCGAGAGCGCCGCGCCCATGTTGCGCAGCGGCACCACGCGCGCGCGGCCGATGAAGGCCGCCGGGCCCAGGGCCTCGGTGTAGACCACGCCGTGGTAGCTCACGTCGGGCTCGTTCAGGCGCTTGAAGCGGGCCTTGTGCTCGGCCCAGGGGAACTTGCCACTGTCGACGATGATGCCGCCGATGCTGTTGCCATGGCCGTTCATGTACTTGGTGAGCGCGTGCACCACGATGTCGGCGCCGTGCTCGATGGGGCGGCACAGGTAGGGGCTGGGCACGGTGTTGTCCACGATCAGCGGCACGCCATGCGCGTGCGCCACCTGGGCCAGCGCGGCGATGTCGGTCACGTTGCCCAGCGGGTTGCCGATGGATTCGCAGTACACGGCCTTGGTGCGCGCGTCGATCAGCTTGGCGAAGCTGGCGGGATCGGCCGGGTCGGCGAAGCGCACCTCGATGCCCTGCTGCGGGAAGGTGTGGGCGAACAGGTTGTAGGTGCCGCCGTAGAGCGTGCTGGCCGAGATGATGTTGTCACCGGTCTCGGCGATGGTCTGGATGGCCGCCGTGATGGCTGCCATGCCCGAGGCCAGGGCCAGCGCGGCAATGCCGCCTTCGAGTGCCGCGACGCGCTTTTCCAGCACGTCGGTGGTCGGGTTCATGATGCGGGTGTAGATGTTGCCCGGCACCTTCAGGTCGAACAGGTCGGCGCCGTGCTGGGCGCTGTCGAACGCATAGGCCACCGTCTGGTACAGCGGCACGGCGGCGGACTTGGTGGTGGGGTCGGGCGTGTAGCCGCCATGGACGGCCAGGGTTTCGATATGCATGGATGGATGTCCCTCGGTGGAATAAAGGCCCGCGCCAGTGCGAGGCCTGCCGCATTCTTGCACCGCTTGCGGCGTGGGCCATCGAATCGTTGGCTATGTGCTTATTTCTTGACCCGGCGCACCACGGGGTCGTCCATGGCCGCGCCCGTGTCGCGGCGCCCGCGCCGCCAGGCTTTCTCGATCTCGACCGCCACATAGACCACCGAAGCGGCGGCCAGGCACAGCGCCAGCTCGGCCAGGGTCAGCGGCTCGGTTTTGAAGATGGGGTTGAGGAAGGGCACATAGATGGTGGCCATCTGCAGCACGAAGGTCAGCAGCACGGCGCCCAGCAGCGGGCGGTTGCTGCCCAGACCCAGGCGCCACAGCGGCACGCTCTCGGAGCGGATGGCCAGCACATGCGCCATCTGCGCCAGCGTGAGCACGGTGAACACCATGGTCTGCCAGTGCGCGTGGCCGGTGTGCAGCGCCCAGGCCTGCACGGCCAGGCACAGACCGGCGATCAGCAGCCCCATAAACAGGATGTGCTGCCACATGCCGTGGGCGAACAGGCTCTCGCCGGGCGCGCGCGGGGGGCGCTGCATGATGCCGCGCTCGGCCGGTTCGGCCGCCAGCGCCAGGCCGGGCAGGCCGTCGGTGACGAGATTGACCCACAGGATGTGGATGGGCAGCAGCGGGATGGGCAGCAACAGCAGGGGTGCGAGGAAGATGGTCCAGATCTCGCCCGAGTTGCCGGTCATGGCGTAGCGCACGAACTTGCGGATGTTGTCGTAGATGCGCCGGCCTTCCTTCACGGCCGCGACGATGGTGGCGAAGTTGTCGTCCAGCAGCACCAGGCTGCTGGCCTCGCGCGCCACGTCGGTGCCGCCGCGCCCCATGGCCACGCCGATGTCGGCGCGCTTCAAGGCCGGCGCATCGTTCACGCCATCGCCCGTCATGGCCACGAAATGGCCGCGCGCCTGCAGCGCCTCGACGATGCGGATTTTTTGCGCCGGGTCCACGCGGGCGTACACATGCACCTGCTCCACGTGCGCGCCCAGCGTGGCGTCGTCCAGCCGGGCCAGCTCGGCGCCGGTGAGCACGGGGGCGCCAGCGAAGTCCACGATGCCCAGCCGGTGCGCGATGGCGCGCGCGGTGGCGGGGTGGTCGCCGGTGATCATCACCGGGGTGATGCCCGCGCTGATGCAGTCGCGCACGGCAGCCAGCGCCTCGGGGCGTGGCGGGTCGATGAGGGCGACCAGGCCCAGCAGTTCGAGTTCGCTTTCCACCGCGTCCAGCGCATTGGTGTCGGGCAGGCGGGCATGGCCGCGCCGCGCCAGGGCCAGCACGCGCAGGCCCTGCGCGGCGAGCTGGTGGGCCTGGGCCAGCAGCGCCGTGCCGTCGAGCGGTGCGCGGCCTTCGGGCGTCCACTGCGCGGTGCAGCGCGGCAGCACGGACTCGGGCGCGCCCTTGGTGTAGGCCACGAAGCCTGCGGCAACGCGGTGGAAGGTGGTCATGCGCTTACGGTCGGAGTCGAAGGGCTGCTCCTGCACGCGCGGGTTTTCCGCGTCGAGCGCGGTCTTGTCCAGCCCGCCCGCGTGCGCGGCCAGCACCAGGGCGGTTTCGGTGGGGTCGCCCTGCCAGTCGGCGGGGGCGGCTGCGCCGGGGCCGTCCTCGGCATCCACGCGCGCATGGCGCGTGGCGTCGTTGCACAGCGCGGCGGCGCGCAGGGCTTCGCGGTGCACGGCGCCGGGCAGGGCGTCGCCCGGTGTCCAGCGCTGGCCCCGGGCCAGCAGCAGCTCGGCGTGCATGCGGTTCTGCGTGAGCGTGCCGGTCTTGTCCGAGCAGATGGTGGTGACCGAGCCCAAGGTTTCCACCGACGGCAGGCGGCGCACCAGCGCGTTGACGGCCACCATGCGGCGCGCGCCCAGCGCCAACAGCACCGTGACCACGGCGGGCAGCGCCTCGGGGATGGCGGCCACGGCCAGGCTGATGGCGGTCAGCGCCATGAGCAGCGGCGCCTCGCCGCGCAGCACGCCCACCACGAAGACGATGGCGCAGATGCCCAGCACGGCCAGCGCCAGCCGCTTGCCGAAGGCTGCCAGGCGCAGCTGCAGCGGCGTGCTGCGGTCCTCGCCGCCGAGCAGGCGGGCCACCTTGCCCAGCTCGGTGTGCATGCCGGTGGCCACCACCAGGCCGCGCGCGCGGCCATGGGTGGCCGTGGTGCCCTTGAAAGCCATGTTCACCCGGTCGCCCAGGCTGCTGGCGTCCTGCGCGGCCAGGGCGCCGGTCTGCTTGGCCACGGTGACCGATTCGCCCGTGAGGGCCGATTCGTCCACCTGGAGCTGGGCGATCTCGATCAGGCGCAGGTCGGCCGGGATCTGGTTGCCGGCCTCCAGCAGCACGATGTCGCCGGGCACCAGCGCGCGGGCGGGCAACACCTGCACCTCGCCGCCGCGCAGCACGGTGGCATGCGCCGCCGCCAGCTGCCGCAGTGCGGCCAGGGCCTGGTCGGCGCGCCAGGCCTGCACGAAGCCGATGGCGGCGTTGAGCACCACGATGACGAGGATGACCAGCGTGTCCGTCAGGTCGCCCACCAGGCCCGACACCACGGCCGCGCCCAGCAGCACCAGCACCATAAAGTCCTTGAACTGGTCGGCCAGCAGCGCCAGCGGGCTGCGCCGGGCGTGGTCTTCCAGTTCGTTGGCGCCGTGCTGCGCGGCGCGGCGCGTGGCTTCGTCGGTGTGCAGGCCGGTGTCGGGGTTGACGCCGTGGGCCTGGGCCAGTTCCTGCGCGTCGCGCAGGTGGGCGTCGTGGGAGGCGGTGGTCGGTGCGGTGTCGATCGCCATAGGTGCAGTCTGCAAGCAGTTGTTGCGGAGTGTGACTGCCCCAGTGTACGGCCCCGCGCGGTGCCGGCCGGGCTGCGCGCGGGTGTTTTTATGCTATCGAATTAATAGCTTCCAGCGCATATTGATCGGGCGCTGGAGGCTGTTTTTGCCTGAAGTCTTGTTCAGTGCGGTGCCGACGGGCGTGCCTTGTAGAAGGTGAGGGGCTGCTCCTGCGCCTGGTTCAGCACCTGGCGCTTGATCTTGCCGACCACGTGCATCTCGCAGGGCTTGCAGTCAAAGCGCAGCGTGAGGCGTTCCTTGCCGTTGATGAGCTGCAGCGGCTCGGCGCGGATGGTGCCCTGCACCCCGGTGACGCCCTTGGCCTGCTTGGGGCACAGGCTCATGGAGTAGCGCACGCAGTGCTTGGTGATCATGAGGCTGACCTCGCCTTCCTCCTCGTGGCTCTCGTAGGCGGCATCGATCACTTTCACGCCGTGGCGCGCGTAGAAGTCGCGTGCCTTGTGGTTGAACACATTGGCCAGGTAGCTCAGCGTGTCCTCGGGGTAGGGCGCGGGCGGCTCCACGGGCGTGGCGCGTGGCAGGCGCTCGAATCCGGCGGCGCGGGCGGCTTCGAGCTGGGCCAGCGCATCGCGGCGCAGCGCGTTGAGGCTGGAGGCGGGCACGAACCAGGGCTGCGCAAGCTGCAGCGCGGTGTCGTTCACACTGAAGATTGTGGCGCCAAAGCGCCCGAGCTGTTCGCGCAGGCTGGCCTCGGCTTTGGCGGCGTCCTGGGCCGCCTCGTGGGGCTGGGCCACCCGGGCCGTGCCGGTGAAGCCGTCCTCGTCGGTCAGCGTGAGGGCGAAGCCGTCCTCCGTCTCGCTGAACTGCGCCCAGAGGGCGATGCGCCGGTCGCTCGATTTCTTCTCCAGCGTGCGCACCCAGTCCATGTCGCGGTTGCGGTTGACCTCGGTGCCCTTGCGCAGGTCCTTGAAGCCCTCCATCGGGTCCTTGGGGAACACGCGCCACTGCCGGCCGCCGCGCGGCGACACGGGCTCGGCGCGGTTGATCTGCAGGCCCACCAGTTCTTTTTGCAGGTCGTAGTAGCAGAGGCCGTCGCCGTTGTGCAGCACGGTGGCGGGGTCGCTCACTTCGAGTTCGACGAAGTTCGGCCCCAGTTGGGTGACCCAGCCGATGGCCTGGCCGGGGTTCTTGGGCGTGTCGAAGGCGCCGATGTCTTCCTTGCGGCCGTTGACGAAATAGTCGGTGAATTCGCGGTTGAAGTTCTGCAGCGGGTCGGGCGCGAAGGTGAAGTGGGTGCGGCCGCTCGACGCGCGCGCCAGCGGGTCGCCCGAGGCCTCTCGCTCGTCGAGGATCTCGTCGAGCAGCTTGCGGTAGTGGGCGGTGATGTTCTTCACGTAGCCCATGTCCTTGTAGCGGCCCTCGATCTTGAAGCTGCGCACGCCGGCGTCGATCAGGGCGCGCAGGTTGTCGCTCTGGTTGTTGTCCTTCATCGAGAGCACATGCTTGTCGTGCGCGATGAAGCGGCCCTGTGCATCGGTCACCTGGTAGGGCAGGCGGCAGGCCTGGCTGCAGTCGCCCCGGTTGGCGCTGCGGCCGGTCTGGGCGTGGCTGATGAAGCACTGGCCGCTGTAGGCCACGCACAGCGCGCCGTGGATGAAGAACTCGATGGCGCAGCGCTCCGGGTCGGTGGCGGCGCGCACGGCGGCGATCTGCGGCACCGTCAGTTCGCGCGCCAGCACGATCTGCGACAGGCCGGCGTCCTGCAGGAAGCGCGCCTTCTCGGGCGTGCGGATGTCGGTCTGGGTGCTGGCGTGCAGCTGGATGGGCGGCAGGTCGATTTCCAGCAGGCCCATGTCCTGGATGATGAGCGCGTCGGCTCCGGCGTTGTACACCTGCCAGGCCATCTGGCGCGCGCCCTCCAGCTCGTCGTCGCGCAGGATGGTGTTGAGCGTGATGAACACGCGGCTGTGGAAGCGGTGGGCGTGGGCGATCAGGCGCTCAAGCTCGCGGATGTCGTTGCCCGCCCCGGCGCGCGCGCCGAAGGCCGGGCCGCCGATGTAGACGGCATCGGCGCCATGGTTCACGGCTTCGATGCCGATGGCGGCGTCGCGGGCGGGAGAAAGCAGTTCGATCTGGTGGGGCAGCAGGGACATGGGGCGTGATTATCCGGGGAAGTCCCAGAAAACATGGGGTTGTTCCCGGAGGATCGGGGGATATTTGCTATAATTACGATAGCATTTCCGGTTCCGGGAAGTGATCCCCGCAACCGATTCAGAGACAGTACACCGACGGTAGACCATGGACAGCGCCGCATGTTTTCGCATGCCACTCTTCAAGCCCGGCACCGTGGTGCGCCTGGGGCAGAGCCAGGCCACCGTCAGCCATGTCATCTTGCGGCGCAGTGTGCTGCTGGTGCGTCTGGTGGGGTACGAGGCGCCGGTGAATGCCGATGCGCTGACGCTCGAACCCGCCGTTTTCACGCTGGCGCGCGTGTCCCGGTAGCAGCGTTTCAGAGGCTGAGAGTTTTTCGGCCGTGCCCGAAAGGCGCGCCAAAACACGCCGAATCTAGGCGCAAAACGCAGCCATAGCTCGGGCTATGGCGAGTATTTGCAACGACGAGCCGGTGTGTTTTGGCGTGCAAGGCGGGCATGGATGAAAGACTCTCAGCCTCTCAGGCCGTGCCCAGGCTGGCCATGGCCTCGCCCAGGCGGATGGGGCGGGCCGGGGCCCATGCGGGGTTGAACTCCAGCGGCCCCTGCGGGAACAGCATCACCACGGTCGAGCCGAGCAGGAAGCGGCCCATCTCATCGCCCTGTTTCAGCGTGATTGCCTGATCGGCATAGTCCCACTGGCGCGGCACGCCGGGGCGCGGCGGGTTCACGAGGCCATGCCACACCGTGGCCATGCTGCCCACGATGGTGGCGCCCACCAGCACCAGCACGAACGGCCCCCGGGGGCCGTCGAACACGCAGACCACGCGCTCGTTGCGTGCGAACAGGCCGGGCACGCCGCGCGCGGTGGTCGGGTTCACCGAGAACAGATCGCCGGGCACATGCACCATGCTGCGCAGCCGCCCCTCGCAGGGCATGTGGATGCGGTGGTAGTCGCGCGGGCTCAGGTAGAGGGTGGCGAAGTGGCCGCCCCGGAACTCGGCAGCCAGCCGCGCGTCGCCGCCGACCAGCGCCGTGGTCGTGTAGCTGTGCCCCTTGGCCTGGAAGATCTGGTCGTCTTGCACCGGCCCGAACTGGCTGATGGCGCCATCGACCGGGCAGATCAGGTCTGCGGCGGCCAGCGGGCGCGCACCGGGCTTGAGCGGGCGGGTGAAGAATTCATTGAAGCTGGCGTAGCTGGCCAGGTCGGGGTTGGCGGCCTCCGACATATTCACGCCGTAGCGCGCCACGAAGCGGCGGATGAGCGTGGTGGTCAGCGCGCCGGCGCGCGCCGATGCGATGCGCCCCGCGGCAACGGTCAGGGCCCGTTTGGGCATCAGGTACTGCGGCAGTACGGCAAGGCGATCGGACACGGCAGGAGGGTGGGAGTGGCGCAAGCGCGCCATTCTATCGGCGCGGTCGGGAACCTGCCTGCCGCCAGCAAGGTCAATCGGCGCAGGTCTGCCGGCGGGTGCATCCCAGGGCACAATGCGCCCGCGCGGCGGGTACGGCATCTGTGTGTCCGTGGAAAGCCGCAGCTTCTATTGAATGTCTTTTTCTCCGCACGACCCTGAACCCGCGCGCGCCAGGCTCTTTGACCGTCTGGCCGCCTGGCTGCGCAATTTCTGGCCCGCGCCCGTGGGCATTGATGGCCGTGAGCGGCTGCGCGTGGCGCTGGGGGCTGCCCTGGGTGTGTTGCTGGCGGCGCTGCTGGGGCGCTGGGGTGTGCATGCCGACCCCGGCGGGCATTGGATGGTGGCCTCGCTCGGGGCCAGTGCGGTGCTGGTGTTCGCCCTGCCGTCGAGCCCGCTGGCCCAGCCCTGGCCGGTGCTCGGGGGCAACACCCTGTCGGTGCTGGTAGGCGTGGCCTGTTCCGCCCTGGTGCCGGAGCCCACCATGGCAGCCGCGCTGGCCGTTTCGGCGGCGGTGCTGGTGATGGTTCCGCTGCGCTGCCTGCATCCGCCCGGGGCGGCCATGGCTCTGTTCGTGGTGCTCAACCCGGGGGAGGATGCGCACCTGGCGGTCTTTCCGGTGCTGTTCAATGTGCTCGCCCTGCTGCTGGCGGGTATCGCCTACAACCATGCCACCGGGCGCAGCTACCCCCATCCCCAGCGTCCGGTGCGCGGCACGCTGGCGGCGGGCGGTGGCCGTTTCACCGAGGCGGACCTGGATGCCGCGCTCTCGCACTACAACGAGGTGTTGGACATCAGCCGTGCCGACCTGGCGGGGCTGTTGCACATGGCCGGGCGGGCTGCGTTCCAGCGCACGCTGGGCGAGTTGCGCTGCGCCGACATCATGTCCCGTCCGCCGCTGGCCGTGGAGCCTGGCGTGGCCCTGAAGGAGGCCTGGGCACTGATGCGGCGCGAGCAGATCAAGGCGCTGCCGGTGGTGGATGCGCAGGGCCGAGTGGAGGGCATCGTCACGGTGGCCGACTTCATGCGCCTGGCCAGCCTCGACACGCACGAGGGCCTGGGGCAACGACTGCGCGCGCTCATCAAGGGGCGCTCGGGCCAGCCGTCGCGGGTGCAGGACATCATGGGCCGGCAGGTCCAGGTGGTGCAGGACCGGCAGCCCGTGATGGACCTGGTGCCCCTTTTCTCGCGGGGCGGGCACCACCATATTCCGATCGTCGATGCGCAGGCGCGGTTGGTGGGCGTCGTCACCCAGTCGGACCTGGTGCGGGCGCTGGCCACGGCGCTGCCGGCCCCCGAGGGCGCGGCCGGTTCCGCCTCGTAGGCAGGACGGCCACATCGCGGTACAATCGACAGGCTCATGCACAGCGCCTTGCCTGTCCATCGGAGCCGTCTCTCCCGGCATTCTTTCTGAACTGCGCCCCGGGTGCAGCGAACCCCACAGCACGCAAAGCCCACTGCGCCTGCTCCACCGGACAGGCGGCACCCCCTGTGGGGACAACGCAATTTCGCAGGCGCCGTACACGGATTGAATTGTTTTTTAGAGATTGAACATGGCCAAAGAAGAACTGATTGAAATGCAGGGCAGCGTCACCGAAGTGCTGCCCGATTCGCGCTTTCGCGTCACGCTGGACAACGGTCATCAACTGATCGCCTACACCGGCGGCAAGATGCGCAAGCACCACATCCGCATCCTGGCCGGCGACAAGGTGTCGCTGGAACTCTCGCCCTACGACCTGACCAAGGGCCGCATCACCTTCCGCCACCTGGCAGGCCGTGGCCCGGGCCCTGGCGGTTCGGCACCCAGCCGCTAAAACGCAGCAGCCTGGCCTGCACAGGAAAATATTCGGCACCTTTACCCTGGGCGCCAGGATTTATCGGGTTAGAATACTAGTTGTCGGAGCGTAGCGCAGCCTGGTAGCGCATCTGCTTTGGGAGCAGAGGGTCGCGAGTTCGAATCCCGCCGCTCCGACCAAAAGAACATCAGCCCGGTATCGCAAGATACCGGGCTTTTTTCTTGCCTG
>Ga0208516_100680_pt1 | contig 11984 bp, 11 predicted proteins | sample LakWasM117_HOW13_2_FD_183931 | JGI IMG/M metagenome (GOLD analysis project Ga0208516, IMG submission 183931) | Freshwater sediment methanotrophic microbial communities from Lake Washington under simulated oxygen tension - Sediment Metagenome... | ecosystem: Environmental > Aquatic > Freshwater >...
AAGGGGTCGAGCGCCTTTAGCGGCCGCATCGGCCAGCGTGTGGCGGCCAAGGGCGTGACGGTGCTGGACGACGGCACCATCCAGGATCGGCGCGGCTCGCTCAACGTGGACGACGAGGGCCACGCCAGCCAGCGCAACGTGCTGATCGAGGACGGCATTCTCAAGGGCTACATCCAGGACAGCCTCAACGCCCGCCTGATGGGCGTGGCGCCCACGGGCAACGGCCGGCGCGAGAGCTATGCGCACATTCCCATGCCGCGCATGACCAACACCTACATGCTGGGCGGCGACAAGGACCCGCAGGAAATCGTCGCTTCCATCAAGAAGGGCCTGTACGCCACCAACTTCGGCGGCGGCCAGGTGGACATCACCTCGGGCAAGTTCGTGTTCTCGGCCAGCGAGGCCTACTGGGTGGAGAACGGCAAGATCCTCTACCCGGTCAAGGGCGCCACCATCGTCGGCAGCGGCCCCGAATCGCTCAAGAAGATCAGCATGATCGGCAACGACATGCGCCTGGACAGCGGCGTGGGCACCTGCGGCAAGGAAGGCCAGAGCGTGCCCGTGGGCGTGGGCCAGCCCACGTTGCGCATCGACGGCCTGACCGTCGGCGGCACGGCCTGAGAGGCTGAGAGGCTGAGAGTCTTTCATCCATACCCGCCTTGCACGCCAAAACGCACTGGCTCGTCGTTGCAAATACGCGCCATAGCCCGGGCCATGGCGGCGTTTTGCGCCTAGAACCGGCGCGTTTTGGCGCGCTTTTCGGGCACGGCCGAAAAATTCTCAGCCTCTGACACGGCCCGCACCGGCACGGCCCGGTGGGCTGTATGGCGGGGCAGCACAAATGGCGCCAGCGGCGCACAATGCGCGCATGGCCACCGCCTCGCGCTTCCCCTCTCAGCAGACGATCCAGTCGTTTGGAGACATCAGCCGCTTCCTGCGCGAAGGGGTGGCCGATGAGGAATCGCGCCAGTTGCGCGACAGCGTGGGCCTGCTGGCCCAGTCGATCGACGAGGCTGTGCGTGCGCGCCGCGCACCGCCCGATGCGGTGCGCATCACGCGCCTGGCCTCGGTGCTGGTGCTGAAGGTGCGCGAGCACCAGCTGTTCCTGACCGGCCTGGGGTCCGCATGGCATTCCCTGTACGAGTTCGGCGCCTACCAGAGCGCGCTGCGCGAGCTGCGCCGGGCCGCCGAGGCCTGGCACAAGGCGCTGGAGCGCCGCAGTTCGCGTGAAGGCGGCGCGTTCGATCATGTCGAACTGCTGGCCTGGCGCACGCTGGGCGAGGGCATGTTGCTGATCGACATGTACGAGCAGGGAGGGCAGGCGCACAGCGAACCCCCTGCCACGGCCTCCGCGCCGGTGGCGGCCACGCCCTGGGCGCGCGCCAGGGCCTGGTGGCAGCAGTTGCGCCGCTGAGAACCCTCCCGCGCGGATGTGCTACATTGTGCGCATGCATATGCCTAGCGCGTTTTATTTTTGGTTCTGGTTCTCGGTCCCTGGCGGATGAGAGGCAAGCGCGCAAGCACCTGAAACCTTCCCAACAACCGCCGACGCTGCAAAGCCCGGCGGTTTTTTTGTTTTCAGCCCCTGTTTTTTCCAACTTCCGAGAGAGAGCAACCCATGACAGCCAAGAGCCTGCCCACGAGTGATGCCTGGTACCGCAGCGTCGAGAAAACCAGCCAGACCGACGACGAACGCATCAAGGACATCACTGTGTTGCCCCCTCCAGAACACCTGATCCGCTTCTTCCCCATCAGCGGCACGCCCGTGGAGAAGCTGATCACCCAGACCCGAAAGTCCATCCACAACATCATGGCGGGCAAGGACGATCGCCTGCTCGTGGTCATCGGCCCCTGCTCCATCCACGACCCCGCCGCTGCGCTGGAGTACGCCCGCCGCCTGAAGGCCGCGCGCGAACAGTACAAGGACACGCTGGAGATCGTCATGCGCGTGTACTTCGAGAAGCCGCGCACCACCGTGGGCTGGAAGGGCCTCATCAACGACCCCTACCTCGATGAGAGCTACCGCATCGACGAGGGCCTGCGCATCGCGCGCCAGCTGCTCATCGAGATCAACCGCCTGGACGTGCCGGCGGGCAGCGAGTTCCTCGACGTGATCTCGCCCCAGTACATCGGCGACCTGATCGCCTGGGGCGCCATCGGCGCGCGCACCACCGAGAGCCAGGTGCACCGCGAGCTGGCCTCGGGCCTCTCCGCACCGATCGGTTTCAAGAACGGCACGGACGGCAACATCCGCATCGCCACCGATGCCATCCAGTCGGCCAGCCGGGGCCACCACTTCCTGTCGGTGCACAAGAACGGCCAGGTCGCCATCGTCAACACCAAGGGAAACAAGGACTGCCACGTCATCCTGCGCGGTGGCAAGACGCCCAACTACGACGCCGCCAGCGTGGCCGCCGCCTGCAAGGACCTGGAAGCCGCCAAGCTGCCGGCCACGCTGATGGTGGATTGCAGCCATGCCAACAGCAGCAAGCAGCACGAGAAGCAGAAGGAAGTGGCGCGCGACATTGCGGCGCAGATCGCGGGCGGCTCGCACAGCGTGTTCGGCCTGATGATCGAGAGCCATCTGATGGCCGGGGCGCAGAAGTTCACGCCCGGCAAGGAATCGCCTGGCGCGCTGGAATACGGCCAGAGCATCACCGACGCCTGCCTGGGCTGGGACGATTCGCTGGCCACGCTCGGCGAACTTTCCGCCGCCGTGCAGGCCCGCAGGGGCCGGGCGGTGTAAGCTAGCCACCTGGCCGCGCAGGGCTGCGCGGCCATCCCTATCCCCGACAAAAGAAAGGCAACCCATGCACAGCGTAGTGACGGTCACCCTGGATGCAAACCAGGAATTCCGCTTTGAACTCGATGGCGTAGAGCCCATGGCAAACGAGGATGCGCGCCGTTGGCTCGACAGCGAATTCACGCGCATGGAATGCGAGCCACTGCGCGCCAGCGGCAAGGTGCTGATGGCCGACAAGGTGCTGGTCGTGGCCGCCGCCGCCGGCGCCAAGCTGCTCGGTGACCGCGCCTGGCTGGCGGAGTTCGCTCGCGCCACTGGCGCCGCGCTGGGCCGGCCGGTGATCCGCGTGGACGTTCAGTCCATGACCGTGAATTTCTGATGAAAATGGGCTGTGGCGCTTTTCCAATAAGCGCTAGCAGCTATTGATTTTGTAGCGAAATCACACAACGGCCACCCAGAGTGGCCGTTTTTCAGTGCGTTGCGAGGGCTTGCAGCAGCTTGGCGTGCACGCCGCCGAACGATCCGTTGCTCATGCAGACGATGTGGTCACCCGGCTGCGCGGCGCTGACCACCTGCTGCACGAGCTGCTCGATGCTGGCGGCGGTTTGTGCTCGTTCGCCCGCAGGCTCCAGCGCGGCGGCGGCGTCCCAGTCCAGCCCCGCCGTGTGGCAGAACGCCAGGTCCGCGCCCTCCAGTGCCCAGGGCAGCTGCGCTTTCATGGTGCCGAGCTTCATGGTGTTGCTGCGCGGTTCGAACGCGGCCAGGATGCGCGCCTGCGGCCCCACGCTGCGGCGCAGGCCGTCGAGCGTGGTGCGGATGGCCGTCGGGTGGTGGGCGAAATCGTCGTAGACCGTGATGCCGCGCACCGTGCCGCGCACTTCCATGCGCCGGCGCACGTTCTGAAAGCTCCCCAGGGCCGCCGCCGCCTCGGCCGGCGCCACGCCCACATGGTGCGCCGCCGCGATGGCGGCCAGCGCGTTGAGCTGGTTGTGCACCCCGGTCAGTGTCCACTCCACGCGCGCCACGTGCTGGCCGTGGTGCAGCACATCGAAGGCGCCGGGCTCGCCCTGGGCGCTGAAATCGCTCACCACGGCGCCGAAACTGCGCATGCCGCTCCAGCAGCCCTGGTGCAGCACGCGCGCCAGGCTTTCCTCTAGGCCGTTGGCCACCACGCAGCCCGAGGGCGGCACGGTGCGCACCAGGTGGTGGAATTGGCGCTCGATGGCGGCGAGATCGTCGAAGATGTCGGCGTGGTCGAATTCCAGGTTGTTCAGCACGGCCGTGCGCGGCCGGTAGTGCACGAATTTGCTGCGCTTGTCGAAAAACGCCGTGTCGTATTCATCGGCCTCGATGACGAACAGCGGGGCCGCGCCCGCAGGCCCCGCGCCCGGCACGGGGCGCGCAGCGGCCCCCAGACGGGCAGAGATGCCAAAATTCAGCGGCACCCCACCCACCAGGAAGCCGGGCGCCTGCCCGGCGCATTCCAGCACCCAGGCCAGCATGGACGTGGTGGTGGTCTTGCCGTGCGTGCCCGCCACGGCCAGCACATGGCGCCCCTGCAGCACATGTTCGGCCAGCCACTGCGGGCCGCTGGTGTAGGGGGCTCCTGCGTCGAGGATGGCCTCCATCAGCGGGAATTTTGGCGAACCGTCGGCCAGCCGGGCGCGGCTGACGACGTTGCCGATCACGAACATGTCGGGTGCCAGCGCCATCTGGTCGGCGCCGTAGCCCTCGATCAGTTCGATGCCCAGCGCACGCAGCTGGTCGCTCATGGGGGGGTAGACACCGGCGTCGCAGCCCGTCACCTTGTGGCCCGCGGTGCGGGCGAGCGCGGCCAGGCCGCCCATGAAGGTGCCACAGATGCCCAGAATGTGTATATGCATGGGGCCTGATTCTAAGGTTCGGGTCAAAACCCTCTCTGGCGCTTGCATGGCAAGCGTGTGCAGCTATCAAAAAGAGAGTTTCCACGCCAAGGGCCTGCCCTGGACAGGGGCGCTGGAGGGGTTTTTCCGGTGTGGCCCCGCGTTCGGGTCACAATGCGGGCGGAGAGACCTGCCATGCCGACGAACCTTGCCCCCGAAATCGCCCAATCCGCGGCCCGCCTCGTGGTCGAGGAGGGGCTGGAGTACGGCCCGGCCAAGCGGCGCGCGCTCAAGCTGCTGGGCCTGCCCGCGCGCACCCCGCTGCCCGACAACGACTTGGTGGAAGAGGCCGTGCACGAGCATATTGCCCTGTTCTGCGCGGACACCCAGCCCGCCGAGTTGCGCGTGCTGCGCAGCCTGGCACTGGTCTGGATGGAGCGCATGGCGGCGTTCCGCCCCTACCTGGGCGGCGCGGTTTGGCATGGAACGGCCACGCGGCAGTCCGATATTTACCTGCAATTGTTTTGCGATGACCCGAAATCAGCGGAAATCGCGCTGATCGACCGCGGCGTGGAATACGAGCCGAGCACGGTGCAGGGGCTGCATGGCGCGCCGGTCGAGGCGCTCACCGTGGGGTGTCCGTCCCGTGAACTGGGGCAGATGGTTGGTTTGCATTTCCTTATTTACGACCTGGACGATCTGCGCGGCGCCTTGCGCCCCGATGCCAAGGGGCGTGTGCCACGGGGCGATGCCGTGGCCGTGCGCCAGCTTTTGGAGCCTGTACTGTGAGCATGAATCCTTCGACGCCTTCCTCCCCGCCGGACGAGGGCGTGGTACCCGGCCCGGCCGTTCCCGAGCCCACGGGGCCGCGCAGACGCCATGTGTGGCTCTATGCCGGCGTGGCGGCGGCGGGTGCCGCCGCCGGCGTTGGCTGGGCCTGGTGGCGCACGGGCGCCACGGACGAGCATGCGCAGGCAGGGCAGGCGCTCTGGGAGCGTTCCTTTGAAACCCCCGCGGGTGCCGTGCAGCCCATGGCGGCATTCAAAGGCAAACCCCTGCTGCTGAACTTCTGGGCCACCTGGTGCCCGCCATGTATTGCTGAGCTTCCGTTGCTGGATGGTTTTTACCGCGAACATGCCGCCAAAGGGTGGCAAGTGGTTGGTATTGCCATCGATCAGCCATCGGCGGTGCGTACTTTTCTGGAGCGCACGCCCGTGGGCTTCCCGGTGGTCATGGCCGGCCTGGGCGGTACCGATCTCTCGCGCTCGCTCGGGAATCTGGGAGGGGGGCTGCCATTTACCGTGCTGTTCGGCGCGGATGGCAGCATCTTCCACCGTAAAATAGGACAAATCACGCCAGAGAACCTGCGCCAGTGGGCTTCTTTGGGCTGAACCCCCGCCGATAGGGATTGTTGATCTTTGCGGATATCGGCGATTGGTGAAAATTGCCGAGTGAAGGGTAAAAAAGGGTGAAATTGGAGTAAATTCGCGCCCTGTTCAGTTTTTAGCTGTTGGAGCTCCCATGGATTTGCGAAAACTCAAGACCCTGATCGACCTCGTCTCCGAGTCGAACGTCTCCGAGCTGGAGATCACCGAGGCCGAGGGCAAGGTCCGTATCGTCAAGAGTGGTGGCACGGTGGTGCAGCAGTATGTCGCGCCCGCGCCGGCCCCCATGGCACCGGCCGCCGCCCAGCCGGCGGCTGCACCGGTGGCCGAGTTGCCGGCCCCTGCACCCGCCGAGCCTGCGGGCCACGTGGTCAAGTCGCCCATGGTGGGCACGTTCTACCGTGCGGCCAGCCCGGGTGCCAAGCCCTTTGTCGAGGTGGGCAGCCAGATCAAGGAAGGCGAGACCATCTGCATCATCGAGGCCATGAAGATCCTCAACGAGATCGAGGCCGACAAGTCGGGCACTGTCACGCGCATTCTGGGTGAGAACGGCCAGGCCGTGGAATACGGTCAGCCCCTGTTCGTGATCGAATGAGAGAGAACAACCCCCTGAGCGGCTGCGCCGCTTTCCCCTTCTCTCGCTACGCGGGAAGGGGAGCGACGCCAGCGCGGCGGGGCGGCCCTTGCGCGGCGCCTGCTGGTCTGGCGGCACGCCGCACTTTGGAAAACTGATATGTTTAAAAAGATCCTCGTTGCCAATCGCGGCGAAATCGCTCTTCGGATTCAGCGTGCCTGCCACGAGCTGGGCATCAAGGCGGTGATGGTCTATTCCGAGGCTGACCGCGACGCCAAATACGTCAAGCTCGCCGAAGAGGCCGTGTGTATCGGGCCCGCGCCCTCGCCGCTGTCCTACCTGAACATGCCGGCCATCATCTCGGCGGCGGAAGTGACGGATGCCGAGGCCATTCACCCCGGCTACGGCTTCCTGTCAGAGAACGCCGATTTCGCCGAGCGCGTGGAAAAGAGCGGTTTCCAGTTCATTGGCCCCACGCCCGAGTCGATCCGCATCATGGGCGACAAGGTGTCGGCCAAGCAGGCCATGATCAAGGCCGGCGTGCCCTGCGTGCCCGGTTCGGACGGCGAACTGCCCGACGATCCGGTGCAGATCCGCCGCATTGCCAAGGCCGTCGGCTACCCCGTCATCATCAAGGCGGCGGGCGGTGGCGGCGGGCGCGGCATGCGCGTGGTGCACACCGAGGCCGCGCTGGTCAATGCCGTGCAGATGACCAAGGCCGAGGCCGGTGCCGCCTTCGGCAATCCTGCGGTCTACATGGAAAAATTCCTGCAGAACCCGCGTCACATCGAGATCCAGATCCTGGCCGACAAGCACCGCAACGCGGTCTATCTGGGCGAGCGCGACTGCTCCATGCAGCGGCGCCACCAGAAGGTGATCGAGGAAGCGCCCGCGCCGGGCATTCCGCGCCGCCTCATCGACCGCATCGGCGACCGTTGCGTGGCCGCCTGCAAGAAGATCGGCTACCGCGGCGCAGGCACGTTCGAATTCCTCTACGAAAACGGTGAGTTCTACTTCATCGAAATGAACACGCGCGTGCAGGTGGAGCACCCGGTGACCGAGTGGATCACCGGCGTGGACATCGTGCGCACGCAGATCATGGTGGCGGCCGGCGAGAAGCTGCCGTTCACCCAGCGCCAGATCCAGATCCGGGGCCATGCGATCGAGTGCCGCATCAATGCCGAGGACCCGTACAAGTTCATCCCCTCGCCGGGCCGCATCACCAAGTGGCACGCTCCGGGCGGCCCTGGCGTGCGCGTGGATTCGCACATTTACACGAACTACTTCGTGCCACCGAACTACGACTCGATGATCGGCAAGATCATCGTCCACGGCGACACGCGCGAGCAGGCGCTGGCGCGCATGCGCACGGCGCTGTCGGAAACCGTGGTCGAGGGCATCAACACCAACGTGCCGCTGCACCGCGAACTCATGGTGGACGCCAAGTTCATGGACGGTGGCACCAACATCCACTACCTGGAAGAGTGGTTGTCGCAACGCCAGCGCTGACATCCTGGAAGGGCGCTCGCAGGGGCGCCCTTTTTCATTGCTTATCTGAAGAGGCACGAAGCCATGCATGAACTGACCCTGTTGTGCCCGCAAGACCGGGTCGAAGACCTGAGCGACGCGCTGGAGGCGCTGGAGGCGCTCAGCGTTTCGGTGGAAGACGCCGACGCACAGACCGAGGCCGAGCAGGCGCTGTTCGGCGAGCCCGGCATGCCGCCGCCGCGCGCGGGCTGGCAGCGCAGCCGCGTGGTGGCGCTGTTCGGCACGGAAGCGGCGGCGCAGGAGGCGCAGCAGCTGCTGGCCGTGCAGGACTTTTTCGAGGGTTGCGAGGTGTCCGGTCTGGTGCCCTTGGTGGACCAGGACTGGGTGCGGCTGACGCAGTCGCAGTTCGCGCCGGTGGACATCACGCCCGATTTCTGGATCGTGCCGACTTGGCACGAGCCGCCGGCCCAGGCCAGGACCATCATCCGGCTCGACCCGGGGCTGGCCTTTGGCACCGGAACGCACCCGACCACGCGCATGTGCCTGCGCTGGATCGCCCGCCAGGGCAACGGCGCGGCGCTCGGACGCGTGCTCGACTATGGCTGCGGCTCGGGCATCCTGGCCATCGGCGCAGCCAAGTTCGGCGCCACCGACATCGATGCCGTGGACATCGACCCGGCTGCGGTGGAGTCGGCCGCGCTCAATGCCCAGGCCAATGGCGTGCAACTGCAGACCGGCCTGCCCGACAAGGCGCAGGGCAGCTACCAGACCGTGCTGGCCAACATCCTCGCCACCCCGCTGCGCGTGCTGGCGCCACTGTTGTGCGGCCATGTGGCGCCGGGCGGCCATCTGGTGCTCGCGGGCATCCTGGAACGCCAGGCGCAGGAGCTGCAGGAGGCCTACGCCCCCTGGCTCTCGCTCTCCGTGGCAGACTGCGAGGACGGCTGGATTCTCATGACCGCCACGCGCTGAAATGCGCCGCTGAAATGGCCGGTGCTGACCCTACAATGCACAGCCAATGAGCCAGATCACTCGCTGCCCGTCCTGCGCGACGATGTTCAAGGTCGTTGCGGACCAGTTGCGCATCTCCGACGGCTGGGTGCGCTGCGGGCATTGCAAACAGGTCTTTGACGCCTCGGCGTATCTGCAGGCGCCTGCGCCGCCGGCGCTGATGCCGGAGATGGCGCTGGACCAGATCCGGCCGCCACCGCAACCTGTCGCGCGTGCGGAGCCGCCCGTGCGTTCCTGGGGCACGGTGCCGGTGCCGCCCTTCACGCCGCCCTCCGCCACGGAGCCGGCTGCCGTGGACAGGGCGGTGGAGCCCGCTGCCGCGCCTGTACCGCAAGCCCCCATGCAGGGGGCGAATGTCCTGCCGATCCCCGATCCCGGGGTACCCGCCTTCCTGGCGGTGCATGCGGGGGATTCGCCTGCGGGCGAGATCGACCGGTCACCCCTGGCGCTGGTGCCGGAGCCCGCGTTTGCCTGGCGCTCGCCTGCGCCCGTGCCGGACCTTGATGTCCCTCCACGGGCGGATGTTTCTGCCCCCGAGCCCGGGGCCGGCATCGAATGGCCGACCATTGATTTCCCGTCCATTCCTGCACCAGCTGTGGAGCCTGGGTCCATTTCCGTGCCCACCGTGGCCCCCGCGCCCGCAGGCTATGAACTGCCGTCGCCGGTGCTGGAGGATGCGGACCTGCCGGACTTTTCAGAATCCGGGGTGGGGGAGGCGCTACCCCCGGAACGGCCCGTGCCGGAAGCGGAGCGACCCGAGGCGCCGTCCCTGCAGGCGTTGGCCGCCAGCAGTCGCGCTGGCGATGCCGAACCCGGTGCGCCACAGCATCCTTCCCAGGCACTGGCCGAGGTGCCGCAGGCGCTGTCGCTGCAACAGGAGTTGCGGGAGTGGCGGCAGCGCCAGGACGACGACGCACCGGAGGGCGTTGAAGCACTCCCGACGTCCCGGGAGGCTCCGGCGCCGGATGCGCTGGATTTCGCGGCGCATGATGAGGGTTCCAGTGAGCCGGCGGCATTGGCGCGCGATGTGCCGCCAGGGGACGAGAGTGCGCAGGCGGAACCCGGGGCCGAGCTGCTGGCCGGTGAGCTTTCCTTCGTCCGCGCTGCCCGGCGCAAGGCTTTCTGGCGCAAGCCGGCCGTGCGTGCCAGCCTGTCGCTGGTGGGCTTGCTGCTGCTGGGGGCTCTGTCGCTCCAGGTGGTGGTGCATGAGCGCCACTACCTGGCCGCCGTGCTGCCGCAGGCGCGCGTGCATCTGGAGAGTCTGTGCGCCGTGCTCGAATGCAAGGTGGGCCCCTACCGGCGCATCGCTTCCGTGGTGGTGGATGGTTCGTCCTTCCAGAAGATCAAAGGGGATGAATACCAGTTCTCCCTGACCTTGCGCAACCATGCGGAGACCGCGGTCGAGATGCCGGCGGTCGAACTGACCCTGACCGACACCCTGGACCAGCCTGTGCTGCGGCGCGTGCTGCGTCCCGAAGAACTGGCGGCCCCCGCCGAACTGCTGGCCCAGGCCGAGTGGAGCACGGCGGTTCTGGTCCAGATCGCACCGGGCAGCGCACGCATCACGGGCTACCGGGTGCTGGCTTTTTACCCCTGACACGGCCTCGTGCCGGAATGAACGAAGTTGAGAATATGGCTGTACTGATTTGTGGTTCCCTGGCGTTTGACACCATCATGACCTTCGAGGGACGCTTCGCCGAGCAGATCCTGCCCGACCAACTGCACATCCTCAACGTCTCTTTCCTGGTGCCCGGGCTGCGCCGGGACTTCGGTGGCTGCGCCGGCAACATCGCCTACAGCCTCCAACTCCTGGGCGGCGAGCCCGTGCCCATGGCCATGCTGGGCAGCGACGGTGCGGATTATCTGCAGCGGCTGGCCTCGCTGGGCATCAGCACGCGCTGCGTGGGCCAGGTGCAGGACACGTACACCGCACAGGCCATGATCATGACCGACCGCGACAACAACCAGATCACCGCCTTCCACCCCGGCGCGATGATGCAGGCCCACGCCAACCGCATCGATGGCAGCGTGCCGGACATCCGTGTCGGCATCATCGCACCCGACGGGCGCGATGCCATGGTCGAGCATGCGGCGCAGTTCCAGGCCGCCGGCATTCCCTTCGTGTTCGATCCGGGCCAGGGCCTGCCCATGTTCTCGGGCGAGGAACTCACGCGCTTCGTGGACCAGGCCACCTGGGTCACGGTGAACGACTACGAGGGCAAGATGCTGTGCGAGCGCACCGGGCTGGGCCTGGCCGAACTCTCGCGCAAGGTGCAGGGCCTGGTGGTCACGCTGGGTGGCCAGGGCTGCGAAGTCTGGGTGGACGGTGTGCGCACGGTGGTGCCGCCGGTGGTGCCGGCCGGCATCGTGGACCCGACGGGCTGTGGCGATGCATGGCGCGGGGCGCTGCTGTTCGGCCTGGAGCGCGGCTGGCCCCTGGCGCGCTGCGCGGAGCTGGGCAACCGCCTGGGGGCGCTCAAGATTGCCGCGCGCGGCCCGCAGAACTACACGCTGGATTTCGACCCCGCAGCGCTGGCATCCTGACGGGCCACGGGCCACGGGCCACGGGCCACGGGCCACGGGCCACGGGCCTCGCAGGCATAAAAAAACCCGGTGCAGGGCACCGGGTTGAATACGGCAGCCAGGGCTGCGTATCAGGGCTTCGTGCCCGTAGGGAAGGGCCATGCAGCCTGGGGGTTGAGCGTGGTCTGTGCGGCGGGTGCAGCAGGGGCCTTCTCGGCAGCAGGCTTCTTGGCCGGAGCGGCTTTCTTGGGAGCCGCGGCCTTCTTGGCGGGTGCAGCCTTTTTTGCGGGCGCAGCGGCCTTCTTGGCGGGCGCAGCAGCCTTCTTCGCGGGAGCGGCGGCCTTCTTGGCGGGCGCAGCAGCCTTCTTCGCGGGCGCAGCGGCCTTCTTGGCAGGCGC
>Ga0208516_100683_pt1 | contig 11951 bp, 8 predicted proteins | sample LakWasM117_HOW13_2_FD_183931 | JGI IMG/M metagenome (GOLD analysis project Ga0208516, IMG submission 183931) | Freshwater sediment methanotrophic microbial communities from Lake Washington under simulated oxygen tension - Sediment Metagenome... | ecosystem: Environmental > Aquatic > Freshwater >...
GACAACCCGCGCATCCACTACGAGACCACCGGCCCCGAGATCTGGGAGCAGACCGGCGGGCGCATCACGCACTTCGTCAGCGCCATGGGCACCACGGGCACCATCACCGGCGTCTCGCGCTACCTCAAGGAAAAGAACCCCAACGTGCTGGTGATCGGCGCGCAGCCGCAGGAAGGCTCGCGCATCCCCGGCATCCGCAAGTGGCCCGAGGAATACCTGCCCGCCATCTACGACCCCAAGGCGGTGGACGAGCTGGTGCTGGTGAGCCAGGACGATGCCGAGGACATGTGCCGCCGCCTGGCGCGCGAAGAAGGCATCTTCGCCGGCATCTCGGCCGCTGGCGCCTGCTGGGTGGCGCAGCAGATCGCCGCGCGCGAGCGCGATGCCTGCATCGTCTTCGTGGTGTGCGACCGGGGCGACCGCTACCTCTCCACCGGTGTCTTCCCGGCCTGAAGCCCAAACGGCCTCCAGCATCCGACGGTAAAGCGCCATAAGCTATCGAAACAGTAGCAATGCAGTACGAAACCCGCTTTTGCACCCACTGCGCCACGCCGCTGGCGCTGCTCACCCAGATGGAGGACGGCGGCGAGGTGCAGCGCCTGCGCTGCCCCGCCTGCGGCTGGACGCACTGGAACAACCCCACGCCGGTGCTCGCCGCCATCGTGGAGGTGGGTGGCAAGGTGCTGCTGGCACGCAACGCCGCCTGGCCGGTGAAGATGTACGCGCTGATCACCGGCTTCATGGAGGCCGGCGAATCGCCGCAGGAGGGCATCGCGCGCGAGGTGAAGGAGGAGACCAACCTCGACGTGCGCTCCTGCACGCTCGTGGGTGCCTACGAATTCCTGCGCATGAACCAGGTCATCATTGCCTACCATGTGGTGGCTGAAGGGCAGGTGCGGCTCTCGCCCGAGCTGGTGGACTACCGCCTGTTCGACCTGCACGAACTCAAGTGCTGGCCCGCCGGCACCGGCTACGCGCTGGCCGACTGGCTGCGCACGCGGGGCCACGAGCCGGTGTTCTTCACGGCGGAGGAAAATGCCGAACGCCGCCGGGGTCTGGATCAGCCGCCCGCAAAGGATTGAACATGCAAACCCACAAAGAAATCGACACCCGCGGGCTCAACTGCCCCCTGCCCATCCTCAAGGCCAAGAAAGCCCTGGCCGACATGGAAAGCGGCGAACTGCTCAAGGTACTGGCCACCGACGCCGGCTCGCTGCGCGATTTCCAGGCCTTTGCCAAGCAGACGGGCAACGAGCTGGTGGAGCAGCAGACGGTGGGGGAGGAATTCATCCACGTGCTGCGGAGACGTTGAGAATTCAGTCCGAATGGGCTGCTGGCGCTTATCTGGTGGGCGCTGGCTTCACATCTGCGCGGAGCAAGTTCACCATCTTGTCGTGGTGGCTCTGCACTTGTTCATCGTCCCACGCCGCCTTCTCGCGGGTCATCTGCGCCATTTCCCTGAGCTTGGGGCTTTGGGTTTGAATCGTGTCCTTGAAATTTTCGGCCTTGGCCTTGGGAAGGCTGTTGCTGAATTTTGAATTCGCGCTGACGCTCACCAGCGCGAGGTTGCCGAAAAGATGGAGCATGCTGTTTGAGACGGAGGTGCCCGATTGCTCTTTATCCGGGTGCTGGGGATAGAAATGCTCAATCGAATTGCGGAATTGAAACTTGAAGCCCTGCCGTGATTTTTGATCGAGTAGCAGGTAGTCGAGGTATGTAAAAACAATACGGCCAATGTCAAAACCTTGCGGCTGCTCACCATCAAAAAATGCCGCAGCGACCTTGCTGCGGGCGTAGCCTCTCAATAAATGGGCAAGATCGGAGCTAGAGATAGCGCTTGGGTTCTGAGCTGCGACCAACCATTGAAGAACCTTGGTGATCCAGTGCATGGTCCGTGGCGATGTATAAGTAATGCGCAGCATGGACTGAAGCAGTAGTACGTCTCGCGTATCAGAGTCGGCTTCGCCGTCTTCCTCAGCGTCTTTCTCGGCCTTCGAGAACACATGAACGTATCCAGGGATCTGTCTGCCGTTGGACATTCGTTTTCTCAGGCGCTGAAGAGACCAGTCTCCTTCTTCGTCTTCTGTCCTTGTCACGAATTGACGCTTCAGAATAAAGCTGTCGAATAGATTGCGGCATTTGAGAAGCGTGAAAACAAAATCCTGTACCCATTCGGCCTTTTTGTCGTGGGGAATGGCGTCGGTGAATGACTTGATCAGGTGTTTGTCATCAAGCTGCCCCTCGTCTTCTGCTTCGTCGGTGTTTTTGACTTTGAGAACATGTAGAAGGAATGCAGAAAATTCGATGGGCGATCGGAATCTCTCGCTTCCTTCGTCTCCGCTGGAGTCCTGTTGTGCTGAGCGTGCGTATTTCCGCAAAGCTTCGTCGAGTGACAAGGCTGAACTGGTCACTGATGTGTTGGCACCGGTTTGCGGGCATGCTTTGCAAAGTGCCTGGAAGTCCGTGGACTTCAGCCAGGACCAGTCATCCCCGAAGATTTGCCCGCGCTGGGCCGTGTTGCCGCGGGTCAATGGCATCTGCACATAGGAATCCATGTCCGCACAAGCATCCCAAATCCAGGCGAAGCCAGCATGTTCGGATTCGGGCAGCATGCTCATTAAGCGTGCCTTGACAATATCAACGTGCTGGAGTTGCTGACCCCGCGTATTCATTATCTCGAAATAGCGGTTCAGGTCGGTCTTGGGTGGTAGCGATGCACGAACAACGGTCACCTTGGTTAGCAAGAAATCCGTGAATTTGCAGCGATCATCTTTGTGTCGGAGCTTGTCATGCTGCTGGATCATTTGCCGGATGATGTTGAATCCCTCATGGATGCCGCTGTCTTCGCTAGTCACTGAATCCTGTAGCCGTCCGGCACGCATGAAAGCTTCCTGTCCGGCACGCCGAAGCGCCTCGCTGGCCCGTGCGCGTGACTCATATTGCAAGCGCCCTTTGTGAAGGGTGTACGGGCTTTCACCATCCTTTTCCAGGAATGTCAGCAGCAGGTAAAGCGTCGTGAGTCGCTGCTGCCCATCGACGACCTCGAAATCATTATCGGATGCTCCCGATTGCCGCTGGGTGACGACGATATTTCCGAGGAAATATCCCTGCTCACCTCTGTTTTTATCCTTGATGCTCATCGCGTCCTGAATGTCGCTGATGAGTTGTTCAATCTGTTCGGCTCGCCACGCATAGTTGCGCTGATAGACTGGAACTGTATAGATGGCTTTGCTTTCGAACAGCCCGCTGACCGTCAGCAGCTCTGGATTCAACCGATCATTGCTCATGGTGTTATTGCTTCCTCAAGGAAAGCCATGAGTTCTTTCTCATGCTCCCCACCATATGGCTTGCGTGCGGTGGTTAGTTGTCTGATAACCCTGCCCGTGATGGCATTGCGCAGCAAGATGAACGGCGATTGGGTGGTGTCATCCCGACCGCGCGCTCGGTTGTCCACAGAAACGAATTGCACGCGGAGCAATTCGATGCGCAGGGTATAGGCCCATGCGAACAGCCTTGCGCGGATTTCACTCAAGTCTTCATTGCCAAACTTGTTCGTGTGGTAAAGCAGAGCAGCGATAAAGAGATCGTGGACATATTTGTAACGATTTTGCGACGGGCCAAATTTGCCGAAAATCTCTTGGACTTCCGTTTCCAATACCGCCAGCTCCTTAAGCATGAATGACACCATCTCGAAAAAAGGACGGCCCGCGATAAGCGGCGCATCCAACTGGAATCGACAGCGTCCGGCATCCCGATCGTCATGGCCAGCGAAGGTGGCCCAGGTGTTCATAAGAGGCACGATGGCCTGCGCAGCAAGGTGATACCGCTCGCTTGGCGACAGGCGACCATTGGCCTTGCGCGAAATGCCTTTGAATATGCCGATATCATGGATCGTAAACTCCGGCGCGCTTTCGCCGCGTGACCAGCGGGCAATGCGATAGAGAAATGTGGAAAACAGCCTGTCAAGCTCATCGTCCTTGACTGACTCCCACGCCTCGACAACGGCTACCTTCATCGAGGCGGATTCCCCTTGCATCTCTCGCAGGTGGTGTGCCTTGAGAAGGTCGTGAGGGGCGAGTGGTTTGCCGCGATAGTTCTGGGAGTCAAACACGCGGAAAGCCTCATCCACATCGTCAGTCACGACGCGCACCACCTGGCACTGGTCGCTGATGAACTGGAGCAGGTTTTTTTTCTCGTCCCTCTCCAGCTTCGCCAGCTTGCGTTGCAGTTCCCGCCAGACCTTGATCACCGGGGTTTCGTTCTTCTCATCCATCGAAAGAGTGTCATCGGTCGTAAGAGTCGCAAAAATCATCCGCAAGGTCAGCACTCTTTGCTGACCATCCACCACGTCCAATGTGCCGTTGCGTTCGTGCAGTATGACTGCGCCCAGCACGTAAGGAAGATCTGCACTCTTGGCTTGCGCATCCTTGATGTCATCCACTAATTGCAATGCCATCGCCGGTGTCCAGCTGTAGGGGCGCTGGTATTCGGGGATTTGCAATGTCTGTTTCAGCAAAGCACCTACGCTGACAGCACTTACTCCTGTTTCTTTAATCGTCACGCGCTTTTCCCCTCATGTCTGTCCCATAGGCGCGGCAGTCTGGCGATGGACGTCACGCACTGTGTCCCCAAACCCCCGCAACCACCATTCCAACATCGCGCTGTCCACCACAGTGGCGGTGATTTCCAGCCAACCGTCGCCATTGTCCCTGGCCTGCTGGTCTTTGGACAAAGGCGTTTCGAGCAGGTGAACGCCGGCCTCTTTCTCGATGCGAAAACGCAATCGCACCCGCAGCCCCTCACCAAACCCAAACCTTCCATCGTCGTCGTATTTTTGCAAGTCAAATTCGACAGGCCGCTCGAAAATAAGCGTGGAAGCCTCCGCCTTGCGGATGCGGTGCAGCGCCAGGCTGCGTTCGTTGTCAAAGCCCTCGAAGCGGCACACCAGGTACAGGCGCGGGCCTTGCTGGGCCAGCCCCAGGGGCATGACCTTGGCGCGGCGACGCTTGCCGGCAGCGTTCTGGTAGTCGATGTCCAACCAGCGGTTGGCGTACAGCGCCTCGCTCACCTCTTCCAGCACGCCGGGGGCGATGGTGGGTGGAAGCAGCGGCTGGCTGGTGGCCACCACGCGTACCTTGTCGGGCCATTCGCGCTCCAGGCGGGTGTTGGGGCTGTCGCCCAGGTTGCGCTGGGCCTGGGTGAAGAACCCCTCCATGGACTTCATCAGGTGCGCTGGCAGCAGGTGTTTGAGATGCTCCTGCGCCAATTGCAAGAGCAGTGATTCCTGGGGCGTGAGGTGGGGGACGGCCAGGCCCCGGGCGCGCTCCAGCCAGCGGTAGCCGTAGGGCTTGCTGCGGTCGTCGCGTTCGATGTCGAAATGTTCGCTGAGTGTTTCGAGCTGGCGCTGGATGGTGCGGAGGTCGCGATCGAAGCCTGCGCTTTTGAGTTGCTGGTGCAGTTCGCTGGTGGTGACTTTTCGACCGCGCGGTATGCGGCGCAGCAGCTCCACCATGAGCAGCGCGGTTTCCATGGTGTCCGGGCGTTGGGCCATGTTAGTCTTTCAGGGCTGTGCCGGTGAATGTGGCCCAGAGCCGTACCATGGCCCAGGTGTCGAGGCGGCAGTAAGCCCTTAGCTGGCGCTCCAGTTCGGCCTTGCGTGCCGCGCTGGTGGCGGGGGCGATGGCTTCCAGGTAAGCCTGTTGGGCGCCACCGCCGTCCTGCACTCCGTCCAGGTCGCCGTAGCGCAGGTCGGGGCACAAGGCGGGCAGCACGGCCTTGATGCTCCAGCTGCCGTGTTGACTGGGGTGGTAGTAGTGCTGGCGGGCGATGGGTAGCAGATCCACCACGCGCTCGTTCAGCGCATGCAGGGCAGGGGCCAGATCGGCAAGGCGCTCGGCCAACTCGCGGATGCGTGTGGTTTCGAATGCGGCGTTGTAGACAAACACGGGGCCGTCCGTGCCGCAGGCGGCAATCAACGCCTGGGCGAAGGCGCGACAGGGGTCGTCGCCTGACAGATCCAAGAACGCCTGGTGCGTGCTGCGCCCTTCGGCGTCCAGATGGTGCGCGCTGAACTGGAAGGGGATCTGCTGGTAGGGCCGGGTGCCGGCCCAGATCGGAACGGCAAACTGGATGGTTTCAAAGTCGATGAAATACGCGGGTAGCGGGTACGCGGTCAGTGCTTGCTTGGCGGAGGCTTGATCAAAAAAAGGTTTGCCCGCGAGCGTGGCTTGCTTGATGCGCAATTGCAAGGGGTTGAGCAGTGCGTCAGGCAGGTCGCGCAGCTCTGTCACGCCATGTGTTTCAACATGCGACTGTATGGCTTGACCGGAGCGAGGTAGCCAGCGCACAGGGTGTTCGGCCTGGGGCTCCTGGTGGCGGCAGTGCGTGTAAAAGCCGCATTCGTAGGGATCAAAGCATTGTTTGCCGGTTGCTATCTCCGGTGCGCTGCCGCGCTGGGCGATCGCCTGGGCCTTGGCGATCCAGCCTTTGACTTCTTCCGCACGGGCAAAGGCTTCCGCGCTCAGGTCGTGTTCGTACAGCAGGCCCTGGTAATTGCCTTGGCCGGGGTAGGCCCAGCCGCTGTCGATGTGGGCCAGGGCGATCGCCGTGAGCGGCAGGCCGCTTTCGCGCGCCACGAAGGCCTGGATGGCAAGGTCGTCGCGGTGGTAGTCCTTGACGCTGGTGGAAGATTTGATTTCCACCATGCGCCAGCCCTCGGTGCCGTGCTTGTTGGGCAGCAGCACATCGGCAAAGGCCAGCCCACCGGCGGCGCGAAAACCAGCCTCGAAGATGGGCTGTCGCCTGTGGGTCAGTAGCTGTTGGGTGCGTGCCAGAGCGGCATGCAAACCATCGGACTGCAGGTCGATGAGCGCGCCTTGACCCTGCGGGTCGTAGAGCTGGCGAGCGATGTCACCTACCTGGTGGCCAGTGGTGAAACTGGCCAGGGTGGTGCTGGAGTCTTCGCGCAGTTCGGGTTGGTGTATTTCCAGCCACAAGCGCTTGGGGCATTGGCGAAAGGCCAGGAGTTTGGATTTGGACAGGGGGCGCATAGGTCGGTATGCCGTGAGGCCGTGGTGGCATTGTCCTGAAGTGATGTGTCAAATTGTGTCGCAGCAAAACGCATGAGCGTACATGCTGACCGGGCAAGCGCCGGTCCATCGGTTGCATCCCTCGCGCACCTGAAGCGTGATATCAGCAATGTCCAGCGCGTCGTTGACATGCCATCTCATGCAGGTATCTGTGAACGGGTTTGCTGGCGCGGTCTTCCTCGGCACCGGCCTTTTGGCTTTACATGAAGCCGATGGTCTTCTTGCTGCACTCCTTGAGCGCACATTCGACCTCCAGCGCTTCCACCACTGCCGCAGTGCTATCCAGTGGCTTGAAGCGACTTTGGCGTAGCACGGCGGCAAAGTCGCCGGGCGTAAGTTGGTGCAGACGTGAAAGCCAGGCTTTCTCGGCAGGGCCGGGTGCGGGGAGTTGCAACTGAATGCAATGGCGCTGGAACAGTTCCCATGCCTGAGGCTCGCGCAGGTAATCAAGTCGTACCTTCAAATCAAAGCGGCGCAGCGAGGCGGCGTCGAGCCCCTTGATCAGGTTGGTCGAGGCGATAAACACTCCCGCATATGCCTCCATTTGCGTGAGCATTTCGTTGACCTGGCTGACTTCCCAACTGCGTTCAGCACCCCGGCGGTCTTGCAAGAAGCTGTCGACCTCGTCGATCAGCAGCAATGCGCCGTCCTGTTCGGCTTCGTGAAAGGCGCGGGCGATGTTTTTCTCGCATTCGCCCACCCACATGGATTGCAAGTCGGAGGCTCGCTTGACCAGGAGCGGCATTTGCAGCTCTTGCGCAAGCCAGCGTCCATAGGCCGTCTTGCCCGTTCCGGGTGGACCGTACAGGCACAGACGGGCGCTGCGGGTACGGCCAATGCCCTGGGCGAGGGCGGCCAGGTCGACGTCGGCGTGGATGAAGGCAGGGTCGTAGACTTCCGGCAGGCGTGCGGGATCGAAGCGACGAATCGGAGAGTGGCCTTGGGCCTGCAGGGTGTTGTTGACGAGCCGCTCAAGCGCCTGGTCAGTCTGCTGCGCATCTAGCGTCCCCTGGATACTGCGCACCACCTGCGCTGCGCGGGCCACGACGGCCGGCGCCAACTGTCCGGCCTCGCTCAGACGGGCGATGGCCGTGCTGTCGAGCAATCCATCGCAATGCTGCTGCACGATGCGTTGGCGCTGCTTACGCGGTGGCACGGGTAGCTCGAACACCATGTCGAAGCGGCGTATGAAGGCCGCATCCAGCACTCCGCTGTTGGATAGCCACAGCGTGGGCACCGGGTTGTCTTCCAGCATGCGATTGACCCATGCCTTGTGCAATTGGGCAGTGCTTTTGCGGCCCAAGAAGCTGGCGCCGTCGTTGAAGACATCTTCGGCTTCATCAAACACCAGCATGGCGGAGCGTTGTGCAAGAAAGCTTTGCCCGGCGCGGAAGGCGCGAAGTCGCAGTGGGGCATGGATGGGGTCTCCGTCTTCATCCTCGCTGGAGACTTCAAACAGTTCGCAGCCCAAGGTATGAGCCAGGGTGCGCGCCAACTCGCTCTTGCCGGTTCCGGGGGCGCCATGGATGAACAGATTCACCCCACGCTGGCGTGCAATGCAGGCCTGGCGCAGATAGGGCAGGGCGATGTCGAGCTGAGGCTGAATGTGGGTGTAATCGGCCAACTTCAGGTGGCTGGGGTTGGCGGGACAGACCTTGCCACGGAGCAGTCGCAGCAGATCTGCCGTGTCGCTGAGCATCACGTCGGGAAAACTGCCTGAGAGCAGGTCCAGGCGGCTGCGCAGCCAGCCCCGACCATTGCGGTCGAGGACGACCAGGCCCGAGCGTGCAAGGACGCCCTGGGGAGCCAAGGCGGAGCGCACCTGTTCGGGTGGGATGTCCAGAATCACCGCCAGGCTGCTGCAGACACGGGCCGAAGACATTTCGCCCAGCCGGTCTGCGGTGTCGTCGAGCAACTGCTCGGCGTGGATGCAGCATGCGAATTCCAGGATGCGGCAGTCCACATCGCTCAGGTCCGCCAGCGTGGCTAACTGCGCCACGTTGGCACGGAGATGGGGCGGAAGAGGCGTGTGGGCCGCTTGCTGCTCGGCTTGCAGGTGGAGCTGACGCAACTCCCGTCGCACGGTCTTGGCATCGAACGTGCGTTCTTGCTCGTCAAGCCAATGCTCCAGGCCGAGTGCGATGGCCAGGGCATCGCTGTGAAAGCCATTGCCCTGTATCCATTCCTTGTAGCCGCCCAGGAGTTGCAATATGCGCAACAGCCACAGGCGCACGATGGGAGTGGTCTCCTCGCACGGAAGAGCGGGGTGTGGCGAAGGGCGGTACTTGCGGGGCATGGCGTCTCCTAAGGGCAGGGGATGCCATGGTGCGCTCAGGGTGCGACGAAATGTGTCGCACGCAAGGAGTGGATCGGGGTGAGCGCGGGCGATGGCTGACCGCCAGGGCACGACTGCAGCTACATGTCCTTCGCTTCATCGCCCATGGCGATCGCGATAGGCTCTGTGCCGGATCAGTACGGTCTCGCAATCGCTTTCGCGCGATCCCCCTCCTTGTGGAAGCCTAAAGATCCAGGTGCTTTAAATACGCCCGGAACGACGCACCCACCTCCGGGTGCTGCAGCGCCAGCTCCACGGTGGCTTCGAGGAAGCCTTCCTTGCTGCCGCAGTCGTAGCGTTTGCCAGCGTACTGGAAGGCGTACACCGCCTCGTGCTCCATCAGGCGAGCGATGGCGTCGGTGAGCTGGATTTCGCCGCCCGCGCCCTTGGGCTGGTTGCGGATCTGCTCGAAGATGGCGGGGGTGAGGATGTAGCGGCCGGAGACGCCCATGCGCGAAGGGGCATTTTCCGGCGAGGGCTTTTCCACGATGTTCTGGATGCGCATCAGCGGGCCGCCGGCGGGCTCGCCGGCCACGATGCCGTAGCGGCGCACCTGGTCCTGCGGCACCTCCTGCACGGCCAGCAGCGAGCGGCCCTGCTGGCGGAAGGCCTGGACCATCTGCGCCAGCACGGGCGTGCCGCCGGGCGGGCCCACCATCAGGTCGTCGGCCAGCAGCACGGCGAAGGGTTCGGGGCCCACCAGCGCCTCGGCGCACAGCACGGCATGGCCCAGGCCCAGACTGCGTGGCTGGCGCACGTAGGCGCAATCCATGTCGTCGGGCTGCACCGAGCGCACCACGGCCAGCAGCGCCTGCTTGTTGGCCGCTTCCAGCTCGCTCTCCAGCTCATACGCGGTGTCGAAATGGTCCTCGATGGCGCGCTTGCTGCGGCCGGTGACGAAGATCATGTGGCGGATGCCGGCCGCGTAGGCTTCTTCGACGGCGTACTGGATCAGCGGCTTGTCCACCACGGGCAGCATCTCCTTGGGTGATGCCTTGGTAGCGGGCAAAAAGCGCGTGCCCAGCCCAGCGACGGGGAAAACGGCTTTGCGAACGGGGGGTTGCTGCATGGTGTGTGCTCCTGAAAAATGAGCTGCTAACGCTTGTTGTTCAATGGTTTTGTATGTTTTTCATGCTGAAAACCAATGCAGGTAAGCGCTAGCAGCTCTCTTTTTTGATGTCAGCCCAAACGGGCCAGCTGGTCGCGCAGGCGCGAGAGCGTGGCGCCGAAATCAGCCACGCGCTTCTTTTCCTGGTCCAGCACGGCGGCCGGGGCCTTGGCGACGAAGGCCTCGTTGGACAACTTGGCGTTGGCCTTGGCGATCTCGCCCTCGATGCGCGCCACTTCCTTGGCCAGGCGGGCCTTCTCGGCGGCCACGTCGATCTCCATGTGCAGGCACAGTCGGGCCTCGCCCACCACGGCCACGGGCGCGGCCTGCGCGGCCTGGGCCCAGGCGGCTTCGTCGTCGAACACCTTGACCTCGCTGAGCTTGGCCAGCGCCTGCAGCACGGGGGCGGCGGCGCGCATGAACTCCTGATCGCCCACCACGAACAAAGGCAGGCGCGTGGCAGGCGAGACGTTCATCTCGCCGCGCAGCTGGCGGCAGGCGTCCACCACGGTCTTGAGGCGCGTCACATGGGCCTCGGCGGCCTCGTCGATGCGCTCGGGCTGCGACTCGGGGTAGGCCGCGATACTGACCGAGGGGCCGCTGCGGCCGGCCACGGGTGCCACCTTCTGCCACAGCTCCTCGGTGATGAAGGGCGTGATGGGGTGCGCCAGGCGCAGGATGGTCTCCAGCGTGCGGATCAGCGTGCGGCGCGTGCCGCGCTGCTGGGCCTCGTTGCCGGTCTGGATCTGCACCTTGGCGATTTCCAGGTACCAGTCGCAGAACTCATTCCAGACGAAGTCGTAGATCGTGTTGGCCACGTTGTCGAGGCGGTAGTCCTCGAAGCCCTTGGCCACTTCGGCCTCCACGCGCTGCAGGCGCGAGGCGATCCAGCGGTCGGCCTGGGTGAAGTGCAGGAAGCCGTCGTTGCAGCTGCCGCCGCCCTGCGGGGCGCTGATGCCGCAGTCCTGGCCCTCGCAGTTCATCAGCACGAAGCGGCTGGCGTTCCAGAGCTTGTTGCAGAAGTTGCGGTAGCCCTCGCAGCGCTTGCTGTCGAAGTTGATGCTGCGGCCCAGGCTGGCCAGCGCCGCGAAGGTGAAGCGCAGCGCGTCGGCGCCGTAGGCCGGAATGCCCTCGGGGAATTCCTTCTGCGTGTTCTTGCGCACCTGGGGCGCGGTCTCGGGCTTGCGCAGGCCCTGGGTGCGCTTGTCGAGCAGGGGGTCGAGCGCGATGCCGTCGATCAGGTCCACCGGGTCGAGCACGTTGCCCTCGGACTTGCTCATCTTCTTGCCCTGCGCGTCGCGCACCAGGCCGTGGATGTACACATGCTTGAACGGCACGCGGCCCGTGAAGTGCGTGGTCATCATGATCATCCGGGCGACCCAGAAGAAGATGATGTCGTAGCCCGTCACCAGCACGCTGC
>Ga0208516_100684_pt1 | contig 11942 bp, 9 predicted proteins | sample LakWasM117_HOW13_2_FD_183931 | JGI IMG/M metagenome (GOLD analysis project Ga0208516, IMG submission 183931) | Freshwater sediment methanotrophic microbial communities from Lake Washington under simulated oxygen tension - Sediment Metagenome... | ecosystem: Environmental > Aquatic > Freshwater >...
ATCGAAGCGGAAGCTGTATGCGCCGAGTGTGACGGTGTCACCGGCTTTCACTGCCAGCTCGCGTTGCAGGTTCAAGCCTTCCACCAATAACGCGCCGATCAGGAACACCGCGATACCCAGATGGGCCACGCTCATGCCCAGCATCTCGCGGGTCATGCGCCCGCCCGGTGCGCGCAGGCGCGACCACACAAACCGCAGCGTGCCCAGCGCCACCCACACCGCGCCCAGCACACCAGCGGCCACTTTCCATTGCCCTTGCGGGGCCAGAAAGAACGCCACCACGCCGAGCAGCGCGGCCAATGCCGCCCACGGTGCCAGCAGGCGCAGCGGCGTGCTCATCTGTTCACGTTGCCAGCGGGTCAATGGGCCCAGCGGAACCAGCGCCACCAGCGGGGCCATCAGCACGGTGAACATGATGGCGAAGTAGGGCGGGCCGACCGAAATCTTGCCCAGCTCCAGCGCGTCGGCCAGTAGCGGATACAGCGTGCCCAGCAGCACCATTGTGCAGGCGCAGGTCAGCAACAAATTGTTGAGCAGCAGCAGGGTTTCACGCGAGCCGGCGGTAAACGGTTTGGCATTGGATTCGGTATCGGGTGCGCGCAATGCATACAGCAGCAGCGAGCCGCCAATCACGATGCCAAGGAAGATCAGCACGAACAGGCCGCGTCCGGGGTCGGCAGCGAAGGCGTGTACCGAGGTCAGCACGCCCGAGCGCACCAGGAAGGTGCCCAGCAGCGACAGCGAAAACGCGGTGATTGCCAGCAGTAATGTCCAGCCGCCAAAGCTGCCGCGTTTTTCGGTGACGGCTTGCGAATGCAGCAGCGCGGCACCGGCCAGCCACGGCATGAAGCTGGCGTTTTCGACCGGATCCCAGAACCACCAACCGCCCCAGCCCAATTCGTAATACGCCCACCACGAACCAATGGCGATGCCCAGCGTGAGGAAGGCCCACGCTGCGTTTGTCCACGGCCGCGTCCAACGCAGCCATTGTGCGTCGATACGGCGTTCCAGCAGCGCGGCAATGGCAAACGCAAACGGCACCGCAAAGCCGACGTAGCCGGCATACAGCATCGGTGGATGCAGGATCAGGCCGGGGTCTTGCAACAACGGGTTGAGATCGCGGCCTTCGCCTGCCGCTGGCAGCAAGCGTGCAAACGGGTTGCTGGTGAAAATCAGGAACGCCAGAAAGCCCACCGCCACAATGCCCATCACGGCCAGTACACGCGCCACTACCGGCTGCGGCAATGCGCCAGAAAAACGCGCCACGGCAGCGGTCCACAGCGCCAGCACCAGCGCCCACAGCAGCAGCGAACCTTCGTGTGCGCCCCACACCGCGGTGTAGCGATACAACACCGGCAGCAGGGAGTTGGAGTTTTCGGCCACGTACTTCACCGAAAAATCACCGACGACGAAGGCATGGGTGAGGATGGCAAACGCCAGCCCCACCAGCAGCAATTGCATGTAGGCCGCAGGCCGCGCGACGGCCATCAAGGGCGCAATACCGCGCTGCGCGCCCAGCAAGGGCAGCAGCGACTGCAAGGCGGCCACCAACAACGCCAGGATCAGTGCGATCTGGCCAAGCTCGGGCAGCATCAGGGTGTGCCTTCCGTGGGGACGGGTTGCGCATCCTGTACCTGATGCTTTTTATGCGCCTGCGCCATCTTGTCGGCCACTTCCTTGGGCATGTAGGTTTCATCGTGCTTGGCCAGCACTTCTTCGGCCACGAACACCTTGCCCCGCATGCGACCGGTGGCGACGACCGACTGATTCTCGCGGAACAGATCGGGCAGGATGCCGGTATAGACCACCGGCAGGCGTGCATCGCCGTCGTCCACCTCAAAATGCGCTTCCATCGAACCGGCGGCACGTTTGAACGAGCCCTTGGCCACCATCCCGCCCAAGCGGAAACGCGCATCGCCATTGCTGACATGGGCGCCGGCGCTGCCGTTCAGGATTTCATGCGGCGTATAGAGGTAGGCCACATTGCGTTGCAGGGCCATGGCGATCAACGCGGTGGCAATCCCTGCGGCAGCAACCAAGGCAAGAATCAAAATCAAACGGCGTTTGCGAGTGGGATGCATGGTGTGTGGGTCAGTCCCGCGACAGCGGAAGGTCCGGGTTGCGAGTAGGGGAGGAGGGTTTGCGTGCATTGCGCAGTTTGGCGGCGCGCAAGGCGGCGTGAATCTGCAATTTGGGGATGAGGATGTCCCACAGCAGCACGCTGGCGAAGACCGCGTAAGCACCGATGACGTACTCGCGATAGCTCATCACGCGGCTCCTGTGGTCAATTTTGCCACCCAATCCTTGCCGGTTTCGCGGCGCAGATTGTCGGCGCGGGCGCGCGCCAGCAGCGAGCCCACAAACCACAGTTTGGTGCCGATGATCATCCAGATCAGCGGCCACAGCATGCTGGGGTCCATCTGTGATTTGCCGAACAGGCTAATGGTCTGGCCTTGATGCAGCGAGTTCCACCACACCACTGACCAGCGGATCACCGGCAACAGCGCAACCCCAACGATGGCCAGCAAGCCTGCCGCACGCGCGGCGTTGCGGCGGTCGTCGATGGCGGCATACAGGCCCATCACGCCCAGATACAAAAACAGCAGGATCAGTTCGGTGGTCAGACGTGGATCCCAATCCCACCATGTGCCCCACATCGGCCGACCCCAGATCGAGCCGGTGGCCAAGGTGATGACCGTAAACGCCGCGCCAGTGGGCGCACAGGCCATCGCCAGGATTTCACACAGCTTGATCCGCCAGATCAGCGCGATGGCCGAATACAGCGCCATCAGCGCAAAGATCGCCATGCTCATCCACGCGGCGGGCACATGGATGTAGAGAATGCGGAAGCTATCGCCTTGCTGGTAGTCGGCTGGCACCTGGAAGAGAGCGCCATACAGGCCCACCGCCATTGTCAGCACGCCCAGCAGATAGGCCCACGGTGTCCAGCGGGCGGCAAAGCGATCAAAGTACGGCGGCGAGCCGAGTTGGTGGAACCAGCGAACAAATGGGGACATCGTGGCCTGAACAGTGGCGGCGCAACGGCGGCTGCGGGCAATCCTGCCAAGGATACCAGCCCGCCTGGGGGCTGGTATCCCAATTCACCACGGAAACGGCTTACTGCACCTGGATGCTGCCCTGCATCAGCGCCAGATGGCCTGGGAAGCTGCAGAAGAACTTGAACGGGCCGCCGTCCTTGATCTTGGCCACATCGAAGCTGACCGAGGTGGATTCGCCACCGCCAATGACCTTGGAATGCGCGATTGCACGGGTATCGCCGGCCTTGACATGGGTGGCCGGGTCGGACGCGCCATCGGCGGCAATGCCGGCCATGTCGGCTTCCTTCGCAATCACCACGTTATGCCCCATCACATTGGCGGCCAGCTTGCCGGTGTGCTTGAGGTTGATGGTGAACTGGGTGCAGCTGGCCGGCACGGTGATCGAATCGGCGTTGTATTGCATCATGTCATTGCCTTCGACGGTGGTCGCGCAATCGGCCACCACGGCCGGCTTGCTGCTGGCTGCCGCCGGTGCTGCTGCAGGCGCAGGTGCTGCTTCGGCCGGGGCCGCGGCGGGGGCTTCGGCAGCGGCTGGGGCAGCCGCGGGAGCAGCCGTGTCGGCCGGGGCTTCGGACTTGCCGCAGGCGGCCAAGGCCAACGCAACGGCACCGGCCAGCAAAAGATGACGGGACTTCATGGGTAGAACTCCATAGTTGGGGGGACTGGCCGTGCGGCCAGTGGACGTATTGTCCGCCTGCGAATGTGAAGCTGACCTTGACTTGTCTCAAGTGTGAATGGGGCGGCCTGCGCCGCTTCACCGCCAAGCAGCTTTTGATGACGTCGTGCTATTGATGCGCAATCCGCAGCGCCGCTGCGGCGGTGACGGGGGCCAACACCAGCGACAGCACCAGTCCGGCACCCAGCAATAGCAGCGCGCCACTGGCATCCATGCCTTGCGCATGCGCGGCCACCGCGCCGGCACCGAATACCAGGACCGGAACGTACAGTGGCAGTGCCAGCGGCACGCCGCATGCCCACGGTGAGGGCGGCCACCACCGCCCCCAGCAGGCTGAGAATGGGTGTGCCCAGCAGCAAGGACGCCAGCAGTACCGGCAGTTGCGCGTGCGGCAGATGCAGTAATTCGCCCAGCAAGGGCACCGCCACAATCACCGGCAATGCGGTGGTCAGCCAGTGCATCACGGTGCGCACCAATACCAACCACCACAGCGGCACCGGGGCCAGCATCCATTGCTCCAGCGAGCCGTCTTCGGCATCACTGCGAAATAAATTATCCAGCGCCAAAAGCCCTGCCAGCAGTACCGCCAGCCACAACACCGCCGAGGCCACCGGCGCCAGCGACTTGGCATCACCGCCCAAGCCCAGGGCAAACAACACCACCGTCAACAGCGCAAACAGCGCCGGTTGCAGGGCATCACCACGCCGCGCCCACAGCAAGTACAGGTCGCGGGTCATCAGGGCGCGGGCGGCTTGCAGCATCATGCGGCGTGCTTGTCCAGTTCCAGCAGGCGGGTGCGGACCGGTGGCGCGGCATACGCGCCGTGGGTGGTGATCAGCGCCGCACCGCCTGCGCGCAAATGTGCCTGCACCATTTGGTTGACCAAATGGATGCCGTCCAGATCCAGATTGGCGTAGGGCTCATCCAGCAACCACAACGGCGCGGGCGAAAGCCACAGCCGCGCAAGGCCCAGACGTTTTTTCTGCCCAGCCGAAAGCGTGCGCACTGCGGCATCTTCAAAGCCTGCCAAACCGACGATCCCCAATGCCGCTTCCGCGGTTTGCGTGCGGCGATGGCCATGCAGGCCACACAGATAATGCAGGTTCTGCCGTGCCGACAGATCCGCCTTCAGCCCCGGCAGATGCCCCAAATAAGCGATGTGCCGGGCACGCGAGGCCGCATCGGCCGTCGCACCTTCGATCTCGATCACCCCCGCATCGGCGCGCAGCAAACCTGCCAACACGCGCAGCAGCGTGGTCTTGCCGGCGCCGTTGCTGCCTTGCACCAGCAAGGCTTCATTGGCATCGACGGAAAACGCCAGTGGCCCGAACACCAACACGTCATCACGCGAGAACGCAAGCGCGCGCACGGCAAGCAGAGGCAACGATGGTGAGGGGGCATTCGGCATGAATGGGCGATTTTAACCGGCTACGGCCGTTGAAAGGCAGCGCCGTCACCAAGCTGGCCTGCGCGATTGCGTACACTTCCCATCCCCACACCGTTCAGAGCTGGCGATGCGCGTTGAGACCAAACTGCCCAAGGTGGGCACCACCATTTTTACCGTGATGTCGCAGTTGGCGGCGCAGCATGGTGCGGTCAATCTGGGCCAGGGCTTTCCGGACTTCTCGGTACCGACGCGCCTGGTGGAGGCACTGACCCGTGCGATGCAGGCGGGGCATAACCAGTATTCGATGATGACCGGCATCCCGGCACTGCGGCAGGCGATTGCCAGCAAGACCGCGCGTTGCTACGGCTGGACGCCGGATGTGGAGGCCGAAATCACCGTCACCAGCGGTGCCACCGAGGCGATCTTCAACGCCATCCATGCGGTAGTGCGCGCCGGTGAAGAGGTCATCGTGCTGGACCCGTGCTACGACTGCTACGAGCCGGCGATCGAGTTGGCCGGGGCCACCGCCGTGCATGTGGCGCTGAACCCGCAGACCTTTGCCCCCGATTGGGACGCGGTGCGTGCGGCGATCACTCCGCGCACCCGCATGTTGATGGTCAACAGCCCGCACAACCCATCCGGGGCGATGTTCAGCGCGGCCGACATGCAAGCCCTGATCACGCTATTGGATGGCACCGATATTGTTTTGCTCAGTGACGAGGTATACGAGCACATCGTGTTTGATGGCGCGCGGCATGAATCGGCGCTGCTGTATCCGCAATTGCGGCAACGCGCTTTCGTGATCTCGAGCTTCGGCAAAACCTACCACTGCACCGGCTGGAAGTTGGGCTATGCGATTGCGCCGCCTGCGCTGTCGGCCGAGTTCCGCAAAGTGCATCAGTACAACGTGTTTTGTTCGTTCAATCCGGCCCAGCATGCGTTTGCCGAAATGATCGAGGCCGAGCCCGAGCACTACGAAACCTTGGGCGCGTTCTACCAAGACAAACGCGACCGTTTCCGTGCACAGTTGGCCAATACAAAGTTGAAGCTGCTGCCGGTGCCGGGCGGGTATTTCCAGTTGGTGGATTATTCGGCGGTGAGCGACCTGCCCGATTTGGAATTTGCGCGCTGGCTGACGCAAGAGCACGGTGTGACGGGGATTCCGCTATCGCCGTTCTATGCCAATCCACCTGCCGGCCAGCGGCTGTTGCGGCTGTGTTTTGCGAAAAACGAGGCCACAGTGAACGCTGCGGTCGAACGCTTGTCCAAGTTGTAATCCCACCACCGGAGACAGCCATGTCCACCGACAAGCCCATCGCCCTGCTATTGGCACTGCTGCTGACCGCCGCTGCGGTGTTTCTGGGTTGGCGGGTGGTCAGTGCCCGTCCAATGCCTGTTCCCTCAACCGGAGCCATGCCCGTGAGTAGCCGTCAATTGCAGGATATTTATTTCGGGATGGGTTGTTTTTGGGGCGCGGAAAAACGCCTGCGTGCGGTGCCTGGCGTGGCCGAAGTGGAGGTGGGTTATGCCGGTGGCGATGCACCTGAAGTCGGTTATGAAGATGTACTGCGCGAAGAACAACGGATTCGCGGCGGTCGCAGTCACGCCCGCAACCATGCCGAAGTGGTGCGGGTGCGTTATGACCCCAGGCAGCTGGATTTGATGACACTGCTGGCCACGTTCTGGGAAAATCACGACCCCACCCAAGTGGGCGGGCAGGGCAATGATCTGGGCAGCAATTACCGCAGCGCGATCTACTTCACCAATGCGGCGCAAAAGGCGTTGGCCGAACAAAGCCGCGACATCTATCAGGCCAATCTCGGCAAGGCCGGTTTCGGCACCATCACCACCGAAATCCTGCCGGTACGCAACTACAACCGCGCCGAGGAAAATCATCAGGACTATCTGCTGAAAAACCCGCAAGGCTATTGCGGGCTAGGCGGCACAGGGGTTGCGTTTGGCAAAGGTGTCAACCCGCAAGCCACGCCCGCATTGGATGCAAGCACCCTGAATGCTGCGCGGCAGTTGGTGGTGTACGAGGCCGAAGACTGCGCCTATTGCGAACGCTTCCAGGCCGATGTGCTGGCGCATTGGTCTGCGCCGGTCGCCTTTGTGAAGACGCGCTCGCAGCAAGCGCCCAGCGGCTGGGCATTGGCAAAATCACTGGTGGCCACGCCGACGATTGTGTTGTTCGAACACGGGCGCGAAGTCTCGCGCTTCACCGGCTATGCCGGCGATGTCAAAAAATTCTGGCAGTGGTTGGGCTTTCATCTGCTGACCAAAGAGCAACAACAAATTGCCTTCGATAGTGGCACCGAGCTGCCCGGCACCGGCCCATATCTGGACGAGCACCGCGCGGGCACCTATGTGGATCCGATCAGCGGCGTGGCGCTGTTTCGCAGCGATGCCAAATTCGATAGCGGCTGCGGCTGGCCCAGTTTCTTCGAACCGAAGGCCGGCGCATTGGAATTCATCGACGACAACAGCCACGGCATGCACCGCGTCGAAGTGCGCAGCACCAGTTCCGGGATTCATTTGGGGCATGTGTTCGATGACGGCCCGCCGCCCACCGGCAAGCGGTATTGCATCAATGGCAAAGTGTTGAAATTCATCCCGGATCCGCCCAAGGCCTGATTTCAGAGACTAAACCTCAGGACACCGCATGCAAAATCTCCGCGTCTCCATCGTGCAGGGTGATACCCGCTGGCATGACCCTGCCGGCAACCGCGATTACTACGGCCATTTGATTGCGCCGCTGCACGGCACCACCGATTTGGTGGTGTTGCCGGAAACCTTCACCAGCGGGTTTTCCAACGAGGCCATCGGCAACGCCGAAGACATGCACGGGCCCACCGTGGCGTGGCTGCGTGCGCAAGCAGTCAAGCTGCAAGCCGCCATCACCGGCAGCGTGCAGTTGCGTACCCCGGAAGGCGTGTTCAATCGCATGTTGTTTGCCACACCCGATGGCCAATTGATGCATTACGACAAGCGGCATTTGTTTTCCTTCGCCAAGGAGCACGAACGCTACGCCGCAGGCAGTACGCGGGTGGTGGTGGCGTGGAAAGGCTGGCGCATTTTGTTGCAGGTCTGCTATGACCTGCGCTTCCCGGTGTTTTCGCGCAACCGTTTCGATGAAGGTCAAGCCGGGCAGGCCGATTACGATGTGGCGCTGTATGTGGCCAATTGGCCAGCGGTGCGCAGCTACCCGTGGAAGACCCTGCTGCACGCGCGCGCCATCGAAAACCTGAGTTATGTGGTGGGCGTCAACCGCGTGGGCACCGATGGCAATGGTCTGCAGTATTCCGGTGACAGCGCGGTGATTGATTTTCTCGGCCACCCACTCAGCGAAGCCACCGATGCCGAAGTGGTCTCCACCATGCTGCTGCAAGCCGCACCGCTGCTGGAACATCGCGCCAGGTTCCCGGCATTGTGTGATGCCGATGGGTTTGGGCTGGGCGTGGATTAGTTAATTAGGATAATCATAAAGGTGTTGTTTACTTGAGTCGTTATTTATAAAATGGGCAACAACCATTCAAGATAAGGAAATCGGATGCCATACATTTCGCTATGCCAATTATTACAAAGATTACTAGCCCTCGCACTGCTTTTGAGTGGCATGACATATATACCTATGGTTCATGCCAACGGAATTTGCGGGCAGGGATATATAATGGGGATTGTCACGACCAAAGATCCGAAAACTAATAAAGTCAGTACAAGTGTGCAATGCGTACGGATGGATGTTATCAGTACGAGAGGTGGAGGCGCAGGTGGCGGAGGCGGTGGGGGTGCTGGCGGCTCAGGAGGACATACCTCCCATTTGTCCATGTCGGATGGCGGCGCAGGGTTCATAGGCAGCAAGGATTCTGGTGACGCGGACCAGACAAAGCTCCCGTGCGGGAACCCGGTCATCATCGACAACGGCAACAAAATTGAACCCGAATCAGACTTTGATACGTCTGGCGAATTTCCATTGCAGCTGACGCGCACCTACAACCACATGTGGAAAGGTGCGGGATTATTTGGCCGCTATTGGAACAGCAGCCTGGACTACAAGCTCACGTTTGGCGGCATGGAGTTGAATGCCTGCTATCCAAGACCGGGTGGCGGTACATGTACCATCGGCGCGGCAACCAGCATCTTTGCCTGGCGTCCTGATGGGCGCGTCGTGAAGTATGTCAAAGCAGCCGATGGCGTCTTCTACGAGAACAAGGCGGATCCGGTGGCACGGATCGTGAAGGAAACAGACGGCTCATTTACACTGCATGCCGATGACGACAGTACAGAAACCTATACCGCGTCCGGCTATATTTCAACCATCTCCAATGCACAAAAAATCCGCTGGACATTCACTTACACCGGTACGACCTATCCGTATCGCGTCACCCATACATCGGGTCGATATATACAATTTACCTGGTCGGGAACGCAACTGACCCAAGTGCAGGATCCTGCCGGAAACTTGTACAGCTATTCGTATTCCGCGAACCAGTTCGGCACCGGCCTGCATCGATTGGCTGCAACAACCTGGCCCGGGACACCCAACACAATCATCACCTACCACTATGAACTTTCCAACGATGCAAGCGCACTGACAGGCAAATCGCTGGGTGGCCTGCGTTATTCCACCTTCACCTACGATTCGACTGGACGTGCGACCAGCACCCAGCACAACGGATTCAACAAGTTCACTTTCGCCTATTCCACTGGTGCCGGGGGCACCGCGAACACCACGGTCACCAATCCCTTGGGCAAGCAGACGACATTTGTCCACGAAGGCGGGAAACTCAAGGCCGTGTCTGGTTCGCCCAGTGCGTACTGTCCTCTCACAACGCATGTGCTGACCGAATACGATGCAAACGGCTATCCAGCCCTGGCGCAGGATGCCAACGGCAACTTCACTGCATACAGCTACAACGCGAAAGGGCAATTACTCAGCCTCACCGAGGCTTATGGAACACCGCTGGCAAGGCAAGCGACGTACGTCTGGGATACGGGTTTCAATCGCGTGAAAGAGGTTGCAAACACCGACCGCAAACTCGTCTATACCTATACGGCTGACGACCGTGTTGCCAGCATCTCCGAAATCAATCTGGGTGCGCCATCGCCGGCCACCAACCTCAACGAGGTGCGTACAACAACCTTCACATACACCAAGCATGCAAACGGCATGCTGGCGACGATGACAATCAATATGCCATCCGCGGGAAGAAGCACAACCAACACCTATGACGCGCTGGGCAACACGGTGTCGATCAGCAACAACCTTAATCACACCACGTCATACGCCAGCCACAGCGGCAACGGTCTTCCCGGGTCCGTCACTGGCCCCAATGGAGATACTCATGAGTATGCCTACGATGCGCAAGGGCGCGTACTGACATTCAGGACGAAGTACAACGGATCAACGCAGAACTACATCTACACCTATAACGGCGACGGAAATCTATCGAGCATGGCAATGCCGGATGGTCAGTCGCGCACGTTCTATTACCATCCCGGCAACCGGGACTGGTTGAGCATCATGCAAGACAGCAGGGCCCCTTGGCTGGGGCAACCCGCTTGGGACGGCATCAGTTGGACCCGGGATGCTGCCGGAAACGTCACACAGATTCGTACATACATCAGCCACGACACCCCGCAGCCTTGTTCGCCAACCCCCTGCAGCCCACAAGGCGCACCAGAATCCGGCGAGGTGACGGGTGTACAGGACGTGCTGGCATTCGCACCATCATCGGTGCAGTCACCGGTGATGGCCGCCCTTGGCGGAGGGGGGTATATCGAAGATCTGAAAACACAAACGTTCATCGACTACGATGAGCTCAACCGCGTTCGCGCACGTCGCGGCAATAATCAGCAGAACGTCCGCTACACCTATGATGCAAATGGAAATTTGGAGACGATCACCGACTCCCTCAACAACATCACTCGGTTCACCTACGACGCCCTCAACCGAGTCATTGAAAACCGTGACCCGAACAATGAATCAACCCACTTTGCCTATGGCATCGCATCAGACAACATCGTTCGCGTAACGGATCCACGAGGAAAGCAGACCCACTACGTGTACGACGGATTCGGTCAACTGTGGCAGCAGGACAGCCCGGATACGGGAATAACCCATTACACCTACGATGCACAAGGCCGGCAGACATCGATGACGCGGGCAAGCAATCAGGTCACGGCCTATACGCACGACAGTCTCGGCCGCTTGACGGGTGTTTCCGCAGACGGTTCCACACAAGCATTTACCTACGACACCTGCGCCAACGGCAAAGGCCGGCTGTGCATGGTCAGCGACCCTACGGGGAGCGCCAGCTTCAGCTACACCCCGCAAGGCCAGGTGCTGTCGCAGTCCAGCACCCTGCCAGCAGGGGGCACCGGTACCCTTGCCTACACCTATGACCTGATGGGCCGGCTCAGCACCATCACCTACCCGGATTCCACGCTTGCCTCATACACCTACGCATACGGCAAGCCCGTGTCGATGAAAGCCACCATCAACGGCGCAAACCAATCCATCCTCACCCTGGCACAGAACCTGCCCTTCGGGCCTGCCACCCAATGGACGTACGGCAACGACGTCCGCCGTACCTATGCCTATGACCTGGACGGGCGCATCACAGGCGTTGGCGCAGGGGTACTGGCACAACCGCCGCTGCAGAGTCTGACGTATGGCTACAACGCCAACGACAACATCGCCCGGATCACCAACGGCATCAACGCCAGCCTGACGCAAGACTACGGCTATGACGCTCTGTCCAGGCTGACATCGGCAATGGCCACCGGCGCAAACCAGTCATTTGCTTACGACGCCAGC
>Ga0208516_100687_pt1 | contig 11897 bp, 11 predicted proteins | sample LakWasM117_HOW13_2_FD_183931 | JGI IMG/M metagenome (GOLD analysis project Ga0208516, IMG submission 183931) | Freshwater sediment methanotrophic microbial communities from Lake Washington under simulated oxygen tension - Sediment Metagenome... | ecosystem: Environmental > Aquatic > Freshwater >...
TTGCAATCACATTGGTAGCTGCTTGCGCAATACCCATAAGCGCTAGAGCCTGTTTTTAATGTTATTTCTAGCTCAAAATTGGTGGCGTGCATGGTGCCTTGCCCTTTGCCTGCCGGGGCCGGATTGATGCGCGAGCCCCCTTCCCTGCTGGAGCGCACCGTCGAGGAATGGCGCGGCCGGGGCGACCTGTGGGTCTTTGGCTATGCCTCGCTCATCTGGCGCCCCGAATTCGACTACCTGGAGCGGCGCGAGGCGCGCGTGCATGGCTGGCACCGCGCGCTCAAGATGTGGAGCCGCATCAACCGCGGCACGCACGAATGCCCCGGCCTGGTCTTTTGCATGCTGGCAGGGGGCAGCTGCCGTGGCATGGCCTACCGCATCGCAGAGGCGCAGGGCGAGCAGGCGCTGGCCAGGCTGTGGGAGCGGGAAATGCCGATCCCGGTCTACGAACCGCGTTGGCTGCTGTGCCACACCCCCGCCGGACCGGTGCGTGCGCTGGCCTTCACGCTGGCGCGCAGCAGCCCCAGCCACACCGGCGAATTGCACCCGGACGAATACCGCCGCATCTTTCGCCAGGCGCGCGGGCGCTACGGCAGCACGCAAGACTATGCCCAGGCCACGCAAGAGGGCCTGCGCGCCGTAGGCATCCGCGACCGCCGGCTGGAACGCCTGATTCGCACGGCTGGGGGCGATGCGCCTTCCGACGGGTCTGCGTAATCGGCGCCCGGCAACGCGGCTCGCACCTTGGTTGCGTTCCTGGCCAGGCGTTTGCACATCGCTCGCCGTTGGCGTACCTTGATTCTTTTTGCAGCACAGCGGCCACGCAAATTGCAGCTGCGCAGCTTTCCCGAGCTGCAATGGGACGCGGCCTGGGAAGGGGTGCAGGCCTGGCCCAGCTGAACGCATCGGCCGGTTTGTGCGGTGCTGGCTGACATCGCAAGCGTCCCAGCGGGCGCACCATTGGCAGCGTGTCCTTGAATCACCAGACCCAAACCGGGAGTTTTTCATGCAACGCTTTGCCCTCGTCGCTGCTGCTGCGGCCGCCCTCGCCCTTGCCGGCTGTGCCGGCGTCATGCCCGGCCACGGCGCCATGCACGGGCCCAGTGCGACAGCGCAGCTCGAGGCGACACGCGGCAACCATGTCACCGGGACTGTGCATTTCATCCAGATGGGCGATCAACTGCAGATACGCGGCGACATCCAGGGCCTGGCACCCCATTCCGAGCACGGCTTCCATGTGCACGAAAAAGGCGACTGTTCCAGCGGCGATGGCAACAGCGCCGGCGGCCACTTCAACCCGCACCACAGCCGCCACGGCATGGCCATGGGCCCAGAGCACCACACCGGCGACTTGCCCAGCATTCGCGCCAACGCCCAGGGCGTGGCGCACATCGACGTCAAGATCACCGGCGTGCGCGTGGGCAGCGGCATGGACGACATCGTCGGCCGTGGCCTGATCGTGCACCGCGACCCGGACGACTTCACGACCCAGCCCACCGGCAACGCCGGCCCGCGCCTGGCCTGCGCCGTGATCCAGCGCGACTGAGCGTTCGCCGCCTTAGGGCACTTGGCGCCGCGCCCGCAGCAAGGCATCGGCGCGCTGCAAGTCGGCCAGCGTGTCGATGTCGGTGACCACGCCGCAGTCTTCCACTGGCATGCTGAGCAAGGCTCCACGCTGCGCCGCGGCGCGCAGCAGAGCGCTGGCGCCCTGCTCTCCCGTCAATGCCGCCAGCGCTGGCCCCAAGGCCGTGGCAAAGCCCACCGGATGACCGCGCTGGCCGCCAAACACCGGGGCCACCACCTCGGCCCCGCCCGCCAATGCGGCAACGATCGCCCGCAGCGTGTCTGGCCGCACCAGGGGCAGATCGCCCGGCAGCACCAGCCAGCCCCCCGCTGCCGGCGTGGCACGCACCGCCGCAGCAATGGAATCGCCCATGCCGGGGTGGCCCGCGTCCTCCAGGTGCCAGGGCAGGCCACTGGCATGCACGGCAGCCAGTGTGTGCTCCAGCACGCTGCGGCCTTCCAGCATCGCCGCCAGCTTGTGCACTTGCCCGCCTGAGGCGCGGAATCGATCACCCCGGCCCGAGGCCAGTACCAGCACGCAGGGCAGAAGCGGATCAGACGGGGGTGGAGACATGGCAAAGACTCTATCGCAATGCGTTCCCCTTCCAAGGGATGGGGCACAGGCGCGGCACAATCCTGCCATGAACCCGCCCTCCACTCCCCTGTCCGCCCACCTTGCCGATCTGCGCAAAAGCTACGAGCGCGCCGAGCTGAACGAAGAGGCCTCGCACGCCGACCCTTTGCAGCAGTTCAACCAGTGGCTGAGCGAAGCCATCAGCGCGCAGCTGCCCGAACCCAACGCCATGACGCTGGCCACCGTGGGCAGCGACCTGCGCCCGAGCACGCGCATCGTGCTCATCAAGGGTTGCGACGCGCAGGGCGTCGTCTGGTTCACCAACTACGAGAGCCGCAAGGGCCAACAACTGGCTGGCAACCCCTACGCCGCCCTGCAGTTTCACTGGGTGGAGCTCGAGCGCGTGGTGCGCATTGAAGGCGTCGTGGAAAAGGTCAGCGACGCCGAAAGCGACGCCTATTACAAAACCCGCCCGCTCGACTCGCGCATCGGCGCCTGGGCCAGCCCGCAAAGCGAGGTCATCTCGGGCCGGGGCGTGCTGGTGGCCAACGCCGCCAAATACGGCGCCCAGTACCTGCTGAACCCACCGCGCCCGCCGCACTGGGGAGGCTACCGCCTTAAAGCCGACCGCTGGGAGTTCTGGCAGGGGCGCAAGAGCCGGCTGCACGACCGGCTGCGCTACCGGTTGGAGGCAGACACCTGGGTGCGCGAGCGCCTGGCTCCCTGACCGGACCAAAGCGTCGGCTCCGGCCATACTCGGGGTCGTCGCAGACAACGAAAGCACGCCAAGCCAGTTGCTGCGGGTGCAACTGCCGTACCGCAGCAGCGCCACGGCGCTGGGTCTGTTGGTGGACAGCATCGGGATCAAGTTCCGGGGAGAAGGCGGGAGAAAACGCAAGAAGCACCCGGCCGAGTACCGGCGGCAGTGGCGCAAGGCGCATCTGGCTATCGATGCCCGCCCGCTGGAAATACCTGCCATCGAAGTGACCAGCAACAGCGTCGACGACGCGCCGATATGGCCTGAACTTCCGAGCCAGATCCCTCCCGCTGAAGCAGTGGCCAGTGTCAGCGTGGACGGCGCTTACGACACCAAGGCGTGGCATTCGGCGACAGCCCTGCGAGGTGCGCAGGCGGTGATTCTCCCGCGCAAGAAACTGCGCATTGATTGGAGAATCCATGCCATAACCAAATCCTTTCTTTCTTGGTTCGCAAGCAAATATGGCGATGCCAGATACCAATAGGGGCGATACCCCGCTGTATTCGACGACAGCCGAGACGTTGCTAGCGCTCGGCTCAAACGGTGAAACCGGGCTAACGGGCTCGGAAGCCAAAAATCGTCTGGATCAGCACGGTCCAAATGAGGTTCCCGAGGAAAAACGCCATCCCCTTTTGCGCTTTTTGAAGAAGTTCTGGGGCCTCTCCGCGTGGATGATTGAACTCATCGCACTGCTGTCCGTTGCCCTTCATAAGCAAGCCGACCTGTTGGTTGCTGTCTTGTTGCTGGTCATAAACGCGATTCTCAGTTTTCTTCAGGAACAACGCGCGTCGGCCGCAGTGGCCGCACTACGTCGCCAATTGAATGTGACTGCGAGGGTGCTGCGTGACGGCACTTGGCAAACCGCAGCAGCCCGCACACTGACTATTGGAGATATCGTGCGCATAAGAGCTGGAGACTTCGTTCCCGCCGATCTCCAACTCGTTGATGGCGTCTTACAGACCGATGAATCCGCACTCACTGGTGAGTCGCACGAGGTCGAAAGGACGATCAACGAAGCGTTGTACGCCGGCGCAACGGTACGCCGGGGAGAGGGAACTGGTGTTGTGATTGCGACTGGAGCACGGACCTATTTCGGCCGGACCACGGAACTTGTCGCCAGCGCACATCCGAAACTGCATGTCGAGGAGGTCGTCGCGCGGGTCGTTCGCTGGCTGCTCGTCATCGTTGGCATATTGGTCGCATTGACACTGGTCGTCTCGTACATCAAAGGCTTGCCTTTGCTCGACACGCTCCCTATCGCGCTGGTACTGCTTATGAGTGCCGTGCCGGTGGCACTGCCGGTGATGTTCACCGTGAGCATGGCGTTGGGATCAATGGAGCTTTCGCGTCGTGGCGTCTTGATTACTCAGTTGAGCGCTATCGAGGATGCCGCGACAATGGATGTGCTGTGCGCCGACAAGACCGGCACGCTCACCACGAACCAGCTATCCCTGCGCCGCGTCGAGCCGCTGCATGGTTTCAGCGAGGGCGACGTGCTGCAAACCGCTGCTTTTGCCTCGAATGAAGCCAATGCCGACCCCATTGACCTCGCGTTTCTCCGCGCGGCAAAAGAACGCGGCGTTGGGAGCGCCGACGCACGAACCGTATCGTTCCAACCTTTTTCCGCAGCGACCCGGCGCACCGAATCCATCGTTGTTCTTGGCGGGCGAACGATTCGCTGTGTGAAAGGGGCTCTGCGAACCATTGCGGAAACAGCGGGGCTCGACGCAGTCGCCATCACGGAGCTGGAAGGACACGCCAACACAGAGGCGCGGAACGGAGTGCGCGTGATGGCGGTCGCGCGTGCCGACGATGAAGGTGCGCTTGTATTGCTTGGCCTTGCCTACCTGTACGACGCGCCACGGCCTGATTCGCGCCGCCTTATCGACGAACTGCGCTTGCTCGGTATTCGGGTCAAGATGCTCACTGGCGATGCCTTTCCCGTCGCGCGGGCAATCGCAGATGCCCTGGGGCTTGGCACAATTGTCCGTGCCCCAGACCTGCATATTGCGTTGCAGGAGGCTCAAGAGCGTGGGACAGAGATGGCCGAAGATGCCGATGGCTTCGCCGAAGTATTCCCAGAAGACAAGTTTCTTGTTGTGAAGCGGCTACAAGCGGCTGGCCACGTGGTTGGTATGACGGGTGACGGCGTGAACGACGCACCGGCGCTGCGCCAGGCGGAAGTCGGAATCGCGGTCAGCGGTGCGTCCGACGTTGCCAAGGGTGCCGCGAGCGCCGTACTGACTCACGAAGGTTTGGTAGACATCATCGACCTGGTAAAGAGTGGGCGCGCGATCTACCAGCGTGTATTGACATGGATCGTCAACAAAATTAGCCGCACGATCCTGAAGGCAGGCTTCGTTGTTTTGGCCTTTCTTGCGACTGGACAGTTCGTCATTTCTGCGTTGGGCATGGTACTGCTCGTGTTCATGACCGACTTCGTGAAAATTGCGCTGGCAACTGACCGTGTGCGCCCGTCAGAACACCCCGAAACCTGGAATATCGGCCCATTGGTAAAAGTTGCCGTTGCTCTGGGGCTTCTGATGCTGGCCGAAGCCCTCGCGCTACTTGCATATGGTTGGCATCGGTTCGCCCTCGGTGATGGCGGCGGACGATTGCAGACTTTTACGTTCCAAACGCTCTTATTTTTTGCGCTGTTCTCCATTCTGTCGGTTCGTGAACGCCGTGCGTTCTGGGCGTCACGTCCAAGCATGCTCCTTGCAAGCGCACTCGTCGCAGATGCTGTCGTTGGAGCGTTGATCGGCATTCATGGCCTTGCCGAACTGCGACCGCTGCCAATCGCCCAAAGCCTGCTGATTGCAATCGTTGCTGGCGTTCTTGTGCTCGGTCCTAACGACCTCCTGAAAACTTCGCTCACAGAACGTGCTTTGAAGCGTTTGCGCAAACTATCCCCAGAGAAGCAATGAAGGTAATCACCGACAAGCCCGTCGAGTAACCGCAGGGCGCGCATGCCGTGCCTTTTGGCGTGCTTTATTTTCTGTTTTCTGAAGTGCCCCACTCGGGCGTTCAATCGAATCACCGCAGCGACAAGGAGACGACGCCATGCCAACCGCCCCCAACGGACTCAAGGGCAAAACCCTTTTCATCACCGGCGCCTCGCGCGGCATTGGCCTGGCGATTGCCAAGCGCGCCGCTGCCGACGGCGCCAACATCGTCATCGTGGCCAAGACCACCGAGGCCAACCCCAAACTGCCGGGCACCATCTACAGCGCTGCCGCCGAGATCGAGGCCGCTGGTGGGCGGGCCCTGCCGCTGGCGGTGGATATCCGCGACGAGGCGGCGGTGCTTGAGGCGGTCGCCAAGGCGATGGAGGCCTTTGGCGGCATCGACATCCTGGTCAACAACGCCAGCGCCATCAGCCTGACCAACACCGAAGCCACGCCCATGAAACGCTTCGACCTGATGCACGGCGTCAACGCGCGCGGCACCTACCTGTGCACCATGGCCTGCCTGCCCGAGCTGAAAAAGTCCGCCGCAGCCGGGCGCAACCCGCAGGTGCTGACCATGTCGCCGCCGCTCACCATGGAAAAGCACTGGTTTCAGCCCCACACCGCCTACACCATGGCCAAGTACGGCATGAGCATGTGCACGCTGGGCCATGCTGGCGAGTTCAAACGCTATCGCATCGCCGTCAACAGCCTGTGGCCGCGCACCGCCATTGCCACGGCCGCCATGCAGATGATTCCCGGAATAGATGTGGCGCTGTGCCGCACGCCCGAAATCATGGCCGACGCCGCCTACTGCGTGCTCACCGATACCGCGGGCGCCACGGGCAACTTCTACATCGACGACACGGTGCTGGCGGCGCACGGGGTCACCGATTTCGACCGTTATGCCGTCACGCCGGGAAACCGCAACTTCCTGCCGGACCTGTTTCTGGATTGACGCTGGTGTCGTGAATTGCAAGTTCGCTTCAGAAAGCTGCCGAGAATCGCCGCCATGCTGCGTTGCAAATCCTCGCGATAGCTACAGCTATCGCTGTGGTTTGCGCCTTGCCTGACGACCATTTCGACCGCTTTTCTTCTTCATCCAACTTCCAACTCACGACACTAGGCGGTCACAAACCGCGTAACCAGGAACATCACCACCGGCAACGTGACCAGCGCCATCGCCGTGGAGACGGCAATGCTCGCCGTCACCTCGGCTTCGGCCACGTTGTAGCGCTGGGCAAACAGGAACACGTTGGCGCCAATCGGCAGCGACGCGGTGACCACCAGCACCGCCAGCGCCGGCCCGCCAAAGCCCAGCGCCATGCCCAAACTCCCCAGGACCAGCGGAAAACCCAGGGATTTGACCAAGGCCACGCGCAGCGCGGGCCTGAAGTTCGACCCTACCTTTGAGAAGGCCAGTGTGACCCCTACCAGCAGCAACGCCAGCGGCCCCAGCGCCTGACCGAGCAGTTGCAGGGGCTTGTCGACCACGGTGGGCAACGCCAGGCCTGTTTGCGCAAACAGCAGGCCGATGATGATGGGCAAGGGCACGGGGTGGAGGATGCCGTTTTTCACCGCCTGCAGTACGGTGCGCAGCATGTGCGGCTTGGGCTGACCGGGTGTGTGGGCACGCTCGCGTGCGGCGGCCATCTCAAAGACCACCGTGGCCCCCGTCAGCAGCACCAGGGCGTGCACCGAGATCAGGGTGAACAGCGTCACCAGCCCGGCCTCGCCAAAGGCCAGGCCAATGAGCGGCACGCCGATCATGATGGTGTTGCCGAAGGTATAGGCCAGAGCCCGGGCCGCCGCCAGCGTCGCAAAGCCCTGCAGCGCCAGCGTGGCAACAAAAACCAGTGCGGCGGCCGCGAAGTAAATGCCCACCGGGCCAAAGTCGAGCGTTTCGATGTGCACCGTGCTCATGGTGCGAAACAGCAGGGCCGGCGTCAGCACCATGAAGACGAGGTTGGAGAGGTCTTTGACCGAGGCAGCGCGGATCCACTCCAGGCGCGCGGCCAGAAAGCCGATGGCAATGAACAGGCCGACCGGGACCAGAGAAGTAAAAACGGGAGAGTTCAAGACGCGACTATATTTTTGATAGCTGGGCGAGCTTATGCCTAATCTTACTGTGTCACAAGAGTAATTTTGCGCTTACCCTGCCGCAGCAGGGGCACTGCCCGAGACGAGCGATCAGCTGGTAGCTCAGTCGATGGCGCAGTGTCGTGATTGACGTGGCCACGTGACGCTGGGCGCGCAGGACTGCCGCGGGGGATGTAATCCTCGGGAAGGGCAGGCATCTGGTGTTGGATGAAGTTTTTTTTACCGCCGACAGGCTTGCCAGCGGCGAGGCGTTCAGCCATCAAGAACCCGTAGGCCGCGATGCTCAAGGCGGCATGGTGGTGGAACCCCCGCCAACCTCGACCCTCGTAATGGCCAAGGCCGAAGTCCTGTTTCAGATCCTGGTAGTCCCGCTCGATGCGCCAACGCTGATGGGCGACATCGACCAACTCGTTGATCGGCGTGTCCTTTGGCAGGGTGGACAAGAAGTACTTGCTTGGCTCAGCGTCGCTCACCGGCCACTCGATGAGCAGCCACTGTTCGGGACGCAGACGTGCCTTGCCCGTATTGCCGCCAGCGTGGCGCACCCGCACTGCCGCGAAGCGGCCGTTCAGTGTGTCGTTGGTTCCCTCGCGCCAGCTGATGCTCTGGAATGCCCGGCTTGGCAGCGACTGCGCCAATGCCTTGACGCTCATGGGCTGCAGCGCCGCCGTGCGCCTGGGCATCACTGGCGGGCGGCCCATGCCGCTATAAGGTTTGGGTGGCAGCGGCTGAACGCCAGGCGGCCAGACCACAACGGCAGATGTGACACCTACCGCGTAGAGCAAGCCCATGTCGCTGAGCGTCTGGCGGAAGGCGTTGTCCACGCCGTAGCCAGCATCGGCCAGCACACAATGGCGCGGTGCGCCTTCGCCAAGCAGTCTGCGCAGTTGCTGCAGCGCGATCTGCGTCTTCGTGGTGAAGCGCACTTCATCGGGAACTCCGGCCTTGACGCGGCGTTCAGGATCCGCCGCCCAGTCCTCGGGCAGGTACAGCTGCCAGGCCACAGGCAGGCTGCCCTGCTTGCTTGCAAGCGAGATGCTCACGGCCACTTGGCAGTTGTCCTGTTTGCCCAGCATCCCGCAGTACTGACGAGTGACGCCGACCGAGTGGCGGCCCTTCTTTGGGAACCCGGTGTCGTCGATGATCCACCAGCCGCCCTGGCTGAAGTCCATCCTGGGGATCACCCACTGGCACACGCGCCGCAGCATCTGCGTGTCAGACCACTCGGCCTTGGCCACGAAGTGGTGCAGTGACTGGTGCCGAGCGCTCGCGTGCATCGGATCGACCCGCGCGGCCATGGGCTCCACGCTCTTGCGCGACAGGGGGAGCATCAGGCCCGTGCAGTAGCCACGAAGGCCGGCATGCCTGTCCGTGTGACCCAAGCCTGCGCTCAGGTGTTCAAGGTAGAGATCAAAGCGTTCTGCTGCACTCATAGATCCTCCAGCTCGAATTCCGGAAGATCAAATTATGTCATTTATGACACAGTAAGACTAAGGCGATGCTGAATAAGTCACCGCTATGGCGCGCGCCGTGCATCGGGATGGGATGCAAGGCGCAAACCGCAGCCATAGCCGCAGCTATGGCGAGGATTGGCAACGCCGCAGACCGCCCGAAGCACGGATGCGCGGCGCGTGAGGGACTTGTTCAGCATTGCCCGAAAGCGCTGGAGCCCCATTTTCATCAAAAATACGAAGCCGGAAGCATCGCACGGCTCCCACTGCGCGCACCCGCGTTCTTGAGAGGATTGGAGCCGCAAAGACTCGGCTCCTGTGCATTGCGCCCAGCCAAAACCGTCGCTTCAAGCCTCCACCGGCGCCACTTCAATGCGGTTCCGGCCATTTTTCTTGGCCGCATACAGTTGCCGGTCCACCGCCTCCATGAAGTCGGAAGGCGACATGCCCGCGCCTGGAACGACCGTCCCGACACCGATGCTGACGGTAAGGCGCTGCTCATGCGGCGACTGCGGGTGGGTGATGGCCTGCTTCTTGATGAGCCGCTCGCAGCGCTGGGCGACTTTCAGCGCCACGGTGGCATCGGCTTGCGGCAACAGGACGACAAATTCTTCACCGCCGAAACGCGCCACCAGGTCGCGCGGGCCATCCAGGGCCAGACTCAGCGTTTGCGCGATATCCGTCAGGCAGCGGTCGCCCTTGATATGCCCATAGAGGTCGTTGTACTGCTTGAAAAAATCGATATCAAACATCAGGACAGACAGCGGCTGGCCGTTGCTGCGTGCGCTCTCCCATTCCAATTCGAGGCTGACATTGAATCGGCGCCGGTTGGCGATGTTCGTCAACCCGTCCTTGAACGACAGCGCCTCCAGTTCCTTTTGCAGTGCGAGCAGTTTTTCTTCGGTCTTTTTCCGTTCGCTGATGTCGAACATGAAGCCCACCAGCGCTTCCGGCCCGCCCTCCTCGTTGCGCACCACGTGCACGACATCGCGCAGCCACACGTAGCCGTTGTCCTTGGTCAGCGCCCGGTAGTCGGCTTCGTGGTCGACCCCCGCCTGGGATTGCGCGACACAGAAATTCACCACGTTGTCACGGTCATCCTGGTGCATGCGCGCTGCCCAGTCTTCCACCGTCATCCAGCTCTCGGGCTTCCAGCCCATCAGCTCTTCGATTTGCGGGCCGATGTAGGTAAACCGCTTGCTGGCCCAATCAATCTTCCACGGAATGGCCTTGGTCGATTCCAGAAGGGTTCGGTACACCGCGTTGTCGCTATTGAGGTCGCTCACGTCTAGCATGTTCAATTTCTCCCGATCAATATGGGTGCAATGCCTGCTTACCCGATGGCGACCGGTTGGCCATGCCCCGTGTCGATGGCGTTCCAGTACCAATAGAAAAATCCGTGGTCTTTTTGCAGCAGCGTGTGCGTGACGATGCTGCCTTGCCGGATGTCGCCCCAGCAGGCGCGCGCCGAATTGCGGTTGTTGTGCAGGTCGATGCACTCCGGGCTGGTGCTGGCCGGTTTGGGCGGGATATACAGCGCACTGCCACGCGGCACCCAGAGATCGGCCAGCCGGATCTTGCCCAGCCCAGGCCAGTAGCGGCCGACCGAAATCACCAGCGGCTGCGTGGGGTCGGTGGATGCGAACACGTGGGGGAAGTCGTGGTGCTCCAGGTCGGTGCACACCACGCTAAGCAGAGTATTGCCCGTTCCCTGGTAGGGCGACCAATGCCCGGCGAAGACACCGTATTCGTATTCGATCTGCTGCAACTGCGCGACCGGACTGCTCAGGCGGACCACCTGCCCCGGCTCCACCAGCGTGATACCAAAGGCCGCCGCGACATCCCGCGTCGCCCACAGCGGCGCGAAATCGACCTGCCGGGCCGCAAACCCCAGTTGCGTTTCAATGCCGTACGGCGGCGTGGGTTTGACCCCCAACACTTCGGCCACCACGTACTCGTTGCCCATGGCCATCGCCGGGTGGGTGGCCGCCGGTTCGATCGGCGCGACGCCAGCGGGCGGCTGGCTGAGATAGGTGGGCGCGCCGCCATCATTGAAGAAAAACGGCGTTTGGGCAATGTCCACCGCCGTTTCGAAAATCTCTTTGATGAACAGCGGTGCAGCAAGCTGGGTTTCGGGCACGGGGTAATGACTCCTGCATGTTTTGGGACGTTCGCGCTTCCAATTCGGCCCCCAACAAGGCCGGAAAATATGTTACCAGGAGTTTCAATTTGGCGCTGGACGCGGCTGAAAGCGCCGAGGCATCCGTCCCCGCCTCGAAACGGAGCAAGCCGGAAGGGCCAGCAGCCGCTTTCTACGGGCACAAGCTCCGCCCTGCGTCACGGGTGGGCACAGGAGTCGTCCAGCCCCGCCATGCCCGCCACTTTCTGCAGACGCGAGCGATTGTCCAGACAGGCTTGGTGTTCGACCTCGGCCGCTTTTTGCTGGGCCAAGCGGATGGTTCTGGTGCGTTCGGCCTGCAGGCGGGCCACGCGCTCGCGTATCT
>Ga0208516_100688_pt1 | contig 11893 bp, 9 predicted proteins | sample LakWasM117_HOW13_2_FD_183931 | JGI IMG/M metagenome (GOLD analysis project Ga0208516, IMG submission 183931) | Freshwater sediment methanotrophic microbial communities from Lake Washington under simulated oxygen tension - Sediment Metagenome... | ecosystem: Environmental > Aquatic > Freshwater >...
GGGCGACATCGTGAACGTGGACGTCACCGTCATCACCAAGGACGGCTGGTACGGCGACAACAGCCGCATGTACCTGATCGGCGAATGCTCGATCGCCGCCAAGCGCCTGTGCGCCATCACCTTCGAAGCCATGTGGCACGGTATCGTGCAGGTCAAGCCCGGCGCGCGCCTGGGCGACATCGGCCACGCCATCCAGAAGTTCGCCGAAGGGCATGGCTTTTCCATCGTGCGCGAGTTCTGCGGCCACGGCATTGGCAAGAATTTCCATGAAGAACCCCAGGTGCTGCACTACGGCCGCCCCGGCACACTCGAAGAGCTCAAGCCCGGCATGGTGTTCACCATCGAGCCCATGATCAACGCCGGCCGGCGCGAAATCAAGGAGTTCGGCGGCGACGGCTGGACCATCGTCACCAAGGACCGCAGCCTCTCGGCGCAGTGGGAGCACACCATCCTGGTCACGCCCACGGGCTACGAGGTGATGACGCTCTCGGCCGGCTCGCCCCCGCTGCCGGCTTTTGTACAAGCCACGACCACCTGAAATGAAGCCCCCCCTGAGCCGCTTCGCGTCTTCCCCCCAGGGGGACGCCCCCAGTGCGGCGGGGCGGCCCTTGCACGGGGGCCGCTGGCCTGGGCCGCGTCGGTGTCAAGCCTAAGGGGCCGTATGCAGCGCGGCGGAGCCACAAAACCAACCACGTGCATGGTTATTGCTTGGTAAGGCCATGACCGAACTCCACGCCCTGCGCGACGCCTACCGCCTCCAGAAAAAAAACCTGCTGACCGGGCTGCTGGCCCAGGGCAGCTCCTCGCGCGGCATCCATGTGCTGCTGCGCAAGCTCTCGCGCCTGGCCGACGGCCTGCTGTGCGCGCTGTGGCAGCGCGCTGCCCTGCCCCCGGGGTTGGCGCTGGCGGCCGTGGGCGGCTATGGCCGCGAACAGCTCTTCCCGTACTCCGACATCGACGTGCTGGTGCTGCTGCCCGGCGACCTGCCGCAGCCCGAGGCCGTGCGCACCCAGATCGAGGGCTTCATCCGCAGCTGCTGGGACGCCGGGCTGGAGATTGGCTCCAGCGTGCGCACCGTGGAGGAATGCCTGGCCGAGGCGGCCGGTGACGTGACGGTGCAGACCTCGCTGCTCGAAGCGCGCCGCGTGTGCGGCGATGCCGCGCTGTTCACCCACTTCGAGCACCAGTTTGGTGCGCAGCTCGACCCCCACGCCTTCCTCACGGCCAAGACGCTGGAAATGCGCCAGCGCCACACCAAGTACGAGAACACCCCCTACGCGCTGGAACCCAACTGCAAGGAATCCCCCGGCGGCCTGCGCGACCTGCACCTCATCCTGTGGGTGGCGCGCGCCGCCGGCCTGGGCCGCAGCTGGCAGGAGCTGGCCGCCAGCGGCCTGGCCACCGGCTACGAGGTGCGCCAGATCCAGCGCAACGAAGCGCTGCTGTTCATGGTACGCGCGCGCCTGCACGCCCTGGCCGGGCGGCGCGAGGACCGGCTGGTGTTCGACCTGCAGACCGCCGTGGCCGAATCGCTGGGCTACCGCTCGCAGGCGCCCGACGGCACGCGCCTGCCCATGCGCGCCAGCGAGGCGCTGATGCGCCGCTACTACTGGGCCGCCAAGGCGGTGACGCAGTTGTGCCAGATCCTGCTGCTCAACATCGAAGACCGGCTCAACCCGCCCGCCCAGGCGCCCCAGCCCATCAACGAGCGCTTTCTCGACCGGGGCGGCATGATCGAGGTGGCCAGCGACGACCTGTACCAGCGCGACCCGCACGCCATTCTGGAAACCTTCCTGCTCTACCAAAGCTCGACCGGGCTGCAGAACCTCTCGGCGCGCACGCTGCGCGCGCTCTACAACGCGCGCGGCGTGATGGACAGCGCCTTCCGGCGCGACCCGGTGAACCGCGCCGCGTTCCTGCGCATCCTGCAGCAGCCCTCGGGCATCACGCATGCCATGCGGCTGATGAACCAGACCTCGGTGCTCGGGCGCTACCTGTGGCCGTTCCGCCGCATCGTCGGGCAGATGCAGCACGACCTGTTCCACGCCTACACCGTGGACCAGCACATCCTCATGGTGCTGCGCAATGCACGGCGCTTCTTCATCGCCGAGCATGCGCACGAATACCCGTTCTGCTCACAGCTCGCGGGCGGCTGGGACAAGCCCTGGGTGCTGTTCACCGCCGCGCTGTTCCACGACATCGGCAAAGGCCGGGGCGGCGACCATTCGCAGATCGGCGCCGTGGAAGCCCGGCGCTTCTGCCGCCAGCACGGCGTGGCGCGCGAAGATGCCCGGCTCATTGAATTCCTGGTGCACGAGCACCTGACCATGAGCAACGTGGCGCAAAAGCAGGATCTGTCCGACCCCGACGTCATCACCGCCTTCGCCCAGCGCGTGGGCAACGAGCGCTACCTCACGGCGCTGTACCTGCTCACCGTGGCCGACATCCGGGGCACCAGCCCCAAGGTGTGGAATGCCTGGAAGGGCAAGCTGCTCGAAGACCTGTACCGTGCCACGCTGCGCGTGCTGGGCGGGCGCGCCCCCGACGCCGCCGCCATGATCGAGGCGCGCAAGCGCGAAGCCCTGGTGCTGCTGGCCCTGAGCGCCCTGCCCTTCGAGGCGCACAAGAAGCTCTGGGACACGCTGGACGTGAGCTACTTCATGCGCCACGAGCCCGCCGACATCGCCTGGCATACGCGCCACCTCTCGCGCCACGTGGGCACGCCGCAGCCGGTGGTGCGCGCGCGCCAGTCGCTCGCGGGCGAAGGCCTGCAGGTGCTGGTGTACGCCGCCGACCAGAGCGACCTGTTCGCGCGCATCTGCGGCTACTTCGACCGCGCGGGCTTCTCCATCCTCGACGCGCGCGTGCACACCGCCAACAACGGCTACGCACTCGACACCTTCCAGGTCGTCAGCGATGCGCTGCAGGGTCACTACCGCGAACTCACGCACATGGTCGAAAACGACCTGATGCAGGCCATCGTGCAGGGCGGCCCCCTGCCCGAGCCCGGGCGCCGCCGCGTCTCGCGCCGCGTGAAAAGCTTTCCGGTCACCCCCCGCGTCACGCTGCGGCCCGACGAAAAAGCACAGCGCTGGCTGCTGGGCATCTCGGCCAGCGACCGCGCCGGCCTGCTCTACCTCGTGGCCCGCGTGCTGGCACGCCACGGGCTCAGCGTGCAACTGGCCAAGGTCAGCACCCTGGGCGAGCGGGTGGAGGACACCTTCCTGGTGCAGGGGTCGGAACTGCAGAACAACCTGCGGCAGATCGAGATCGAGACGGAGTTGCTGCACGCGCTGTCGGCGTGAGGGTTGGGGGCGGCTTGCGACCCCAAGCGGATCTATATCCGACGAGCCAACGCAGCGTTTCATCGGATGAACCAATGACAGCAGACCATCAGGTGCGCAGGTCAAGTCCTTTCCACGCCTCGAACACATCCACCTGCTTTTTCAACCAATCCACAGGCATTGGGCTTGTCCCCCAGTGGTGCAGACGTCCCACAGCCTCGCCAATATTCCACAGGTGCCGCATCTGAACGAACAGCGGCAGTGCTGCAATATCAGCCTTACTTACTTCGCCGCCGCCAGAGCGGTATCCGCGAAGATAGTGCGTCCAGCGCTCAAAAAGCAATTCATCTGGTTCTTTGAGGCTCTTGCGAATCAGATAAGACCAAGGTAGCACGCACAAGTCATAGGCCAAGAAACCTGGCCCAGCATCGTCAAAGTCAAAAAAAACAGCCCTTCTTACACCGGCTGCGTCCGTACCCATGTGATTGTTGAAACCGTGCGTGTCGCCGTGGCAGACGACGCGCGTCAGCCCACTCTCGGCTTTGGCCAGTTCATCAATCAGGTAGCTCACCAGTTGGCAATACGTTTCCAACAACTCCGTCTCCAGCCCGGGGTACGTACGCAGGTAGTCGAGGGTCCGTGCAGCCAAGTGGTGGCCGTTGAGCGTATATCGACTTGGCGGGCCTGCATAGTCGCGCGCAGCGCTGTGGATGGCGGCCAGCATGCGTCCAGTCAGTTCGAATTCTTCCAGCGAGTCGGGAATAGTGCCTTCGGCATGCCGGAACAGCGCCAAGGCACGCAACCCTTCAGGAAACTGCAATTGAATATGGGTACCCCCCTTCGCAGTCAACACGGGTGCTGCCACTCCCACGCCATTCGCTTCGAGGTGCGCCAAAAGCGAAACTTCGAAATGGGCATTGCAATCGCCGCGAGGTCGGATCGAATACAGACGCACAACGAAGCGGGCTCCGTCGGTGGAACGCAGGGCGTAGTTGTCATTCAAGCCTCGGCGAATCAGATGGCACTGCTGCACTGAAAGGCCATAGTGCTGCTCCACCCAACGTGCGATCGAGGATGCAGCTGCAGTCGTGTGGGCGGTGACTAGGCCGGAATCGTATTGCAGAGTATCGGGCATGGCGCATTTTCCATGCATTGCTGTACCCCGCTAAGACACACCCATTCTTGCAGCGCAAGATAGAAAAATGAGAAATCCGGTCTTGGCCAAAAGCCCGCATCCATGCTCCCAGTCTTCAACGGGTGGCGCGTGGCAAGCCCCACCCTCTTACAACAGCACGATGTCGTACTGCTCCTGCCCCAAAGCGGCCTCGGATTGCAGCGAAATGGGCTTGCGGATGAAATCCGACAGCCCGGCCAGGTGCGGGCTCTCCTCGTCGAGCAGCAGCTCGACCACCTGGGGCGCGGCCACCACGCGGAATTCGCGCGGGTTGAACTGGCGCGCTTCGCGCAGGATTTCGCGCAGGATGTCGTAGGCCACGCTGCGCGCGGTGCGCACCGCCCCCCGGCCCTGGCAGGCGGCGCAGGGTTCGCACAGCATGTGCGCCAGCGATTCGCGCGTGCGCTTGCGCGTCATTTCCACCAGGCCGAGCTGCGAGAAGCCGCCGGCCATGGTCTTCACGCGGTCGCGCGCGAGCTGTTTGCGAAACTCGGTGAGCACGGCGTCCTGGTGGTCTTCGCGCACCATGTCGATGAAGTCCACGATGATGATGCCGCCCAGGTTGCGCAGCCGCAGCTGGCGCGCAATGGCGCCGGCCGCCTCCAGGTTGGTCTTGAAGATGGTGTCATCGAAGTTGCGCGCACCGACGTAGCCGCCGGTGTTCACATCGACGGTGGTGAGCGCCTCGGTCTGGTCGATGATGAGGTAGCCGCCGGACTTGAGGTCCACGCGCCGGCCCAGTGCGCGGGCGATTTCCTCGTCGATGGCGTACAGGTCGAAGATGGGGCGCTCGCCCTTGTAGTGCTGCAGCTTGCCCGCCGCCGCCGGCATGAATTCATGGCCAAAAGCGCGCAGGCGGTGGAACTGCTCGGTGGAGTCGAGGCGGATGGTCTGGGTGTGCTCGCCCACGAGGTCGCGCAGCACGCGCTGGAGCAGGTCCAGGTCCTGGTGCAGCAGCGAGGTGGGGGGCAGGCGCAGCGAAGCCTCCTTGGTGCGCGCCCAGGTCTTGCGCAGGTAGGCGATGTCCTCGGCCAGCTCGGCGTCGCTGGAGTCCTCGCCATTGGTGCGCAGGATGAAGCCCCCGCCACCGCCCGAGGCCTTGTCGCCCACCAGGGCCTGCAGGCGCGCGCGCAACGCATCGCGCTCGGCCAGCGGGATCTTCTGCGAGACGCCCACATGGTCGTCCTGCGGCAGGAACACCAGCAACCGCCCGGCGATGCTGATCTGTGTAGACAGGCGCGCGCCCTTGCTGCCGATGGGGTCCTTGATGACCTGCACCATGAGCGACTGGCCCTCGAACACCTGTTTCTCGATGGGCACCTGGGGCTCGCCCTTGCGCGCGAACATCGGGGCCTCACCGCCCTCCTGGCGCTGCCAGACGTCGGCGACATGCAAGAAGGCCGCGCGCTCCAGCCCGATGTCGATGAAGGCCGACTGCATGCCCGGCAGCACGCGCGAGACCTTGCCGAGGTAGACATTGCCCACCAGGCCGCGCTCCAGCGTGCGCTCGATGTGCAGCTCCTGCACGGCGCCATGCTCGACCACGGCCACGCGGGTTTCCTGGGGCGACCAGTTGATGAGGATGTCTTGTTGCATGGTGAAGGGCGGAAGGGTCAGAGGCTGAGAGCTTTTCGGCCGTGCCCGAAAGGCGCGCCAAAACGCGCCGGATCTAGGCGCAAAACGCAGCCATAGCGCGGGCTATGGCGAGTATTTGCAACGACGAGCCGGTGTGTTTTGGCGTGCAAGGCGAGCATGGATGAAAGACTCTCAGACTCTCAGATGCGCAGGCCGGCGGTACGCAGCATTTGCGCCGTCTCGTACAGCGGCAGCCCCATGATGCCTGAATAGCTGCCGCTCAGGTGCGGAATGAGTACCGCCGCCCGGCCCTGGATGCCGTAGGCACCGGCCTTGCCCAGGGGTTCGCCGCTGTCCACATAGGCGTCGATCTGCGCGGGCGTGAGTTCGGCGAAGGTGACGTGGGAGACCGACAGCGCAGCCAGCCGGTGTGCCCCGGCCTGCAGCGCCACGGCGGTCAGCACGCGGTGCGTGCGCCCCGACAGTTCGGCCAGCATGCGCCGCGCATCCAGGGCGTCGGCGGGCTTGCCGTAGATGGTGGGCCCCATGGTGACGGTGGTGTCCGCGCACAGGATGGGGGCCTCGGGCAGACCCCGGCGGGCATGGCGCTGCACGGCCGCATCGAGCTTGAGGGCGGTGACACGTTCCACGTAGTCGGCCGGCGCCTCGTCGGGCAGCACCGCCTCGATCGCCTCGGCGTCCTCCGGCACGTCGCCGGCCACATTGGGCAGCAACAGTTCGTGGCGCACGCCCAGCTGGTCGAGCAACTGGCTGCGCCGGGGGCTCTGCGAGGCGAGGTAGATGAATTCAGGCATGAAAAATTCTAAAGAAAACCGGCCTCAACGCCCATCCATCAAGCGCAGCAAGCTATCAAATACAGAGCAGACCATACCCACGGCAGGGTCACTCGCGGTGGTAGGGGTGCCCCGCATTCACCGACCAGGCGCGGTAGAGCTGCTCAATGAGCAGCACGCGCACCATGGCGTGCGGCAGGGTCAGGTCGGACAGGCGGATGCGCTCGTGCGCTGCCTGGCGAAAGGCCGGGTCCAGGCCGTCGGGGCCGCCGATGACCAGGGCCACATCGTCCCCGCCCAGTTGCCAGCCCTTGAGGCGCTCGGCCAGGGCCTTGGTGGTGAGGTTGGTGCCGCGCTCGTCCAGCGCCACCACGCGCGTGCCGCGCGGGATGGCCGCCTCGATGCGCTCGCGCTCGGCGGCGTAGAGGGTTTCGAGGGTCTTGGAGCCGCGCGGTTCAGTCTTGACGGCCTTGAGCTCCACCTTGAGTTCGGGTGGGAAGCGCTTGGCGTAGTCGTCGTAGGCGGTTTGTGCCCAGTCGGGCACGCGCTGGCCCACTGCCACGATAAGCAGCTTCATGGGATGTCAGCGCGTGCGTCAGGCCTTGCTGCTGCGACCGGCCGGCTTCTTGGCGGCAGGCTTGGCGGTGGATTTGGCGGCGGGCTTGGCCGCCACGGGGGCCTTGGTAGCGGCCTTCTTCACGGCCGGCTTCTTGGCCGTAGGCTTGACCACCACGGTCTTGATAGCCTTCTTGGCGGCGGGCGCCTTGGCCGCCGGGGCCTTGGCGGCCGCCGTCTTGGCGGCCACGGTCTTCGTGGCTGCGGTCTTGGCCGGGGCCTTCTTCACCGGGGCCTTGGTGGCGGCGGGCTTGCCCGCGGCCTTGGCGGGTGCCTTGGCGGCCGTTCCAGCCGCGGCCTTGGCCTTGCCCGGCTTGCGCGCAGGTACTTCGGCGGCTGCGGCGGCGGCCTTCTTCTTCGCGGGCGCCTTCTTGACCGGGGCTGCGGGCTTGGCGGCGCCGAGCTTCAGGCGCACGGGGGTATCGCCCCACAGCTCTTCCAGGCGGTAGTACTGGCGAATGGTGGGCTGCATGATGTGGGCAACGGCGGAGCCGCAGTCCACGATGATCCATTCTCCGTTGTCCTCACCCTCGATGCGCGGCTTGGCGAAGCCGGCGTCCTTGACCTTGTCGCGCACGCTGGCGGCCAGGGCCTTGGTCTGGCGGTTGGAGGTGCCCGATGCCACGATGACCCGCTCGAACAGCGGCGACAGATGCTCGGTGTTGAAGACCTGGATGTCTTGCGCCTTGACATCCTCCAGGCCATCGACGATGGCGCGCTGGAGCTTGGTGACGTCTTTCTTGGCGGCGGATTCCGAGGATTTGGTGGTGGTCATCAGGTGGAGGTTCAGAGGTGGTGGGGTCAATATAGCGTGCAATGCCGCAGGTCACCAGCGGACTGCGCCGCAGGTGTTGCGCAGCCGCGCCGCAAGGCATTTGGGGTGTTTTTGGCCTTCAGGGCAGGCGGGGAAAGCGCTTCCAGCTACTGAAATTATAGTAGCGGCCTCAAACCCAGTCGCGCCGCACCAGGAAGCGCCGCGTCAGTTCGGCCTCGGGCGTGCCTTCGGCGGCCTCGCGGCGGTACTGCCAGGCCGCCAGCGGCGGCATGGACAGCAGGATGGATTCGGTGCGCCCGCCCGACTGCAGACCGAAGTGCGTGCCCCGGTCCCAGACCAGGTTGAACTCGACGTAGCGGCCGCGCCGGTAGAGCTGGAAGTCGCGCTCGCGCTCGCCGTAGGGCGTGCCCTGGCGGCGCTCCACGATGGGCAGGTAGGCGTTCAGGAAGGCGTCGCCCACGGCCTGCGTCATGGCCAGGCTCTGCCCGAAGCCCAGTTCGGAGAAGTCGTCGAAAAACACGCCGCCCACGCCGCGCTGCTCGTCGCGGTGCTTGAGGAAGAAGTATTCATCGCACCACTGCTTGAAGCGCGGGTACTTGTCGTCGCCGAACGGCGCCAGCGCATCGCGGCAGGTGCGGTGGAAGTGCACCGCATCCTCCTCGAAGCCGTAGTACGGCGTAAGGTCCATGCCGCCACCGAACCAGCAGGTGGGTTCCTGGCCGGGATGACCGGCGGCGATCATGCGCACGTTCATGTGCACCGTGGGCACGTAGGGGTTGCGTGGGTGAAACACCAGCGAGACGCCCATGGCCTCGAACGGCGCGCCCGCCAGCTCGGGGCGGTGCTGCGTGGCCGAAGGCGGCAGTTGGGGGCCGCGCACGTGCGAGAAACCACAGCCCGCGCGCTCGAACACACGGCCGCCCTCGATGATGCGGGTGATGCCATCGCCCTGCAGCGGCTCGCCGGGCTCCTTGCGCCAGGGGTCGGTCACGGCGCGGGCGCCGCCCTCGCCCTCCAGGCCTTCGAGCGCGGCGATGATGCGCGCCTGCAGGCCGGTGAGGTAGCCGCGCACGCGGGCCACGTTGCCGTCGCTGTGGAAGGGCTGGCTCATGTGCTCTTGATCGCGCGGTGGCCGATGTCGTGGCGGTACTGGGCGCCGTCGAAGTGGATGCCACGCGCCACGTCGTAGGCGCGCTGCTGGGCCTGCTTGACGCTGTCGGCCAGCGCCGTCACGCACAGCACGCGGCCGCCCGTGGTGCGGGGCACGCCGTCCACCAGCTCGGTGCCGGCGTGGAAGACCATGGCATCGTCCGCATCCTGCGGCAGGCCGGTGATGGCGTCGCCCTTGCGCGGCGCCTCGGGGTAGCCGTGCGCGGCCATCACCACGCCCAGCGCGGTGCGGCGGTCCCATTCCAGTTCCACCTGGTCGAGCTTGCCGTCGACGGCCGCGCCGAGCAGGTCGCACAGGTCGCTCTTGAGGCGCATCATGATGGGCTGGGTTTCGGGGTCGCCCATGCGGCAGTTGAATTCGAGCGTCTTGGGGTGGCCCTGGGCGTCGATCATCAGGCCGGCGTAGAGGAAGCCGGTGTAGGGAATGCCGTCCTTTTCCATGCCGCGGATGGTGGGCAGGATGATCTCGCGCATGGCGCGGGCGTGCACGTCGGCCGTGACCACGGGCGCGGGCGAGTACGCGCCCATGCCGCCGGTATTGGGGCCTTCGTCACCATCCTTCAGGCGCTTGTGGTCCTGGCTGGTGGCCAGGGCCGCGACGTTCTTGCCGTCGCACAGCACGATGAAGCTGGCTTCCTCGCCGGCGAGGAATGCCTCGATGACGACGCGCGCGCCGCCTTCGTTGTGCGCCACGCCGTACTTGTTGTCCACCAGCATGAAGTCCACGGCATCGTGGGCCTCCTGCAGCGTCATGGCCACGACCACGCCCTTGCCCGCCGCCAGGCCGTCGGCCTTGATGACGATGGGCGCGCCCAGACGGTCCACGAAGGCGTGGGCCGCGGCCGGGTCCGTGAAGGTGTCGTAGTCGGCCGTGGGGATGCCGTGGCGGCGCATGAAGGCCTTGGAAAAGGCCTTGGAGCTTTCCAGCTGCGCGGCGGCCTTGGTGGGCCCGAAGATGCGCATGCCGTGGGCGCGGAATTCATCCACCACGCCGGCGGCCAGCGGCGCCTCGGGGCCGACGACGGTCAGCGCGATCTTTTCCTGCTGCGCCCACTCGCGCAGCGCGCGCACATCGGTGATGGCGATGTTTTCGAGGTGGCTGGAGAGGGCCGTGCCGCCGTTGCCCGGCGCCACGAAGACGCGCGTGACCTTGGGCGACTGGCTGAGCTTCCAGGCGATGGCATGTTCGCGGCCGCCGCCGCCAATAACGAGTACTTTCATGGGGGGCTTTACAGTGCGGCGTTGTGGAAGACGTCCTGGACGTCGTCCAGGTCTTCCAAGATGTCCAGGAGTTTTTGCATGCGGGCGGCATCGTCGCCGGCCAGCTCGATGGTGAGGTCGGGGCGCATGGTCACGTCGGCCGCGTCGGGCGTGAGGCCGGCGGCCACCAGGGCGTTCTTCACGGCCTCGAATTCGGCGGGCGCGGTCAGCACCTCGATGGCGCCGTCCTCGTCGGTCACCACATCGTCGGCGCCTGCTTCGAGCGCCACTTCCATCACCTTGTCCTCGTTCGTGCCCGGGGCGAAGATGAGCTGGCCCACGTTCTTGAACTGGAAGGCCACCGAACCTTCGGTGCCCATGTTGCCACCGTGCTTGCTGAAGGCATGGCGCACTTCGGCCACGGTGCGCACGCGGTTGTCGGTCATGGTGTCCACGATGATGGCCGCGCCGCCGATGCCGTAGCCCTCGTAGCGGATTTCCTCGTAGCTCACGCCTTCGGCGTTGCCCGTGGCCTTGTCGATGTTGTACTTGACGCGGTCGGCCGGCATGTTGGCGGCCTTGGCCTTCTCGATGGCCAGGCGAAGGCGCGGGTTGGCCGAGGGGTCGCCCCCGCCAGTGCGCGCCGCGACGGTGATTTCACGGATGATGCGGGTCCAGATCTTCCCGCGCTTCTCGTCCTGGCGGCCTTTGCGGTGCTGAATGTTTGCCCATTTGCTGTGTCCGGCCATGGGGAGTCCTTTGTATTGATTTAATCTACTGGACGCGATTTTACTTTTGCCCGCGTCCATACCCCCGAGGAAACCCGAAATGGCCGACCCCCTGCTGATTGCCAAGCATGCCACCACCGAATGCCACCTGCTCCCCGGGCTGGCCAACCGCCATGGCCTGATCACGGGCGCCACGGGCACAGGCAAGACCGTGACGCTGCAGACCCTGGCCGAAAATTTCTCGCGCATCGGCGTGCCGGTGTTCATGGCCGACGTGAAGGGCGACCTCACCGGCGCCAGCCAGCCGGGCAAGATCGGCGACAAGCTGGCCGCCGTGCTCCAGGAGCGCGGCCTGGAACTGCCCGCCCCCCTGGCCTGCCCCACCACGCTGTGGGACGTGTTCGGCGAGCAGGGCCACCCGGTGCGCGCCACGGTGTCGGACATGGGGCCGCTGCTGCTGGGCCGCATGCTCAACCTGAACGAGACGCAGCTGGGCGTGCTCAACCTGGTGTTCAAGATCGCCGACGACAACGGCCTGCTGCTGCTGGACCTGAAGGACCTGCGCGCCATGCTGCAGT
>Ga0208516_100693_pt1 | contig 11832 bp, 16 predicted proteins | sample LakWasM117_HOW13_2_FD_183931 | JGI IMG/M metagenome (GOLD analysis project Ga0208516, IMG submission 183931) | Freshwater sediment methanotrophic microbial communities from Lake Washington under simulated oxygen tension - Sediment Metagenome... | ecosystem: Environmental > Aquatic > Freshwater >...
CACGAAGGCTGGGATCAGGGGTTGTAGCTGTCGCCACAGTTCTTTGCTAACGGGTCGTCTTGCCATGAGGGCAGCGAGCATAACTGCTCTGCGGGGGCCTGTGACGAAGTGGTGTTAGCCACTCTTATTACGCGCCCTTGCTGGCGCGGCCAGTTGCTTACCGCGAATAGGCTTCTGGCATCGGCTTGGTGAAAGGGGGCGATGCTCTTATCGCCGAGTAGGCGGGACATCCATCCCATACCACCCCAAGTCACCGCACCTTATGCGCCTTACCAGGGCGCAGTGGGGAGCGGTATCTCCCCGCAGCAAGTATCTCAGATGGCCGCCTCATCCAATCTGCACTCAGCTCTCGTACTGCACGCCGATGTTGCTTGCCCACCCGATGGGCATTCGTCCGGCGCAATGGCGCTCCTGGGCATGGGCCAGGTCAGCGCGCCGCGTCTCCGCGCGGTTGCCAGTCCGTCAAAGCACGGTACACGGCATAGGGAAGGAACTGCGGGCGGGGCGCCCTGTAGAGAGTAGGCGGGAGGCAGTGAAGGGTGTGCGCCAGCGCATCTGGAGCCGACGATGGAACACCGCCCTGGCATTCCGGTGACGAACGCAGTGAGATGACACCACGGAGCAAAAAAACGGTGCGGCATGTTGATGCCGCGCAGCTGCTACCAGATGCAGCACGCCCTCCCCGAGCGCATCGGGGCGAAACAAAAGAGGCTTCTCGATGCGGGAGGCCTCTCTTGTTTCCGCCAACACCCATGACCACCATGCCCCGCCCTGCCAAGAAATCCACTGCACCGGCCAACGAGCTGGCTGAAGTTGCCCGCCTAGTGAATGCTGACCAGCCGCGATTCAAACAAGGCGACGTTGTATTCCTCAAGCACGAGAAACTGGCATTGCGCACACCACCCGGCCACAGGAAATCAGCGGTGGTGACCAAGCTGCTGAACCCTGAAGGTTCGGTGACGCTGCTCGGCGCACAGGTCATGCGCCGGTGGGACTTCGCATACTTGGCGCAGGATGCCGATACAGGGAAGTTCACCGAGTTCACGGGCGACTCAAGCCATTTCCGGCTGGCCACTCCCGAGGAGCTGGCCGCATTCGATCCGCCAGCCTGCGCATAACTGGCGCCTTTCTGCAAGAGTAACCGCCCACTGGCTTGGTTTCCAAGGAAAGCAAACACAATCTCTCAGATATATGTATTGACAAAATTATTCGAACAAAGTCTACTCAAGGAGGTTTTTCCATCACAGACTAGAGGGTCCTCAAATTGCGCAAGTCGATTGTTTCGCTATCTTTGCCACTGTGCGTCTTTTCATGCAGCGCCATAGCTGCGGATCAGACGGTTTTCTGGGCAACGTTCAATGAACCTCTGAGTACCAGAATGTCTGGAGAGTCGGGAAATGCCAATTCTCCCGGCAAAGTAGTGATAGACACTTGGGGGCTTGGCGTACTAAATAAAAAACCGAGCTGGGAGGTGGGCGAATTCACAGGCATGTTCCTAACGCAAGCGGAGAAAAATACTGCGGAATTGGCGGTTAATACTGACTGGGTGGGATCATCTGCTGTACAAGGAAGTGGTAACAACTTCGCGCTGCAATTGCATACTTGGTCATCTGGATCGTCCAACTACAGATTTAATACCAAGGCGATATTCTATCGCTGGACAGCTCCAAACCAGATTTCTCCTTGGAACACGTCAAACTATCCTACAGGAACACAACTTTGTACGGGAATTTTTGCGGCAGTGCCAGGCTCATACACAGGCGATGGATCTGCAAATTATGGAGGCGTTGACCTCAAGTTCATTGACACACATAGCGGGCAATCGCTGGTCGTCAGTGGGCACTACTATCACAGCCTCGGGATTGGAGAGGATACCAATCACGACACACTTACGGGTTGGTCACAGATAATTAGTCACTTCGGCTCACAGAACTACATCAAGTCCTCACTAGGATCATCAACTGGCAAAACAATGCCTTGGAGCAATTTCGAATGGTTCGGATATTGTGTGGGCAAACCCGAGATAGATAAAGCAATTAATGCCATAAAAGCACGATTCACCGACAAATCCATCGACCTAAGAGCAGATCGGTTAAGGTTTGATTTTGCGCTTGCAGGCTCCGAAATATACACAGGACCGAATGACATACACAATGGATGGATGGCAGTAAAATTCAAAGATTGGACGGTTTACACGAAGACCCCGTGAGTCAATAATTATTCAACTACTGTTAGTCGTTGATTAGACAGTTAATTTTCCGCCGAGCCCGGGTTTCTCCTCCCTCCCTCTCTAATTCCCAGGCGCGCCTTTCAAGGCATCGGCACTTTCCATCAAGGCCCTGCAACTTCACCAGTTGCAGGGCCTTTTTGTTTCGTGGGGGTCGCCTTGTGCGGCATTTGGCCCGCCCTGCAGCAATGTGGGGCGGGCGCTTTTTTGGAATCCACCATGAGAACCAGATTCACCCGGCTGCGCGGAGATCGCGGCCAAGCCGCCTATGAGCCGCGCTCTCTTGCCGAATGGAAAGAAGAAGAGCGCCTGTTGGCCGAAGCTGCAGCCCAGCGCCGACAGCAGCAAGCCACCAACCCCACGAATCCGCCTGCTGGCGGATTTGTCGTTTCAGGAGAGCCGAAATGCAGCGAGTGATCCCCACCGAACCTTTCAACCCCGACCCCGATGCGCGCTTTCTGCGCCAAGCGTCGCGCCCAGGCCCTGTGGCCGAGCCGGACCCGGTGCCCACGCCCGGCAGTTGGCTGCTGCTGTGCCTTGCCCTGCTGGTGGCCCTGGTGCTCAGCGCCTGCGCGGATGCCGGCGCGGCCCAGGAACCCGTGGCCAGCGCAGCGGACGTGCAGCGCGCGCACAGCGCTGCCCAGGCCTGCCCGCCCGGTCATGCCGTGGTCTGGATCGGCCCGCAATCCATGGAATGCCTGCGCGAGCTGCCATGAGCAAACTTCTCGGCTTTTTCCTCTGGTCGGCCTTCTCCGCCTTCGGCATCGCCGCTGCGGTCGCCATGTCCGGAACACCCCTTTTCTGACCTGGAGCACCAGCTCATGAGCCACACCGAAACCACCTGCCAGGCAGGCCCGCAGACCATCCCCAGCATCGGGCCGAACGGCCACGCGCACGCCATGGCCCATGTGGCGGTGCCGATCCTCGACATCCTGAACGGCTACAGCGCGCACAGCGGCAACGCCGGTGCCCTCCACGGCGGGCTGTACGCCATGGGCTGTGCCCTGGCCACTGCCGGCGTGGAGTTGAGCACCCAGGTTGCCGACGCGGGCGGCGCGCTGGCCGCGCTGTTCGACGGGTACGAAACGATGCGCCAGGCCCTGGCTGTCACCGACGAACCTGCAGCCTGACAGCTCCCTGTTTCATCCACCGACCCGCCACGCGCGGGCTTTTTCTTGTCCCGAAGGAAGAAGGCATGTCCTCCACCATTCCCACCCCCGCCAACGGCCCCAACCCCGGCTCTGGCACCGCGCCGGCCAGCACCAGCCCCACACCGGGCCAGGTGGCGGCCAACAGTTCCGCATCCTCCATCGTGAACGACCCCACTGAGGTGCTGGGCGAGTTCGACGGCGGCCAGTTCATGCTGATGCTCGCCCGCGCTCTGGGCTCCGTGAGCGCCGCTGTCGTGGACAACGAGCGCAAGGGAAAGATCACGATCGAGCTGGACATCAGCAAAATCAAGAAGACCCACCAGGTCACGATCAAGCACGCCATGAAGTTCTCGCGCCCGACCCTGGACGGCGAAGCCAGCGAGAAGGTCTCCCGCGAGACCGTGATGCACGTCGGCAAGTTCGGCAAGCTGACCGTCATGCCCGAGGCCCAGATGGACCTCATCCCCCGAGGCGCGTAGCCGCCTCCCCTGTCGCTTTTCCCGCTCCCTGCTCGCCGCTCCAGAAGCCGCGGGCTTTTTTTTCGCCCAAACCGAGGACTTTTCATGTTCGATCAATCCGCAATCCAGCAGCTGAGCCAGGCCGAAGCCACAGCACAAAGCAACGAGGCCGTGCAGCACGCGCTGACTGCCGGCCAGGCGCTGGTGGCCCTGCCCGACGAATTCACCCTCACTAGCCTGGAGTCCTATCTGCCGCTGCGCCGCCGCGCTCGCAACAGCATGAGCACCTCCTACGTCGAGGACTTCGCCCGCTACGTGCGTCAGCACCGCGAGAACGGCTGCACGATCTATGTGAATGCCGAGGGCATGTCCGCGAAGGCCGTCCTGAACCAGGGCACTCCAGCCGAGCCCGGCCATGGCGACAACACGGCCCTGGTGAAGCTCAAGGCCACCGCCCTCTACACCTCGCTGCGCAACCTGGTCAGCCAGGTGCGCGGCCAGAAGGTGCTGGCTGAATGGCTTGAAGAGTGGCGCGACGTGGTGATTCCGTTGGACAAGGACCTGGGCGAGCTCAACATCGGCCACGTCGTCAATGGCATCCGCAGCGTCAGCATCGAACAACTCAACAAGTCCACGACCACCGTCGAGGCCCTGTCCGCAGAGCGCAGCGAAATGGAAAGCGTGGCGGCCAAGACGAACCGGGCTGATGCGGTGCTGCCGGCCTTCCTGAAGCTGACCACCAAGCCCTACAAGGAACTGGCCGAGCGCACCTTCTACGTCCGCGTGGCGATCCTCACATCCCAGCGCGAACCCACCTTCTCCATGGGCATCCTGGGGCTGGAGCTGCACGAGGAGCAGATGGCCGAGGAATTCGCCCACGTCGTGCGCGCCAGCTTCGCGCCGGTGGCCGATGGCGATGGCGTGGTCCCTGTCCAGGAAATCCCCGACGTTCTGATTGGCGCCTTCTCGGTCAACAGCTGATCACCAGGTGGCCCACCCGGGCCACCCCTTCGGCTCCCGCAGCTCATCTTAAGGAATACCGACATGACAACCTACAAAGACCTGCTCGCACAAAAAGCTCAACTCGAATCCCAGATTGCCCAGGCCCAGGCCGAGCACAAAGCCGAGGGCATCGCCCAGGCCCGCGCGCTGATCGCAGAGCACGGCCTGACCGCTGCCGATGTCTTCCCGGCCCAGGGCAAGAAGCCCAAGGGCAGCGTGGGTGCCCCTAAGTACCGCGACCCCGCCACCCGCGCCACCTGGACCGGCCGGGGCAAGCCCCCTCTGTGGATCAAGGACGCAGCGGACCGCGCTCCATTCCTGATCGCCACCGAATAGACCGCAACCAAGAGCCAACCATGCGCATGATGTGCCCCCACTGCAATGAGTTCGCATACACCCGCACCAGCCTGCCGCTGACCAACACCAGTCGTGAAACCATATTCCAGTGCCGCAATATCGACTGCGGTCACGTCTTCTCAGCGGTGACGGAGATAAACCGGACGATCGTGCCAAGCGCCAGGCCGAACCCTCAGGTGATCCTCCCCATGGGTGCGCGGATACGGCGAGCCGAGGTGGGTCCGCAACCTAAAACGTCCTGCAAGCCACTGTCTGAGCCCAAATTCCGCAATCCAGATACAGGCGCAACCTGGACTGGACACGGCAGGGCACCCGGGTGGATTGCTGGCAAGGACCGCACTCCCTTCCAGATCACACCAGCCTGACCAAGGTAAGAGCACAGCGCGTGCGGCGCGCTGTGCGTGAACATCAGCTCTTAAATCGGCGCATAGAAAGACGAGTGTTACAAACAAGTAGAGCATGATTACATATGCGTAGTAGCTCATCCAGTCTATTAAGCATATTTAGTGATGGATCTTCAAACTCGAGCCTTAACATGCTCGACGCCTGTAGAACTTTTTGCAAGTCAATAGCTACCTTGGTGTCCGGCAATTCCCAGTATGGATAATCCATTATTTGTTTTGTTGTTACATCCAAAGTACCAAGCATGCTTCTGATGGCAGAGTGCTTAGTAGAATTGGTGGCGATGGCAGTAAAATGTAAACTCTTAGAAGCAGCCTTGTCTCTCAAAGTGGAAATTATAAATATTGCTCTTTCCAAGACAGCAATTTCTTTTTCCGTCTGTTCAGCTGCTTTGTTTTTTTGAGCCTCGCGCAGTTGATAATTCGTTTGCCACCAAACACCAATGATAGCTCCGATGGCTCCTATCGCTTGAAACCAGCTGGCCAACTCGGATGAATTACCAGGAAGCCAATCTGTTAATCCTGGAAATGCCATTAACAGCGCTGTAATAACTATTAGTGCGCATAGAGCACTGATAAACCACAGTGCACCGTCGAATTTGACGCGAATTTCCATAATTCCTCCGTAGGCGCAATGTTAATCGACTGCCGATTGCGGCAGTCCTGCCCACACACCCCCATCCGAAGCTAGCCACCGATCCGGATAAGCTGATCTATCCGGATTCAGTAAGCCCTAAATGAATCTAAGGGGCGACCGTTTTCACCCGAAATTTTCAATATTCTACAAATAATCTCAAAATATTTTGGCTGTATGCCCGGAATATTTCTATATTCACCGTGATCATTTAATGAGCGAATGGTTGGAAATTGATGCCAGAGATTTTTGCCAGTGATATATTCATTTACTTGAATATGAGTGCAATACCCTTCATTGTAATAGATATCGATGTATTTTTGAATTTCTTCACTTTCCTCATGCCTCAACAGGTTTTTCGATTCTGCATCATTTTGTTTAGACAAAGTTGTGTACTTTTCATAGAGCGCTACCATCTTTGAAAACCTATCGTCGCCTTCTCCATTGAGCAATTGAAGCTCTTGCCAAGAAAGCTGCGTTAGATTTGTAATGTGAATTGTAATGTTGCGCCCCTTTCTGTTTCTAACTTGAACTATTTTATTCAAATGGAGATTTGCTATTTTTCTGTAGAGTGCCGCGCTGTATTCAATTTTCATTAATATCACCTTCTTGGATCAAATAAATAATACTCAAAACCAATATAGCACTGGTAATAATTTCCGATTCAGGACATTTGAACCAATAATTGCCTCTGGAATCTCGGGCAATAGTTTTCTGTATTTATATCGAAACTGTCAATGCAGAGCACCTGAAGATAACGCATTTGGACCGGAGTGGATTCTTCGCCCGATCTTAAAAAGTGGTAGCGACCTCTGCCCACCCCCCTTTCACACGACCCCTTTCCCGACGTCTGTTCGACACCAGTTGGGCGGCTGAAGCCGTCTCCCGCAGCCTCACTTCTCGGCCCGCCTCACGCGGGCCGCTTCATTTCCAGATCGCCATGACCGACTCGAAACTGCCCCCTCCCGCCTACTTCGAAGAACTGGCCGCGATGCAGCTGCTGGTGCCCCGCGCCAAGGTGCTGGCGGCCCTGGCCGATGCCTACGGCCAACCGGGTGCAGCCCTACCCCTGGCCCAGAAGGTGAAGGAATCTGTGCTGCTGAGCCCGCAGCGAAAGCCGGCAGCTGTCCTGGAACCGATCCTGACTCCAGCAGAACGCCAAGCGGTGGAAGCCTTGTGCGACGTGGCCGAGGCGGCGTTCCACGTCGCAGACGACAGCCCATTCGCTGGCGACAGCGTGCCTGTCGGCCACCGCGACATGGATGCCTTGGTTGCCGCCATGGACAAGCTCGGCTCCCTGACCAAGGGCCAGCCTGACCTCGCAATGCTGCCTGGGGAAAGTGCGCGACGGACACTGCGCCGGCTGCTGGTCCTGGCCCGGGTTCTACAAGCCCCGGCCGCCACGCCCGGCGATGCTGTTCGCTCGTTCCGCGATTACCTCGGCACGCATGACGGTATCAAGCTGGGCGGCCATGCCATGGACGACATGGCCCTGGATCTGGCGCGCATCGCGCTGGACTTCAAGCACCTGGTGTCCGAGCCAGCGCCTGCCGCTGCCGCACCGAAAGGCGTGGTGGCATGGATGCACCCAGGGACGCTGGATGTGATCCTCGACGAGCGCAAGGTGGCGTGGATGGACTGCTACGGCGCGGGCGAGAAGGCCAAGGCCGAGCGCTACACAGTCCCCCTTGGACACATCGGGCAGCCTGGAGCAGTGATAGACGCTGCGAGCGACTTGATTGCGCTGCGCGACGAGTACGCGCAAAAGACGCAAAACGCGGTGCCTGGAAACGAGTATTGGGGCGCGCGATTTGACGCGAAATATCAAGCGCTGGCCGCCGCCCTCGCCGCCGCGCCCGCCCTGGAAGCGCATGCAGTGGATGCGGCTGTCGTGTGGCCGAAGATGCGCGACGTGGGCCGCATCGGCGACATGAGCCCGAGTGCCCATCTCCGCATCGGCCTCGACAGCGACAACGATGTGTACGCCAGCATCTACGACGAACGCGGCGGCGGCTCCATCGAGTTCTGCACGCCGGGCGCTGGAGGGGGCAACTCGAGTCGCACGCGCAAAGCAATGATCGCCCTGATGGTTGCCATGGAAGCGGACAACGCAGCGGACCCGCGCCGGGACTGGTGGGCCGAGCGCAATGGCGCAGCCCAGGCGCAGCAGAAAGGACCTGCATAGCCATGGCCAGCAAGAAGCGACACGACTGGCGCGACAAGCGCGCGCCACACCGCGACGACGAACCAATCACCTGGCCCGCTCCGGCGGGCCTTTTCACGCCTGTCGCCATCTGCAGGCGCTGGAGGAACACGCCATGACCAAGAAAGAAAAAATCGAAGCTGCCAGCGGCGGGGACGCGCTGGCCATCGTGACGATGCGCCCCATCTCGATCAGCCTTCAGGAGGCAGCGCGGGCGGTGGATCTGTCCGAGTCGCAGATACAAAAGCTGGTGCAGACCGGCGATTTCCCCAGGCCTCGGCAGCTCAGTGCGCGCCGCGTGGGCTTCATCGTTGCAGAGGTGGAGGCCTGGGTGATGTCGCGGCCACCATCCGAGTGCCTGCCGGCGCCAGACAGCGGCTACGGCCGCGCAGGGAAGCCCGGCAAGTCCACCTCACCACCTCCCGGCTAAGCGGGCAGGCCCTCAAGCTTGCGCACGGTCTGGTACAGCCTCTTCACCCAGGCCTGCTTCTGGGCGTCGAAGGTGTGGAGGTTGTAGCTGGCCACCATGACCCCGGGTTTGTGGCCGATGATGGCCTCGCCCACATCCTCCGGGCAATCAATGGCGCTGAGCAGCGTGCGCGCCGTGCGCCGCAGTGCATGGGGCGACCAATCCACCACAGGGCAGATCAGCCCGTCACCCGCTCTCCGCTTGGCCTTGGCGGACTCCGGCATCAACGAATAGACGTAGCTGGAGAACGTGTTGCGGTGGTACGGCCGGAACTTCTCACCCCGGCCCGTGAAGAACAGCCATCCTTCCCAGGCTCCGGCCACGCGGCGCTGCACCATCTCCAGCGCTTCACCGAACAGCGGAACACGGTGATCCACAGTGTCTGCATCCCGTTCCATCTTGAGCAGGTGTGCGGGGAACGTGATCCACCAGCCGTCCTCCTCCTGCGACACGTACTCAGTGCGCAAGGCAAAAATCTCGACACCCCGCATGCCGGTGTAGAGATACAGCAGCAGCCCATCCAGCGCGCTCTGCGACATATTGGCCCGGGCCCACGGCAGGAGCTTGCGCAGCTCCGCCTGGGACAGCACCCGGCGCCGAAACCCCACATGCTCCCCACCGACGATTTTTCCCTTTGAACGCAGTTGGCCCTTGAGAAGGCTACGCCACCAGTTTGGCGCTGCGCCATCGATCTTCCCGGCATCGAGCCCCCAGTCCCAAGCCTGCCCCAGCAGTGCCCGTAGCTTCTTGGCTGCCGCAGGAAGGTCTCGCCGCTTGTCGAGCACGTCGTAGGCCTGGGCGCGGGTCACGTCACGCGGCGCTGTCCTCGCAAGCTCCGGCTCCTCATCCAGCATTCGCTCCAACGCGCTCCATGCCCGGGCCGCGCCCTCGGCTTGACGGAGCCCCGCCAAGTGATCGCGGAAGCCTTCCAGCAATGCGCGCACGGTCGTAGCCACTGCTGGACCATTTCTGGCCATGGTTGCCTGGCGACGCGCTGCAACTGGATCAACACCAGCACTGCGGCCATCGCGCTTTTCTCCCCAAGCCGAAACGGCTTCAGCCAGCGACATCTCCGGCCAATGGCCGAGCCTGACCTGTTTCATCAGTCCAGCAGAGTCCTTGTAGCGATAGGTCCACGTCTTGCGCGATTGGGACGCGACCAATCTCAATCCATCGCATCCCTGCACGAGCAGATGCGAGCCTGGCTGAAGCTGCTTTGCGGACCGCGAATCGAATAGCACTAGAATTCCCCAGAGTCATGGCGTAGGCTTTATTGCCAAAGGCGTAGGGGAAGCAAAAACCTACGCCAGAACCTACGCCAAAGTCCTAAGTGTAGATAGATTTCGTTGGGTGCTAAGTTGAAGTTTTGCGGCAAGAACGGCGCGAGATTTCGAAGAAAGACAAGCACTTAGCCAGGAAATTCGTGCTTTGACAATGACTTATATAAAGCGGGCGTCGTTCAATGGAAGGACCTGAGCTTCCCAAGCTCATGATGAGGGTTCGATTCCCTTCGCCCGCTCCAGATTTCCTGGAGCAAAGTCCATCAGTCCCGGATACACATCCGCCACTGATATCCCACGGACCGCCTTCCGCGCGGGCCCGATCTCTCCCGCCTCCGACCTCTCCCACGCTGTTCTCCGCGACATTTTTTCTCTCCCCCGCGACGGATCCGTGCTGCCCGCGCGTTGAACGCAATAAGGCCGCCTGATGTGGCCGATGCAGGAGTCTTTCATGTCCTCATTGCGTTTGACTGTTCACCGCGCTGTCCGTCCGCTTGCGCTGGCGCTTGCCGCCGGCAGCCTGGCCGCGCTGGCCGGCTGCGTGGTAGCGCCTGTTGCGCCCGTGGCGCCCGGGCCCTATGTGGTGCCACCGGGCGTCGCCTATGTGGCGCCTGCCTATCCGATGCCCAGCGTCGGCTTCGTATGGCAATACCACCCGCGCTACGGCTGGGGCTGGCACCATCCGGTCTACGGCTGGCATCGCGGCTGGCGTTGAGCCGCGCGACACTGGCTGACCCTGCCACTACACCGATGCCCTTTGGCTGAAATCGATGACCCGGATGCCGACCTGCTGGCGAGACTGGCCCGCGGTGAGCCGCAGGCCGCCCGCGAACTGGTGGAGCGCAAGCTGCCACGCATGCTGGGTCTGGCCCAGCGCCTGCTGGGCAACCGGGCAGAGGCTGAAGAGGTGGCGCAGGAAGGCCTGGTGCGCGCCTGGCAGCAGGTGTGCCACTGGCGGCCGGGCCAGGCCCGCTTCGACACTTGGCTGCATGAGGTGGTGCTCAACCTGTGCCGCGACCGGCTCCGCAGGCGCGCGGTGCGGCGCGAAGAAGCGCTGGACGAGCACGCCGAAGCCGCCGCCTTCGCCGACCCCGGCCCCACACCGGAGCAGCAGCTGGACCACGCGCAGCACAGTGCCCGGGTCGCCGCTGCCCTGGATGCATTGCCGCCGCGCCAGCGCGAGGCGCTGGTGCTGCACTACTACCAGGCGCTGCCCCAGGCCGAGGCGGCAGCACTCATGGGCGTCTCCGTGGATGCCCTGGAAAGCCTGCTGGCCCGTGCGCGGCGCAGCTTGCGCGCTCGCCTGCAGGACGCAAGCACGAGCGCAATCGCTGCACCCGCAGACCCTGGAGGATCACCGCCATGACGCCAGATCGCTTTGAACAATTGGCCGACGCCTGGGGCGCCGACCTGCGGCGCTGGCCGGCACAGGAGCAGGCGGCGGCACGCGCGCTGATGGAACAGCCGACCTTTGCGCCTGCGGCCCGGGCCTTGCTCGACCGTGCAAATGAACTCGACACGCTGCTGGGCAGCCATGCCGTCGCGCCCCCCAGCGCAGCGCTGGCAAGCGCGGTGCTGGCCGGCTTGCAAGCTCCCCCAGGCATGGCGACTGCGCCCGGCCAACCATTGCCGCATCCATGGCCGCAGCCC
>Ga0208516_100694_pt1 | contig 11831 bp, 15 predicted proteins | sample LakWasM117_HOW13_2_FD_183931 | JGI IMG/M metagenome (GOLD analysis project Ga0208516, IMG submission 183931) | Freshwater sediment methanotrophic microbial communities from Lake Washington under simulated oxygen tension - Sediment Metagenome... | ecosystem: Environmental > Aquatic > Freshwater >...
TTCTGCTGTCGCTGCGAAGCAGATATTCACAGGCCAACGAACCGCGCCCAGAGACATGCTGTGGTTAAGCCCCGGAAGCTGGCAGGAGAACCAGTAGCGGGGCATGTCGGGCGGCCATCAACCGCCAGGAGTTGGTGACGCGCACGGGGGTGGAGTTTTTGCCAGCGCACATTCGCTTCAGCCAAATTGTGCATGCGGTGCCTGCAAACGAAGGGGCATTGGCTCGGCGAGGTCTATTTCCCGGACCATGGGCAGTCCAGACACAATTCCAGAAGATGGAGCCGCATGAAAAACCCACACTATGAGCATCTGGGCAGGCGCATGCGTGAGTACCATCGCACGCACCAGTGGCGCCTTTCAGAAGGCGGCCTATTTATCCCGCATGCCTACAGCAACATGGGACCGGAAAGCCTGTCCTACTGGGATGATGTGGGCTTCATCCTCAATGGGCGGCGCATCATCGTCTGGTGGCAACACCCCCGCCATGTTTATGCTGACGCCATTTCGACCAAGGCCTGGGAAGAGGCGGGAGATGGCCCACGTGACAACTGGCTCCGTGACAGCGCCACCAAGAACTACAAGATGGTCGGAAAATCGGCCAGACGCAAGAAGCTGAGCAGCTACACGTTCGGATCACCTTCCGAGGCCCTGACGCAGCACTACACCAAGCTGCAGCAAATCGAGGAAAGAATGACCCGAGAGGGAATTGCGTTGGAGGTCCGCCCTTCCTGGAAGTGGGAGCGCCTGCGTTGGGCGATGGGCGTTCGCTTAGTGGCGCCGCTGGAAGTGCGAAACGAAAAAGAATTAGCACAGGTCGCTCGTCTGGCCCGTGCACTCATCCTGCACAAGGCCACATTGAGCCAGGAGTTTCCAGGTTTTGTGTACGACCGGGACAGCTGGTTGAGCGACCAAGCTGTGCTGGCTGCCGGCCTCGAAGGGCAATAGTGTGTTCCCCACGTCTGCTCTACATCTGAAACCGGCAACCTAGCCCGTGCGGTCACAGTCCGGCCAAGACCAATCGCGGCCACATGAAACAAGACATCACCCTGCTCGGTAACAGCGGATGGATCTACCGTTCCACAGCTCTTCCCTGCCGAGTTCCCAGTCAGGGGAAGCACGCCACTTCGGCATAAACGAAAACAGCTGCGTCGCCATACGTGGCGTCACTGCGGGGAAGGTAATAGCGCTGTGCTCCCTGCCGGCCAGGCTCCCGCATCGATGGCATTCCAGACGGCTTGGCTCACATCGCCCGAGAACATCAGCAGATTCCTCAACGCGTTGAGCTCTATCAGGGGTCGTAGCAGCTCATCCTCCTCGGGTGGAGCGCACAAGCGATAGCTGCGCCCCGATTCCGTTCTCACAATCCCCCGCGATACCTCCATGCACTGCAGTTTGGTTGTCACCCGCAGAGATCCAGAATCCAGCTGCGCAGCCAAGTGCATATGCCCATTGCCCCGAACCAGGATGCGCCAATGTTGGAGTTCCACTGAGGGCTGGAACTCAACGTTCGGGGCCAAGCGATCATTCAAGAACTGCATCTTCATTTGCATGCCACCCACCACTGTGCAAACCCCCGCAAATCCGGATGCTCCGAGTCCACCAGGTTCAGCACCTCCCCAGTGTTCGGACTTCCATTGGGTCCCCGCATGACCAAGGCCTTGTGAGTCCCCGCGCCCACCCCCGCAAAGTACGGGCCGAAGTCATCCACAAACGCCACGGGTTGCAGTGACCGCAGCGCCGCCGCCTTCGGGCTACCCTGCGGAGCCCCGTTGCCCGTCGTGATCACCCGCTCGATCGGGAATCCCAGCGCCGCCAGGTTGTGCCGGCGCGCCTCCCCGAACTCCGCCTCCAGCGCGGTGACACACACCAGCTCGTAGCCATGGCGCACCAGAAGTTCGCAGGCCTGCAAGGCCCCCGGCATGGCAGGCATGGAACGCCAGAACTCTTCGCCAAACTGCTTGCGAAGCCCCTCCAGCTCCGGCCCTGCCAGGCGCGGCACGCCCCAGCGCTCAATCGGCCAGTACGCATGGGGATCGCGTTCCACTGGTTCGCGCCCGCAATGCCTGGCCCATGCCCGTCCATAGGCCGTTCCGTAGTCCAACAGCACACCATCTGCATCCAGCGCAATGGTTCCTCTCATGGGCTTCTCCCCGTCTCAAACATCCACCAGGAAGTCCGCCCGGAACTGTTGGTTCTCCATGCCCCGGCCCAGGAGCTTGTACCCCCGGGGGTTGGACAGGATGCGTGTTCCTTGCACCTCGTAATCCACCCTCTCATGGACATGGCCATGGATCCACAGCCGGGACTGTCCCAGGAGCGATTCCAGGTCGCTGGCGTAGCACGGCGACAGTCGATGTCCCCTAAACGCTGGCGGGATCGACCAGGGATGCGGTGCGTGGTGGGTCACCACCACGGTGCGCTCCGGATCCCCCTGGCTGAGCTGCTCCTGCAGCCACAGGCGGCTGGCGTCGTGTCGCCGCGCCGCCAGCGCAGGAAACAGCCGGTGCTTGCGCTGCTGCCCGTACATCTCGGGCAGCGGACTGATCTTGATGCACCGGTAGTCGTTCATGCTCTGGCGGGCCGTGTTCATGGCCAGGAGCTTGGTCTCGGTCCCTGCCAATGCAAAGTCCGTCCAGAGGGTGCAGCCCAGGAAACGGACGCCACCGATCGTGGCGCTGTCGTTCTCCAGGTAGTGGACCTCGCGCTCGGCTGCCAGGGTGCGCATGACATCCAGGTGCCGGTCCCAATGCTGGCCGTAGAACTCGTGGTTCCCATCGACATAGACGATCGCGGTGTCCGGGAAGGCCTCCCGGGCCCACCGCAGACCGCGCGCCCCTTCCGCTACGTCCCCCGCCAGGACCACCACGTCGATGTCGCGCAGGACCTCGGGAGGCAACTGGTGCTCAAACGGATGGAGGTCGAGGTGCAGGTCGGAGTAAATAAGCATTCTCATGGGGTGACCTCCTCCGGCATATCGCTGCGCACCCAGCGTCCATCGCTGGTCTGTTCCACCAGCAGTCCGGGATGGAAGTCCCGGTTCTCGTACTCTCCGTCGATCCACCCCAGCGGGTAGCCCCGGGGGTTGCAAACCACCCGGCAGCGGCCCACACGGTAGAGGTGCGAGGAATGCGTATGGCCATGGATCCACAATCCTGCCTTGTCGAGCAGTTCCGCCGGCAGTTTGGAGGCAAACGCCGGGGTGCAGCGGTCGTTCTTGTACTGCACCGCGGTCGAGCGCTTGCTCGGCGCGTGGTGGGTCACCACCACGCGGTGGAGGCTCTCACCGGGCAGCGCCAGTTCACCTTCCAGCCAGGCCCGGCTGGCCTGGTGCCGCTCAACGGTGCGCTCGGGCGTGCAGCCCACGATCAATCGGTAGTCGATCATGAACTTGCGTGCCGCGGCCATGGCCTCCTCGATGGTGTGCTGCCCGAAGTACGCGAAGTCGGTCCAAAGGGTAGCTCCCAGGAACCGCACGCCCTGGATCGTGACGGCGTCGTTCTCCAAGAAATGCACCTGGTGGGTCAGGGCATCCCCACGGATTGTGTCGAGCGTGCGCTCCCACTCGCCCCGGTAGAGCTCATGGTTGCCCGCAACCAGGACCACCGGCTTGTCTTCAAACGTCCGGCGCGCCCAGGGCACCACCTCACGTGCCTTGTGGATGTCGCCGGCGAGGATCACCACGTCGGCGGCAGCGGTCGCGGCCGGGTCCGGTGTGAAGGGAGAGAACTCCACATGCAGGTCGGAGAGGACAAGCAGCTTCATGTGCGGCTCCTGGGTGGGCGCCGAGCCGGGGTACGGCGCATGGGTGCGGGCCGCGTGAGGGGGATCTGCCGGATGCGCGACGAGAGCAGCCGTCCCTGGTGCAGCCCGGCCGGGCGTTGGCTAAGCACGATTCCTGACGGTTCAGTCTTCTTGAGGGAAAAATACACCCGCATCCCGACGGTCCAATCGATCCCTGGCGGCAAAGGAATGCGCGAGCGATGGTCGATATGCGCCTGCCACGTGGGTTCGGAGCGGGCCTTGAGCGTGCGTTGGTTCAAAGGCATAGCAATCCTTGGGTGACATCCCAGCCGACATTGACGAAGTGCGTGCGTTCGGTGGCGGGCAGTACCTCGCGGTGCAGGTGCCCGTGGTAGTTCAAAAGCCGTGCGGCCGTGTGGTCCACCGTCGCGGGGTAGTGCGAGACAAACACCGCTTGGTCGCCCACGCCCTGCCAGTGCAGGAAGGGCACTACAGCCTCAAAAAGCAGCGAGCCGTCCGCTGCCTGTTCATCGAGGTAGAGGCACCGGCCATCGCGCCGCAGGTCATGGTTGCCGAGCACCAGAACCTTGCGGCCCGGGATGCTGCGGATCCACGCCATGGCCTCGTTGTGGTCACCCATGGCCAGGTCACCCACGATGACCAGCCACTCCTGCGGCGCCACCTTGGCCAGCTGGGCCTGCAGGTGCTGGTTCATCCAGGGCACGCTGGCAAACGGCCGGTTGCAGAAACCGATGATGTTCCCGTGCCCGAAATGCAGATCCGAGGTCATCCACACCCGTTGGCCGTTGGCCAGCGCCTGCTGCAGACACTGGCTGATGCCTCCAACGATGGTGGGATCGGCCAGGTCGAGCATCGTGCCGTGCACCTGCGGGCGCGCGCGCTCGGTGGCCAGCGTGCGCTTGAAGAGGTCCAGTGCGTCGTCGTACGTCATCACGGATCTCCTCAATGCAGCCAGGCGCCCGACGAGGTGCCGCCGGCGCCGCTGCCCGGGTCCTCACCTTCCAGATCGGCCATGAGCATGTCGGGCGGCAGATCGTGCCGTGCGATGACACGCCGCCCACTCGCCAGTGCCCGCCCGTAGCCCTGTTCCAGGGCCTGGATCTGTTCGCGCGCGGACAGGTGGGCGATGGCGCTGACGATGCGCGAGCCGGGAGGATCGAATAGCTCGGTGCCCATGCGCTGGTGCACGGCAGCGGCCACCACCTGCGCAGCTTTCAAGGCAGCCTCGCCCGTGGGGGCCTCGATGGTGAACTCCCGGAAGCGCGAACGCACAGGCGCAGGGAGCATCCAGGGTTCGTTGGCCGTGGCGATCCACACGATGTGGCTGGCGTTGAACTCCATGTCGACGCTGATGTCCCGCACCGCCCTGGCCGTCACGGGTTCCAGCAGCACGTGCAGCGGCGCGAGGGCGTTCACTTGATCATTGCGTCGGGCCTTGTCGATCTCGTCGAGCAGGACGATGGGCGAAGCCGAGTCTCCGAGCGCCACCATGTCGAAGACCAGGCCGAAGGTGGTATTGGCCCAATGCTTGTCGTTGCCCAGAAGCGCCGCGTCCGTGACGCCGCAGTCGAAGCCGTGGCGGCGCATGGGAATGCGCAAAGCCTTGGCCAATACGTACGTGAAATGCGTCTTGCCGATGCCGGGCGGCCCCAGCAGCAGCACCGGGGGGATCGCCATGGGCTTCTGGCGGGCAAGGGACAGGTTCAGGCTCTCCCGGACCAGGTCGACCACGGTGCCGAAGTGCGGCATCTGCTGGCGTAATTGGTCGAGCGAGGCCAGCACCTGGTCGTGCTCGCGCAGGGGATAGCCCACGGTGCGCAGATGGCCCTTGGCTGCCAGCTTGAGGTAGATCTCCTTGTGGCGCTTGAGGACGTCGCGGTCCGGCATGCTGCCCTTGCGCGCAATGAGCTGGAGCGGCGCGTCCCAGGCATACACCGGGACGCAGGGCATGGCCAATGGACCGCGGGCCTTGAGGATGCGCGCGAAGGAGCGCTGGGGGCGCCTGGCCACAGCCTGGGCGCGCGAGCGCAGGAATTCCTGCTCGACCTCGGTGTCCAGGTCACTGTATGGTCCCGTGGGACGCTTGGGCTCAGCGGGGGATGAGACTGCCTTGCAGGCGCGAGGCTCTTGCGCGGCCGGCGCACCCTGCATCGGCTTTACGGCGCTTCCAGGCACAGAGTCGTCGTATGGGATGGTGGCGACTCCGAGCGCATTGACAGCTTGTTGGTGGCGGGCGCGCTCCTCGGCCTCGTCCATGACCCCTTGCGGCAAAAGCAGGCGCAATTGATGGATGGCCGTGCCATCGAAATGGGTCAGTTTGCGCAGCGCGTACCCAGCAGGGTCCGGCGGATCGGCCTTGCTGTCGTCGTTGAACTTGGGGGACATGGCGGGCTCCTGTGAAACGGATGGAGCCTGGGGTCATGTCGTCGATCTGGGCCAGGCTCCGCTTGTGGGGACAGCGGGCTGGCGGGGGATGGTTGGCTAGGTGTTCACCATTCGCGCGCAGCACGCCGGAGTAGCTATGGCTACTCGGATGACGGCGCAATTGGAGGAGGCGGTGAACAACATGGGATTCATGATGCAGCACGACGGAAGGGGCCGTCAAACTGCGTGGCATACCCTGGCGAAGCTAAGGTGAACCTTTACAGGGACTGGTTGCAGAGGCGCATGGCGACTGGGCGGAGGTTGTCTGAGGCTCAGAACCGTCAGTTGCAGTTGGTGGCTTCGATGCGGATAGTTGCAGGTCGACTTGGCAGTCTCATTCACAGCGATTGCTGCCCTTCGCTTGCAGCTGAAGATCCACCATTCGTTCCCCCAAGAACGCCTTCGACTCATAGGCAAAAAAGAGAATAGGGTGACCTCTCTGGGGCAAGACAGCGAGTGCCGCACGCATAACAGGCACGCAAGGGCTTCAAGAATCCGAATCGGCCCTCTTCGAAGCCCGCATCACCCAAGACCCAAGACATTTCACCCCTCATCTCACCTGATTAGGGAAGAGAACGGCGGCGGCGTCTGGCTGGTGACCTCCAGCAACGACACCGTCTGACGAGCGTGTGCCAGAGCTTGCTCGATGCCTTGGATGGGTGCCAAGCCCGCGTCAATTTGTGCTGCTATAGCACCAAGACAGTGATTTAAAACCTTGACGGGTACACCAAGTTTCTCCCGTTCATAACGACTTAGACAGGAACGCTCTATCCCTAGGTGACGAGAAAACTCAGCCTGAGTAAGACTTCCGCGAGCATATCGAATCAGTTCGCCCTGGGTCTTAGGCAGAGAAAATTTTGAGTGTTGTTGAAGCACGGTATGTGCGACAATAGCACAATCAAGCATCCCAAAACAAAACCTCTACTATTGAGGCCAGAAAGATCATCATGGCCAGCGCATCCCAAGTCACTGAATTGCTTCGCGCCTTCATCCGCAAGGAGGACGATCATTTCTTGAAGGTCGCCTTGCAAGTGGCCGCTGTTGAGGCGCAACGTGGTCACGTCAAGGTCGCGGCGGAAATGCGTGAGCTGATCGACCGTGCGCGCCATCAGGGCGAGCCGCGTCAAACGGCTCGCCCCATGCTCTTGGCACAGCCCAAGGGTGAGCTGGCCGAGTTGCTCAGCGCACAGTACCCTCAGCAGCCCCTGTCCAACATGGTGGTATCGACCTCTGTCGAGGAACGTCTTCAGCGCATTCTGAAAGAACAGCGCTACCACGAGGTCCTGGCAGGCCATGGCTTGGAGCCACGCCGCAAATTGCTGTTGGTCGGCCCGCCCGGTACGGGCAAGACCCTGACCGCCAGCATATTGGCTAGCGAGTTACGCCTGCCGCTGTTCGTGGCTCGCTTTGACTCGCTGATCACCAAATTTATGGGCGAGAGTGCCTCCAAACTCCGCCTCGTGTTCGATGCGCTAAAGACCACGCGTGGGGTCTATCTCTTCGACGAGTTCGACTCCCTGGGACTGCAACGTGGTAGCCAGCACGACGTTGCAGAAATGCGCCGCACGCTCAACATGTTTCTGCAACTGATAGAGCAGGACCACTCGGACAGCCTGATAGTGGCGGCAACCAACCACGGCGCCTCACTGGATGCCGCGCTGTTCCGTCGCTTTGACGACGTTATCCGCTACGAGTTGCCGGACCAGGCTCAGGCCGAGATCCTGCTGCGCAACAACCTCGCGCTCCTGGCTGGCCCCGAGTTGAACTTTTCGGAACTGTCGCGCAGGGCCCTTGGCCTGTCGCACTCTGACATCGTCAAGGCATGCGCAGATGCGATGAAGGACGCAGTCATCGACGGCGAAAAAGTGGTGGATCCGCAACGCGTCATCCTGCACTTGGGTGAGCGGACCTCGGGGCAACTGCATTTAACATAAGCGAAATACGGCAGCACATCGACACGCATGCTGCAATGGGCTTAGAGTAACGAAGTGTTTACACCCAGATAACACTTCATGCCCGAACTAGATCACCTCTTCGCCGCAGGCTTCACTGGCACCACGAACTTTAAGTCCATGTTGTCGGCACCGAACCGACCGACGCAAGACCGTGATCGCGCCCTACACGGGGCCGGACTGATGGCGCAACTCCAGGGGCTGAAAAGAAGAATCGAGCAGCTTCGCACTACTCGCGTCGACAGCGGATTTTCAGCGGACCAGGGCGTGGCCATCTCTTTAGAGGTCTCTCCACCTGGCGCCCTGGATGCCGGAACCAAGTTGGAGTGGAAACGTGACGGCATTGAGGTGCTCAACGTCACTAACCCTGGAGACGGAGAAGTCATCACCGTGTTCGTCCCAGACGGCAAGTTGGCGGCATTTGAAAAGCGCGTGGCGGAGTATTTGAATAAAGACGTACCCCCCAGAAAGGCCGGGGGCACACCCAAACCGAAAAATGCCAGCCTGATCAATGCGATCAGCACGTTCCGCCAAGCCGCATTCGCAGAACTCTGGACCGACCATGCACCTCTGCCGCCGGAACAAGAGGCGAATCATTTCACGGTCTGGCTGCGACTAGGAAAATCAACAAGTCATGCCGTGACCACTGCTTTCCGCGTCGCCGCAGCCCAGTTGGGCATCGAAGTACAACCGGGCTACATCAGCTTTCCAGGCCGCGTGGTGGTCGCTGTGCACGCCTCACGCGCCGCCCTGGAGCGCTCACTTCAATTGCTCGACCTGGTCGCAGAAATCCGCTCCACATCGCCCTCGGCGGCCTATTTTCTCGCCGACCTGAAGCCCTATGAACAAGCCCCTTGGGTGCAAGACCTCGCACAGCGTACTGTCTATCCCGCACCAGAGGGTGTTCCCTTCGTCACGCTCCTGGATACGGGCGTGAACCGCGCCCATCCGCTGTTGGATCCCCTCATCGGCGCGAACGATTTGCATGCCGTAGGCCAGGGATGGCTTACGACGGATCAGCACGGCCACGGCTCCTCAATGGCCGGTGTCGCGCTCTACGGGGATCTGCGCGTACCGTTGACCTCCCAAGACCACCACTTCGTCTATCACCGACTGGAGTCGGTCAAGATTCTGCCCGATCAAGGTGCCAATTCGCCACGACTTTACGGTTGGACGGCGAATGAGGCCATTCGCCTGGTAGAGGCCTCCGCAAAGGGACGCAAGCGCACCTTTGCGATGATGACCACGGCCAGTGGTCCCACCGCAGGCATGCCCTCGGAGTGGTCCGCCACGATCGACCGTTTAGCCTTTGGCCTTAATGGCGACTCTCTCTCCGCGCTAGATTTACCTGCGATTGTCGACAAGAAGCCCCTTCTGGTCCCTCGGCTGTTTGTACTGGCCGTAGGGAATATTCCGTGGGACCAGTGGCATGGCTATCCCGCAAGCAACGATCTGGAAACCATCGAGGATCCGGCGCAAGCCTGGAATGCATTAGCAGTCGGAGCCTACACAACGCAGATCACCTTTGATCAAAACAAGTGGCCCTCACTGACGACCATTGCGCCGCAAGGGGCGCTGGCCCCGGCCTCGCGCACCTCAGTGGGATGGTCTCGGTCTTGGCCTCATAAACCGGACGTCGTAGCCGAAGGTGGCAATGCGTGTCTGGATGGACGCATCGCTCAATCGGTGACGGTCGGTCCGGAAGACCTCCGGGTGCTCTCCACTTCACACGAGCCGCACAGGGGGCTCTTGGCGGAGACCGGTGACACGAGCGCGGCCACCGCCGAGGTCGCGCGACTGTGTTCGCTATTGCACCATCGTTATCCCACCTTGTGGCCCGAGACCATCCGGGCACTGGTGGTGGACGGCGCGCAGTACACCCCGTCAATGTTGCAGCCGGGACCGGCAGAACAAGGCCAGCTCGCCCGCGAAGCACTGGTCGGGCGTTACGGCTATGGGCGTGTGCGCCCCGAAGTCTCGCTGAATTCGTCTCCGCACAGACCCACAGTGGTGCTGGAGGAACGCATCGTGCCGTATATCCGCGATGGCGCCAAACGCAAGCTCGGCCACATCAACATGCACGAATTACCCTGGCCTCGGCACGAGCTGGAAGCCTTGGGCGAAACCCAAGTGGACCTCAAGGTAACGCTGTCCTACTTCATTCAGCCCAATCCCAGCCGACGCGGTTGGCAGGGCAAGTTTCGCTACCAGAACTTTGCGCTTCGTTTTGCAATCCGAGCCGCATCGGAAACCTCCGAGCGATTTCACCAGCGCATCAACAAAATCGAACGGGACGAGATGGGGGATTTGCGTGAAGACTCCATGCCCGATCCCGACAGCGCAGGTTGGTTCCTGCGGAGCCGTTTGCGTTCACGCGGATCGTTGCACTCCGACACCTGGAGCGGCACAGCAACTGCGCTCGCCAACAAGTCCGAGATCGCCGTCTTCCCCGTGGGCGGCTGGTGGAAAGAGATTGGCGCGATGCTCGAAGAAGATGTGGAGATGCGGTATGCACTGGTAGTTTCGCTCGAAGTGCGCAACAAAGCGGACGTCGATATTTATGCACCCATCGCCAACGCAATCGCCGCTGCGGTCGTGGCCGAGATCGACACACCTTGAGAGCGGAGGGGCCAGTGCTGCGCGCCGAAAAGGCTGCGTGAGCTGCTATAGAACAGCAACCAACCCCGAAGCACCGGCTTCCGGAGGACCTTGCCCCCTGGTCACCGCGACCAAGTGAAGAATGCTCCAATCGGGCCTCCTTGGATTTGTGGATCTTGATTCAGTGACTTTGCTTTCTTCCCGCCTGCACTTGTGGCGCCAGGGGCCTACTCTGGTTGCATTGGTGGCTGGCCTGGCCTTCTCAGGTCTCTCCATCGCCCGTGCACCGCAGTTCGACAGCGCGGCCCTGCACCCACCCCATCCCTCCCGCTTTGCCGAGTGCCCCGAGTTCTTTGCCAACGGCCTGCCGCCCGCTATCGCGCCACGCCCGGGGCTCAGGGAGCTGTGCTACGAGGCCTTTGCCGTGCTGTACAGCGGAGCCACCAAGACACCCGTCTATGTGGCGCAACGGCTCAATCGGCAGACCCTAGAGGACGCAGAAGAGCGACGGGCCAAGCGGTTCTTTGCCGATGCCCGGCTGCCCCAGGGTGAGCGGGCCGAACTGGAGGACTACAAGCACTCCGGCTACAGCCGAGGGCACATGGCACCTGCGGGTGACATGCGCACGCCGACCGCGATGGCGCAGAGCTTCAGCCTCGCCAATATGGTCCCGCAGAACGCCCAGCACAACGGTGGAGCCTGGAACCAGATCGAGCAGGACACCCGGCGGTACGTCCGCAGGGCCAAGGGCGATGTGTTCGTCATCACCGGGCCAGTGTTTGCGGACGGAGCGCCCCGTATCGGCGCCAATGGCGTGAAGGTGCCTGCCTATCTGTTCAAGCTCGCCTACGACGCGACCACTCAGCGGGCCTGGGCACACTGGCAGGCGAACCGGGAGGGGGAAATGGCCGGGCCGCCGATCAGCTACCAGGAGTTGGTCAAGCGCACGGGAGTGGAGTTTCTGCGCGGGGTTGCGGTGCAGCACTGACCGATGGTGCGGCATTTGACCTGGGTCAGATCAGCTGCGCGCCGAAGAGCCAATGGGCGAATCTCTTCTTGCACGCAAAGTCGGCAATTGCACAATGCTCTCCGAGG
>Ga0208516_100697_pt1 | contig 11736 bp, 12 predicted proteins | sample LakWasM117_HOW13_2_FD_183931 | JGI IMG/M metagenome (GOLD analysis project Ga0208516, IMG submission 183931) | Freshwater sediment methanotrophic microbial communities from Lake Washington under simulated oxygen tension - Sediment Metagenome... | ecosystem: Environmental > Aquatic > Freshwater >...
ATGTTCAAGCAGCGCGCCGGCATCTACGCGCTGCACATCCCCTACCGCGGCGCCAGCCCCGCGCAGCTGGCGCTGCTGTCGGGCGAGGTGGACTTCAACATCGACAACCTGGCCGCCGCCGCGCCCAACATCAAGAGCGGCAAGCTGCGCGCCCTGGCCGTGACCACGGCGCAGGCCAGCCCGGCGCTGCCCGGCGTGCCGCCGCTCTCCAGCACCCTCAAGGGCTTCGCCATCGACACCTGGTGGGGCCTGGTGGCGCCCGCCGGCACGCCCAAGGACGTGGTCGCACGGCTGAACAAGGCCTTTGTGGCCGCGCTCAACGCCCCCGAGACGCAGACCCGCTTCGCCACGCTGCTGGCCGAACCCGTGCCGACGACGCCCGAGCAGTTCGACGCGTTGATGAAGGCCGAGCGCACCAAGTACGAGGCGGTGGTGAAGTCCTCGGGCGCTACCGTGGACTGATCAGGCGCCCCGGCGCAATTTCACATAGAAATCGGCTCCAGCGCCCGACCATCAAGCGCCGACAGCTATCAATTAAATAGCAATCAATCACCCGCCCAGGCGCTGTCCTGGCAGCGCTCGATGGCTTGCCCGGCCACGGCCCGCAGGGCCTCGGGTGAGACACGCCCGGGCGCGAGCTCGGCCAGGGGCAGGAGCACGAAGGCGCGCTCCTGCATGCGCGGGTGCGGCACGGTGAGCTGCGGCGTGGCAATGCGCTCGTCGCCATAGAGCAGGATGTCCAGGTCCAGCGTGCGCGGCGCGTTGCGGTAGGGGCGCTCGCGCCCGGCGCCGTGCTCGATGGCCTGCAGCGCCGCCAGCAACGCATGGGCATCGAGCCGGGTGGCGATCTCCGCCACCGCGTTGAGGTAGTCCGGGCCGCACGCGTCCACCGGCGCGCTGCGGTACAGCGACGAGGTGCGCAGCACCTGCGTGCCGGGCAGCGCGGCCAGGGCCCGCACCGCCTGGCGCAGCGCGGCAGCGCGCTCGCCCAGGTTGGCGCCCAGGCCTATCCAGGCGCGAAGGGCGCCGTCGGGCAGGGAGGGCTCGGTGCCGCCCATGGGCGCTTATTCCGCCGCCGAGGCGCCACCGCCGTCGCCGCCACCGGGCTTGCGGCGGCGACGGCGGCGCTTCTTGGGTGCGCCGCCTTCGGAGAATTCTTCGCCCGCGGGCGGCGCGGCCTCGTCGCTGCCCTCAGGGGCGAGGCCGCGCGGGTCGGCCGGCGCCGCGCGCGGCACACGCCGCACCACGGGCTGGGCCGCGCGGGTGCGGGCCTTCTGCTCCTCGCGCGCCTGCTCCATGAGGTCATGGCGCTCGGCCTCGTCGGCGGTGCTGAACTGCTGCCACCAGTCGGCCAGGGACTCTTCCACCTCGCCCACGTCGGCGCGCAGGCGCATGAAGTCGAAGCCGGCACGGAAGCGCAGCTGCGCCACCATGCTCTCGGGCACGCGGCCGGCGCGCTTCTCGAAGCGCGGCTGCATGACCCAGATCTCGCGCATGTCGGCGGCCAGCTTGCCCCGGCCCGACACGTCGCCGATGCGCTGGTTGAACACGTCGTCGATGGCGTCCTGCAGGGCGGGGAACGGGTGCTCGCGGCGGTTCAGGCGATCGTTCCAGCCCTTGCGCACGTCCTCCCACAGCACGCAGGCGAGCAGGAAGCTCGGCGCCACGGGCTTGCCCTCGCCCACGCGGCGGTCGGTGTCGGTGAGGGCGGCGCGCACGAAGGCCGTGTCGGCGCGCTCGACCACCACGTCCAGCAGCGGGTAGATGCCGCTGGCCATGCCCAGCTTCTTGAGCTGCTCGATGGTGGCGATGGCGTGGCCGGTCTGCAGGAGCTTGAGCATCTCGTCGAACATGCGGCTCTGCGGCACATCCTGCAGGAGCTGCTGCGACTGCACCAGGGGCGCGGCGGTCTTGGCTTCGAGCGTGAAGCCGAGCTGGCTGAGCTTGGCGGCGAAGCGCACGGCGCGGATGATGCGCACCGGGTCCTCGCGGTAGCGCGTGGCCGGGTCGCCGATCATGCGCAGCGTTTTCTTCTTCGCGTCCTGGATGCCCTTGTGGTAGTCCACCACGACCTGCGTCTCGGGGTCGTAGTACATGGCGTTGACGGTGAAGTCGCGGCGCGTGGCGTCTTCGTCCTGCGGACCCCAGACGTTGTCGCGCAGCACGCGGCCCGAGGCGTCCACGGCATGCTGCATACCGGCGAGCTGGTGTTTGCTGGTCTTTTCGTTGCCGCTGACCTGGCCGGCGGCGGCGTTGTCCATGTAGGCGCGGAAGGTGGAGACCTCGATCACCTCGTGCTCGCGGCCCCGCCCGTGCACCACGTGCACGATGCGAAAGCGCTTGCCGATGATGAAGGCACGGCGGAACAGCCCTTTGACCTGCTCGGGCGTGGCGTTGGTGGCCACGTCGAAGTCCTTGGGGCGCAGGCCCAGCAGCAGGTCGCGCACGGCGCCGCCGACGATGTAGGCCTCGAAGCCGGCCTGCTTGAGCGTGTGCACCACGTCCACGGCGCGGCGGTCCACCAGCTCGGGGTTGATGCCGTGCACCGAGGCGGGCACCTCCTCGCGCTTGCCGAAATGCGGCTTGCCGCCCGCAGTGCCAGGGGTGGACTTGCCGAGCAGTTTGTCGATGAACTTCTTGATCATGGGTGTGGAGTGAACAGGTCGAGAATGCGCCAGCCACGCTCGTGCGCCAGGGCGCGCAGGCGGGCATCGGGGTTGGTGGCGACGGGGTGGTCGACTTTTTCAAGCAGCGGCACGTCGTTCATGGAATCGCTGTAGAACGTGCTCTCCACATCGCCCCAGGAGAGCTGCCGCGCGGCCAGCCATTGTTCCATGCGCCGCACCTTGCCCTCGCGCATGGTGGGAATGCCCTCGATTTCGCCGGTGTACCAGCCCGCGCCGTCGCGCGCCAGCTGCATGGCCAGCAGCTCGGGCACGCCCAGCGCCTGGGCGATGGGGCGGGTGACGAAGTCGTTCGTGGCCGTGACGATGAGCACGGTGTCGCCCGCCTGCTGGTGCTGGCGCACGAGCTGCAGCGCCTCGGGGCGGATGGCCGGCGCAATCACCTCGCGCATGAACTGTGCATGCGCCAGCGCCGCCGCCTCGGCCCCGCGCTGGCGCACGGCCTCGGTGGCGAAGCGCACGTAGTCGGGCACGTCGAGCGTGCCGGCCTGGTAGTGGGCGTAGAACTCGCCATTGCGGCGCGCGAACTCGACCGGGTCATTCCAGCCGATGCGGATGGTGAATTCGCCCCACTCGTAGTCGGAATCGAGCGGGAGCAGCGTGTGGTCCAGGTCGAACAGGGTCAGCCGGGGACGGCTTGCCGGTGTGTCAGGGGTCATGTCTAGAAGAAAGGTCAGGTCTGCTGTGATTCCAGCATGGCCTTGAGCAGCGGGATGGTGATGGCGCGCTGGGTGCGCAGCGCATAGGCGTCGAGCTGGCCCAGCAGCTGCATGAGGTTGCCCAGGTCGCGCGAGAAGCGGCTGAGCATGTAGTCCATCACCTCGTCGCCGAGGAAGATACCGCGTGCATCGGCCTCCTGGCGCAGCACGGAGCGGCGCGCGGTCTCGTCGAGCGACTGGAGCTGGAACACATGGCCCCAGCCCAGGCGGCTGCGCAGGTCGTCGCGCAGCGGCAGATCGGCGGGCGGCAGGCCGCCCGCCGCCAGCACCCAGCGCTGGGTGCCGCTGCCCGGGTTGATGGCGTTGACGAACCAGTTGAAGGCCAGGGCCTGCTGGGCGGTGGAGTACAGGTGCACGTCGTCGAGCAGCACGGCGGACCAGCGCTCGTCGAACTCGGGCCGGCCGTGGACGCCCGGATCGAACCAGCCCACGCTCGCCCCTTGCTCGCGCAGCGCGGCGCCCACGGCCTTGAGCAGGTGCGACTTGCCGCTGCCCGCCTCGCCCCACAGGTAGGTGGGCACGGGCGAGCGCGTGGCCTGGCTGCTGCCCTCGCCGGCCCACAGGCGCAGGTGCTGCAGCGCGGCCTCGTTGGGGCCGGCGAAGAAATTGGCCAGCGTCGGCCCCGTGGCCAGCCCGATGTCCAGGGCCAGCTGCTTCATGGCTGCAGCCCGCGGCCAGACTGGCTGGCACGGGGAAAAAAGGCGTTGATCGGCATGGGCTGGCAGTGCACTACAGGGCTTAATGGGCAGGGGGCCGGGCGGCGCGGGGTGCGCTGCCCGTAAAATCTGCGCAAATTTTAGTCTGCCGCGCACGCTGGTCCGTGCCCTCCCTGCCATGAGCACCTCTGCCCCCTCCTCCACTCCCCTGTCCTACAAGGACGCTGGCGTTGACATCGACGCGGGCGACGCCCTCGTCGAACGCATCAAACCCCTGGCCAAGAAGACCATGCGCGAAGGCGTGCTCGCCGGCATCGGCGGCTTCGGCGCGCTGTTCGAGGTGCCCAAGCGCTACCAGGAGCCGGTACTCGTCTCCGGCACCGACGGCGTGGGCACCAAGCTCAAGCTGGCCTTCGAGTGGAACATGCACGACACCGTGGGCATCGACCTCGTGGCCATGAGCGTGAACGACGTGCTGGTGCAGGGCGCCGAGCCGCTGTTCTTCCTCGACTACTTTGCCTGCGGCAAGCTCGACGTGGACACCGCCGCTGCCGTGGTCGGCGGCATCGCCAAGGGCTGCGAGCTGTCGGGCTGCGCGCTGATCGGCGGCGAAACCGCCGAAATGCCCGGCATGTACCCGGCCGGCGAATACGACCTGGCCGGCTTCGCCGTGGGCGCGGTCGAGAAATCCAAGATCCTCACGGGCCAGAACGTGCAGCCCGGCGACGTGGTGCTGGGCCTGGCGTCGAGCGGCGTGCACTCCAACGGCTTCTCGCTGGTGCGCAAGTGCATCGAGCGCGCGGGCGCCGACCTGCCCGCCACGCTGGACGGCAAGCCGTTCAAGCAGGCCGTCATGGAACCCACGCGCCTGTACGTGAAGAACGTGCTGGCCGCGCTGGCCGCGCACCCCATCAAGGCCCTGGCCCACATCACCGGCGGCGGTCTGCTGGAGAACATCCCCCGCGTACTGCCCGAAGGCACGGCCGCGCACCTGCGCAAGGGCAGCTGGCCCCAGACCGAGCTGTTCGCCTGGCTGCAGAAGACCGCCGGCATCGATGACATCGAAATGAACCGCACCTTCAACAACGGCATCGGCATGGTCGTGGTGGTGGATGCGGCGCACGCCGAAGCCACCGCCGCCACGCTGCGCGCGGCCGGCGAGCAGGTCTACACCATCGGTGCCATTGCGCCGCGCGGCGAAAACGCCGCCGTGGTGGTGGCCTGAGGTGAAGGAACACCCCCCTGAGCCGCTTCGCGGCTTCCCCCCGCTCTCGCAGCGCATAGCGCTGCGGGCAGGGGGACGACGCCAGCGCGGCGGGACGGCCCTTGCGCGGCGTCCGCTGGCCTGGGCCGCGCCCGTTGCAGGCCATGCGGGTGACGCGCAGCACCGTGGCTGACCACTCCCCAACCTTGTCGCCCGCGCCTGCCGCGCGCGGCGTCGTGGTGGCCAGCTACCTGCTGATGGCCGCCGCGCTGCTGCTGGTGATGTGGCGCGGCCTGCTGCCCGGCCTGCTGTGCGTGTGCCTGGGCTTTCTGCTCACGCGCGGGCTGACCCAATGGCTCACGCGGCTGCGGCGCCCGCCAGCGGCCCAACAACCCACCGCGCCGCCGCGCGCGGCGCAGGTGGTGGCGGCCGCACTGGTCATGCTGCTGCCGCTGGCCCTGCTGGCCCTGGGCCTGACGCATTCGCGCGGCTACATCGTCGAGGCCCCACTGCAGTACCGCGAACTGCTCAACTACATGGCGCGCACGGTGCTGGAGCTGCGCCAGAAGCTGCCGCCCGACATGGCCTCCCACCTGCCCGAAGGTGCCGCCGAACTCCAGCGCGTGATCGCCAACTACCTCGGCGCCCAGGCGGGCGCCCTGGCCATGGCCGGGCGCGCCTGGCTGGCCGGGCTGCTGTTCGCCTATGTGGGGCTGATCATCGGCGCGCTGGCCGCCGTGCGCGTGCCGGGACGCGAGCACCGGCCGCTGGTGCAGGCGCTGGCGCAGCGCATCACCCTGTTCGGCGAGGCCTTCCGCCAGATCGTGGCGGCGCAGTTCTGGATCGCCGCCTTCAACACCCTGCTCACGGCGCTGTTCCTGCTGTTCGTGATGCCGTACTGGGGCCTGCACCTGCCCTACACGCCGATGCTCATCACCTTCACCTTCGTGGCCGGGCTGGTGCCCATCGTGGGCAACCTGGTCTGCAACGTGGTCATCACCATCGTCGGGTTGTCGGTGTCGCCGCTGGCGGCCGCCGCCTGCCTGGGCTTCCTGATCCTGATCCACAAGGCCGAATACGTGATCAACGCCAAGGTGGTGGGCAGCCGCACGCAGATGGGCGTGTGGGAGCTGCTCACGGTGATGTTCGTGGCCGAAGCGGTGTTCGGCCCGGCCGGCCTGGTGGCCGCGCCGCTGTGCTACGCCTACCTGAAAAAGGAGCTGATGGCGGCGCGGCTCGTCTGAAAAGGCAAACCGCTACAAAATGATGTCCTGAATTGATCGATAGAAGTCCTGGCGCGAGCGGAGAAAATCCGTCAGCGCAGGCACGATAAGCGCTACCAACCAACCCCGTCCAGGAGCCTTGCCGTGAAAACATGTCTTTTAGTGATCGATGTCCAGGAATCCTTCCGCCACCGCCCGTTCTTCACCGAACGGGACCTGCCGGCCTACCTGGCTGCGCAAAACGCCCTGGTCGAAGGCTGCGTGGCACGCGGCGTGCCCGTGGTGCGCATCTTCCACAGCGACGGTCCCGAAACGCCGCAGAACCCGTTCGCGCAGGCCTCCGGGCAGGTGCGCCCGCTGGCCGGGCTGGCGGATTTCGACGCCGCCGCCACCTTCACCAAGTCGCGCCACAGCGCCCTCGTGGGCACCGGGCTGGACGTGTGGCTCACGCGCCAGGGCATCGGGCGGCTCATCGTCAGCGGCATCCGCACCGAGCAGTGCTGCGAGACCACCACGCGCCACGCCTCCGACCTGGGCTGGAGCGTGGACTACGTCACCGACGCCACCCTCACCTGGGACATGGCGCAACCCGACGGCCGGCTGCTGCCCGCGCAGGACATCAAGGACCGCACGGCCACCGTGCTCACCGGCCGCTTCGCCACGCTGTGCAGCGTGGACGAGGCCCTGGCGCACAGCACCCTCTGACACCGGAATGCCGCCCGCCCCCATCCACGTCGTCTTCGCCCTGCTGCCCGGCAGCCTGGTGCTCGACTGGGCAGGGCCGGCCGAGGCGCTGCGCATCGCCAACCAGGTGCTGCAGGCCCAGGGCCAGCCGGCGCGCTTCGTGCTGCGCTTCGCCAGCCCCACGCCCGCATCGCCCACCTCGGTGGGCGTGGCCCTGGCCGGGCTCGAACCCCTGCCCGCCACGCTGCCGGCGCCCGCCTGGCTGGTGCTGGTGGGGCTGCCGGGCCAGCACATCGACGTGTCGCAGCCCGAGGCCCGCGCCCTGCTGCACTGGCTGCGCGGCCTGCGCCTGGCCAGCGGGCGGCTCGAACTCGTCACCGTGTGCGCCGGCGCCGTGCTGGCCGCCCATGCCGGGTTGCTGGCCGGGCGCCGCGCCACCACGCACCACCAGCACCTGGAGGAACTGGCCGCCGTGGAGCCGCGCTGCGACGTGGTGGCCAACCGCGTGTTCGTGGCCGACGGGCCGCTGCACAGCAGCGCCGGCGTGACCACCGGCATCGACCTGGTGCTGCACCGCATCGCCGACACCTGCGGCCCGGCCGTGGCCGCCCAGGTGGCGCAGACCATGGTGGTGGCGCTGCGCCGCGGCCCCGGCGACCCGGAGTTCTCGCCCTTCCTGCGCCACCGCGACCACCTGCACGCCGCGCTGCACCGCGTGCAGGACGCCGTAGGCCAGCAGCCCCAGGCCGACTGGAGCGTGCCCGCCATGGCCCAGGTGGCGCACACCTCCCCCCGGCACCTCACGCGGCTGTTCCTGGAGCACGCGGGCATCGCGCCGCTGCAGTACCTGCGCCGCATCCGCCTGGCCACGGCCGAGGCGGCGCTGCAGTCGGGCCGCAGCGTGACCCAGGCGGCCGCGCTGGCGGGCTTCAGCTCGGACACGCAGTTGCGCCGGGCCTGGCACCGCTTCGGGCGCGAGGGAACGCCTTCGGAAGGCGGCGGCAAGACCGCCTGAGGGCCGCGCCGAAACCCCCGTGCCATGGGTTACCATCACAGGGCGCCGCCTGACACGGGCCGCAGCGGTCACGCGATGCAGCCACAAGCCATGCGTGCACGCACCATTGACACACCAACCTAGGAGACCCCGCACATGACCATCCTCGTCGCTTACGTGCCCCGCCCCGAAGGCCGGGCCGCACTGGACAAGGGCATCGAAATCGCCAAGCGCCGCCAGGAACCCCTGCTGGTGGTGAACGCCGGCCCCGGGGGCCAGCAGGAAGATGCCTCGCTGGCCGCCGGGTACGAGGTGGAGCAGGTGGAAGAGTTGCTGACCGCGCAAGGCATCACCGCCGAGTTCAAGCAGTACGTGCGTGGCAAGAGCGCCGTGGATGAAATCAACGAACTGGTGGAGTCGCGCGACATCTCCGTGCTCGTGATCGGCCTGCGCAAGCGCACCGCCGTGGGCAAGCTGATCCTGGGCAGCGTGGCCCAGGAGTTGCTGATGACGGTCTCCTGCCCGGTGCTGTGCGTGAAGGCACCCGGCGCCTGAGAAAGCACTACGCTTTCAATAGCACGAAGCGCTTGCCTGGCAAGCGCTTTTTGCATTTTTGGCCCTGAACTTTAGTTTCTGGCGCTGCGCAGCGCGCTGACCCGCTCGGCGATGGCGTCGATGTCGAGCCCGCCCTCCACGCGCGCCAGGTAGGTCTCCAGGTCCTCCACGGCCTGCGCCGTATGGCCGCACTCGGCGTGGGCCAGCCCCCGGTCGCGCCACTCGCCCCAGGCCTCGGGCAGCAGCACGATGAGGCGGTCCTGCACCGCGATCAAGCGCGGCCAGTCCTGGTGCGCGCGGTGCAGGTCCTTGAGGTTGCGCAGCATGCGCGCGACGATCTCGCGCGGCTGCGCCGCCTGCAGGTACAGCCCGAGCGGCACCTCGTCCAGCCCCTCCGAACCCGCGCCGTGCTGGAAGGGCACAAGGCGTTCGGCCAGGTCCTCGCGCGAGAGCGACTGGCCGGTAAACGGATCAATCAGCACCTGCCCCTTGGGTAGCAGCGCCTTGACCATGAAATGCCCCGGAAACGCCACGCCGCGCACATGCAGGCCGATGCCCTGGGCCAGCTCCAGCCACAGCACGGCCAGGCTGATGGGAATGCCCCGGCGCGTGCGCAGCACGGCAGGGAGGCAGCTGTTCTCGGGGTCGTAGTAATTGTTGACGTTGCCGCCAAAGCCCAGGTCCACGAAGAAAAACTGGTTGAGCACGCGCAGCCGCTCCAGGGCCGGGGCATCGGGCCCCAGGCGGCGCTTGAGGCGCGCCAGCAGCTGGTCCACCTCGCCCAGCAACTGCTGCACGTCGAATTCGGGGTACTCGTCCTGGGCGATGCTCGCCGCCGCCTCCAGCAGCGGAAACCCGGCATCGCTGCCCACCAGCGTGGCGAAGTATTCGAGCGGGGTGGGAACGGCGAAGTGCAGCGGCATGGTGACCTCAACGCCGCAGCATGGCCCGCAGCTTCAGCCCAGCGGCCCAGAGCGCGCCGAAGTAGATGGCGGCGGCGCCCGCCACTATCAGCGCCAGCAGACCGGCACGCTGCAGGCTCTGGCCGCGCATCTGCACCCAGGCGAAGTGGTCCGTGGCCCAGAGCAGGAACACCGCCATCAGCACGCTGGCCGCCAGCACCTGCAGGCCATAGAGCAGCCAGCCCGACGCCGGCACGAAGCTGCCGCGCCGCAGCAGCCCGACGAGCAGCCACAGCGCGTTGACCAGCGCCCCCAGGCCGATCGACAGCGCCAGCCCGGCATGCGCCAGCAGCGGCACCAGCGCCAGGTTGAGCAACTGCGTGATGACCAGCACCGCGATGGCGATCTTCACGGGCGTGCGGATGTCCTGGCTGGCGTAGTAGCCCGGCGCCAGCACCTTGATGGCCACCAGGCCGAGCAGGCCGGCGCCATAGCCCGCCAGCGCCACGGCGATCTGGCCCACGTCGCCGTCGGTGAGCTTGCCGTGGTGGAACAGCGTGGCCACCAGCGGCTGGGCGAAGGTGAGCAGCGCCACGGCGCAGGGCACGGCCAGCAGCACGACGATGCGCAGGCCCCAGTCGAGCAGGGCGGAATACTTCTGCGCATCGCCCGCGGCCTTGGCCGACGCCAGTTGCGGCGTGAGCACAACGCCCAGCGCCACGCCCAGCAGCGCGGTGGGGAACTCCATAAGCCGGTCGGCATAGAAAAGCCAGGTCACGCTGCCCGGCGCAAGGTAGGAGGCAATCTGGGTGTTGATCATCAGCGAGATCTGCGCCACGCCCACGCCCAGCAGGGCGGGCGCCATCAGGGCCAGGATGCGCCGCACGTCGGCGTCGCCCCAGGCCGCGCGCACGGCGCCCCAGGTCAGGCCGATGCGCGGCAGCAGGCCCAGCCGGCGCAGCGCGGGCCCTTGCACCGCCAGCTGCAACACACCACCGAACATCACGCCGCCGGCCATGGCGTAGATGGGCTCGATGCCGCGCGCCGCCAGCTGCGGCGCGCCCAGCCAGGCGGCGGCGATCATGCACAGGTTCAGCAGCACCGGCGTGGCGGCCGGCACGGCAAAGCGCTTCCAGGTGTTGAGCACGCCGGCCGACAGCGCCACCATGGACATGAAGCCGATGTAGGGGAACATCCAGCGCGTCATGAGCACGGCGGCGTCGAAGCTCCCGGGGTTCTGGCGCAGGCCGCTGGCGAGCAGCCAGACCAGCAGCGGCGCCCCGAGCACGCCGAGCACGCAGGTCAGCAGCAGCGCCCAGGCCAGCACCGTGGCCACATGGCGGATGAGTTCGCGCGTGGCCTCCTCGCCGTGCCGGGCCTTGGAGGCCGCCAGCACCGGCACGAAGGCCTGGCTGAACGCCCCTTCGGCGAACAGCCGGCGGAACAGGTTGGGAATGCGGAAGGCGACGTTGAAGGCGTCGGTCAGGGCGCTGGCGCCGAACACCGAGGCCATCAGCAGGTCGCGCGCCAGCCCCGTCACGCGGGAGGCCAGGGTCAGCAGGGAAACGGTGGAGGCGGCTTTGAGCAGGGTCACGGCGACGAGTGTATGCGCTGCGTCCACCCGCCGTCCTGCCGGGAGGCTGTACGCGGCGTCCCGCCCTGGGCTATAATCGCGGGCTCTGCTGACATCATCCTCAGACACAAGGAATACTGAAAATGGCATCTACCAAGCCCAAGAAGAAGAACCCGCGCCTGGCGTCGGGCCGCAAGCGCGTCCGCCAGGACGTCAAGATCAACGCCGCGAACACCTCGCTGCGCTCCAAATACCGCACCGCCGTGAAGAACGTCGAAAAGGCTGTTCTGGCCGGCGACAAGACCAAGGCGGCTGAACTGTTCGCCAAGATGCAATCCGTGGTCGACAACGTCGCCGACAAGGGCATCTTCCACAAGAACAAGGCTGCTCGCGACAAGAGCCGTCTGTCCGCCAAGGTGAAAGCCCTGGCCCTGGCCGCCTGACCCTTCAGGCAAACAGCCCGGGTGGCCCTGCCGCCCGCCGTTTGTAACGGGTGCGCTGTCAGCAAGCAAAAAACCGCCTTCGGGCGGTTTTTTCGTTGG
>Ga0208516_100698_pt1 | contig 11732 bp, 13 predicted proteins | sample LakWasM117_HOW13_2_FD_183931 | JGI IMG/M metagenome (GOLD analysis project Ga0208516, IMG submission 183931) | Freshwater sediment methanotrophic microbial communities from Lake Washington under simulated oxygen tension - Sediment Metagenome... | ecosystem: Environmental > Aquatic > Freshwater >...
CTGCGCATCGCTCAGGTCCGCTACGGCCAGGCCCAGTTGCTGCGCCGCCGTGGACGTCTTGGGCTTGCCATCGCGCTCCGCCGCCTTGGCCACCGGCTTGTCGGGCTCGATCTCGGCGATCACGATGGACAGGTCGCGCGTACTGCCGCGGCGGAACACGGTCACCGTGCTCTTGCTGCCCGGCTTGGTATTGCCCACCAGGCGCGGCAGGTCGGCGATCTTCTCGATGGCCTTGCCCTCGAAGCGCGTGATGATGTCGCCCGCCTCGATGCCGGCCTTCTCTGCCGGAGAGCCCGACTCCACGCCCGTGACCAGGGCGCCCTGCTGCTTGCCCAGGCCCAGCGACTCGGCCACGTCCTTGGTGACCTGGCCGATCTGCACGCCGATGCGGCCACGGGTCACGCGGCCGCTGGCACGCAGTTGCTCGCTCACGCGCATGGCCTCGTCGACCGGAATGGCAAACGCGATGCCCATGTAACCGCCCGAGCGGGAGTAGATCTGGCTGTTGATACCGACCACCTCGCCGCGCATGTTGATCAGCGGCCCGCCCGAATTGCCGGGGTTGATGGCCACGTCCGTCTGGATGAAGGGCAGGTAGTCACCCGTCTCGCGCTGCTTGGCGCTGACGATGCCGGCCGTGACGGTGCTCTCCAGGCCAAAGGGCGAACCGATCGCCAGCACCCACTCCCCAACCCGCAGGCGGCTGCTGTCGCCAATGCGCACGGCCGGCAGACCCGTGGCCTCGATCTTCACCACCGCCACATCGGTGCGCTTGTCCGTGCCCACGATCCGGGCCTTGTACTCGCGCTTGTCGGTCAGCGTGACGAGCACCTCATCAGCGCCCTCCACCACATGCGCATTCGTCATCACATAGCCATCGGCGCTCAGGATGAAGCCCGAGCCCACGCCCCGGGGCTGCTCCTCTTCCTGGTGCGGGCGCTGCGGCCGCTGTGGGCGCGGCAGGTTCGGCAGGGGCACGCCGAAGCGCTTGAAGAACTCCTGCATCTCCTCATCCATGCCATTCAGGCCCCCGCGCGCCGCAACTTTCTCCAGCGTGCGGATGTTCACCACCGAGGGCCCGACCTGCTCCACCAGGTCCGTGAAATCCGGTAGCCCCCGCACCGAGGCCGGCTGGGGTTGCGCCAGCGCCGAGGGCACCACGGCCACATGCGCCGCCAGGGCCAGCACGCCCGCCAGGCCGCCGGCCGTCCACCTCGTCCAATCGATCATTTTCATTTCCGACCTTTCAGCTTGTGTGTCGCGTATTTCGCTCAAGACAGGTTCTGAGAAGTGTCTCTGCCGCATTTGGTTCCATCACATCCGCCGCTGGCTCCACCGCCATCTGCCAGCCGCGCGCGCCCTGCACGCAGGCCAGCGTGCGCGGAAAAAGCAAAACGGGAAAGGCGGCCGGACCGGACGGCATGCCGCGCAGGTTAGCGCGACGGAGAATCGAAATTGGCGTTGCGCAGGTACCCGGCCGGCATCTGCAGGGCCGTGGCGCCACCAAACTGTTTGTGTGCCGCGAGCAATTCATCCAGGCGCGGATCGCGGAGCATGACCTGCGGCTCCTGGCCGCCCACGGTCGCCACCTGGGTCGCCGTGACCCCCGGGGCTACTGCCAGCTGAGGCCCGCCATGGACGCCGCTGCGCGAGGTATCCAGGGTATTCCAGCCAATGGCCGCGACGGCCGCCAGCGAAGCGAATCCCGCCACCATCTTCCAGCGGAACACCGAGGCATTGGCCGCCTGCCCCTGCATGGCCTTCAAGGGCTCGGCGGTCTGCACGGCGATTGCCTGCACAGGATGCAGGGGCGCCGGCTCCTGGGCCAACTGCTGCCGCAACCGCGCCAGGAAGGCTCCGCCATCCTCCGCCCGCGCCAGCTCCGATGAGCGTAGCGTGTCCCCCACCAGATGGTAGAGCTGCCAGGTGCCACGGCCTTCGTCCTGCGCGGCAAAGCGCAGGGCCTCGGCCAGTTCATCCCCGTCCAGCTGCCCATCGGCCAGTGCCGACAACTGCTCACGTTGCTTCAGTTCTTGATTCATGGTGTCACCTGCCTGCCCAATGCCTGTCATGAAAAACCCTTTGTCCCTGCACGGCGCGCTACCAGCGCTTGCCCGTGCGGTTCTCCAGCAACGGCCGTACCCGGGCGGAGATCGCCTCCCGTGCGCGGAAGATCCGCGAACGCACGGTTCCGATCGGGCACTCCATCGCCGCAGCGATTTCTTCGTAGCTCAAACCCTCGATTTCCCGCAGCGTGACCGCCTGCCGCAGATCCTCGGGCAATGCCTCCATCGCGGCATTCACCGCCGCTGCGATCTCCTGGGCCGCCAGCACGGTTTCGGGGGTTTCATCGGTGGTTAGTTCGTGTTCGACCCGGGAAGTTTCATTTTCGTCCCCGTCCACACGCAGCGCCCCCTCGTACACCACCGGGTCGCGCTTGAGGTCCATCAAGAATTTCTTGGCGGTATTCACCGCGATGCGGTACAGCCAGGTATAGAACTGGGCATCGCCCCGAAACTGGTGCAGGGCGCGGTAGGCCCGCAGAAAGGTTTCCTGGGCAATGTCCTGCACCAGGTCCGTATCGCGCACCATGCGCCCGATGAGCCGCTCGATGCGCCGCTGGTACTTGATAACCAGCAGCTCGTAGGCCCGCTGGTCGCCCGCCACGGTGCGCTGGACGAGCAGCAGATCGCTGTCGGCGGCGGCCGGTTCGGTGGAGGGAGGGACAGGCGGAAGGGGGGTCATTGCATGAAGGGGTTACGCCTTGCCAGCATCGCTCTGGTCATGGCTGACGGCGTCGGCGATGCCCGCTCCGGCGCGCGAATATACCGCACGGCGCACATCGCCCCAGCGCGCCGGGGCATGGTGCCGCTCCAGTAGGAGCCACTGCGGCGGCAGTTCCTCGGGTTCCAGGCGCACACCGATGCGCTGCTGCAGGTCCAGGTGCACGGTCAGCGTGCCGCGCACCGCCTCGGCCCGTTCGCACCGCAGCTCCCAAACCTGCCCATCCCACGCCAGCATTCCCTGGGGAAGCCGGGCCCAGAAGCGTCCGGCGGCGACGCTGGCCGACAGCCACAGCAACAGGGCCGCAGCCACCACCCAGGAAGGCTGGGCCGATGCACCCCAGCGGGCCCACGCAGCCAAGGCCAGCAAACCGGCCAGCGACCACAGCGCCAGCACCCCGGCCAGCCAGGCCGAACGCCCGGCGGGGTATTGCACCGCAGGCGCCCGATGGCGTGGGGAAGATGTGCTCACGGAATATGTGCGCCGGTGCGCGGCCCGTCGGGGCCGACCTGCCGGGCAGCGTATCCAGCCGCCTCAGACGCGCCGGAACACCAGCGTGCCGTTGGTACCGCCAAAGCCGAAGTTGTTCTTGATGGCGATATCCATCTTCGCGTCCCGCGCCATGTTGGCGCAGTAGTCGAGGTCGCACTCGGGGTCCTGGTTGTCCAGGTTGATGGTCGGCGGAATTTTCTGGTGGTACAGCGCCAGGATCGTGAAGATGCTCTCGATACCGCCAGCACCGCCCAGCAGGTGGCCGGTCATGGATTTGGTCGAGCTCACAACCATCTTGTGCGCATGGTCGCCAAAGGCGGCCTTGATGGCATTGGTCTCGTTCACATCGCCCAGCGGTGTGGAGGTGCCATGCGCATTGAGGTAGGCCACCTCGTCGGCATTGACGCTGGCGTTGCGCAGGGCCGCCAGCATGGCGCGGCGCGGGCCGTCCATGTTGGGCGCGGTCATGTGGCCGGCGTCGGCGCTCATGCCGAAGCCGCTCAGTTCCGCGTAAATCTTGGCGCCGCGCGCCTTGGCGTGCTCGTATTCCTCGACCACCACGACACCGGCACCCTCGCCCAGCACGAAGCCGTCGCGGTCCTTGTCCCAGGGGCGTGAAGCGGCCTTGGGATCGTCGTTGCGGGTGGAGAGCGCGCGCATCGCGGCAAAGCCGCCAATGCCCAGCGGCGACACCGTGGCTTCGGTGCCTCCGGCGATGACCACGTCGGCATCGCCGTATTCGATCATGCGTCCGGCCTCGCCGATGCAGTGCAGGCCCGTGGTGCAGGCCGTGACGACCGCCAGGTTCGGGCCCTTGAAGCCGAAGCGCATGGAAACATGCCCGGCCACCATGTTGATGATGGAGGCCGGAACAAAGAAGGGGGTGATACGCCGGGGCCCGCGGTTGACGTACTCGACATGGGTGTTCTCGATCAGCGGCAAGCCGCCGATGCCCGAGCCGATCACGCAGCCGATGCGGGTTGCCAGTTCCTCGCCCAGGGCCTCGCCCGTGGGCAGGCCGGCGTCCTGCACAGCCTGCGCGGCCGCCGCGATGCCGTAATGGATGAAACTGTCCATCGAGCGCGCATCCTTGGCGCTGATGTACGACTCCAGGTCAAATCCCTTGACCTCGCCGGCAATCTTGCAGGCGAAGTTCGACGCATCGAACTTGGTGATGAGGTCAATGCCGGACTGGCCGGCAAGGATGTTGGCCCAGGCATCGGCCACCGTGTTTCCCACGGGGCTGACGCAACCCAGGCCGGTCACGACAACGCGACGACGGCTCATGCGTAAAAACCTTGTGCTGATCGCTGAAGGGAAGGCGCCAGACGCGCCGCTCAGGCCTTCGGGTGGGTGGTGGCGTAGTCGATGGCGTTTTGCACCGTCGTGATCTTCTCGGCGTCTTCGTCGGGAATCTCGATGCCGAATTCGTCTTCCAGCGCCATCACCAGTTCCACCGTGTCGAGGGAGTCGGCACCCAGGTCGGCCACGAAGGCCTTTTCATTGGTGACTTGAGACTCTTCAACGCCGAGTTGTTCGGCAATGATCTTTTTGACACGTGCTTCGATATCGCTCATGGTTTCCCTCTGGGGGTTGTAAATGAATCCGCGATTCTAGCTGTTTAGGAGAACTCTCCTAGACCGCTCGCCGTACGGATGAACCGGCGTGATTTTTCGTCAATTACATATACATGCCGCCATTGACATGCAATTCCTGCCCGGTCACGTAACCGGCCTCGCGCGAGGCAAGGTAGGCCACGGCGTGCGCGATGTCCGAAGGCTGCCCCATGTGGCCCAGCGGGATCTGCGATTGCAGGGCCTTGTGCTGCTCCTCGGACAGTTCTGCGGTCATGTCGGTCTGGATGAAACCGGGCGCCACGCAGTTGACCGTGACGTTGCGGCTGCCCAGTTCGCGCGCCAGCGCACGGGTCATGCCGGCCACACCGGCCTTGGCGGCGGCGTAGTTGGCCTGACCGGGGTTGCCCGAGGCGCCCACCACGCTGGTGATGCTGATGATGCGGCCGAAGCGCTGCTTCATCATGGGTTTGATGGCGGCGCGGCTGACGCGGAACACGGCCTTGAGGTTGGTGTCGAGCACAGCGTCCCAGTCGTCGTCCTTCATGCGCATGGCGAGCTGGTCGCGCGTGATGCCGGCATTGTTCACCAGCACATGCAGGCCGCCCTGCCCCTTGACGATGCCGTCGATCAGCGCATCGACCGCTACGGCATCGTTCACATTGAGATTGGCACCCCGGCAGCCCGGATACGCCGACAGCGCCTGCGTGATGCGCGCCGCGCCTTCGTCGGTGGTGGCGGTGCCGATGACCTGGTGGCCGCGCGCGGCCAGTTCCAGCGCGATGGCCGCGCCAATGCCGCGCGAGGCACCGGTAACCAGCGCCACGGAGGGGGTTGCAGTGGTTTCGCTCATGCCAGCAGTTCCTTGACTTCGTTGAGGGTGGCCGGGTCGTACAGGGCCGCGCCAGTCAGTTCAGCGTCGATGCGCTTGGTCAGGCCAGCCAGCACCTTGCCGGGGCCGCATTCGACGAGGTGGGTGATGCCCCGGCCCTTGAGGGCCTGCACGCACTCCACCCAGCGCACGGGGCCGAAGGCCTGGCGGTAGAGCGCGTCGCGGATCGCGTCGGCGTCCTGCTGCACGGCCACGTCGATGTTGTTCAGCACGGGAATCTGCGGCGCCGCCAGCGCGGTGGCGGCCAGGGCCACGCGCAGCTTCTCGGCGGCGGGCTTCATCAGGCTGGAGTGGAACGGTGCCGACACCGGCAGGGGCAACGCGCGCTTGGCGCCCGCGGCCTTGAGGGCTTCGCAGGCCTTTTCAACGGCGGCCTTGCTGCCCGCGATCACGGTCTGCGCCGGGTCGTTGAAATTCACGGCCTCAACCACTTCAGTGCCGTTTTGGCCCATGGCAGCCGTCACTTCTGCGCAACCAGCTATCACTTTTGCAGCATCCAGCCCCAGGATGGCGGCCATGGCGCCGGTGCCCACGGGCACGGCCTCCTGCATGGCGGCGGCGCGCAGGCGCACCAGCGGCGCGGCCTGGGCCAGCGTGAGCACGCCGGACGCCACCAGCGCCGAGTATTCACCGAGCGAGTGCCCCGCCACGGCGGCCGGCAGCGCGCCGCCCTCGGCCTGCCACACGCGCCATGCGGCCACGCCGGCGACCAGCATCACGGGCTGGGTGTTGGTGGTCAGGGCCAGCGCCTCCTTCGGGCCTTCCTGGATCAGGCGGCCCACGTCTTCGCCCAGGGCGTCGGAGGCTTCCTGCAGTGCCTGCACCACGGCGGGGTGACCGCCCCAGCCATCGAGCATGCCCACGGCTTGCGAGCCCTGGCCCGGAAAGACAAATGCAAAGTTCTTCATTGCTATTATTGAAAATATGAATGAAATCAGGGTCTAGCGCTTATCCATCAAGCGCTAGCAGCTACATTTTCAGGAGCACAGCGCCCCAGGTGAAACCGCCGCCCACGCCTTCGAGCAGCACGGTCTCGCCCTTGGCCACCTGGCCGGAGCGCACCGCATGGTCCAGCGCCAGCGGAATCGATGCCGCCGAGGTGTTGCCATGCTGGTCCACGGTGACAACCACCTTGTCCATGGGCAATTTGAGTTTGCGCGCCGTGCCCTGCATGATGCGGATGTTGGCCTGGTGCGGCACCAGCCAGTCGATGTCGGCCTCGGTGAGACCCGCCTTCTCCAGCGTGGCGCGCGCAGCACTCTCCAGCACCCCCACGGCCAGCTTGAAGACGGCCGGGCCGTCCATGGTGAGCAGCGGCAGGCCGCTGACCTGCCCGCCCGAGACATGGCCCGGCACGCACAGGATGCCCACATGCCGGCCATCGGCGTGCAGGTCGGTGGAAAGAATGCCCGGCTCGTCCGAGGCTTCAAGCACCACGGCGCCCGCGCCGTCGCCGAACAGCACACAGGTGGTGCGGTCATTGAAATCGAGCAGGCGGCTGAAGATCTCGGAGCCCACCACCAGCGCGCGCTTGGCCGTGCCGGCGCGGATCATGGCGTCGGCCACGGTGAGCGCATACACGAAGCCGCTGCACACCGCCTGCACGTCGAAGGCCGGGCAGCCGATGGCGCCCAGCTTGTTCTGCAGGATGCAGGCCGTGGACGGGAACACCATGTCCGGCGTGGACGTGGCGACGATGATCAGATCGATGTCCTGCGCCGTGAGGCCGGCCGCCTGCAGGGCGTGGCGCGCGGCATCCAGGGCCATGTCGCTGCAGGCCACATCGGGCGCGGCGAAATGGCGCGCACGGATGCCCGTGCGCTCGACGATCCATTCATTCGAGGTTTCGATGCCCCGGCCGGCCAGTTCGGCCACCAGGTCGGCATTCGTCACCCGGCGCGGCGGCAGGTGGCTGCCGGTGCCGGTAATACGGGAATAGCGTTTCATCAATGTGGCGCTGGCGCCGCGCCGCTGTCTGCGGTGGCATCGGGAGGCAGCAGAAAGGGCGCTGCGCTGGCGATGCGGAGGCGGACACGGTCCAGCAGGTTGTTGCGGGCTGCATCATACGCCCGGTTCAACGCCGTCTCAAAAGCCATCTCGTCGGCCGAGCCATGGCTCTTGAACACCAGCCCGCGCAGGCCGAGCAGCGCCGCGCCGTTGTAGCGGCGGTAATCAACGCGCTTCTTGAATGCAGATAGAACCGGATAGGCAACGATGGCGGCAATTTTCGTGAAAATGTTGCGCGAAAATTCCTGCTTAAGGAAAGCCCCCACCATGGCCGCCAGGCCTTCGCTGGTCTTCAGGGCCACGTTGCCGACGAAGCCGTCGCACACCACGATGTCCGTCGTGCCCTTGAAAATGTCGTTGCCCTCGACGTTGCCCACAAAGTTCAGATCGCCGGAGTTGGCGGCAGAACGCAGCAATTCGCCAGCCTTCTTGATGACATCACTGCCCTTGATGGCTTCGGCGCCGATGTTGAGCAGCCCGACCGTGGGCTGCTCCTTGCCCTTGAGCACGGAGTCGAGCGCGGAGCCCATGACGGCGAATTCGAGCAGGTGGCGCTCGTTGCAATCGACGTTGGCGCCCAGGTCGAGCACCGTGGTGGAGCCGCCGTTGGCATTGGGCAGCGGGTAGGCAATGGCCGGGCGGTCGATGCCATCGAGCGTCTTGAGCACGTAGCGCGCGATGGCCATCAGGGCGCCGGTGTTGCCCGCCGACACGGCCGCCGCCGCCGCGCCGTCCTTGACCTGCTGGATGGCCACGCGCATGGACGAATCCTTCTTGCGGCGCAGAGCCACCTCCAGCGGATCGTCCATCGCCACCACTTCGCTGGCATGCACCAGGGTAGCGCGCTCATGGGAAAAGCCCTGCAACGCCTCGGGCAGGCCCACCATGAGCAGGCGGGCATCGGTATGCCGATCGAGGAAATGACGGCATGCCGCCAGCGTGACATGGGGGCCGTGATCGCCGCCCATGCAGTCAACAGCCAGTGTGATCATGGAAAAGGGTTCCGGCCGGCATGGCGGCCTGTTGCGCGTGCGGAGCACGCATGAGAAAGGCCCGTGCTACGGGAAGGTAGCAACGGGCCCTGGGGGTCCTTACCTCTGACAGGTGTCAGGCTTCGGACTTGTTCTTCAGCACCTGGCGGCCGCGGTAGAAACCGTTGGGGCTGATGTGGTGGCGCATGTGGATTTCGCCGGTGGTGGGCTCGACAGCGATGCCGGGCACATTCAGGGCGTTGTGCGAACGGTGCATGCCGCGCTTGGACGGGGATTTCTTGTTTTGCTGAACGGCCATGGTTGGCTCCTGGTCTTGAAAAGGGGTTGGTAAAACGCGATCAGCCCATTAAAAGACACGAGGGGATTCGCGTGAAGCCCTCGATTATAACCCAAAGCGTTTACTTATCCGTTTTCCCTGCCCGCAGGCCTGCCAATGCGGCAAACGGGTTGGGGCGCTCGGCGGTGGCGGCTTCAAAATCGTCGTCGCTGGAGGCCATGGGCGGCTGGGTCGGGCATTCGTCGTGGCGCGGCACCACGGGCAGCGCCATGAGCAGTTCGTCCTCGATGAGTTCGTGCAGGTCGAACTCGCGGCTCAGCGCCAGCAGGTCTTCCTCGACCTCGTCGTCCAGCGCCTCGGCCGTGGCCTCGTCGGCCACGAAGCGGAACCAACGGTCCACCTGCAGCGGCTCGTCCATGGGCCCCAGGCAGCGCTGGCACACCATGGGGAAGGTGGCCTGCACCTGCAGGTGCATCCACATCTGGCCGCCGTCGTTGCCGGTCTCGGCACGCCATTCGCCCACGGCTTCCCAGTCCACGCGCAGGTCGGGGTGCAGGCCCTTGGCCTCCTGGGCCAGCCGTTCGTACTTCAGCAGGGACTCGTGCCCCTCCAGCCGCGCGCTCGCCTGCACGAAGGCCTTGGCGTCGAGGCGGTCGGGGTTGAATTCCTTGGTCATGCGCGCAGTGTAAGAGAATCAAGGCATGCATCAAGCCCTTTCCCTGCCGAGAACCCTGGTTCTCGGTTCGACCTCCCGTTACCGGCGCGAACTGCTGCAGCGCCTGCAAGTGCCCTTCACCGTCACCGCCCCCGAGGTGGACGAAACCCCCCACTCCGGCGAAGCCCCCCGCGCGCTGGCCCTGCGCCTGGCGCTGGCCAAGGCACACGCCGTCGCGGCGCAGCACCCCGATGCCGTGGTGATCGGCTCCGACCAGGTGGCCGACCTCGCTGGCCACGCCCTGGGCAAGCCCGGCACGCACGAGCGCGCCGTGGCCCAGCTGCGCCTGATGAGCGGCCACACCGTGGTGTTCCAGACCGCCCTGGCCGTGGTCTGCCAGGCCACGGGCTTCGAGCAGGTGGACCTGGCCCCGGTGGAGGTGCGCTTTCGCACACTGTCGGACGACGAAATCGAGCGCTACCTGCGCGCCGAGCAGCCCTACGACTGCGCCGGCAGCGCCAAGAGCGAAGGCCTGGGCATCAGCCTGCTTGACGCCATCGTCAGCGACGACCCCACGGCCCTCGTCGGCCTGCCGCTGATCCGCACCTGCCGCATGCTGCGCGCCGCCGGACTGACGCTGCCATGAGCGCCGCCGCCGCCACACGTGGCCGCCTCTACCTGGTGCCCGCGCCCCTGGATTTCGGCTGCGAAACCACGGCCGCGCTGCCGCAAGCGCTGCCCGAGCACACCCTGGCCACGGCCGCGCGCCTGACGCACTGGATCTGCGAAAACGCCAAGAGCACGCGCGCCTACCTCAAGCGTGTGGACGCCCTGCACCCGCTCGCCCTGCCGCTGCAGGAGCAGCAGATCACCGAACTGCCGCGCGAAGTGCACAAGAAGGGCGACCACGGCGGCAAGGGCGCGCCGGTGTTCGACGCCCGCCCCCTGCTCGCGCCCGCCCTGGCCGGGCACGACGTGGGGCTGGTGAGCGAGGCCGGCATGCCCGCCGTGGCCGACCCCGGCAGCTCCGTGGTGCGCGCCGCGCACGACCTGGGCATCGAGGTGGTGCCGCTGGTGGGGCCGGTGTCGCTGCTGCTGGCCCTGGCGGCCAGCGGGCTCAACGGGCAGAACTTCGCCTTCGTCGGCTACCTGCCGCAGGACGCCAACGATCGCACCCAGCGCATCCGCGCCCTGGAGGCCCTGGCACTCAAGACCGGGCAGACGCAGCTGTTCATCGAAACACCCTACCGCAACGCCGCCCTGCTGCAGGCTCTGCTGCAGGCCCTGCAGCCCGCCACCCGCCTGGCGCTGGCCAGCGGCCTGACGCTGGAGAGCGCCCGCATCCGCAGCCAGAGCGTGCAGCAATGGCGCCAGCGCCCCGAGGCGCCAGACAAGCACACGCCTGTGGTGTTCGCGCTGGGCCGGTAGTTCAATGCGCGTGGGCCAGCTTGCTCAATAGCACCACCACGCCCATGCCCGCCGCGAGCCAGAGGATCTGCAGCGTGGTTTCGCGCGCGCCCAGGCGCTTTTGCAGTTGCGGAATCAGATCGGCCAGCGCCACGTAAATAAAGCTGCTCGACGCCACCACCAGGAAGTACGGCAGCCAGTCGTGCAACTGTGCCACCAGGAAGTAGCCCACCAGGCCGCCGATGGCCGTCACCGCGCCGGCCAGCGACACCTTGACCAGCGCCATGCGCCGGCTCGCGCTGGTCTGCTGCAGCACCGCCAGGTCGCCAATGTGGTGCGGCACCTCGTGCGCCATCACCGACACAGCCGCCACCAGGCCCAGGCGCAGGTCGGCCACGAAAGCCGAGGCGATCAGCACCCCGTCGCCAAAGCAGTGCACGCTGTCGCCTGCCAGCAGCGCCCAGCCGCCCGCCGGGCGCGGGGCGTCGGCAGGGCCATGGGCGACATGGTGCCCGGCGTGGCCATGCACATGGCCATGGTGGGGATGGTGGTGGTGCCCGGCGCCGTGCGCGCCATGGTTGTGCTCATGGCCGTGGTGCCACAGCTCGGCCTTGTCGAGCAGGAAGAAGAACACCACGCCCACCAGCAGGGT
>Ga0208516_100699_pt1 | contig 11712 bp, 11 predicted proteins | sample LakWasM117_HOW13_2_FD_183931 | JGI IMG/M metagenome (GOLD analysis project Ga0208516, IMG submission 183931) | Freshwater sediment methanotrophic microbial communities from Lake Washington under simulated oxygen tension - Sediment Metagenome... | ecosystem: Environmental > Aquatic > Freshwater >...
GTGGATAGCTCGGCTATCCACAAGCGCTGCAACGCCGCAGACCGCCCGCAAAGGCCACTGCCCTTCGGGTTGGAGCGAAATCGGGCGATTGGACGCCCCGGCTGCTTGCATGGGCACGAGCCCATGCGGCGCATCCGAAGCATCCACTCATCCCGATTGCGCTCCAACGCGGCCCCTGCGAGATCGTGAACACGTTCTGAGCCACCGGCACACCTGGCCCACCATGCAAAAAGCCCGCGCTGCGGGCTTTTTGCTGGGCGGCTGACCGGGCGATCACTTCGCCGGTTCGGCCTTCGGTGCGTCCATTTTCTTCGCGGCTGCGGCCTTGGCCTTGGGTGCCTTTTTCGCCGCCTTCTTCTGCGCCGCCGGTGCGGATGCCGGCGCCATCGCGGCGGGCTTGGCTTCTTCCTTGGCAGGGGCCGGTGCGGCGGCGGGGGCCTGTGCGAACGAGGTGACGGCGAAGCAAGCGGCCAGCAGGGCGGCAAGGGTCTTGTTCATGGAGGCTCCTTTGAACTCGGGTGGGCGGCCCGGCAACACGCCGGACCTGACCCTACAACGCTCCCTCGCGGCACAGGGATGACGCGGGCACGCACCCAATTGCAACGGAGTGTGCCCACGCCCCCGGCGCCCTGCACCGGCGGGCCCGCGCCGGTAAAATCCGCGCTCTCCGACGTTGCCCTCCTGCCCGATCACCACGGGCCTGCAAGACCATGATCCGCCTCTCCGAAATCCGGCTGCCGCTGTCCGCGCTGCCGTCCGATCCCGACACCCACCCCGAAGCCGCGCTGCGCGCCCAGGCCGCCCAGGCCCTGGGGCTGCAGGACGCCACGGGCATCGCCACGCTGCAGGTCTTCAAGCGCAGTTTCGACGCGCGCAAGGCCGCGCTGCTGGCGGTGTACATCGTGGACATCGCGCTCGTCGATACCGCCAGCGAAGCCGCGCTGCTGGCACGCCACGCGGGCCACCCGCACATCCAGCCCACGCCCGACATGGCCTGGCGCCCCGTGGGCCAGGCCCCGGCCGGCCTGCGCGAACGGCCGGTGGTGGTGGGCTTCGGCCCCTGCGGCATCTTCGCGGCGCTGGTGCTGGCGCAGATGGGGCTGCGGCCCATCGTGCTGGAGCGCGGCCGGGCGGTGCGCGAGCGCACCAAGGACACCTGGGGCCTGTGGCGCCAGCGCGAGCTGAACCCCGAGAGCAATGTGCAGTTCGGCGAGGGCGGCGCGGGCACCTTCTCCGACGGCAAGCTCTACAGCCAGATCAAGGACCCGCGCCACCTCGGCCGCAAGGTGATGGAGGAATTCGTGCAGGCCGGCGCGCCGCCCGAGATCCTCTACGTGGCGCACCCGCACATCGGCACCTTCAAGCTCGTGAAAGTGGTCGAGACGCTGCGCGAGCAGATCATCGCGCTGGGCGGCGAAGTGCGCTTCCAGCAGCGCGTGGAGGACGTGCTCGTCGAACAGGACACCGCCGGCCAGCGCCAGCTGCGCGGCCTGCGCGTGCTCGACCAGGCCACGGGCCAGACCCATGAGCTGCAGGCGAGCCATGTGGTGATGGCGCTGGGCCACAGCGCGCGCGACACCTTCGCCATGCTGCACGCACGCGGCGTGCACATGCAGGCCAAGCCGTTCTCCATCGGTTTTCGCATCGAGCACCCGCAGGGCGTGATCGACCGCGCGCGCTGGGGCCGCCACGCCGGCCACCCGCTGCTGGGCGCGGCCGACTACAAGCTGGTGCACCATGCCAGCAACGGCCGCGCGGCCTACAGCTTCTGCATGTGCCCGGGCGGCACCGTGGTGGCCGCCACCAGCGAGCCCGGCCGCGTGGTGACCAACGGCATGAGCCAGTATTCGCGCAACGAGCGCAACGCCAACGCCGGCATGGTGGTGGGCATCGCCCCGGAGGATTACCCCACCGACCCCGCCGCCTTCGAGGCCCAGCTCGGCGCCACGCACGGTGTGGAGGCCTTGCAAGACGGCGAGCACCACCCGCTCGCCGGCATCGTGCTGCAGCGCCAGCTCGAATCCAACGCCTATGTGCTGGGCGGCGGCAACTACAACGCGCCGGGCCAGCTCGTGGGTGACTTCATCGCGGGCCGCGCCTCCAAGGCGCTGGGCAGCGTGGAGCCCTCGTACAAGCCCGGCGTGACGCCCTGCGACCTGCGCGAGGCCCTGCCCGGCTACGCCACCGAGGCGCTGCGCGAGGCCCTGCCGGCCTTCGGTCGCAAGATCAAGGGCTTCGACATGCACGACGCCGTGCTCACCGGCGTGGAGACGCGCACCTCGTCACCACTCAAGATCGGCCGGGGCGAGGACTTCCAGAGCCTCAACACCGCCGGCCTGTACCCGGCGGGCGAGGGCGCGAGTTACGCCGGCGGCATTCTCTCGGCCGGCGTGGACGGCATCAAGGTGGGCGAGGCCATTGCACGAAGCCTACTCGGAGCCGGCTGAAACGCCAGCCTACGGGCGCCGCAGAAAGTCCACCGCCAGCGCCGCGAGGCTGCGCGCGCCCACGGGCAGCTGGTCCTCGTCGATGTCGAACAGCGACGAGTGGTTGGGTGCTGCCTTGTTGAAGTCCACACCCTTGGGCGGCGCGCCCAGGAAGTAGAAGAAGCCGGGCACGACCTTCTGGAACTCGGAGAAGTCCTCCGAGCCACTGACCTTGGGAATGACCATGGCCTTGCCCCCCATGGCCAGCTTGAGCGCGGGCAGCGAGGCCTCGGTCAGCGCGGCCGGGTTGGTGGTGACCGGGTAGGCCACGGGCCCGAAACGCACCTTGGCCTTGGCACCGCTGGAGGCGGCGATGGCTTCGGCCGTGATGGCGATGCGCTTGAGCGCGTCCTGGCGCATGTCCTCGTCGAAGGTGCGCAGCGTGCCCAGCAGTTCCACGTTGTCGGGGATGATGTTGTAGCGCGTGCCGCCCTGGATGGAGCCGATGGTGACGACCGCCGGCTCCTTGCTGATGTTGAGCTGGCGGCTCACCACCGTCTGCAGGCCCAGCACCACCTGGCTGGCGGCCACCACCGGGTCGATGGCGCTCCAGGGCGAGGAGCCATGGCCGCCCTTGCCCTCCACCTGGATGGTGATGCTGTCCGAGCCCGCCATCAGCGGCCCGCTACGGTAGCCCGCCACGCCCGCCGGCAGGTTGGCCGTGATGTGCAGGCCGTAGATGGCCTGCACATCCTTGAGCACACCGGCCTCGATCATGGCCTTGGCGCCGAAGCTCGGCACCTTGCCGTGCTCGTCGGCCTCCACGGGCGCGCCCTCCTCGGCGGGCTGGAAGATGAACTTGATGGTGCCGGGCAGCTGCGCGCGCAGGCCCGCCAGCGCCTCGGCCGCGCCCATGAGCATGGCCACATGCGTATCGTGGCCGCAGGAGTGCGCCACCGGCACTTCCTTGCCCAGGTAGCTGGCCTTGGCCTTGGAGGCGAACGGCAGGCCGGTCTTCTCGGGCATGGGCAGCGCGTCCATGTCGGCGCGCAGCGCCACCACCTTGCCCGGCAGGCCGCCGCGCAGCGTGCCCACCACGCCGGTGCCGCCCACGCCGGTCTGCACCTCCATGCCGAGCTTCTTCAGGTGCTCGGCGACGAGCTGGGCGGTGCGCACCTCCTGGCCCGAGAGTTCCGGGTGGGCATGGATGTCGCGGCGCCACTGCACCATCCGGGGCGCTACGGCGGACACGGCGGCGTTGATGGCCTGCAGGCCGGCGGCATCGAGCGCCTGGGCCTGGGCGCCGGAGGCACCAGCGGCCAGGCCGGCGGCGAGCGAGAGAGCGGACAGGGAGTTGCGCATGGCAAGGCGGGAAGAAAGTGGATGAAGGCCCCATGCTAAAAGCGGCGCCCCGGTACCGAAGAAGGCAAAATGGCCATTAAAAAGGCCAATACCGCCATGCCATCCCGCCTTGCCATCGACATCCCCGTGCTGCCCGAAACCGCCCTGGGCCATGCCCTGCAGCTGGTGGACCTGCTGCGCACCGCCAACATGCTGGCCGGCCTGCGCCACGGCACGCAGGCGCCGCGCATCGGCTGGCGCCTGACCGATGCGCAGGGCCGGCCGCTGCCGATCGCCGACGGCCCGCTGCAGCCCTGCGCGCGCGCGGGGGCCTTCGAGGGACCGGCCACGGCCCTGTTCATCGCGCCGCTGCACTGCCCCGACATCCCGGCCATCCGCCTCGCCGTGGAGCGCCATCCCGCGCTGGCGCGCCGGATCGGCGTGGCCGTGGACCAGGGCCTGCGCATCTGCACGCAGGGCAGCGGCGCCTGGCTGGCGGCGCGCAGCGGGCGGCTGGACGGTCGCCGGGTGGCACTGCCGTGGTACTACATTGGCGGCTTCGGGCGCGATTTCCCGGGCATCGCCATCGCCACGGAGCAGGACTTCCACGAGGACGGCCCCTGGCTCAGCGCGGCACTGTCCACCGGCATGGTGAACATGGCCACGACGCTGGTGCAGCAGGCCTTGGGCCCCGCGCTGGCCCAGGCCCTGCGCTCCGTGCTGCAGCCCGACCCGGAGCGCGGCCGCGCCGCGCTGGAGGCGCTGCAGGCACAGCACATTCCCAGCACCCGCGACAGCACCCTGGCGCGCGCCATCGCCTGGATGGAGCAGCGCCTGGACCAGCCCTACCAGCTCGATGCCGTGGCCGCCGCCGCAGCGGTGAGCCCACGCACGCTGCTGCGGCATTTCCGCGAGGAGCTGGGGCATTCGCCGCTCGACCACCTGCACGGCCTGCGCTGCGCCCGCGCGCGCGTGCTGCTGGAAATCACGCTGGAGAGCATCCCCACCATCGCCCAGGCCTGCGGCTACGCCGACCCGGCGGCCTTCCGCCGCATCTTCACGCGGCACACAGGCCTCTCGCCCACGGCCTACCGCCAGCGCCACACCCTGCGCGCGCCCCGCCGGCGCTGGCGCGTGGAGGCGGCGCCCAGCATGGACGCGGTGCTTGCAGCGCTGCGCTCCACCATGAAGAAATAGCCCCCGCAATGAAAAACCGCCAGGGGCCCGGGCCACCTGGCGGTTGAGCGAAGCAACGGGCCGCGATCAGCCGTTGCTCTGGGCGTTCTGCAGCGCGGCGATGCGCTGTTCGATCGGCGGGTGGGTGCTGAACAGCTGGCCGATGCCGCCGGAGATGCCCATGGCGGCCATGCTCTTGGGCAGCTCGGCCGGGTGCACGCCGCCCAGGCGGGCCAGGGCGTTGATCATGGGCTGGCGGCGGCCCATGAGCTGGGCGGCACCGGCGTCGGCGCGGAATTCGCGCTGGCGCGAGAACCAGGCCACGATGATGGCGGCCAGGAAGCCCAGCACGATGTCGAGCACCACGGTGGTGATCATGTAGCCGATGCCGGGGCCGCTGTCGCGGTCGTCGCCCTTGCGCAGAAAGCTGTCCACGGCGTAGCCGATGGCGCGCGAGAGAAAGACCACGAAGGTGTTCATCACGCCCTGGATCAGCGTCATGGTGACCATGTCGCCGTTGGCGATGTGCGCCACCTCGTGGCCGATCACGGCCTCGACCTCCTCGTGCGTCATGCTCTGCAGCAGGCCGGTGGAGACGGCCACCAGGGCCGAGTTCTTGAACGCGCCGGTGGCAAAGGCATTGGGGTCGCCTTCGAAGATGCCGACCTCGGGCATGCCGATGCCGGCCTTGTCGGCGAACTTGCGCACGGTCTCGACGATCCAGGCCTCATCCTGGTTGCGCGGCTGCTCGATGATCTGCACGCCCGCGCTCCACTTGGCCATGGGCTTGCTGATGAGCAGCGAGATGATGGCGCCGCCAAAGCCCATGATGAAGGCGAAGCCGAGCAGCGCGCCCAGGTTCAGCCCGTTGGCCGTCAAGAAGCGGTTCACGCCGAGCAGGCTGGCCACGACGCCGAGCACGGCCACCACGGCGATGTTGGTCAACAGGAACAGGATGATGCGTTTCATGGCTCTCCACGGAAAAGGTGGGGGTTTGTCAGAACTGGGAGGGATCACATGGGGACGCCCATGCGCTCCTTCAAGCCGCGCCCGGTGAAAGCCCGGGGGCGGCATACGAAAGAGCCATCATAGAAGGAAAGGTTCGCCCAGGCTGCGCCAGGGATTGGCGAATGCTATATATTCGATAGCTTATGACGCTTGCTACAAGCGCCTTTCACTGCAATTTTACTTAAATCCCAGAAACCAGCCGCCACGGCAGCGCCTCGCCCGAGCGCAGCGGCTTGAGCTCGGCCTCGCCGAAGGCGAAGCTGTCGGGCGGCGTCCAGGATTCGCGGCGCAGGGTGATGGTGCCGCTGTTGCGCGGCAGGCCGTAGAAGGCCGGGCCGTTGAAGCTGGCGAAGGCTTCGAGCTTGTCCAGCGCCCCTGCGTGGTCGAACGCCTCGGCATACATCTCCATGGCTGCGTGCGCGGTATAGCAACCGGCGCAGCCGCTGGCGTGCTCCTTGAGGTGCGCGGGGTGCGGCGCGCTGTCGGTGCCGAGGAAAAACTTGGCCGAGCCGCTGGTGGCGGCCTGCACCAGCGCCTGGCGGTGCGTCTCGCGCTTGAGCACGGGCAGGCAGTAGTAGTGCGGGCGGATGCCGCCGGTGAAGATGGCGTTGCGGTTGTAGAGCAGGTGGTGCGCGGTGATGGTGGCGGCGGTGTAGCCGTCGGCCTGCTGCACGTACTGCGCGGCTTCCTGGGTGGTGATGTGCTCGAAGACGATCTTGAGCTCGGGGAAGTCGCGGCGCAGCGGCTGGAGCTGCTGCTCGATGAACACGGCCTCGCGGTCGAACAGGTCGATGTCGGGGCTGGTGACCTCGCCGTGCACCAGCAGCAGCAGGCCGGCCTTCTGCATGGCTTCAAGCGTCTTGTAGGTCTTGCGCAGGTCGGTCACGCCGGCGTCGCTGTTCGTCGTGGCGCCAGCCGGGTAGAGCTTGGCGGCGACCACGCCCGCGTCCTTGGCGCGCGCGATCTCGTCGGGCGGCAGGTTGTCGGTGAGGTAGAGCGTCATCAGCGGCTCGAACGCCACGCCCTGCGGCACGGCGGCGAGGATGCGCTGCTTGTACGCCAGGGCCTGGGCCGCCGTGGTCACGGGCGGGCGCAGGTTGGGCATGATGATGGCGCGCCCGAACTGGGCGGCGGTGTGCGGCACGACGGTGAGCAGCGGCTCGCCGTCGCGCACATGCAGGTGCCAGTCGTCGGGGCGGGTGATCGTGAGGGTGTCTTGGGCGGCGGTCATGGCCGCCATTGTCCCATCACTCCCCCGCCATGGCGCCCGGCGGGCCTGCCATGCTCCGCCCGGGGATGGGCTTATTCGGGGTCGAATCCGGCCAGATCCAGGGCTTCACGCAGCGAATCGAGCGCGTCGCGCACGAGGAAGGTTTCCGCATCGTCGCGGGAACATGCCCGGATGGCCTCATGGCTGATGCGCTGGACGAACTGCGCCAGCGCCTGGGCATTCTCGGGCGTGAGTTCGGCGGTGATGACCACGGGTTGTTTCATTTTCAGTGTCTCGTGAATACGGTGCGGAACATCTTACCGGCTGAAAACGCCAGCGGCACCCGAAGGTGCCGCTGTATCTCCGTGCCAGGCGATCAGTGCTGCAGGATCTTGTTGAGGAAGTCCTTGGTGCGCGGCTGGCGGGCATCGGGGTTGTTGAAGAACTCGTCGCGCGAGCAGTCCTCCAGGATCTTGCCGCCCACGTCCATGAAGATCACGCGGTTGCTGACCTTGCGCGCGAAGCCCATTTCGTGCGTCACGCACATCATGGTCATGCCTTCGTGGGCCAGGCCCACCATCACGTCGAGCACCTCGCCCACCATTTCGGGGTCGAGCGCCGAGGTGGGCTCGTCGAACAGCATGACGATGGGGTCCATGGACAGCGCCCGCGCGATGGCCACGCGCTGCTGCTGGCCGCCCGAGAGCTGGCCGGGGAACTTGTCCTTGTGGGCGATGAGGCCCACGCGCTCCAGCATCTTGAGGCCGCGCTTCTTGGCGTCGTCGGGGTTGCGGCCCAGCACCTTGATCTGCGCGATGGTGAGGTTCTCGGTCACCGACAGGTGCGGGAACAGCTCGAAGTGCTGGAACACCATGCCCACGTGGCTGCGCAGCTTGGGCAGGTCGGTCTTGGGGTCGTGCACGGGCACGCCGTCCACCCAGATCTCGCCCTTCTGGAAGGGTTCGAGCGCGTTGATGGTCTTGATCAGCGTGGATTTGCCCGAGCCCGACGGGCCGCACACCACCACCACCTCACCCTTGCTGATATTGGTGGAGCAATCGGTCAGCACCTGGAAGGAGCCGTACCACTTGGAAACATTCTTCAGTTCGATCATTGCAAATTCCTCTCGGGTGCGCCTTCAGCGGATGATGGCGATCTTCTGGTGCAGGCGCTTGACCATCCAGGACAGGGCGTAGCACATGATGAAATAGAGCACCGCCGCGGCCAGGTAGGCCTCGATGGGGCGGCCGAAGTTCTTGCCCGCGACCTCGAAGCCCTTGAGCATGTCGTAGGCGCCGATGGCGTAGACCAGCGAGGTGTCCTGGAACAGGATGATGGTCTGCGTCAGCAGCACCGGCAGCATGTTGCGGAACGCCTGCGGCAGGATCACGTAGCGCATGTTCTGGCCGTAGGTCATGCCCACGGCCTGGCCCGCGAACACCTGGCCGCGCGGGATGGACTGGATGCCCGCGCGCATGATCTCGCTGAAGTACGCCGCCTCGAAGGCGATGAAGGTGACCACCGCCGACACCTCGGCGCCGATGGGGCGGCCGATGATGGCGGGCACGAGCAGGAAGAACCACAGGATCACCATCACCAGCGGAATGCTGCGCATGCCGTTGACGTAGATGGTGGCGGGCACGCCCAGCCATTTCTTACCCGACAGGCGCATCAGCGCCAGCACCGTGCCGAAGAGCACGCCGCCGACCGTGGCCACCACCGTGAGCATGAGGCTGAAGTACAGGCCCTTGAGCACGAAGTTGCTGATCAGGTCCCAGTTGTAGAAGGAGAAGTCGAGGCTGATGTTCATGTCAGTGCCCCCCCGTTCCACCGGCCACGATCAGGCCCGGAACGCGCGCACGCTTCTCGATGAAGGCCATGATGCGGTTGATGGCGAACGCCGAAACGATGTAGCAGGCCGTGACGGCGAGGTACACCTCGATGCCGCGCGCGGTTTCCTCCTGCGCCTGCATGGCGAACATGGTCAGTTCGGCCACCGACACGGCGAACGCCACCGAGGAGTTCTTGAAGATGTTCATGGTCTCGCTGGTCAGCGGCGGGATGATGATGCGGAACGCCATGGGCAGCAGCACATAGCGGTAGGTCTGGAAGGTGGTGAACCCCATGGCCATGCCCGCATAGCGCTGGCCGCGCGGCAGCGCCTGGATGCCCGAGCGCACCTGCTCGGCGATCCGCGCCGAGGTGAAGAAGCCCAGCGCCAGCACCACGAGCACGAAACCGGGCACGCCCTTCATGGCCGGGAAGATGGTGGGCACCACGTGGTACCAGAGAAAAATCTGCACCAGCAACGGGATGTTGCGGAACAGCTCCACCCAGATGTTGCCCAGGCGCACGACCATGGGCCGCCCTTCCAGGGTGCGCAGCGTGCCGACGAACGAGCCCAGCAGCAGCGCCAGCAGCAGCGCCAGCAGCGATACGGACACCGTCCAGCCCCAGGCCGACAGCATCCAGTCCAGATAGGTGATGTCGCCGCCCTTGCCAAAGCAGCCCTGCACCACCTGCCGTTCCATGGTGTCTTCACAGAACACCTGCCAATCCCAGCTCATAGGATTGCTCCTTCTTCAAACGGAGGGTGTCGGGCACCGCCGGCGGCGCCCAACAAAAAAGCCCCTCCAAACCCGCGGTTCGAAGGGGCGGATCAATCTTGGAATATTACTTCTTGGCGTAGTCTTCCATGGGCTTGTCGTTCGGGTGGGCCCAGGCAGCCTTGGTGGCCTCGGACAGGGGCAGGCCGATCTTGGTGTTGGTCGGCGGCACGGGCTGCATGAACCACTTGTCGTACAGCTTGGCCAGCGAACCATCGGCGATCTGGCGCTTGATGGAGTCGTCCACGGCCTTCTTGAAGGCCGGATCGTCCTTGCGCAGCATGCAGGCGATGGGCTCCACGTTCAGCACTTCACCGACGATCTTGTAGTCGGCGGGGTTCTTGGCCTTGGAGATGTTGGCGGCCAGGATGGAGCCGTCCATCACGAAGGCGTCGGCGCGGCCGGTTTCCAGCATCAGGAAGCTGTCGGCGTGGTCCTTGCCATAGACCTCCTTGAAGTCGATGCCGCCAGCGCGCTCGTTCTTGCGCAGGGTCTGCACCGAGGTCGTGCCGGTGGTGGTGGCCACGCTCTTGCCGTTGAGTTCCTTGATCGAGGTGATGCCGGAGTTGGCCTTCACGGCGATGCGCACTTCTTCCACGTAGGTGGTGACGGCAAAGGCCACATCCTTCTGGCGCGCGGCGTTGTTGGTGGTGGAGCCGCACTCCAGGTCCACGGTGCCGTTGGTCACCAGCGGGATGCGGTTCTGCGAGGTGACGGGCTGGTACTTGGTTTCCAGCGCGCCCAGCCCCAGCTGCTTGCGGATGTCGGCGATGACATGCTCGGCCATCTCGGTGTGAAAGCCCACGTACTTGCCGTTGCCCAGGGTGTAGGACAGACCCGAGGACTCGCGCACGCCCAGCGTGATGCTGCCCGAAGACTTGATCTTGGCCAGCGTATCGGTGGTCTGCGCGAAAGCGCTGCTTGCGGCCAGGACGGTAATGGCAGCAGCCAGCAATTGTTTTTTCATGGTTGTCTCCTTGTGGGTAAAACGGCAAAAACCTGCATTCTAGGGATTCATGCGCCCGACGCTGACGCCTGGCTGAAACCCCAGGCATGCGGCATTGTGCAGCGCGCGGGCGCGCAGCTCAAAAAGGCACCTGGTCGGTGGGGTACTTCCAGAAGTCGCGCAGCAAATAGCTTACCGGCAGATTCAATACGGTGCCATGGGGCGCAATGGGCTTGGCGAACCACTTGTCGTAGATCGGATAGATCTCGCGGCTGGTGATCAGTCGGCGCATCTCCTCATCGACCAGTTTCTTGAATTCGGGGTCGTTCCGGGGCAGCATGATGGCCAGCGGCTCGGTGGTCAGGAAGCGCCCGACCACCTTGAGCGCCTTCGGGTCGGGCCGGCTGGCCGCCAGGCCATAGAGCAGCACGTCGTCCATCACGAAGGCATCGGCCTCGCCCTTTTCCACCATCTCCAGGGCCCGCGCATGGTCGGGCGCCTCGACGAGGGTGATGCCCATGAGCCGCTCGCGGTTCGCCTGCTCCGCCGCCTTGAGCGGCGTGGTGCCCTTGGTGGACACGAGCTTCTTGCCCATCAGGTCCTCGATGCGGTCGATGGGGCTCACGGCCTTGACCAGCAGGCGCGCGCCGGTGATGAAGTGCGGAACGGTGAAAGCTACCTTCTCGCGCCGCTCGGCATTGTTGGTGGTGGAGCCGCATTCGAGGTCGGCCTTGCCCTGCTCGACCATGGCGATGCGGTTGGCCGGCGTGACCTGCAGGAACTCCACCGCCATGTCCTTGCGGCCGGTCTTGCGGCGCACCGCCTCGGCCAGGCGCAGGCACAGGTCCACCGCGTAGCCCACAGGCTTGCCGGTCTGCGTATCCACATAGGAAAAGGGCACCGAGGACTCGCGGTGCGCGATGACCAGCTTGCCACCGGCACCGATGCGTTCGAGCACGGTCTCGGCCGGTGCCGTGCCGGCAAGGCAGGCCACGGCCA
>Ga0208516_100701_pt1 | contig 11678 bp, 10 predicted proteins | sample LakWasM117_HOW13_2_FD_183931 | JGI IMG/M metagenome (GOLD analysis project Ga0208516, IMG submission 183931) | Freshwater sediment methanotrophic microbial communities from Lake Washington under simulated oxygen tension - Sediment Metagenome... | ecosystem: Environmental > Aquatic > Freshwater >...
AGGAGTTCCTGCTCGTCCTGCCCGGCACCACCGGAGCGCAGGCCTGGGAGGCGCTGGAGCGGCTGCGGATCCGCATCGAATCCACGGCCTGGGGCGAGGTCTTCGAAGGGGCTGCGGGGGTGACCGTGAGCATCGGCGCCACCGTCTGCCAGCCCGGGGAGCCGGTGGAGTCCGCGGTCCGGCGCGCCGATGCAGCCCTCTACGAAGGCAAGGCCGCGGGCCGCAACCGGGTGGTGATGGCGTAGCCACGGTGGACCGGCTGGGCCGCGAAAGCCGCCGGGGTCAATACGTGGAACTACATCGAGACAAGCCCGATGAAGTAACTCCACGACTGGCGCCGTGGGGTGGATGCGCCCTAGTCTCTCGCACCTCACCAACAGGAGACAGGCATGGGCCACGAGAGCGGTTTTGCAGGCGCAGCGATACCGGCGCCATGCGTCAACAGTGCATGGGAGCGGTTGCGCCAGGCCCTGCGGAACACAGGGCGCTGGTGCGCGGCGGGCGCCCTGGCGCTGGCGCTGCCCTTGTCGGCGGCACGCGCCGCCGACATCGTCATCGGCCAGGTGGCGCCGCTGTCGGGCGTGCTGGCCAGCACCGGCAAGCAGATGGTGCTGGGCGGCAGCCTTTACTTTCGCCATGTCAATGCCACGGGCGGTGTGCATGGCCAGAAGATCGCGGTGCAGGTGGCCGACGACGGCTACAAGGTGGACGACACGGTACGCCTCACGCGCGAGTTCCTGTCCAACCCGGGACTGGTGGCGCTGTACGGCTTCGCGGGCACGTCCAACGTGGGCAAGCTGCTGAGCGATGGCATTCTGGAGCAGGGCGGCGCGGCCCTGGTGGCGCCCTACACCGGGGGCGAGCCGCTGCGCAACCCGTTCAACCCCTGGATCTTCCATGTGCGCGCGGGCTACGCCGACGAGACCGAGCACATGGTGCAGCAGGTGACCACGCTGGGCATGACGCGCATCGCCGTCATGTACCAGGACGATGGCTTTGGCAAGGCGGGGCTGGAGGGGGTGCAGAAAGCCCTGGCCAAGCGCAACCTGGAACTCTCGGCCGCCGCCCCCTACGACCGCAACACCGACCAGGTGGATGGCGCCGTGGCCAGGATCCTGCAGTCCGACGCCCAGGCCGTGATCATGATCGCCGTGAACAAACCGGCCTCGGCCTTCATCCAGCGCTACCGCGAAGCGGGCGGCGGCGCGCAGCTCTACAACATCTCCGTGGTGGACCCGGCCGAGATCGTGAAGCTCGCCGGGCTGAAGAACGCCCACGGCCTGGGCATCAGCCAGGTGGTGCCCTACCCCTACCTGCCCAACCTGCCGGTGGTGCGCGAGTACCAGGCGCTGCTGAAGAAGTACGCGCCCGAGGAGCATGTGAACTACACCAGCTTCGAGCAGTTCCTGGGCGCCAAGGTACTGGTCGAGGCGCTGCGCCGCGCGGGCCCGGCGCCCACGCGCGCCAGGGTGCTCAAGGCGCTGGAAACCCTCGGGCCGCATGACCTGGGCGGCATCACCGTGAACTTCTCGCCGAGCAACCGCGTGGGCTCGCGCTATGTCGAGGTCACGGTGATCGGGCGCTCGGGGCGCCTGATGAAATAGGCGTTCAGGCGGGCTTGCCCAGCAGCATGGCCACCAGTTCTCCGGTGGTGGTGGTGCCCAGCTTGCGCATCAGCCGCCCCCGGTGCGCCTCGACGGTGCGGTGGCTGATGTCCAGGATGCGCGCGATCTGCTTGCTGGTGGCGCCGGTGACGATGTGCTGCGCGATCTCGCGCTCGCGCACCGTCAGCTCGGCGCTGACCGGCCGGCGCTGCGAGATGTCCTCGAACATCCACACCGCGTGGGCGAAGGGGTCGGCGCGGTCGAGCGTGCGGCCGGCCACGTGGCACCAGAACAGTGTGCCGCCGGCCCGGGCCATGATGCGCTCGTCGCTGTAGGTGCCCGTGGCCTTCATCACGGGCAGGCCGAGGTTGCCGATGTGGGTGAACTCTTCCACGGAGGGATAGAGCCGGGCCATGGATTGGCCCATGATCTCTTCCGACGGGTAGCCGAACATGCGCGCGAAGGCCTCGTTGCAGATCTCGACGGTGCGGTGGCGCGACACGCACATGCCCACCGGCGCCAGGTTGAAGGCCAGCTCCAGTGTTTGCCGCAGTTCGGGGGCGTCGTGCATGGCGGCAGATTCTGCCCAGGAGCAGCAGGGCCGGCCATGGGGAAATCACGGGTGCTCACGCTGCGTGCCGGGCACGCGCAAAGGTCAGACGCCCCGCGCCCGGTCTGCCTTGAACTGTGCGCGGAAGGCGCTGAAAGTGCCGGCCTCCAGCGCCTCGCGGATCTCGCGCATGAGGTTCAGGTAGTAGTGCAGGTTGTGCACGGTGGTGAGCATGGGGCCGAGCATCTCGCCGCAGCGGTCGAGGTGGTGCAGGTAGGCGCGCGAGAAACCGCCGCGCCCGCCCTGGTCCCAGGCCACGCCGTCCTTGCCCGCGCAGGCGTGGCAGGTGCAGCTGGCGTCCAGCGGCTGGTGGTCGGCCTTGTGGCGCGCGTTGCGGATCTTCAGGTCGCCATAGCGCGTGAACAGCGTGCCGTTGCGCGCGTTGCGCGTGGGCATCACGCAGTCGAACATGTCCACGCCCTGGGCCACGCCTTCGACCAGGTCCTCGGGCGTGCCCACGCCCATGAGGTAGCGCGGCTTGTGCGCGGGCAGGCGGTGCGGCGTGTGCGCCATGATCTGCAGCATCTGCTCTTTGGGCTCGCCCACGCTCACGCCGCCGACGGCGTAGCCGGGGAAGTCCATCTCGACCAGGGCGTCGAGCGATTCCTGGCGCAGGTTCTCGTACATGCCGCCTTGCACGATGCCGAACAGCGCGTTGGGGTTGCCCAGGCGCTCGAACTCGGCCTTGGAGCGCAGCGCCCAGCGGCGGCTCATCTCCATGGACTTGCGCGCTTCAAGCTCGGTGGTCAGGTGGCCCTTGGTCTCGTAGGGCGTGCACTCGTCGAGCTGCATCACGATGTCGGAGTTGAGCGTGGTCTGGATCTGCATGCTCACCTCGGGCGACATGAAGAGCTTGTCGCCGTTGACGGGGCTGGCGAAATGCACGCCTTCCTCGGTGATCTTGCGCATCTCGCCCAGGCTCCAGACCTGAAAGCCCCCCGAGTCGGTGAGGATGGGCTTGTTCCACTGCTCGAAGGCATGCAGGCCGCCGAAGCTTTGCATGATGTCCAGCCCCGGGCGCATCCACAGGTGGAAGGTGTTGCCCAGGATGATCTGCGCGCCCATGTCGTGCAGGCTTTGCGGCATCACGCCCTTGACGGTGCCGTAGGTGCCCACGGGCATGAAGATGGGGGTCTGCACCACGCCGTGGTTGAGCGTGAGGGTGGCGCGCCGGGCGTGGCTGGAGGGGTCGGTGGTGAGGATCTGGAACTGCAGCATAGGGCGTGATTGTCCCAGATGGGCGCCGCCGCGCGCCGAGCGTTCCAGGGCCGCGTGGGGCCGCTACACTCGATCAAGCCCATCAGAAAAAGGAATTGCCATGCCCCGAATCCTCATTGCCGTCGACGGCTCGGAACTCGCGCTCGACGCCGTGCACCACGCGGTGCAGCTCACGCGTGATGGCCTGCAGGCCGACTTCGTGCTGGCCAATGTGCAGGAGCCGGCCTCGCTCTACGAACTGGTGGTCTCGCGCGACCCCGACCTGATCGCCGCCGCCAGCATCGAGGCCGGCGAACACCTCATGGCCTCGGCCCGTGCCCTGCTGGACGAGGCCGGCCTGGACTACGTGACCGAGGTGGGCGTGGGCGACCCCGCGCACACGCTGGTGGACATCGTCGAGAGCACGGGGTGCGACCTGGTGGTGATCGGCGCGCGCGGCCAGGGGGCGCTGAGCAGCGCGCTGCTGGGCTCGGTGTCGCAGGAGCTGGTGCATGCCAGCCCGGTGCCGGTGACCATCGTCAAGCACGCCGAGGTGGTGGAGTTTGACGACAGCGGCGAGGAAGAGCCCGCCGCCTGACCAAGAAAAAAGCCGGCCCGCCTCGCGGCGGCCGGCTGGCAGGGAGCGGGTGGCCTCAGGCGGCCTTGCGGAACGGTTCAGCGGGGCGCTGCAGCTTGCCGTGCGGCAGCGTGGCCAGGCGCTTGAACATGCGGCGCACGTAGCCGCTGATCCACAGGCATTTGTTCAGTTCGTCCACGGGCAGCGGACCCGACACCACGACGATGTCGTTGGCCACGTCCTGCGCTCCGGCCGCGCGCAGGCGACGGCGCGTGTTGGTCGCCCAGGACTGGATGCGCGTGGGGCTGCCGTGCTGGTGCACCTCGCCCGTGTGCAGGTCGAATGCAATGGCAACCGTGTCGGTCTTGAGCTTGAAGCGCCGCTCGCCCGTGACGACGCTGGGCGCTTCGCGCATGTCGTACAGGTAGTAGCTGCCCGCCTTGAGTTGGTATTGCATGTCCATGGTTGTCTTCCTCTTGAGCGGCATTGTCGAGGTGATGCCACGGCGGCAATGCCGGGGAAAACGGCGTGAAACAGGCTCTTTTCCGGGGTGTTTCACGCTGCTAGGCGCAGCCGCACCGGGGTGCGGCTGTCATTGTCGCGGCTGGTTGTTACAAGTTCAAGAAACCAGGGGCGAATTAAGTAACGGATTGTTGTCCCCGCTCAAAAATCGACCAGGCTCAGCCCCACGGTGAACACCGTGCGCCGGCGGTTGAAGTCCACCAGGCTGTCGCCGTAGCCGCTGAAGAGCTGGGTGTGCAGGCGCAGGTTGCTCTTGCCGCCGCCCAGGCCCGTGCCCAGGGCCTGCAGCCATTCCAGCCGCACCGAGCCACGCCCCGTGGACGCGAGCGAGTGGCGCAGCGTGGCGCCCAGGGTGTGGTCCTTGTTCATGTTCCAGAACACCGACAGCTCGCCCCGGCCCATGGTGTCGCTGATGCCCGGGTTGTCGTCGCTGCTGGCGTCCTCGGGAATGCGCTTCCACAGGCGGGCGCCGACCACCCAGCGGTTGTCCAGCTCCATGCCGGTCATCAGGTAGGCGCGGTTCCAGCTGCGCGAGAGCGGCAGGCTCTGGCCGTTGGACTGGTGCACCACGCCCACGCCGCTGTAGCGCCAGCGCCAGCCCCAGGGCAGTTGGGCGTCGGTGGGGTAGACGTAGATCACCTCGGGCTCATGGTCGGTGGTGCGGAACGGGCGCGAGATGGCGGGCGTGAACACCTGCCAGTACGACTGCTGCGTGTAGCCGAACCACAGCGAATCCTTGCCCTTGGATTCGTGGTGCGTGAGCAGGCCCTGGGCGATCTTGGTGCGCACCGAGAGCTGCAGGCGCGCTTCCGTCTCGCGGTAGGGCGTGGCTTGCGCAGGGGTGTGGTCGGGCGCGCCCGAGCCGGGCTGGCGGTTCACGCTGCTCGACGCCACCACCGAGGCCGTGATGGGCCGGTAGCCCCGGAAGCTGAAGGTGCCGCAGTCGCTGCCCGCCTCCAGCTCCCAGAAACGCGAGAGGCCGGAGTATTGCGTGGAGCGGCAGCCGCCCGTGGCGTGGGCCTCTTCGGCCGGGGCCGGTGGGGCGGCGAGAGGCTCTGGCGCCACCACGGGGCTGCCGGCCACGGCCGCCGCCGGGGCCTGCCAGGCCTGCTGGCCGGCCCACTGGTCGAAGCAGGCCAGGCGGGCGCTGTCGTTGCCGGCCAGGGCCGTGCAGCGGCGCCAGGCGGCGTCGGGCGTGGCCGGGGCGGTCTGGGCCTGGGCCACCGGGGTGAGCAGGCCCAGCACCAGTGCGGCGGGCAAGGCCGCCAGGCGGGGCAGGGGGGTGTGGGGCATGGGGTGCATCTTTCGCGGGTGCCGATCCGTTGGATTTGTATGAAAAGTGCCTCTGGCGCTTGATGGGTGAGCGTCGTAAGCTATTAAAAATATAGCAAATTTCAGGAGGGTTTCGCCGCGTTCTGGGCGCTCGCGGCCTGCGCCTTGAGCGCGAACTCGGCGCGCAGGGCCTTGAGCTTTTCGCGCGGGTCTTCGCGTGCCGTGGTGGCGGAGAGCGCCATCTCGGCGATGAAACGGCTGGGCTGGGCCGCCACCATCTCGCGGCCCTTCTTGCGCCGCTTCGTCCAGCTCACGGCCAGCGAGCGCTGCGCGCGCGTGATGCCCACGTACATCAGGCGGCGCTCCTCCTGCAGGCGCGAAAGCGTTTCGTCGCTCACCTTCTGCTGGCGGCCGCCGTCGTCGTCGAGCTTGAAGGGCAGCATGCCCTCGGTCACGCCGGCCAGGATGACGTGCGGCCACTCCAGCCCCTTGGAGGCGTGCAGGGTCGAGAGCGTCACCACGTCCTGGTCCTTCTCGCGGTCCGACAGGGTGGACAGCAGCGCGATGGTCTGCGCCACCTCCAGCAGGCTCTTGGTTTCCTGCTGCGTGGTCACGCCGGCGGTGTCGTCGATCTGGCCGCCGGCGCGCTGCGCCATCCAGTCGCAGAACTCGAGCACGTTGCTCCAGCGCGCGGCCGCCACCTTCTCGCTGTCCTCGCCGTCGTAGAGGTGCTTCTCGTAGTCGATTTCTTTGAGCCACTCCTGCAGGAAGGCGCGAGCGTTCTCGGCGCCCAGGGTCTGGCGGGCGCGGTATTCAAGGTCGTTCACGTAGCGGCCGAACTCGTGCAGGCCATCGAGCGCGCGCCGGGGCAGCGCCGCCGGCAGCATGGGGGAAAACAGCGCGGCGAACAGGCTGGTCTTGTGCTGGGTGGAGAACTCGCCGAGCTGCCCCAGCGTGGTGTGGCCGATGCCGCGCTTCGGGCTGGTGATGGCGCGCAGGAAGGCCGGGTCGTCGTCGGAATTGATCCACAGGCGGAACCAGGCGCACAGGTCGCGGATTTCCGCACGGTCGAAAAAGCTCGTGCCGCCCGACACCTTGTAGGGAATGCCTGCCTTGCGCAAGGCCTTCTCGAACGGCTTGGCCTGGTGGTTGGCGCGGTAGAGGATGGCGAAGCCGCGCCAGTCCGGCGGCGGGTTGCTCGCCGCGCGCAGGCCCTGGATGCGCGCCACGGCGCGCTCGGCCTCGTGCTCTTCGCTGTCGGCATCGACCACGCGCACCGGCTCGCCCTCGCCCAGTTCGGAAAACAGCGTCTTGGGGAAGAGCTTGGGGTTGGGCCCGATCACGTTGTTGGCCGCGCGCAGGATGGCCGAGGTGGAGCGGTAGTTCTGCTCCAGCTTGATGACCTTGAGCTGCGGGTAATCCACCGGCAGCTTTTTCAGGTTGTCCAGCGTGGCGCCGCGCCAGCCGTAGATGGACTGGTCGTCGTCGCCCACGGCGGTGAAGCGCCCGCGTTCACCCACGAGCAGCTTGAGCAGCTCGTACTGCGTGGCGTTGGTGTCCTGGTACTCGTCCACCAGCACATGGCCCAGCGCGGCCTGCCACTTGGCGCGCACCTCGGGGAAGTCGCGCAGCAGCTTGAGCGGCATGCCGATCAGGTCGTCGAAATCCACGCTCTGGTAGGCGGCCAGGCGCTCCTCGTAGCGCTGCATGATGAGAGCGATGCTGCGCTCGTGGTCGTCCTTGGCCTGGGCCAGGGCCTGCGTGGCGTTCAGGCCCATGTTCTTCCACAGGCTGATGGTCCATTGCCACTGGCGTGCGGTGGCGGCGTCGGTGGTGCCGCCGGCGGCGTCTTTCAGGATGCTGGTCACATCGTCCTGGTCGAGGATGCTGAACTGGGGCTTGAGGCCCAGCACCTTGCCATCCTCGCGCACCATGCGCACGCCCAGCGCGTGGAAGGTGCACACCAGCACATCCTTGGCCTGGCGCCCGATCAGGCCCTTGGCGCGCTCGCGCATCTCCGCCGCCGCCTTGTTCGTGAAGGTGATGGCCGCGATGCGCCGGGGCTCCAGCCCGCGCTCGATCATGTGCGCGATCTTGTGCGTGATCACCCGCGTCTTGCCCGAGCCCGCGCCGGCCAGCACCAGGCAGGGCCCTTCGGTGTAATGGACGGCCTGGAGCTGGGCGAGGTTGAGGCCTGCGGACATGGGGGAGGGGAGAAGCGGGAGGGAGGGAAAACGGAGCGCGCAATGATACCGGCGCCCCCGGTCGCCGTTTTTCGCATGGTGGCAAAGCCTTGTGCCGCGCCGGGCGCGCACAGGGCTTGTCACCGCCGTAACACGCCGGACACCTTGGCCCGCCTATGCTGGCCGGCGCCCGGGCGCCCTGCCTGGGCCAAGACATCCATGAAAAACACACAAGGAGACGTTCCCATGACCCCCGCACGCACCCTTGGCGGCCTGGCCGCCGCCGCATGGCTGGCGCTGCTCTCGGCCTGCGCCAGCACCGGCCCCCTGCCGCCGACCGCACCCGAACAGATTGGCGAACTGCGCCCCGGCATGCTCAAGGGCTACCTGGACCGCAAGGCCGTGCCCGACAGCCTGGGCCTGCTGCCGCCCCCGCCCGCCGCCGGCTCGGCCGCTCTGGAGGCCGACCAAGCCGCCTACCGTGCCACCCGGCCGCTGCTGGCCACGCCGCGCGGCGCGCTGGCGGCGAGCGATGCACGCCTGGACTTCCCCGCCGCCGCCGGCACCTTCGCCTGCGCCGCCGGGCTGGACATCACGCCCCAGGACACGCCCCACCTCTACACGCTGCTGCGCCGCACGCTGGTCGACGCCGGCCTGGCCACCTACGGCGCCAAGGACCACTACCAGCGCACGCGGCCCTTCGTGGCGCACAAGGAGGCCACCTGCACGCCCCAGGAAGAGCCGCGCCTGGTCAAGGACGGCTCCTACCCCTCGGGCCACAGCGCGCTCGGCTGGGGCTGGGGGCTGGTGCTGGCCGAACTCATGCCCGAGCGCAGCGACGCCCTGATCGCACGCGGCCACGCCTTCGGCCAGAGCCGCGTGGTGTGCGGCGTGCATTGGCAGAGCGACGTGGAGGCCGGCCGCGTAATGGGCGCCGCCGCCGTGGCGCGCCTGCACGCCGACCCGGTGTTCCTGGCGCAGATGCAGGCGGCCGCTGGCGAGATCCGCGCGCGGCGCGCCAGCGGGCGCGGCACGGCGCGCCAGTGCACGGCCGAGGCCGAGGCGCTCAAGATCCGCTGAGGCCGCATGCCTCCGGGGGGCTCTCAGCCCCCTGCAAGCCTGCCCGCGCCAGCGGGCGCCACAATCGGTTCCGTGCTGCCCGTCCTGCTCGTCACCTTCCCGTTCTTCGCACTCGTGCTCTGCGGCTACCTGGCCGCGCGCAGCGGCGTGCTGCCGCAGCCGGCCATTCCGGGCCTCAACGCTTTCGTGCTGTATTTCGCGCTGCCGTGCATGCTCTACCGCTTCGGCGCCAGCACGCCCATTGCGCAACTGCTCGACCCGGCCGTGGCCGGCGTCTACCTGCTGTGCGCGCTGGTGATGGTGGCCGGCACCGTGCTGGCCACGCGCGGTCCGCGCATCGGCTGGAACGATGCCGCCTTCGGCGCCCTGGTCGCCGCTTTCCCTAACACCGGCTTCATGGGCGTGCCGCTGCTCGTGGCGCTGCTGGGCGCGCAGGCGGCCGGGCCGGCCATCGTGACCATCGTGGTGGACATGGTCATCACCACCTCGCTGTGCATCGCCCTCTCGCGGCTCGATGGCGCGGGCACGCACGGCGTGGGCGTGGCGCTGCGCCAGGCCTTCCGCGGTATGGCCACCAACCCCATGCCCTGGGCCATCGGCCTGGGCGCGCTGGCCTCGGCCCTGCAGGTGAAGCTGCCCGGCCCGGTGGACAAGACCGTGACCATGCTGGCCGACGCCGCCTCGCCCGTGGCGCTGTTCACCATCGGCGCGGTGCTGGCGCGCTCGCAGATGAACCAGCACGAGCGCGTGGCCGTGCGCGACTACGTGCCCGTGGCGCTGGCCAAGCTGCTGCTGCACCCGCTGCTGGTGTGGGGCGCGGGCACGGCCGCCATCGCGCTCGGCGTGCCGCTCACGCCGTTCGCGCTCACGGTGCTGGTGCTGCTGGCCGCGCTGCCCAGCGCGAGCAACGTCTCGCTGCTGGCCGAGAAGTTCGGCGCCAACAACGGGCGCGTGGCGCGCATCATCCTGGTGTCTACGGCGCTGGCGTTTTTGAGCTTTTCGGGGGCGGTGGCGTTGCTGGCTTGAATGCTTCTGTTTTGATAGCTGGTTGCGCTTATTCCATAAGTGCTGAAGGCTGAAAACGTATGCAATTCAACCGTGGACCAATGGCGCTACGGGGGCTTTGCCAAAGGCCGTGCGTAATCCGGGGTGGACGGGATTGTTCGCGCTGACGCGGCTTGGCTTCAGGAGGGATGTGACGGTGCTGTCACAGACTGGAATCGACCCGAAGGCGACGTTGAGCGTAACTCTCCAATCCGGTCATTTGTTCTGCTTGCGGCTCAAACTTGAGCGCCATCACCCCTGCCTTTGCACATTCGCAGGCTATAGTTTGCTCAGCTGAAGCTTGCGGTGTTTGCAGGAATCTTTATACCTGAACGTTTACACAGCCCTACGCTTGAAAACCCAGGCTGCAAGCCGCTTTCAGGAGGAAACAGTGTCCAGAATATCCCGCACGGTCCAGTTTGTCCCGCAGATCCTGCGGGATACATTGCGTTAGACATCACCATGCACCATCGGTTCGCACACAAAAATTTCGAACACTTCTCAATTGATGAGGTTCCACTGGATCGAGATGTGTACCTTATGGATGAAAAATGGATTCCAGAATGGGAGAGGAACTATCTCGACTTCTTCGATGGTGGCGAGTTTCGGAGTGTTGGCTATATCAGTTATGCCGCTGTTCGAAGCGCCACACTCAATGCGCTTGAGATCTCCTTCTATCCGAACACCTTCGATAGATTTCACGAAGTCTCAGTTGTCTTGCCACGCGATGCATTCGTGTCGTGCATCGATGTCTATGACTACGATGAAAAGCCTCACATCTTCGTAAAAGGCGAATGGCTAGAATCTTTGCACAGACGCCCATACACGGCGTTCGCACTTATTGACGCAATTGGCGTTAAAAAATCAATCACTACGGGGCAACTCACAGGTGGCAAGCTAGTCTCGCTTCGGAATCGAATTGACGAGATCGCCGAAGCAAATCCAGGAGTAGCATTTGTTAGCTTTGCGGACAGTCTATTGCTCAAGGCCAACTGGTTTGTGGGGAGCTATGACTCAGACATCAACTACTCATATGAGCCTGAGGCACTAATTCGGCTGATACCGCAAATTGCCGAGGCGTATGCCAATGAGTTGGACATGTCCATCTACGCTGCAATTACTCAAGGTGTAAATGAATACGGCGACACCGCACTCATTCACAGCTCAACCACCGGTGCACACATCTCTCTGAACAGCCTTGGCCTACCATTCGCTCAACTACTTGCTATTGATGAAGCTGCACGTCACGCCATTAGATCCGGCAGACATGGAGCGCATGAACTCTACATCGACGACATGTTTTTTCATTCTTTGCGATTCAAGTACGGATTCGAAAAGCGCGCGCAACCGAACGCCGCCTACACAGCACCTATGTCAATGGCGCCGGGAAGGTACTACTGCGCATCAGCTGAGTTAATTCTCACAAACCTAGAAACCAGCCCAAGCACGTTCAACAGAAAGAGGGGGTGATGTCTAACTGTAGGTATATGGACTCCCCCACAACAGCAAGAGCCTGACCGATTGGGGACCAGGGGGTAAAACACCTGCAGTCGTATATCCGGCATCTGTAGTGGGATCGTGAATGTCCC
>Ga0208516_100702_pt1 | contig 11671 bp, 8 predicted proteins | sample LakWasM117_HOW13_2_FD_183931 | JGI IMG/M metagenome (GOLD analysis project Ga0208516, IMG submission 183931) | Freshwater sediment methanotrophic microbial communities from Lake Washington under simulated oxygen tension - Sediment Metagenome... | ecosystem: Environmental > Aquatic > Freshwater >...
ATGCCGTGTTGGAGCCCGCAATAAACAGGCACTGTGTATGGTCAATATCTTCATAACAGGCCGGCGGCGCATCGGCACCCAACGTGACTTTATAACCGGCGACGGCTGAACTCATACACAGGCGCGAGTTGGTATCGACGTTGTTAGTGCCTATCAGGCCTTTGGCCAGCTTGTTGAACACATAATAATCTTCGGTGAGTAACTGGCCGGAGATATAAAACGCCACCGCATCCGGGCCGTGCGTTTGTATGATGTCGGCAAAGCGGTCGACAACGTGATCGAGTGCGCTATCCCAGCTTACTTTTTCCCTGGGTACATCGCGAGACAAACGCATTTCCGGATACAAGGCACGTGCATCCAGTTTGGCAGTCAGGTGTAGCGTCGAGCCTTTGGTACACAAGCGGCCAAAGTTGGCCGGATGCTCGGGGTCGCCTTTGACGTCGACAATCTGTTTGCCTTCCGTGGTAATAATGACGCCACAACCCACCCCGCAATAGCAGCAAGTGCTGCGTGTTTCACGCCGTTGCGGATAAAACTGTACTGGCTCCGCGGTCAACGTGCTGTGTGTATTCTGGAGTTGTTGCTGTTGGGTCATAGATTGTCTGTATTGCTAAAGCTGCTTATTCAATTGCAGATAGACGTCGCCGTCTTCTACTTTCACTGCATAGCAGGCGGTGTGGCCGACATCAGGTTCTTCTGCCTTGCCATCGACCAGGCTGATTTTCCAGCTATGTAATGGGCAGGCGACTTTGTCACCATAGACGATGCCTTGCGATAACGGGCCGCCTTTGTGCGGGCAGCTGTTATTCAGTGCAAACACACGGTCATCTTCAGTGCGGAACACACCAATATCCACTTCGCCATGGCGCACAACGCGTGCACCCAGGGCAGGAATGTCGTTAACCGGGCAAATTTTTGTCCAACTCATTATTTCCTCTTTTCCAATTGGAGTCTGGTTTTCACAGCGCAAAGGCTTAAGAGACCAGTAACAAATAAATCAATAACAGGTTAATACACAGTGAAATCACGGCCAGCCATTGCCATTTGACCAGGCGTGCACGGGCGATCAGCGGCGTGCGCGGGATGACAATCGGTTTCAGTTCGCCATGTTCCAGCGCCAGTAGCATTTCTTCCGCCGTCTCAAAACGGTCAGCCGGCTTTCTGGCAATGGCCTTGAGAATAATGTTTTCCAGCCAGGCCGGGATCTCCGGGCGGTAGCGGCTAGGGCGGATAGGCTCGCCAAAACGTGGTGACTGGAAAGGTTCGATCTCGCCATAAGGATATTTGCGGGTCAGCAAGTGATACAACGTGACACCCGCGGCATAAATATCTGCCTGGCGGTCAGCGACTTTGCCATCAAACAGTTCAGGCGACATAAAACTTGGTGTGCCCGGATTTTCCATCTGCTCGGGCATCGGTAATGTGCTGCTCAGTGCCACCCCCAGGTCGAGGATGCGCAGGCGCTTGTCACTACCAATATGAATATTGGCTGGTTTGATGTCGCGGTGCACGATATTCAAACGGTGCAGCATGCTCAGGCCGCGCAATAAATCCTGGCCGATATTGGCAACGCCATTCATGGTGAAATGATGCCCGGCCTCAAGGCGTTGCTGCAGCGTCGCGCCTTCATGCCAGGTCATGACGTAATACAGCGCGCTGCGCTGTTCACGTGTCAGCGGCAGGATTTGCGGCACGCATTGCGATACCACGCGTTTGGCCAGCCATTCTTCGTTGAGCAGGGCTTCGCAGCTGGTTTTGTCGTCTGCCCTGGCTGGCTGTAGTGTTTTTAGCACAAACAATTGGCCTGCCGCATTTTTGACCTGGTACAGCAGGCTGACGCGCGAATCATGGATGATTTGCGTAATGGTAAAGCCATCCAGCTGGTCGCCAATTGCCAGCTTGCGCGGCACGGGCAGGCTCAGGGCATCGGCCAGCATATCGGTCAGGTGATCCTGGCCGACCTGGTCAATGCGCACCACCACGGCAGAAGCATTGTCCTGCCCGCCTTGTTCCAGCGCCTGGCTGGTCAGGTGTTCTGCCATCAGTTGTGGTGTGTGATACAGCATCAACACTTTATGTATATCGGCATCGCCGAGGGCGGCCCAGACGCCATCACTGACAATGGCATAGACATCACCGGTTTGCAGCAAGCCTTCGGCGTAATCGACGCTGAGCTGATCATCCAGCCCCACTGCACGCTTGAGCACGTGGCGCATATCCGGTCTGTCCCAGACATGGTCAGTGGTCAGGCATTGCAGCGATTGCTCACGCAGGCGGTAGATACGTGTATCACCGACATGCGCCAGCACATAGCGTTGCCCGCGCAATACCAGTAACGATAAGGTCGTTGCCATGCCTGCCATCTGGCTATGCTTGCGTGCCTGTGACAGCACCCAGCGATTGGCGGCCTGAATCACCTTGTCCAGTGCATGCTGTATGGTCCAGGTGTCAGGCGTGGCATAGTAGTCAGCCGACAGTGTGCGCACCGTCATTTCAGCCGCTTCAGCGCCACCGGCGCCACCACTGATGCCATCCGCCACGGCCAGCAAGGCGCCCTTGATCCCCAGTTGGGCGTCGGCAGGGGTGACCAGGCCAATATAGTCCTCATTACGAGGTCTGGGCCCGGTGACACTGCTTTCGCCTACACTGAAGTTCAATTTCATCTTGGTATCCGTGGATGGTTGCGCAAATAGGTTTAAATTTTTGCACTGGTGACGGTGGCGGCACCCCAGGTGGTACGCCAGCGGTTTTTCACGCTAGAGAGTCCAACCAGTGCCACAATCGCCAGGCCTGCAAAAATGGTCAGGCCAATCTGGTAGCTGCCTGTGATTTGTTTAGAATATCCCAGGCTGGAGGCCAGGTAAAAACCACCCACCCCGCCAGCCATGCCAACCAGGCCAGTCATCACGCCGATTTCCTTGCGGAAACGCTGTGGCACCAACTGGAACACGGCGCCGTTGCCCATACCCAGGGATGCCATGGCTAACACAACTACCGCCAGGCCAGCGGCTTGTGTTTGCATGCCAAAGCTTAAAATGAACAGGAAAATGGCAGCCAGCACGTACATGGTGCTCAAGGAACGGATGCCACCGATACGGTCAGCCAGCAAACCGCCGAATGGACGTACCAGCGAACCGGCAAACACACAAGCCGCAGTAAAGTAACCGGCATGCACAGGATCCAGGCCATACTGGTCGTGGAAGTAAATGGTGAGTGAAGAAGCCATGCCAACAAAACCACCAAAGGTCACGCTGTAGAAAAACATAAACCACCAGGCATCTTTGTCTTTTAACACCGCCAGGTATTGTGACAATGACTTGGCCGCAGGCGCATCTGGTGCATCTTTAGCAAACACGGAATACACGACCAGCGCGAGCAGTAGTGGGATCAGTGCCAGGCCAAATACATTGCTCCAGCCAAATGCCACGGCGAGGCCAGGCGCAAATAAAGCGGCCAAAGCCGTGCCTGAGTTACCGGCACCGGCAATGCCCAGGGCCGTGCCCTGGTGCTCTGGCGGATACCAGCGTGAGGCCAATGGCAAGGCCACGGCAAAGGCTGCCCCGGCAAAGCCGAGGAACATGCCTAGCAGCAAGGCTTGCTGATAAGTGTGGATGCCATGCAACCAGGCAGTGAGCAGCGCGGCAATCACAATCACCTGGCCAATCAGGCCAGCTTTTTTCGGCTTGAGCTGATCAACTAATACGCCCATGACGATACGCAGGATAGCGCCGGTGAGTACTGGTGTCGCCACCATCAGGCCTTTTTGTGCCGGGTTTAACTGCAGGTCAGCAGCGATTTGCACCGCCAATGGCCCCAGCATGACCCAGACCATAAAGCTCAGGTCGAAATAAAAGAAGGCTGAAAATAATGTCGGTTTATGGCCGACTTCCCAAAAGCTTTTTTGCATGTTGTTTCTCCCGGGCGTGTGTTAACGATTGTCGCACGCCACATATTAATTAAACAGTAATCGTATCGAATTCTTTGTGTTCATCACGCTTGTTGACGCGCTCTGCCCACGGGTCGACGGACCCTTGTAATGCATACAGCAAGCGCTCGTAGGCAGCAGTGCGGCCTTCGGCATCTTCCAGAATGCGTTTTTTGACATAGTCGAGGCCGACGCGCTCAATCCAGTGCACGGTACGATCCAGATAACGCGCTTCTTCACGGTAAATCTGGATAAATGCCCCCGAGTACTCAATGACCTCTTCGGCAGTTTTGACCTTGCACAAGAAATGCGCCACTTCGGTTTTAATGCCGCCGTTACCGCCGACATAAATTTCCCAGCCGGAGTCGACGCCAATGACACCGACATCCTTGATGCCTGATTCGGCGCAGTTACGCGGACAACCAGACACGGCGAACTTCACCTTATGCGGTGCCCACATATGGTCAAAGGCTTTCTCGATATCGATGCCGAGCTGGGTAGAGTTTTGCGTACCAAACCGGCAGAACTCAGAGCCGACGCAGGTTTTCACCGTGCGGATAGATTTGCCGTAAGCGTAACCGGATGGCATATCCAGATCGGCCCACATATTGGTCAGGTCTTCTTTTTTTACACCGAGCAAGTCAATACGCTGGCCGCCAGTGACTTTCACCATCGGCACCTTGTACTTGTCAGCGACATCAGCAATTTTGCGTAACTGGTCTGATGACGTCACGCCGCCATACATCCGCGGAATAACCGAGTAAGTGCCGTCTTTCTGGATATTGGCGTGTACGCGCTCGTTAATAAAGCGTGATTGCGGATCATCCTTGGCTTCATGTGGCCAGGTGGAAATCAGGTAGTAGTTCATTGCCGGACGGCAAGTCGCACAACCATTAGGGGTTTTCCAGCCCATGCCTTTCATGGCACTCGGGATGCTCAGGTATTTATGTTTGCGGATTTCATCACGCACTTCTTCGTGGTTAAAGTCCGTACATCCACACACCGCTTTGCTGCTGGAAGGCGGTGCATAACCACCACCCAGCGTAGAAGCCAGAATCTGTTCGACCAGACCGGTACAACTGCCGCAGCTGGAACCGGCTTTGGTTTGTTTCTTCACGTCGTCTATGGTGAACAGGCCTTTTTCCTGGATCGCCTTGACGATGGTGCCTTTGCAGACACCGTTGCAACCACACACTTCCATTTCATTGGTCATGGTGGAGACTTTGTCCTGACCCTGGTGGCCGGTATTGCCCAGACTGTCCTGCCCGAACATGAGGTGATCACGAATTTCGTGTATCGGCTTCCTGTCGCGCAGCAGCTGGAAATACCAGGCCCCATCCGTCGTATCGCCATACAGCACGGCACCGATGATTGTGTCATCTTTGATCACGAGTTTTTTGTAAACCCCGCCGACCGCGTCGTGCAGCAAAATTTCTTCGGCATCGTCACTGCCCATGAAATCACCGGCCGAAAACAAATCAATGCCGGTCACTTTCAGTTTTGTTGAAGTGACTGAGCCTTTGTATAGACCGATGCCGAAGTTGGCCAAATGTGTGGCGCACACTTTGGCCATTTCAAATAAAGGTGCGACCAGGCCGTAGGCGATGCCTCGGTGGTTCACACACTCACCCACTGCGTAAACGCGCGGGTCATAGGTTTGCATGGTGTCATTGACGACAATGCCGCGGTTGCAATGGATACCTGCCGATTCCGCCAGGGCATAGTTGGGGCGGATACCTACCGCCATCACCACCAAATCAGCTGGGATTTCCTGGCCATCTGTAAAGCGTACCGCAACGACGCGGCCATCTTTGCCTATCAGTTGCTCAGTGTTTTTTTGCAGTAAAAAGTTGAGGCCACGTGCTTCGAGGGATTTTTGCAGCATCTTGCCAGAAACTTTGTCCAGCTGACGTTCGAGCAACCACTCGTTTTTATGTACCACGGTGACGTCCATGCCTTGCACTTTCAGGCCGTTCGCTGCTTCCAGGCCCAGCAAGCCACCACCGATCACCACGGCATGCTTGTGCGTCTTGGCGGCTGCAATCATGTCATTGGTGTCTTTGATATCGCGGTAGCCCAGCACACCGTCGAGATCCGCGCCGGGAATTGGCAGAATGAATGGCTTGGAACCCGTCGCCAGCAATAAACGGTCATAGGCCACCGTGGTGCCATTGTCGGCAGTGACGGTACGCGCTTTACGGTCAATCTTGTTGATACGGGCGCTGGTGTGCAAAGCAATATCATTTTCCGCATACCACTCGCGTGTATTCAGGATAATGTCATCAATGGTCTGCTCATTGGCCAGCACCGGCGACAGCATGATGCGGTTATAGTTAGGGTAGGGCTCATCGCCAAACACCGTAATGTCATACATGTCTGGCGCAATTTTGAGCAGTTCTTCCACTGCCCGCATGCCGGCCATGCCGTTACCAACGACCACCAGTTTCTGTTTTATCATCAACATCGCTCCTTTTATAGTTATGCTGCATTGGCTACGCTGAGCCAGGTTTGCACATTTTCTTGCCAGTCTTGTTCTTGCTGGCTGTTTCTTGCTAATTTCACTACTTCGCCGACGACAATAATCGCCGGGCTTTTCAGGCCTTCGGTGTGGGCCAGGTAGGGAATGGCCTGTAATGACGAAGTCACTGCCCGTTGGTGATGACGGGTGCCGTTCTCTACCACCATGCAAGGCATATCGGCGGACATGCCGGCATTGATTAAGCCACGGGTGATTTCAGGCAAGTGCTGCATGCCCATATAAATCACCAGTGTGGTATTGGTTTCTACCAGCGCTTGCCAGGGCAGCGGTTCGCCGTCCTGGGTATGGCCGGTGATCAGGGTCACGCCGTGGTTGAAACCACGGTGCGTCACCGGTACTTCCATGCTGGCACAAGCGCCCAGGCCACTGGTCATGCCCGGGATAATTTCGTAAGGAATATTCGCTGCACGCAAGGCAAGCATTTCTTCGCCGCCACGCCCAAACACAAACGGGTCGCCGCCTTTCAGGCGAACGACCACTTGTCCTTGCTCGGCCAGGGCGACCAGCATGCGGTTGATAAAGTGCTGCGGAGTAGACTTGCAGCCGCCGCGTTTACCCACCGGCACGATACGTGCCTGCGGACAATGCGCGAGCAGGGCCGGATTGACCAGGTCATCGACCAGCACCACCTCAGCTTGCTGCAAAGCCTTGACGGCTTTGAGCGTAATGAGGTCCGGGTCGCCGGGTCCGGCGCCGACTAAATAAACTTTTGCGGCTGAAGTCATAGGCAATTCCTTATCGAGTTAAAACGTATACATGGCAGTCAGCCATAATTTTTCGGTGTCGCGAACACGGCCAGCTGTACCGTTGGTAGCAGTCAAGTTAGGCAAAAGTGCATAATGATCGCCTTCGGTAAACTTGCCGTACTCCAGTTTAGTCATCCAGTTTTTATCGATATTCCAAGTCACCGCTGCATTCCACTCTTTACCATAGCGTGAACCATTTGTGCGGGTTCCACCGCCCACAGTGTGGAAATCTTCATCTGAATCAATCAGGTGGTAGTCAGCAAAGAACAGCAAGTCGCCATAGCGGTAAGTCGCCGTAACAAAGGTATCTTTAATGCCTTCAAGCGGCGTTGCCAAGAATTTGTCTACCCAGCCCTGAAAGAGGTGGTTAGTACCCAGCGGGGTCTGGAAGGCATACTTGCCGTTATTGCTGGACAGCAATTCCTGATCAAGTCGCATATTGAAATTATCAATGCCGAAGCCGCCCCCAAGTTTGTAGTAGTGGGCATCAATACGGGAGTCGCCGCCGCTGTAGTCTGTTTGCTTGGCGTATTCGGCAGTGTAATGTGCGCGGTAATTTGGTGTAAAAGGATGGGTACCATCAAGGCGCAGGCCTATGATTTTGTTACCTTGGTCAGCATTCTGGTTTGCGGTGCCGCCTTTACCGGCTGCATTGGCCGCAGCCGTAGTGCCATTACCAAACCAGGCACGCCCCATGCCTAAATCCTGAAAACCATCCAGGTAGGCATAACCCACTAAAAATTCAGTGGGTGAAATGCGGTAACGGGCGTTGACGATATCCAATGCGCCATCAGAGCGGTATTTGGTGGTGATTTGTTCTACACCCTCAAAGTGCGCCAGGAAAATTTCTGTGTCAGGAATGGTTTTATTGAAAATGGATACGCCATCAAAGACTTGCATCACCTGGCGGAAAGCGATATCCCCAATAAAGCGCACGTTGTCGAGGTTGACTTGCTGACGGCCTGCACGCACGCGGGTGTTTTTAATCCCGGTCCATTCGACAAATAACTGGTTCACGCCGGTGTAGTCAGGGTCGACCACTTTAGCATATTCGATTTTGTTGGCCTGGTTGGAGATGCTGTTGATTTGTGTGCCGTTGGTGCTGTCGTTGAAATTATTATCCAGTTTGCTCACGTTGATTAACTGCGCTGCAAAGCTCCAATTATGATAAGGCGCGGTTTGCCAACCAATTAAACTTCTCAACGTAAGAGCATTGGCATCTTTCAAATCCTCATTAGCAGTTGGATTGGTGGCACCATTTGGTAGGCGTGCTGGTTGCAAGCCATCCTGTTGCACGTTTTCATAACGCAGTCTAAAGCTGGTCATATTCTTGCCGGTTTTAATCGCATCCATAAAAGTGTATTCAGGGATGATCTCTTCTTCAGCCATCGCCTGCATGCTAAAAGCCGCCAGCAATAGCGCGACTGAAACTTGACGTAAGCGTGGGTGTGAGTTAGCGTTCATGTGTTGCTCCTTTTTCTATGTGGGGTAACCATACTTCGATGAGGTATGCAGTGCTGGCGGGTGACCGCCCGTCAGCACTACTTATATCTATGCTGCCTTTTTAGCGTGGCGCTCATACAAAAACTTCAATACTTCGCTGCGCAGATGCGTATACGCCGGGTCTTCTACCAGCTCCAGGCGTTTACGCGGACGAGGCAAATCGACGTCCAGAATTTCGCCTATGGTCGCTGCCGGGCCGTTGGTCATCATGACGATGCGGTCTGACAGCAACACGGCTTCGTCTACATCGTGCGTGACCATCACGGCAGTGCAACCGGAACGTGCCATAATGCCCATCAGCTCGTCTTGCAAACCGGCACGGGTGAGGGCGTCCAGCGCGCCGAATGGCTCGTCCAGCAGCAATACCTTAGGCTCCATGGCCAGTGCGCGCGCAATGCCGACGCGTTGCTTCATGCCGCCAGAGATTTCGTTTGGGCGTTTTTCAATGGCGTGGCTTAAACCCACCAGTTCCAGCGCTGCACGGGTGCGCTCAGCCAGTTGTGTCGGACCTTCTTTATCGCCAAATACGCGTTCTACAGCCAGGTAAACATTTTCAAAACAGGTCAGCCATGGCAGCAGAGAGTGGTTTTGGAACACCACGGCACGCTCAGGGCCAGGCTTGGAGATTTCACGGCCGGCACAAAACAGGTAGCCTTCACTGGGTTGCAGCAACCCGGCAATCAGGTTGAGTACCGTAGACTTGCCACAGCCAGAGTGGCCGATGATGGAAATAAACTCACCTTCGCGGATATTCAGGTTGATATCTTTCAGCGCCTGAAAACTGCCTTTTTTGGTGTGAAACGTCATGTTGACGTTTTCAATCAGGACATAACGGTCTTGCATTACATTGGTCGTCATAATAAGAATCCTTTTCCTGCGGGTTATTCGTAGCTGTAGCGTTTTGCCACCAGCACCAGCAACTGTTCGAGTAACAAACCGACAATGCCGACAATAAAAATGGCGATGATGATGTGCTCTACATTGAGGTTGTTCCACTCATCCCACACCCAGAAGCCGATGCCCATGCCGCCAGTCAGCATTTCTGCCGCCACAATCACCAGCCAGGCTGCGCCAATTGACAGGCGGACACCGGTCATCATGTAAGGCATGACATAAGGCAGCAGGATTTTGGTCACGACTTTCCATTCGGACAGGTTGAGCACTTTGGCCACATTCATATAGTCTTGCGGCACTTTGCTCACGCCGACGGCGGTGTTGATAATCATTGGCCACACGGCGGTAATGAAAATCACCCAGATCGCAGCAGGGTTGGCTGCCTTGAATACCAGCAGGCCAATGGGCAGCCAGGCCAGCGGTGACACCGGTTTGAGCAGGCTGATAATCGGTGCCGCCATTCTGGACATAAAGGCATAGCGGCCAATCACAAAGCCCATCGGGATACCGACAATTGCTGCCAGGCCAAAACCCGTTGCCACACGTTGCAGTGAGCTGAGAATGTTCCAGCCTATGCCCATGTCATTCGGGTTGTTGATATAAAACGGGTCGCTGAACAGCTCGACAGCCGATTGCCAGGTCTTGACCGGGCCTGGCAAGCCTTGTGTCAGCGCGGCTACAGTGGCCCAGATGGCTGCGAATACCATCAAGCCAATCACAGGCGGCAACAGCCATTCAAATCCTCGTTTAGCCGTTGCCACCCATGCCCCGCGCTTGGGCGCGGTGGCTTTTGCAGCTGTGGTTGAGAGAGGGGTAACCACAGCAACAACTGGTTGCGCAGGTGCTGTGGTGACAGCTTCCTCGCTTTTTTGCATGATGTTTTCTTTCTTCAAGCTGACGACATTCATGGTGACTCTCCTTTAAAGATTAGGCTTTCACCTTGAAGCTGCTGGCATAGGCTTTCGGGTCCTTGCCATCCCAGACCACGCCATCGATCAGCTTGCTGCTACGCATGGCATCTGGCACTGCAATGCCCAGTGATTTGGCTGCTTCGGTATAAATGTCGATACGGTTAACCTTTTTCGCGATGCCCAGGTAGTCAGGGTCAGACTTCAACAAGCCCCAGCGTTTGTGCTGTGTCAGGAACCACATGCCATCAGACAGGTAAGGGAAGTTGACCTTGCCGTCATTGAAGAATTTCATGTAGTTCGGGTCTTCCCATTTTTTGCCGATACCATTGTCGTAGTGGCCGAGGAAGCGACCTTCAATCACTTCTTCTGGCGCATTGACGTAGGCTTTGCCTGCAATCAGTTTGGCCACTTCCGGGCGGTTTTTAGTCGCATCGATATAGCGGCAGGCTTCCAGAATCGCTTTGGTCAGTGCCAGTGCGGTATTCGGGTTTTTGGCCGCAAACTCAGCGGTGGTGCCGAGTACTTTTTCCGGGTGATCAGCCCAGATGTCCTGGGTGGTGGCGACGGTAAAACCAATCTTGTCGTAGATGGCGCGTGCGTTCCATGGCTCGCCAACGCAGTAACCATCCATATTGCCGATGCGCATGTTGGCGACCATTTGTGGCGGAGGCACCACAATGGTTTTCACGTCTTGCATCGGATTGATGCCATAACTGGCCAGCCAGTAATACAACCACATGGCATGTGTGCCGGTCGGGAAGGTCTGGGCAAAAGTAAAGTCGCGGTTTTCGTTATCCAGCAGGCGCTTGAGTGTCGCGCCACTGGTCACGCCTTTTTCTTTCAGCTGGTTAGCCAGTGTGATGCCCTGACCGTTGTGGTTCAGCGTCATCAGGATGTTCATGTCTTTTTGCTGGCCGCCGATGCCTAGTTGCACACCGTAAATTAGACCGTATAACACGTGCGCTGCATGCAACTCACCGTTCACCATTTTGTCGCGCACACCCGCCCATGAGGCTTCTTTGGAGGGGACAATTTTGATGCCGTATTTTTTATCGAAGCCCATTTGTGAGGCGACAATAATCGGCGCACAGTCCGTCAGCGGGATAAAGCCCACTTTCACCTCTGTGATTTCAGGAGCATCAGAGCCTGCTGC